>Ga0207428_10002314_pt1 | contig 19080 bp, 19 predicted proteins | sample RhiMethybrSRZTD1_FD_187600 | JGI IMG/M metagenome (GOLD analysis project Ga0207428, IMG submission 187600) | Populus rhizosphere microbial communities from Tennessee, USA - Rhizosphere MetaG P. TD hybrid SRZTD1 (SPAdes) (version 3) | ecosystem: Host-associated > Plants > Roots > Rhizosphere >...
CTCGACGCGTCGCGCGCCGCAGAGCTGTTCGGCTTCCGGGCGGCCGTCCCGTTGCGGGAGGGCATCGCACGCACGGTCGCCTGGTACCGCGCGCAGACGTGAGCGCGACCGTCGCCGCCACCAGGCCGTCGCGCGTGCTGACGGCGCTCGGCCGCGCGAGCGACGCGGTGACACGGCACGTCGTGCTCGCGCTCGGTGTGATCCTGCTCTTCCAGGTCCTCGCGACCGTCGCGCTCTTCTTCTCCGTCAACCGGAACGGCTGGCTGACCTACCAGGGCGGCGACCAGATCTGGCTCGTGACGTCGGGCTGGCTGCTCGGCAAGGGAATGGTCAGCTACGCGCTGACCGGCCCCGGCTGGCCGATGCTGCTCGCCCCGCTGACGTGGGTCACCGGCTCGAGCTCGGTCGAGCTGCTGCCGCTGACGACGATCCTCCAGGTCGGGGTGCTCGCGCCGATCGCGACGCTCGCCGTCTACGACATCGGCGCCCGTCTCGCCGGGAGGCTCGCGGGGATCTGGTGCGCCGCCGCCTTCGCCGTCGCGCCGTTCGTCGCGATCCCCTACTTCGTCCAGCGCTACCACGACTCGTGGGTCGACCAGTTCCTGCCCCAGGCGCTCGGGCTCACGCAGCAGGCGGACTTCCCCTCCGTCGTCGCCGTGCTCGTGTCGGTCGCGTTCACCGTCCGCGCGCTCCAGGCGGGCGCACACCGCGAGGCGGTGCTCGCGGGCACCTTCGCCGGGGTCGCGCTGGCGCTCAAGCCGGCGAACGCGCTGTTCCTGGTCGGGCCGGCGCTCGCGTTCGTCCTCGCGCGCCGCTGGCGCGAGGCGCTTCTCTTCGCGTTCTCGCTCGCGCCCGCGCTCGTCGCGCTCACGATCTGGAAGTACCGCGGGCTCGGTGAGGTGCCGCTCTTCGCGGACGGCCAGGTCCGCCTGGCGACCGGGCTCGGCGACCCCGTCGTGCTCTCGCCGACGAGCTGGCTCGACCGGACGATCCGCCTGAACTTCGACACCTGGAAGGAGAACATGTCCGGCCTGCGGGAGTTCACCTGGAGCGCGCGGGTGATCCAGTTCCTCCCGCTGGCGGGCGCGGTCGCCGTCGCACGCCGCTCGGTCCCGGCGGCCGGGCTCTTCCTCGGGTGGCTGCTCGGCTACGTGGTCGTGAAGGGCGCCGCCGACGTCGCAACGATCGAGTCGGGCAGCTACTGGCGCCTGATCATGCCCGCGCTGCCGGCGTTCGCGCTCCTCACCGCGGCCGTGCCGCTGCTCGTCCCCACATTCCTCGAGCGGATGGGCCCCCGGCTCGAGCCGCTGCCGGGGCGGCGGCCCGGCCTCCGCGCCACGATCGGGGTCGTGGCGTTCCTCGCGGTCGTGCCGATTACGTGGCTGCTCGCTTCCGACTCGTTCCACGTCGAGCGACAGCAGGGCTCGTCCGGGGCGTTCGTGATCCCGCAGCTCGTCGTGAGCAACATCGGCGTGCCGGCCGATCCCGCCGTCGTCGACCTCGAGGTACGCCGCGTGGGCAACGCCAACGTGCTGACCTGGACCGACTCGACGAAGCGGGCGCGCACCTTCTATCGCGTGTACCGCGCCTCGGCGGCGAAGGGCTTCTCGGAGATGGTCTGCGAGCCCCGCGGCGTCGACCGCTGCGACCTGCGCATGGAGACGCTCACCACCACGCGGGAGCAGAGGTACGTCGACGCTGACTCGCCGCCGGACGCGATCTACAGGGTCGGGGTGGCGGCGAACTGGCTCGATGAGGAGGACCGGGGCGACGTGTTCGCGATCAGCCCGCCCGCGGCTCCGTAACGACCTCGTCGGTCTCCCGCTCCCGCTCCCGCTCGCCCTCGAGCGCGTCGACTCGCGCGCGCAGGAGAGCGACCTCCTGCGCGAGGAGCACGTTGTCGTCCGTCAGCTGGGAGAGCACCGTCGAGTAGTGCAGCAGCACCGCGATCACGAACATGATCGCGGCTGCAAAGAGGATCGCGGGCGGGTAGCCGGAGACGCCGAGCCACCCGGCGATGGTGTTCAGGCCGCCGCGCCAGAGGGAGAGCACGAGCAGCACGAGGCCGGTCGCGAGCCAGAGCAGCGCGTAGCGCTCCTTCAGCCGCCTGCCGCGGATCAGCTCGAGCACGATGAGGAGGAGAAGCACCGAGCCGATCGCCGCGGCGATCGAGATCCTGACGGGGGTCACCGCGGCGCCTCTTCGTTCGGGACGGCCGAGCGGCGTGCGATGCCGACGAACAGCGCGAGCGTCACCTTGACCGCGTAGTAGAGCGAGGCCAGGAAGGTGATCGAGGACGAGCCGGTCTCGCGCTCCCGCATCTCGACCGGCACCTCGAGCAGGCGCAGCCGGTGCTTGAGCAGGAGCACGGTGGCCTCGACCTCCGGGTAGTCGCTGGGGTAGTCGCGCGCGAACAGCGCGATCGCGGGCCGGTTGAGGGCCTGGAAGCCGGAGGTCGTATCGGTGACCCGCTGGCGGGAGAGGAGCGAGACGAGCTTCGCGAACCACGTGATCCCGAGCCTGCGCCCGAGCGGCGGTCGGTAACCGCCGTTCTCGTCCCGGAACCGCGAGCCCGTCACGACGTCGGCCTCGCCGCGCTCGAGCGGCGCGAGCAGCTTCGGCAGCTCCGTCGCGTCGTGCTGACCGTCGCCGTCGAGCCGGACGGCGACGTCGTAGTCCTGCTCGAGCGCGTAGCGGAAGCCCGTCTGCACCGCGGCGCCGATGCCGAGGTTGAAGGGCAGGCGGACGACGACCGCGCCGGCGGCGACGGCCGCCTCCGTCGTCTCGTCCCTCGACCCGTCGTCGACGACCACGACGTCGATCCCCGGGTCGAAGTCGTGGATCTCGGAGACGACCGCCCCGATCGCGGCCTCCTCCTCGAATGCGGGCACCACCGCGACGATCCGAGGGCTCACGCGCGCCCCCGGTCGGCGGCCGCTCGGGGGATGGCGGCTGACAGAGGATGTCTCACACGTGCACCGCCGTCTCGAGCTCGAGGAGCCGCAGCATCAGCCTGGCGCGGTGGCCGTAGGTGTGCTCGTCCAGGACGCGCTCTCGCGCGCGGGCGCCCATCGCGGCGGCCTGGCCCGGGTCGTCGAGGAGCATGTGGTACGTCTCGAGCGCCGCCTCTGCGTCGTCCACGACGAGCAGCTCCTCACCCGGCTCGAACCACCGCTCGATCCCCGCGTGCGGGTTCGAGACGATCGCCGCGCCGGACGCGGCGAGCTCGAACGGCCGGCACGTCGAGGAGCCCTCGACCGTCGCGTGCGCGCGCCTGGTCAGGTTCAGGTTGATGCGGGCGGCCGAGATCGCGCGCGCGAACACGTTGAACGGCACGTCGCCGACGACCCGCGCGCCGCCGATGTCCCCCTGGAAATCCCGGCCGCCGAGCGCGAAGTCGATCCTCGGGTCCCGCCGGCTCGGTTCCCCGACCAGCGCGGCCATCCACTCCCGGCGGAACTTGTCGCCGTAGCCGTAGAAGAAGACGTCGTGCTCCTTCTCGACCTCGAGCGGCCGGAAGAACTCGGGGTCGGCCGCCCAGGGGACGTTCTCCGCGCGGCGCGCCCCGAGCTCGCGCAGACGCTCGAGCCCGCCCTCGGAGTTCGAGAGCACGAGGTCGTACTCGGACGGGTCGGCGCCGTGGTAGTAGTTGAACCCCGTGTCCATGCCGCCGAACTCCGGCAGGCTCATCGGCACGTCGCCGTCGTAGAACACGACCGGGACACCGTGCCGCTCGCGGAGGTACGTGGGGATGCCGCGGAAGTGCGCCATCGGCACCGTGAACACGAGCACGGCGTCCGGCCGCTCCCGCTCGACGATCCGGTCGAGGTGACGTCGCCAGCGCGGCGTGACGAGCTTCCAGATGGTTTCGCGCGTGAGCCGGTCGAACGCGGTGTCGTCCGGGCTGTCCTCCGCTCGGCGGAGATACCGGTCGCCCCGGAGGCGCGCCAGCCCGCCGCGCAGGGCCGCATAGCTCTCTCCCTCTCGGTACGTCGGGTTCGGCGCCGTCCGCCACCAGGGTGACTCGACCGGGCGGCCCCTGTACGGCGTGACGACGAGGTCGACCCCCTGCTCGTAGAGGCCTTTCCAGAGCTGCCACCACGCCGGCGTGCAGCCGTAGCGGAAGTCGAGGTCGACCGCCGACGCAACGGCGAGGAGGCGGGGCTTCGGCACGAGCGCTCAGTCTAGGGACGGCATCTGGTGTCCGACCGTCCGCCGGTCGCCTGCTCGACCGGGCCACGGCAACCGAGAGTCGAGAACCGGCACGACGCGGGGCCGGGAGCGTTTGTGGCGAATCACCACAAGCGTTGTCGACGACGACCTCGGCTACGCAGCGAGGAGCCTCCGCAGGACGTAGGGGAGGATGCCGCCGTGGCGGAGGTACTCGCGCTCGCGCGGGGTGTCGAGCCGGAGGATCGCCCGGAACTCCTTCTCGTCGGCGCGCACGGTGACCTCGCGCGCCTCGCCGTCGTCGAGCCCTGTGATCGAGAACGTCTCGCGTCCCGTCAGCCCGAGCGACTCCCGACTCTCGCCCGGCATGAACTGGAGCGGGAGGATCCCCATCATCAGGAGATTCGAGCGGTGGATCCGCTCGTAGCTCTCAGCGATCGCGGCGCGCACCCCGAGCAGCTTCGGCCCCTTCGCCGCCCAGTCGCGGGAGGACCCGGAGCCGTACTCCTTGCCCGCGAGGACGATCGTGGGCACGTCCTCGGCGAGGTAGCGCTCGGCCGCCTCGAAGATCGACATCTCCTCGCCCGACGGCAGGTGGACTGTCCACGTCCCCTCGGACTCCGGCACGAGCAGGTTCCGCAGGCGGACGTTCGCGAAGGTCCCGCGCACCATCACCTCGTGGTTCCCGCGCCGTGAGCCGTACGAGTTGAACTGCCTCCGCTCGACGCCGTGCTCGACGAGGTAGCGCCCCGCCGGGCCGTCCGGCTTGATCGAGCCGGCCGGCGAGATGTGGTCGGTGGTGACCGAGTCGCCGAGCGAGACGAGGCAGCGGGCGCCCTGGACGTCGTCCACGGCGCCCAGGGTCAGGGACATGCCGTCGAAGTAAGGCGGTCGACGGACGTAGGTGGAGCCGTCGCTCCAGGCGTACCGGTCGCCCTCGGGCACCGGCAGCTCGCGCCAGGCCGGATCGCCCGTGTAGACGTCGGAGTACGTGCGCTCGAACATCTCGCGCCCGATCGAGCCCTCGACGGTCGCGCGCACCTCCTCCGCCGACGGCCAGAGGTCCGAGAGGAGCACCGGCTCGCCGTTGGCGTCGTGGCCGACCGGCTCGGTCGCGAGATCGAGGTCCATCCGGCCCGCGAGTGCGTAGGCGACGACGAGCGGCGGGCTCGCGAGATAGTTCGCCTTGACCTCCGGGTGGATGCGCGCCTCGAAGTTCCGGTTGCCCGAGAGGACGGAGCACGCGACGAGCTCGCCCTCCGCGATCGCCTTCGAGACGGGCTCCGGCAGCGGTCCGGAGTTCCCGATGCAGGTCGTGCACCCATAGCCGACCGTGTGGAAGCCGAGCGCCTCGAGGTAGGGCGTCAGGCCGGCCTTCTCGAGGTACTCGGTCACGACCTTCGAGCCGGGCGCGAGGCTGGACTTCACCCATGGGCGCCGGTCGAGACCGCGCTCGACGGCCTTCTTCGCGACGAGTCCCGCCGCGACCATCACGGACGGGTTCGAGGTGTTCGTGCACGAGGTGATCGCGGCGATCACGACGGCCCCGTGGGCGAGGTGGACCACCTCTCCGTCCAGCTCGCACGGGATCCCGCGCGTCCAGGTGGGCACGATCGCCATCGGTGCCGCGGCGACCCCCTGTCCGCCGGTCGGCTCGAGCGCACCGGGATCCGAGTGGGCGGGCGCGTCGCTCGCGGGGAACGACTCGGCAACCGCCTCGTCGACCCCGTTCCCGTAATCGACGCCGAACGTGGAGAGGGCCTCGAGGAAGGCGTCCCGCGCACGCGACAGCGCGATGCGGTCCTGCGGGCGCCGCGGCCCGGCGAGGGAGGGCTCGACCGTCGAGAGGTCGAGCTCGACGACCTGCGAGTACGTCGCGGGCTCGGCCGGGTCGTGCCAGAGGAGGTTCTCCTTGCAGTAGGCCTCGACGAGCGCGACGCGCGATTCGTCGCGACCGGTCAGCCGCAGGTAGCGGAGCGTCTCGGCGTCGACCGGGAAGAACCCGCAGGTGGCGCCGTACTCCGGAGACATGTTCCCTAGCGTCGCGCGATCGGCGACGGGCAGGCCCGCGAGCCCTTCGCCGAAGTACTCGACGAACTTCCCGACGACGCCCGTCTGGCGCAGGATCTCGGTCACCGTGAGGACGAGGTCGGTCGCGGTGGCGCCCTCCGGAAGCTGGCCGTGGAGCCGGAAGCCTACGACCTGCGGGACGAGCATCGAGATCGCCTCGCCGAGCATCGCCGCCTCGGCCTCGATCCCGCCGACACCCCAGCCGAGCACGCCCAGGCCGTTGACCATCGTCGTGTGCGAGTCGGTGCCGACGAGGGTGTCGGGGAACGCGACGCCGTCGCGGGCCTCGACGACGCGCGCGAGGAACTCGAGGTTGACCTGGTGGCAGATCCCGGTGTTCGGCGGCACCACCTTCAGCGCGTCGAAGGCGCCCTGCCCCCAGCGGAGGAAGGCATAGCGCTCGCGGTTCCGCTCGAACTCGAGCTCGGCGTTCCGCGAGATCGCGAGCTTGCTCGCGAAGTCGTCGACCTGCACGGAGTGGTCGATCACGAGCTCGGCGGGAATCAGCGGGTCGATGCGGCTCGGGTCGCCGCCGAGCTCCGCCATCGCGTCGCGCATCGCGGCGAGGTCGACGACGGCCGGCACGCCGGTGAAGTCCTGGAGGAGAACGCGCGCCGGCGCGAAGGTCACCTCGTCGGACGGCTCGGCCGACGCGTTCCAGCGGGCGACCGCCTCGACGTCGGCCTGCGTGACCGTCTCGCCGTCCTCCCGCCTGAGGACGTTCTCGAGGAGGATCCGCAGCGTGTAGGGCAGCCGCGCGACGTCGTAGCGCGACTGGAGTGCGTCGAGCCGGAAGATCTCGTGTGCTCCGTCGCCGACGGTGAGAATGGAGCGTGCGCCGAAGCTGTCGGGATGGGTCATGGCTCGAGCCTCCGTGTTCGTGGTTGGCGGGTCGCGCTCACGGCTCGAGGGAGAAGCCGAGCGCGCGGAAGTCGTTGTCGAGACCGAAGACGGCCGCGGCACGGCCTTCGGTCGCGGTGACGGCGCCGACGCAGTCGGTGAACGAGAGCGTCAGCCCGGCGTGGCGCTCCATCAGGTCCCACGCCCGTGCGTCGAGCTCGGCGTCGGCGTGGCGGACGATCAGGCGTCCGGCACCGACGGCCTCCTCGAGCAGGCTGCGGAACGCGAGCGCCGCGTCGAGCCCGGCGTCGAACCGCAGCCGCGTGGCGGTCTCGGAGACGACGAGGTCGGACGTCAGGAGAACGTCGCCCCCGTCGCGCAGCGTCGTGTAGTGGTCGCGGACGCGCTGGTGCGCGCGGTCGCGGCGCCAGAGGAGCGCGATGAACGCACCCGAGTCGGCGTAGACGACCCTCAGACTCGCTCCTTCGGGGCGCCGTACAGGTAGTGGTCGTGCTCCTCCGCGACGTCGTCGGGGCCCGTCTCGTCCGGGACGAGGCCGATCAGCCGCTCGAGCGGATCGTCTTCGTGGTCACCGCTCGGTGCGAGGTATCGCTGGAGCGCCTCCCGGATGAGCGAGGCCTCGCTGCGCCCGGTACGTGCCGCGAGCCGCTTGAGCGCCCGCTCGTTCGCCTCGTCGAGGTAGATCTGCTTGCGCCGCATACAGCGGAGTATACATCACATGGCTCGACCGTCTTCGGGTGTGCCGCGCTGGAGCCGGTCGAGGCCGCGCTCGGTCAGCGAGGGCTGCTCGCTGTCGAAGTGGCGGGCGACCGCCTCGGCGTAGGGCCGTGAGACGCGGCGCGCGTAGGCGGCGAGACCCTCCTCCGCGACCGGGCGCAGGTCCTCGCGGTACGGGTCGAGCAGGTGCTGGCGGCCCACGTGGCGGGCCGAGTTGAAGAACGCGAGGCCGATCCCGACCGAGACCTCGAGGACGCTCGTCCGCTCCCGCCGGGCGGCCTCGAGCAGGCCCGCGTAGAGCCTGGCGAGGTCCTGGGCGCTCGGGAGCGAGGCCGCGTCGCGGCGGATGTCCGCGAGCGACTGCCGCAGGGCGCGCAGCTCGAGCGGCGGGATGTCGACGAGACGCGCGGTCGTGCCCGACACCCGTTCGAGCGCGCTCAGGAGATCGGACGCGGACCCCGGCGACGACCCCGCGGGCAGCGCCCCGGCGCGGACGAGCTCGGCGACGTACGCGTCGAGGTAGACGCGCGAGCCATGGGTCACGTCGGCGGCGGCGGCCAGGATCCAGAGCGGCGAGAAGCCGAACGCGGCGATCGAGCCGAGCTCGACCGTGTTCCCGACGCCCTTCCGCACCGCGAGCCGGCCGGGGTCCGGCTCGAACTCGGCTTCCGTCGGGATGCGGGCCTCGACGCCGCCGACGAGCTCGATCGTCACGCGCAGGAGGTTCTTCGCCGTCGCTTCGTACAGCCGCGATTGCCGGACGAGCCGCGGGAGGGCGAGCGCGAACGTCTCGTGGAGGACACCGCCGAGCAGCGCGGCGACCGTGCGGACCACGCGTTCGGGGACGGAGAGCAGGAAGGAGCCGAGAGGCACGGTCGTTAGCATGATTGCCGATGGTCGGCGAGACGATCCGGACCCTGCTCGAGCAGACGTTTCCCGACGCGAGCGTGGACGTCGTCGACCGTACGGGCGGCGGCGATCACTTCCACGTGACCGTCGAGAGCGCCGCGTTCGAGGGCCTGTCGCTGGTCGAGCAGCACCGCCTCGTCAACCGCGCGCTCGCCGCGCCGCTCGGCGACGGCTCCATCCACGAGCTTCGAATCACGACGAAGGGACACCACCACGATGACACTGCGTGACGAGATCCAGCAGGTGATCGACGGCGAGGCCGTCGCGATCTTCATGAAGGGAACCCCGGAGCGGCCCGCCTGCGGCAACTCGCTCCGCGCGCTCCAGGCGCTGTGGGGCGCCGGGGCGCCGATCACGGCGGTCGACATCCTCCCTGACCCCCGGATCCGGCAGGAGCTCTCCGCCCTCACGGACTGGCCGACGATCCCCCAGGTGTTCGTCAAGGGCGAGCTGCTCGGCGGCGCAGACATCACCGAGCAGCTCTTCGCCTCCGGCGAGCTCGGCCGCAAGCTCGACGAGGCGCTCGGCGAGGACCGCGAGCAGGTGGTGAAGACCGTCGAGCTCGCCGCAACCGCCGCCTAGGGCGACGGGTATCCGACTCGAAGTCGGACACCTGTGGTCGAGGTCGCTGCAACGGCCGCCTAGCGGCCGCGCCGGCTCCTGGGCTCGACAACGCGTTCTTAACTGCCCTGAACCCTGAGTTCACGGGCGCCTCCCTATAACGGAAGACGTGGGTAACCCCGAGCTTCCGTCTCACCCCGACGCGCCTTCCGGTCAGCGCCCCGGCAGGGTTGCGTCCGCCGCCAAGCCGGTTGCCGCGCTCGTCGCCGCCTCCCTTCTCGGCGGCAGCGCGGCGCTCGGCGGCGCCTGGGTGCTCGGCGCATTCGACGATCCCGCGCCCACCGCGGAGGTCGCAGCGCCGATCCCCACGGACTCGGCGAGCACCAGCTCGACGGGGCCGACGACGATCGACGTCGCCGCCATCTACCGGCGGAGTGCCCCCGGTGTCGTGCAGATCGTCTCCACGACGCGCGGTGCGGCGAGCACCGACATCTTCGGCGACCCCGTCCCGGGCGCGACGCAGCGCGCGCTCGGCTCCGGGTTCGTGATCGACAAGGACGGCCACGTCGTCACGAACTACCACGTCGTGCGCGGCGCGAGCTCGATCGAGGTCAGCTTCTCGAACCAGGAGACCCGCTCTGCGAAAGTGGTCGGCACCGACCCGTCCACCGACCTCGCGGTGCTCAAGGTCGACGTCGACGCGAAGGCGCTCACACCGCTTTCGCTCGCCGACTCCGACGAGGTCCAGGTCGGTGACCCGGTCGTCGCGATCGGCAACCCGTTCGGCCTCGAGCGCACGGTCACCGCCGGCATCGTCAGCGCGCTCCAGCGCGAGGTCAGCGCGCCCAACGACTACACGATCGACCACGTCATCCAGACCGACGCGCCGATCAACAGCGGCAACTCTGGCGGCCCGCTGATCGACGCGCAGGGCCGCGTGATCGGCGTCAACTCGCAGATCGAGACGGCCAACGGCGGCGGCGGCAACGTGGGCATCGGGTTCGCGATCCCTTCGAACACCGTGAAGAGCGTCGTCGCCCAGCTGCTCGACGACGGCAGGGTCGACCGGGCGTTCCTCGGCGTCACCCTCCAGGACGTCGAGCCCGACGTCGCCCAGGTGCTGCGGCTCCCGGCGAAGGAGGGCGTGCTCGTCGCGTCCGTCAAGCCCGGGAGCCCCGCTGCGAAGGCGGGCATCGTCGGGGGCGACACCCAGGTCGTCGTCGCGGGCGAGAGCTACCAGCTCGGCGGCGACATGATCGTCGCGATCGACGGCAAGGACGTCAGCTCGGTCGACCAGCTGCGCGACCTGATCACCGCGCACAAGCCGGGCGACACCGTGAGCGTGACCGTCGTGAACAAGGATGGAAAGCGCTCGACGAAGAGCGTCGAGCTCGCGCGGATGCCGGAGACCACGACCGGATAGAGGACTCGGAGACTCGCCCCGGCGCCCACTCTCCCCGGGCGTCCGGCACGAGAAGCAGGGGGGATGCCTGCCACCCCTGCACAGGCGGGGGAACCCATGGTTCCCCCGCCGACCCTCTCCTTCTGCGCTGCGGTCCCGCCGACGCAGCGTTGGCCTCCCGGCCGGCAAAGCCGGCCTCCGGCCGCAACGGCTCACTTGATCGCGACGGGTCTTAACTGCGTTTGCTGAGCATTTCGTCGGCGAGGTGCCGGCCGCAGTCGATCAGGGCTCGTTTCGTCTCCACCGGCCACTCGAGGCCCGAGCGGAAGCTCGGGTCGAGGGCGAGCTCGCCGGCGCTGCCGCGCACGATCGTCAGCGGGAGCGCGCGGTCGTGGCGGAAGGGGAATCGGGCCGAGGCGAACCGCTCCTCGACCTCCCTCACCGCACGGCGCCGCCGCCACGGCGCGGCGTTCCGGCGCACCGAGTCGAGCACCTCGGCGCGCAGCGCCTCGAGCTCGCGGACGGAGGCGTCTTTCTCCTCGGCGGAGCGGATTTCGAGGGTCGTGTTCCGGGCGACGGTCACTCGCATCAGCCGGCCGATCATCTCTGCGAGATGGCCGGGCTCGCCGCGCTGCTGCCGCTCCTCGGCCGCCCTGACCTCGCCGAGCAGCGCCCGCACCGGCGGAACCGCCCGGAACGGCTCGAGCCTGCGGCGCAGACGGGCGAGGTTCTCGCCCGTCACGCGCGCCGGTTGCGGGATGTACTGGAAGCCGACGATCTCGCGGACGGCGGGGTTGTCGTACGCGTGACCGAGGGGGAAGTTGCGTACCCAGCCGCCGTCCGTGCCGATCACGTCGCCGACGCGGAGCGGCAGCACGAGCGCGCTGATCGCCGCCGAGGCGAGGATCGCGCGGGCGAGCTCGTCCGGCTCGGTCGTGCGGCTCGAGTAGACGCGCTCGTAGGTGCGATGTTCGTCGATCTCCCCGTCCGAGACGTCCGTGACGCAGACGACGAGCTCGATCGGAGCGGTGACGACGTCCCGCGCGAGCACGTCGACCGGCGCGAGCCGCTCGGCGATCGTGTCCGGCAACGCGTAGTCGTGGAGGCCCGTCAGCGGGAGCTGCCAGAGCCGGGTCGGACGAAAGGTCTCGTCCGGGGCGAGGTGGCACACGAAGCGCTCCAGGGCGTCGAGCCGGTCGAGCACGGCCATCACGCCGGTCAGCGCGCCGGCGGACGTGCCGTAGACCCAGCCGACCGAGTCCCAAAGCGGGTCGTCCCGCAGCCGGCGCAGGAAGCCCAGCTCGAGCAGAAGGCCGTTCATCCCCCCACCCGAGAGCACGATTGCGAGGGTGCGCTCGCTCATCGCATCTATTGTGCTGGCGTGGAACGGGAGGAACTCCGGCCGGGCGCGGCCGTCCTCACCGAGGACGAGCTCGAGACCGACGAGGCGCTCTGGCGCGACGAGGGCGGCGACGACCACGCCGGCTGGTGGTGTGTCCGCACCGACCCCTTTCCGTGCCCCGCCGGCGGCTGCTCCTTCATCGCCGAGTTCATGACGGCGGCCCACCTCGTCCTCGTGTGGCAGGAGCGCGACGACCCCAACCTCCTCTGGCACGCGCAGCGTGCGAAGGAGGTCGGCAGGAACCCGCGCGTCGTCTCGTACGCGGCGTCGTTCGGCCCGAGCGCGTCGTACTACGCGTGGGAGGCAGCCGGGCGGCCGGTGCACGGGGTCAAGGGCCGCCAACCCTCGTCACGCTGACACCGGCGAGCACGTCACCGTCGTACACTCTTGACCGGTTGCGGAGCCGGCGGTACCGTCGGGCCGTGGCCGGGGACTTCCAGCCGGGCGGCCGGCCGCCCGCACCGCACCCGCTCCGACTCGTACAGGACTTCGTCAACACCGAGGTCCCGGACTTCCAGCGCGACGACATCGCGACGCCCGAGGAGCTCGCCGCGTGGCTGGCCGGGCGGGGGCTCGCGGCGCCGACCGATCGGGTCGACGCGGCGCTCTTCGTCGAGGCGCGCGCGCTCCGCGCGGCGCTTCGCGAGCTCGCGCTCGCGAACACGCTCGGGACGGCACCGGCGGCGGAGCGGCAGCGGGCGCTCGACGAGACGCTGCGTCTCTTCCCCCTCGAGGTGCGCCTCGACGCGGGACGGCCCCGCCTCGTGCCGTCGGGCGACGGCGCCCGCGGCGGCCTCGCCGCCATCGTTGCGGTGCTCGCGGAGTCCCAGGCCGCGGGAACCTGGGAGCGCCTCAAGGCCTGCCGGCAGGAGACGTGCGGCTGGGTGTTCTACGACGGCTCGCGGAACCGCTCCTCGAGCTGGTGCTCGATGCAGGTCTGCGGAGGCCGGGCGAAGGCGTCGAGCTACCGGCGGCGCCACGCGACCCTGAGGAGCGCGCGATGAGGGGAGCGGGCTATGTGCTCGGCCTCGCCGGCAAGAGGCTCCGCCGGAGGGAAGGCGGGGCGCTCGTCGCCGCGCTCGGGATCACGGCGGCGGCCGCCGTGCTCGCGTTGATCCTCGCGGGGACGACGGTCGCGAAGGATCGGGCGCTCGCGCAGGACGTCGACCGCGTTCCGGCCGCCGCGCGCGCCGCGCGCGCGGTCTGGTTCGGCGTCCCGGCGGGGCCGGAGGACGACTGGCGCGGCCTCGACGGCGCGGCACGCCGGGCGCTGGGCTCTCTCCCGCTCGGCGACCCGACCTCGATCGTGCTCGTGCGCGAAAGCACCGTCGGCGGGGCGTTCGTGGGCCTCGCGGCGGTCGACGGCCTCGCCCCGCACGTCCTGCTCCGCAGCGGCCGGCTGCCGCACGCGTGCCGGCCGGAGCGCTGCGAGGTGCTCCGCCTGCGGGGTACGGGCCGGCTGCCCGACGTGCCCGGTCTCCGCGTCGTCCAGGTCGGGACGGCGGTGCTGCGCTCGCGACAGCTCTTCGGGGACTTCCTCACACCGAGCGACAACGCGCTCGCCGACGCGGAGCTCGCTCCGGCCCTGCAGCGCGCCTCGCGCTACCACCGCCCGGCCCCCGCACCGCTCGTGGTCGCGGAGGGCGTCGAGGGCCTCGTCTCGTCGCCGGTGCTCGACCAGACGTACCGCAGCTACGCGTGGGTACAGCCCCTCTCGGCGGGGACGCCCAGGCTCTGGCAGGTCGACGACCTGCTGTCGAGCGCCGACCGCGCCCGCGCCGAGCTGCAGGCCCGCTCCTCCTCGTGGTCGCTGGCGCTTCCCACCCAGGAGCTCGAGACCTCGCAACGGGAGACGACCGTCGCCGGGCGGCGGCTTCTCCTCGTCGGGGGAGAGGCGGCGGCGCTGCTCGTCGCGTTTGCAGTCCTTGCCGCGGGCGCGATGCGCCGCGACCTCGCGGCGGCGCGCCGGCGGCTGACCTGGCACGGCGCACAGGCGTGGCAGCGCGCGCTCCTGACGGCCACCGAGAGCACGGCGGTGGGCTTCGGCGGGGCGGTCGTCGGCTGGATCGTCGGCATCGTCGCCGGCGGGATCGTCGCGGCCGCGGCCGGCGCGCCCGTCGGCGCGGTCCTCTCCGAGAGCCTCCTCTCGCCGACGGGGCTGCTACTCGGCCTCGCCGTGGCGGTCGTCGCGGCGTGCGTGATCGGGATCGCCGTCTCGGTGCCGGGCGAGGGCGGCCGGCGCGTCTCCGGCGTCGACGTCGCCGCGGTCGTCGCGGCGCTCGCGGCGGTCGGCATCCTCGCGAGCGGCTCGGTCGATCCGGACGAGCTCGCCTCGGGTGGCACCGCCGCCGTCGCGCTGCTCGTCCTTCCGGGCCTCGTCGCGTTCGCCGCCGCAGTCGCCGCGGCGCGACTCCTGCCCGCGCTGGGCCGGACGCTCGCGCGCGGCACCGGCGGTCGCGGCACGCGGCTCGCGGGCGTCTCGCTCGCCCGCTCGCCCGGCGCGGCGGGCACGGCGGCCGCCTTCCTCGCGCTCGCGCTCGCGCTGGCGCTCCTCGCGGAGGCCTACCGCTCCACGCTCGCCTCCGGGGAGCGTGACCAGGCAGCCTTCGCCGTGCCCGCCGACATGGTCGTGCGGGAGAACCTGAACGCGCTCGTCCCGGTCCTGCAGGCGGCCCCGCTCGCGCGCTACGAGTCGATTCCGGGCGTCGAGACGGTGCATCCCGTCGCCCGGCTGACGGCGAGCGCCGGTCCCTCGGCCGCCGTCTCGGGCGTGACCGTGCTGGGGGTCGAGCCAGACGCGCTCGGCTCGATGCCGCTGTGGCGCCCCGACTGGGGCGTGAGCCGCGCGACGCTCGTCCGGAGCGTGGAGCCGACGGGCTCGACCGCGCTCCGCGGCGTTCCGCTCGGATCACGCGTGGCGCTCTCCGTCGGGCCCGGCCTCGTCTCGTTCCGCGCGGTCGTCGAGGAGAAGGACGGCGTCTTCCGCAGCATCGAGCTCGGCGACTCCGATGCGCACCGCCGCGAGACGCTCCGGACGATGCTTCCCGCGAGCGCGAGAGGCGGCCGGCTCGTCCGGCTCGTGCTCGTCCCGCCGCGCATCCTCGAGCGCGGCTCCGACGAGGGCACGGCCCTTCGCGGCTCCACGACCCTCCGCCTCGAAGGCGTCACGCTCGACGACTGGGTCGGCGAGGGGGGCGTGACCGCCGCCGAGGGCGTGAACGGGACGCTCCGCGTGAGCTACACGATCACGCCGGAGCGCCAGGCGCTCGTCCGCCCGCGCCAGCCGACCGACGCCGATCCGCCGCATGCGATCGTCACGCGGGCGCTCGGGTCCCTGGCGGGCGGGGTCGGGGGCACGCTTCCGCTTCGCATCGCGGGTGAGCCCGTCGAGGTACGCGTCGGCGCAGTGGTCGACCGGATCCCCGGCACGACCGGCGATGCGGTCGTCGCCGACCTCGACGCGCTGACCACTGCCGTGAACACGAGCGCGCCCGGCTCCGCCCCCGTCACCGAGCTCTGGCTCGACGTGGACCATCGGCAGCAGGAGCAGGTCGCCGCGGCGCTGGCGAAGCGTCCCTTCGCCGTGCTCGAGACCCGCTCGCGCTCGACGCTCGAGGCCGATGCACGCCGCGACCCGCTCGGGCACGGGACGCTGCTCGCCCTCGCCGCCGCGGCGCTCGCTGCGCTCGTGCTCGCGGTGTGGGGGCTCGTCCTCGCGATCCGCGCCGACCTCCGCGACGACCGGGGCGACCTCGTCGACCTCGAGGCACAGGGCGCCACGCCCGGCCTCCTCCGTCGCGTCGTCGCCACGCGAGCGGGAGTCGTCGCGGGGATGGGCGTGGCCGCAGGCGTCGCCGCCGGCGTGCTGCTCGCCGTCCTCGTGACCCGGGTCGTCTCCGTCACCGCGCGAGCCGACCAGCCCGAGCCTCCGCTCGCGACGACCGTCGACCCGCTCGTGCTCGTCCTCGGCGGCCTCGCGTTCCTCGCAGCCGTCGTCGTGTTCGTCGTCCTGACGACACGACATGCCTTCTCCGACCCCCGGGGCCCCGGCCGCATCGGAACGGAACCGTGAGCCTCGTCGATCTGCGAGAGGTGTTCGTGGTGCACCCCTCCGAGGACGGGGGCGTCGCCGCGCTTCGGGGAATGAGCCTCGCCGTGGAGCGGGGTGAGGTCTGCGTCGTGCTCGGGCCGAGCGGGGCCGGCAAGTCGACGCTCGTCCGGGTCGTGGCGGGTCTCCAGCGTCCCTCGGCCGGGCTCGCGCTCGTCGACGGCGTCGACCTGGGCGCGGCGCGCGCGTCGGTCGTCGCGCGACACCGCTCGCGCGTGATCGGCTATGCCGACCAGCACTACTGGCGGGCGCTCTCGGCCGACCTGACGGCCGAGGAGCTCGTGGCGCTGCCGCTCGGCCTGCGCGGCGTGGGCCATGACGAGCGTGCCCGCCGCGCGGACGAGCTGCTCGAGCGCGTGGGCCTTCTCGATCGCAGGTCGTCACGGCCTGGGGAGCTGTCCGGGGGCGAGCAGCAGCGGATCGCGCTGTGCGCGTCGCTCGCGCATGGTCCCGCGCTGCTCGTCGCAGACGAGCCGACCGGCGAGCTCGACGAGACGACCGCTCGCGGGGTGCTCGACCTCCTCCGCGAGCTGGCTCGCGACGCCGGCGCGGCGGCGCTCGTCGTCAGCCACGACCCGGCCTCGGCGGAGATCGCGGATCGCGTCGTCCACGTGCGCGACGGCCGGGTCGGAGAGGAGCGGCTCGCCGACCGTCAGACGGTCGTGATCGGACGCGGCGGGTGGCTGCACGTCCCGGAGGAGTCGCTCCGGGAGGCCGGGATCGGCGACCGTGCCGTCGTACGAGTTCGCCCCGGGGTCGTCGAGCTCCGTCCCATCGAGAGCGACGCCCCCGCGGTGCCGCTCGACTACGCCGCGCCGGTCACCGCCGCGGGCGCACTCGTCGAGGCGCGCGGTGTGAGCCGCAGGTTCGGCACGGAGGTCGCGCTCGAGCGGCTCGACGCCGTGTTCAGGCCGGGGATGCTGACCGCCGTGACCGGCCCGTCCGGTTCCGGGAAGTCGACGCTCCTCGCGCTCCTCGCAGGTCTCGACACGCCGGACGAGGGCGAGATCGTGATCGGCGACGTCGTGCTCTCCTCGCTCGACCGCGACGCCCGGGCGGCGTTCCGCCGTGAGTCGATCGGTGTGGTCGGCCAGGTGCCGGGCCTGTCGAGCGCGCTGAGCGCCCGCGAGAACGTCGAGCTCGCGCTCGCCCTCCGCGGCGTCGAGGGCGTCGAGGTGCACGAGCGGACGATCGACGCGCTCGCGATCGTCGGGCTCGCCGACCACGCCGACCGGTCGGTCGCGCGGCTCTCCGCGGGAGAGCGCGAGCGCGTCGCGCTCGCGCGGGCGATCGCCGCCGGCCCGTCGCTCTTGATCGCCGACGAGCCGACCGCGCGGCTCGACAGCGTGACGACGCTCGCGATCGGCGGGCTGCTCGCCGACCTCGCCCGCGAGCACGGGACGACCGTCGTCTGCGCGACCCACGACCCGCTCGTGATCGCCCTCGCCGGGGAGGAGCTCCGGCTCGGAGGGGCCACCGCGGTACGATCGCCCTGATGGCGACCGTCACGGACACGTTCCTCGTCTCCGGGATCCGCTGCGAGCGCTGCGTGCTGCGCCTCGCCGGCGCCCTCGAGAACGAGCCGGGCCTGACGGCCGCGCACGCGAACCTGATGGGCGAGGTGACCCTCACGTGGGACGACGACGTGACCACCCGAGACGTGCTCGCCGGGGCTCTCTCGCGCTCGGGATTCCGCGAGCGCGTGCCCGTCTAGCGGCCGAAGGACAGGTCGGGAATAGTCCCGACCGGACGGCCGTTCATGCTTCCGTACGCTGCTACGGTAGCCCGGTGGGTGAGCCGGACACGGCCGAGCCAGACGGGGCGCGCCGGGTCGCGAGCGAAGCCCGCGATCGGGTGCGGTTCGAGGAAGAGGCCCTCGCGCTCGCGGATCAGGTCTACCGAGTGGCTCGACGATTTGTCTCGACCCGCGAGGAAGCAGAGGATCTTGTCCAGGACACGTATGCGAGGGCGTTTCGGAGCTGGCAGTCCTACACACCGGGCACGAATCTCCGTGCCTGGCTTCTCCGCATCCTCACGAACCTCAACGTCGACCGTGGGCGCCGCATCCAGCGACGGCCGGACGAGACTCCACTCGAGGAGAACGACTACTACCTCGCCAACAAGATGGTCGCCTCCGGCGGCGAGCAGGTGCTCGACCAGGACCGCGTCGTCGAGCGCCTCTCGCAGGATTCGATCGTGAATGCGCTGGCCGACATCCCGCACGACTTCCGGGACGTCGTCGTGCTGGTCGACATCGGCGAGTTCAGCTACGCGGACGCCGCTCAGATCCTCGACATCCCGATGGGCACCGTCATGTCCAGGCTCCATCGCGGCCGACGGCTGCTGAAGGCGCAGCTCGCCGACGAGGCCGTCCAATGAGTCGCGACGACTGCGGCAAGTGCGAGCGGCTGCTCCAGGGCTACCTGGACCGCGAGCTGACCGCGCTGGAGGTCGCCGAGGCCGAGGAGCACCTCGACGGCTGCGACTACTGCCGCCGGCGCTACCGCTTCGAGGAGACCCTGCGTGTCTACGTGCGGACGACCGCCGCGGAGCGGATGCCGCCGGGCCTCATGGAGAAGCTCGCGCAGCTCCGCACGACCGACCCGGGCACCGCGCCGCTCTAGACGCCTTTACGGGCGACCGCGAGCTCGAGGTCGGCGGTCGTGAACGGGCCGGTCGGCCCGGTGCCCGACGCGTAGCGGTACACGGCGACCGCGAAGACCGAGCGCGCCGCGCTTCCCAGGACGCCGGCAGCGACGGCGGCGAGGATTCCCACGACGAAGCACGCGACCGCAATCGGCGTCGACCCGGACGCGAGCCCGAGGAACACGAGCGCGAGCGCCGGCACGGTGCCGAACACGGCGAACAGCAGGCCGATCG
>Ga0207428_10002317_pt1 | contig 19065 bp, 34 predicted proteins | sample RhiMethybrSRZTD1_FD_187600 | JGI IMG/M metagenome (GOLD analysis project Ga0207428, IMG submission 187600) | Populus rhizosphere microbial communities from Tennessee, USA - Rhizosphere MetaG P. TD hybrid SRZTD1 (SPAdes) (version 3) | ecosystem: Host-associated > Plants > Roots > Rhizosphere >...
GGCCAAATCACCAAATCGGTTGCTCGCCTCACTTCCGTCGGACGTTTTTTCGGCCCTTGCGCCGCATCTGAAGACCGTCGAGCTTAAGTTTGGCGATGTGCTCGCCAAAGCTGGTAGCCCCATTCGGCAGGTCTACTTTCCCTATTCCGGCGTGATCTCCCTCGTGGTCGAACTGGACATCGGGTCGATGATCGAAACCGCGATGGTGGGGCATGACGGCGCCTTGAACGCGGTCTCCGCCCTCGACGGCAAGGTGTCGCTCAATAAGGGCATTGTGCAGATTGCCGGAAGCGCGGGCACCATAGAGGTCAACCGGTTGCGCCGACTGGCCAATGAACACGAGCCCTTCCGCTCGCTCCTCATCCGACACGAGCAGGTGTTGTTTGCACAAACGCAGCAATCCGCCGCGTGTAACGCCAGTCACTCTATCGAGGCCCGCATGTGCCGCTGGCTGCTGCATATGCGCGACCTCGCCGGCAGTGATGACCTGATGCTGAAGCAAGAATTTCTCGCCCAGATGCTGAGCGTGCGCCGTCCCAGCGTGTCGATGGTGGCGAGCCCGCTGCAAAAAGCCGGACTGATCAAATACAGCCGCGGCCGCATTCGGGTGCTGGACGTAAAGGGATTACAAAAGCGCGCCTGCGAGTGCTACGGCACGGTCAAGGGCCACTATCAGCGGCTAGTTTTGGACTAGCAAAAAATTCGCAAAACCTATTATGCACGGAACCTTACGTAAGGTTTATCGTTCGTTTGATACGCGCCCCAAGGATGCCGGGACGATGTAACCGGCGCCGCACCGCAAAACGTGCAGTTGAGCTTCCGCTAGCTTGCCCAGGGCGAACGAACAGCGACAACTTGCCGAGTTCGCCGATGCGCGATGCGCGATACCTGCGCGCTCAAGCGGAACTATGTCTGGAAATGGCACGTCAGGTGAGCGACCGGGCAACCGCCGACAATCTGCGCGCCGAGGCGGCCCGCTATCACGCTGAAGCCGCCGAGATCGAGACCGGCGTCAAGACACCAGTCATAAAAGCTGCTCCCGAGCAGAATTGATTGTTTGTTCAAAGCGGTCGATGTCCGCTTTGGGTCATTAGCGGACATATGCAGTGCAAAAGGGCACGTCCGCTTTGCCCCCAATAGCGACCGCGAAAGCGGATTTCCGCACAAGGTCATGTCTGCTTTACCCCCGAAAGCGGACATGTGCAGTGCAGTAGCTCATGTCCGCTTTGGGCCAATAGCGGACATTGGACAAACTTGCTTCAGCAGCTATTCGAAATTGCCTCTACGATGCCTCGACGTTTAACCGTGCACATCTAAAGCAAAAGGCCCCGGTTCAAACCGAAGCCCAATGCACGCCTTCTTGGCTGCGCCGACTAGCAACGAAACGCGCTTCCCTTACCTGGTTTCTTTCTTTGGCCCGGAGGGCAAAAGCCATACGACTTGGCACCGTGCTTCTTCGTCTTCGCTGCAAGGTAAAGGTGGGTCGCGTCAGTTGTGCTCAGGCGAGGCGGAGTGTTATTCACGCCAGTGCTTGTGGCTGCTTGCGCTGCACCCAACGAAAGCACGGCAACTGCTGCGATTAAAATGCTCAAGGTGCGCATTAAATTCCTCCCAGTGTTCAGAACGCTCAATCGCTCAATCAACGCCGAATGTCAGTCGCAGTTCCCGTGCTTTGCCCGCTAATGTCCGCTTTGGGCCAATAGCGGACATTTTGCAATGCGACAGTCATATGCGCTTTACCCCCGAAAGCGGACATGTGCGGCACAACTAGAGATGTCTGCTAAGGGCCAAAAGCGGACATTGACCCAGCTATTCGATCAGCTCGTCGGCGCGGCTGATGATTGTTGGCGGGATAGGAAGTCCAAGAACCCTGGAAGTCTTAAGGTTGATAGCCAACTCGAACTTGGTTGGCAGCTGAACTGGAAGTTCGTTCGGCTTCGCGCCCCGGAGTATGCGGTCAACGTAGGAAGCTGCGCGATTAAGCAGATCGGTCAAAACGATTCCATAAGATATCAAGCCGCCGTCAGCCACAAAGAAGCGAAACGGATAGACAGTGGGCAAACGGAAGCGAGCGGCGAGTGAAATAATCGTTGCGCGATGAACCTGCATGGTGGTGTCCGGCATGACGATCAGTCCGCCGCCGGCTTCTCGTCCAAGCATCGTGATGGCAGCTTCAATCCCGGCTGCGTCCTGGATTGGGACTTCCATCGGCCCAATCGCAACCGCCGATGCAGCGGATCGGAACGTATCCAAATAGTACCGGGCGTAGGGCGCCGTCTGTGGATTAAACATGAATGCGACCCGCGAAGTGCCAGGCGCAATCTCACGCAGCAACTCGAGCCATTTTCCGCTCAACGAGCCTTCGATGTTGATGAAGCCAGTGATGTTGCCGCCAGGATTTGCCAGGCTTGCGACAAATCCGCTGCCGATCGGATCGGACACAATCGCAAACACAATTGGGATTGTACGGGTTTCCCGCTGCAACGCGGCCGTGGCGGGCGTGGTGACGGCGAGCATCACTTCCGGGTTTAGACGGACCAGTTCATTTGCGAAGACCTGTAAGCGGTCGACGCTACCGACGCCCCAACGATAGTCGATGCGGATGTTTTGACCGGAGACCCAACCCAGTTCAATGAGCCGGGTGCGGAATGCAGCATCCCAAGCCTGTGCCTCCAAATCGGTCTCTGCGAACGAATTCAGGACGCCGATGCGACGGACCGTTCCAGCCTGCTGCGCGCGCGCCACGAGTGGCGAGCCAACCGCCATGGCTCCGAGAAGGCCGATGAATTCTCGCCGCCTCATGTTCGCCCTGAGGGATAGACAAGGCATCGTATCCGCTTGAACTGACTTACCGGAAGGGGTCGCCTCGCGATTGCCAATGTCCGCTTTGGGTCAAAAGCAGACATATGCAGTGCAAAACGGCATGTCCGCTTTACCCCCGGAAAGCGGAAATGTGCGGTGCAACTAGGGATGTCCGCTATGGGCCAATAGCGGACCATCGCTACGCGCCGACGAATGCCGAAGGCTGGCCGACCCTCTCTGCACTGCGCCGAAACGCGGCTCAAGTTGCTGCGGATCGCGGCGGATTACGATTGGATGGCGATGCAGGCTGCCGCATTTGAACTTTAGCAAGCGGACGAATTGGCACAGTCCTTTGCCAAGTCGAATACCAACCCTCTAATTGGCTCGACGGACTTGATCCAGTCGCACGATACTTCACGATCCTCACCGTAACGTTTGGGCATCCCGGGCATTCAAAGGTGCGCTTGTCGTGACCCGGTTCGTCCGGCTCGATACATGCAAGCCACATCTGTGACTTGCACAGTTCGCAAAAAGGACGACCGATGATGCGCTGTTGCGGAAGAATTTCATGCTTTCGCATACTGCACCTCCTGAGTCCCAAAACGGGAACCACAAAGAAAAGCAGCTTCTGTCAGCGACGCACTTCGATTCTCTCCCCGACTATACGCGAACAGGCCCGGATGTTTGTTTTGTGACAAATTTACGGTTGTCCCATCACACAACGTTTACGACTGTTACACGAAGCGCGCGCCGCTCAACTATTCTGTACTAAGTTACCCGCGCCATTAATTACGTTCGTTAAAGCGCAGCATGATCAACGATTCGCAATCTCTCCCCGGCAACCCCGTGCGACATGGATGCGACATCCTGCGATCTATTTCCTTGCCCAGGTCGATTCCGCAGAGTCCATAAGCGCAGCGGCCGGACGTTGTTCACTTCCGGCCGCCACCCTCCCATAGGCGTTCCTGTTATTTTTGCCCGGGATAAAGAATCAGAACCGCGTCATGTGTATTGGCTTGCTTTGTTTTAGACAGAATATCGCCGGTGCCCATGCCGACTAAAAACACCGCGATTACTATCAGTATTATTATGCCGTTCTGCGGGGATCTGGGACTGACGCCCCACAGTTGCTTTTCCAAAAGCTCCTGGTCACGTCTGGTCATTTTAGAATTCTCCTCTTGGCAATAGGAGATGACTCATTGCGTCAACGCGCGCCGCTACGCGTCAGGGTCAGGGTTCGCAGGCTCGGCAACCCGGGCTATCAATTCGCTGAAGCGGCAACGAAATTGAGCATCAAAGATGCTTTCGATGCTGTCAGAGCCCTCACGCACTAACGCATGAAATTTGTCTCTCAGTAAGTTCCATTCGTTAGGGTTTGGAGCGCTCGACGGTCCAAGCTCACTGTTCGCGAGGTGGCCGCTGAGCCCCTTCACGGCAACCCTCTTAATTGGTGCTCGATGTCAGAGCGCATCCGATTTGGTGTTGTAAGTCCCAAAACCGAGAGGATAAGCGCGATGGCACTAGTGGTTATGGCGAAAACCACAATGCCGTGGTCCGTAAAAAGCACGGTCTCCATGGTGGCCTCCAATTAGTCTGTCCTTAGCGCCAGGTTGGGCGGCCAAAGCCAAAGGTGCTTGGTAGCGGCGTTTGCGACCTTTACTCAAAGTGCGTCTTTTGACACACGGACAATTCGGGGAACCACTATGTGTTCCTTCCGACTTACAGGAACCCAGAAATTTTTATTAATCTGATGGAACTTTGCTGGCGCAAGCATCAGTCGCGGTCTTGCTCTGCACGCATTTAGCTTTGCCAATGGCCGAGAAGGGCAACGCTATCCCGGTGTCGTGCCTAGACTGTGGGCCAATGTGGCGAAATGTCCGCTTTGGGTCAAAAGCAGACATGTGCGCTGCAAAACGTCATGTCTGCTTTATCCCCAATAGCGACATCGATTTCGGCATGTCCGCTTTGGGCCATAAGCAGACTCATGCAGTGCAACAATAAGGATCGCTATTCGAGCACCTCATCGGCGCGTCCGATGAGCGTGTTGGGGATGCTGAGGCCGAGCATCTTCGCGGTCTTGAGGTTGATGACCAGCTCAAGTTTCGTTGCCTGTACGACTGGTAAATCGGCGGGCTTCTCGCCCTTAAGTATGCGTCCAGTGTAGATGCCTGCCTGACGGTAGCTATCCGTAACGCTGCCTCCGTAGCTCATCAGACCGCCGGCTTCAGCAAACTCACGATTTTGGTACACCGCGGGGATCGCGTGGCGGGCAGCGAGCGCACCGAGTTGCTTGCTCCAAGAATTAAAAAGCGCATCGGAACCAATCACAAGTGCGCTCGCTCGCAACTCTGTCGCTTTTGCAAAAACAGCTTCGATATCACGCTCAGAATTCATAGACAGGACTAAGATTTGCATTCCAAGCTTACGCGCTGCCGCTTGGGCATCTTTCAAGAGAGTTTCTGAATTAGGATTCGCTGAGTGGACGAGGAAGGCAATGTTTGCGGCGGTGGGCATCACCTCATGGAGCAATTCCAGCCGCTTCGAGCCCACATCGACGTTCAGACTTGTCACGCCAGTGACGTTTCCGCCCGGTCGGTTGAGACTTGCAACGACCCTTTGCTCCACTGGATCAACACTGGTAATAAAAACGATAGGGATTGTTTTCGTTGCCTTTGTTGCAGGCAGCAGAGCCGCGGTATTTACAACCATCACCGCCACTTTGCGGGCGACAAGGTCAGCAGCGAGCGCCGGCAATCGTTCATATTTGCCTTCTGCCCACCGATATTCGATTGCTACGTTTTGTCCCTCAACATAGCCACCATCTTTAAGACCCTGCTTGAACCCATTTGTCGCTACCGCATATCCGGCGCTCAAGCCACTATTGAGAAATCCAACCACCGGCGTCGGCTGCTGCGCCCGCGCCACAAGCGGCCAAGCGGCCGCAGCACTCCCAATAAAAGAAATAAATTCCCGTCGTCTCATGGCCGCCCTCGGCGCAACGTACAGGACAAATGAATCATAGCACTTGGGAAGGGTCTGGCTATGTCGGCTTTGGGTCAAAAGCGGACATGCGCGCCGCAAAAAGCCATGTCCGCTTTACACCCAATAGCGACCGCGAAAGCGAAATTTCGCAAAAGGCCATGTCCGCTTTACCCCCAAAAGCGGACATGTGCGGCGCAACTAGCGATGTCCGCTTTGGGCCAATAGCGGACATGTGCAGTGCAGCTAGGGCTTTGGGCCAAAAGCGGACTCATGCAGCACAGCAAAAAGGACCGCTATTCGATCACCTCGTCGGCGCGTGAAATGAGCGTCGGCGGTATTGTCGGGGTGAGTGCGCTCCTTTTAAAAATGGCGTGCTCGCGCCGGTAGCTTTTCAACTCGCGTTCGAGCGCAGCGCAGTCATTGAGGCCGTAAAAGCTTGACAATTGAGTGACGATTTTCTGCCGTTTCCATTGGCGCAGAACCCGGTTCACATTTTCGCGCGCGACCCCGGCCATCGCCGCTAGGTCGGCCTGCGAGATCTTATGCCCAATCATGATGCGCCCACTGGCGGCGTTCTCGCCGAGATGTTTCGCTAGGTGGAGCAGGACGCGAGCTACCCGGGCTTTGACCGTTAGAAAACTGCTTGCTGCCAATGCCTCATCGGCCTCTCGCAACCGCGTTGCAAGCACGTTTAGAAGGTATCGACTGAATTCGGGATGCAGCACGCATTCTTCGAAATGGGCTCGGCTGATAAAGCTCAGTTCGCAGTCCTTAACCGCGACGATCGATGCCGATCGCGGGCGACTGTCGATGAGGGCAAGCTCGCCCACGATCGACCCAGAGCCGACGACTGCCAGCGTCAGTGCCTCCCCATGCTCTGAGACAATGTTAACCCTGAGTACGCCTCGATCGAGGCGATAGCAGCCATTACCAACGTCTCCGGTATGAAAGAGCGTTTCGCCGGCACGGAGATGCCGCGCTGTCGCTCTGGCAAACAGACGGGACGACAACCGGTCGGGCAGAGCTGACAGGATGTTGCTTGATTTGGCGGACGCCTCGAGCATTTTGGCGTTCCTTCTTTCTCTTCCGATAAAACGCTCCAAAAAAGGTTCCTGCGAGCCGCCCGTCAAAAGGTTGGAACAAATAAAGCTACGTCCACCAGTCACGCCGGTCTAATCGGCAGCACAGTTGCGCTTTTTTTCGGTCGGTTGGACTTCTTTTTCTTTTTGTCCGTATTGCCAGCGGCTATAGAACCGGCGAGGACCTGCCGGGCAATTTCACGAATAAGCCCCGTCAGTTGATCCGTGGTCGCTTCATCGACCCATGCGTGAATGTACTCGCGTTTCTTTTCCAACTGCATGATGTACTCACGCGCTTGTTTCTCTTTCTGATGCACAATCATTTTCCTTTTTAGTTGCTGTGCGCCTCCCGCCGTTACCCCTGAAGGCCCGCGCCAGTCAAATTAACCTTCCATCATGTTTTCATCGAAGGTTTCAGACTTTGAATATGTTTGATGTGTTGTTCGACTTGCACCGGCATCTAATTCTGCACAGATCGGGCAAGCGTGTGTCGGGCTAAAGAAAGGTTGGCGTCCAAAAACAAATGTTTGGCAGCTTTAGACAGGTCGAACGAGGCATCAGCCAACAAATCGTTGGCATGAACCCACAAGACTAGACATTCACGCCTCATCTAAACAGTCCGCAATGGGACTGTTGATGATCGCCGCCCTTATCATAATCAACGTGCTTGCGTTAGCGGGGGGCGTGTTTCCCGACTACGCCTTGCATTTCTGACTTGCGGCCGCCCACTCACCATTGAAGCTGAGCCTCATCCTCGACGGAACAAACAGGGAGTATCTAAATGGTGTTGCGCTTGTGCGCCGCGATTTGCGGTGCTGCAATTCTTTTTGTCTATTCATCTTCTGCAATGGCCAAGCCGGGGCCTGAAGGTACATCGACCGCTGCTACTCGTCACGATGCGTGCGCCATGGGCGTCACGATCGTTGGCACGGCGTCGATGTATGATCCCTCTGAACCCGGATACAAGGAAGGCGGCACACAAACGGCATCCGGCGAGCTGTACGATCCCATCGCGTGGACCGCCGCGATCCAGATTGATTTGCGCGAGACCTTTGGTGGCGTCCGCTATGGCAAAGACTACCGGCCCGCATACGCCCTTGTTGAAGTCGCCAATAAGCGAGCCATCATTAAAATAAACGATGTCGGGCCGTTCAAACCGGGTCGCGTCATCGCCTTAAACAAACAGACGATGCGCTACTTTGATCCAACCCTGCAACGCGGCCTCGTCCACAGCATGAAGATTACGCTGTTGCCCGGCGACGGTTGGGCACCCGGCCCGATTGATGGGTGAAAATAAATGACTGGGTGAGAGCACTAGCACCTTCGCATTGAAGGTTGGGGCCGCGCAGACGGCATCAAGCGTGGTTGCGTATTTGCTCAATGTTTCCTAACTCAGCTTCAGTAGGTGCCACTGAGGCAACGGAGGGCTGCGTCGGCCAGTGCGGTCTCTCTTCAAAAATCAATTTCATTTTTTTCCCACAGTTCTCACATTCGAAAATGCACATCTCTCCCTTTAACCCGGCGGGTAGCGGCGAATGCCAGACCGCACGGGCTTTCTCTCCGCACCGTGAACAAGCAATCGGATTGATATGGGCCAGCGCGATAAATTTAGACGCGACCCGTCGCGGTGGCATGACGCTACTCCCAAGCACGCCTACCGGTACTCCAATAATCCTGCCTCTATACTTTGTGGATGGCTAGTGAAATGTGATGGCTGGCACAGAGAGAGCAACTCGAGCCTCCTATTCTGCCGGCATCATGGCTCCGCGGAAGAAAACCCTGGAAGAGCTAAAAAGGGAGGCGATTGCCGAACTTGAGCGTCGTGGTTATGAGGTTCGCGGCAAGACACCGGCGCAAATCAGACGAGCACTTAGGCGCCGTCCTAAGAAGCCAAAATCATAAGCGACTCAAATCTCTAAGCTCGACCGGTGAAAAGCGGGGATAACTCTCATTTTCTCATTAGAAAGACCACTGTTTGTGCGGTGCCGGAGTCGAGAGGCAGCCATGTCTGCTAAGGGCCAATAGCCGACATGACCTGACGTTTGTCTCAAATCACGCGGCGCGTTCAACGCGCGCGTCAATTTCTCCGCGAAGCATCCCGAAATCGATTGGCTTGGTGAAAAGCGCCTCGGCCCCGCCTTCCAATGCTTTGCGCTTGGTCTCGGCATCGCCATAGGCGGTAATCATGATGACCGGAACATCAGGTCGAGCCGCCTTAGCCTTGGGCAGCAATTCCAGTCCGGTCATCCCCGGCATGTTGATGTCAGAGAGGATCAAAATGATTGAAACGCCTGCCGCGTCGTTGATGCGTCGAAGCGCGGCCTCGCCGGATTGAGCAAATTCCATCGTAAAGCGACCCAAGCGAAGATCACGACGGAATTGCTGGCGAAACAGCATCTCGACGTCCGGCTCATCATCCACCACGATTATAAGAAGGTTCACGAATCGCCCCCCTAACGTTAAGGGCGATGGTAACGACAAAATTATCCAGTTTATGTGACGCAGGTCACACACAACGGATTTGGTTTGAGGGGTCACAACATTGTTCGTCACCGGGCATCCGAACTGTGGACCTGCGTTGGGAACAGGTGGACCTAAAAAGGCGGCGTCCCATACGCGCGGAGTCAAACTGGGCACTCCGACCACCCACCCCCTGACAGGACGTGAGCTCCCGCGCCCTGCGATCTTTAGCGGACCTTTTGAGATGCGAGAGCGGACGCGGTCGTTTTGTCGGCGATCGAGACGGGTCGACAGTGCGCCGACGCATGATGACAGAAATCTGAAAAATGGAACTCCTCTACGGGGAGTTTTTTCATTCAGCTTCCGCAGGTGGTTCACACGTTTGTGTCATATCACCACAATGCCTTCCTATAAGATCGACATCGCCCGGCACATCCGGGAGATGTCGTATGCCGTCTAGTATCGTTCACCAACCGGCTACACCCAAAGACGATTTTCGATCGGAGCAAATGCGCCGATTTGATCTGTGGCGCGTCGCTGCCGACATAGTTCGGCGTTTGCGCGAAGCTGGAATTAGTTGCGAAATGGATGACGATTTCCAAACCCGCCATTAGTCCTGTCTTCGTATTCGCTTTACCCCCGAAAGCAGACATGTGCAGTGCACTAGCTTATGTCTGCTTTGGGCCAGAAGCGGACATTCAGGACCGCAAGTGTCATGTCCGCTTGGGCCCCGAACAAACATTAATCGGCGATGCTTACCGTAGTTCGAGTACACCCCGCATCATTGGCACGCATGTGCCGCCAATCTGGGTCGCGATTACTCTGCCAGCACTTTTATCCGCACTTGCCATGAGCCGGCTCGGTCGTCCCATTTCGATGCCCTGACGGATCGTCTTTGCAAGGCGCAAGTCTGCCTCTGGGTGAAGGTGCGCGAGCAGGCCGATCAGCGCAACGTTTGCACTGCCTGTAGCTGGATCCTCCGGCACTCCGTATAGCGGCGCAAACATCCGTGATTGGATATCAGAACCATTTGAGCTATCCCGCACATACAAATGTACGCCGGTTACGCGGTCCATCGGCAGGTGGCGCGCAAAGGCATCCGTGCGCGGTTGCGCCGCGGCCAATGCTCGAAGGTCCTTGAGTTCGGCGAACACAAAGCTCATGCCGCAACTCGCGATGCAGGGTCGGTGATGCCCTGTCTCAATGTCTGTGGCCGAGATCGTGCAAACTTCGGCGATAACCTCAGGTTCGACATCTTCGATGACGGCCAGTGGCTGCGGTGCGGCGAGACGGGCACCGATGACTGCCGACGCGTCCCTCCATAGTTCGATCCGGACTAGGCCAGCGATTTCTTCAAATTGCAAAGTGTTGCCCTGGATCGGTCGACCATGGCACTCGCCGCGTTGCCCCAGCACAAAGGCCGTGCCGACATTGGGGTGACCGGCAAATGGCAGTTCCGCACGCGGCGTGAATATCCGCACCTTCGCGGTATTCTCAGGTTTCTCTGGGGGTAGCACGAACGTCGTTTCAGCCAGGTTGAACTCAGCTGCGATCGCCTGCATTTGTGACGTGGACAGTCCGGTCCCGTTGGATACAACGGCAAGGGGGTTGCCGCCGAACTGCCGATCAGTAAACACATCGGTGGTAACGAATTCGACCTGCATGTCGCTGCCTCGATATATTAACCTCCATGCAGACCGGAGTGCTGCGCTAACTACCTGACTAGCTCCCTGCACGACAAATTGACATGTCCGCTTTGGGTCAAAAGCAGACATGTGCGGTGCATCAACCCATGTCCGCTTTACCCCCAATTGCGACATTGATTGCGCACTTCGCTGATCTGCACCACCTTCAAACCGAACCGGCGCAGCAAAAATTTCAGCGCGGCGGGCAGGGCGCGGATGCCGTCCACGCCCGGCAATGGCCGCAGCGTCAAAACGTAGGCCTCACGTCTGCTCGTGCTGGTCCTGTTCGCTGGCACGATCGGCCTCGCGCGTGAGCGTGCGGGCTGTGTTGTAGAGCACATGCGCGGTGCGGCGCGCGCCGAGCTGCTCCTTCAGCTGGTGCACGGCATGCGCCAATGAGACTCGGCACCGGCGGCCAGGAAACCGACGCGCTTCAAACCTTCGGCGACTTCGACTTCGGGTAATTCAAGTTCGTAAACCCGAATGCCAGTCTTGCGCCGTTTGCGATATTCGCGCGACCAGTGCGCTTGCGCCGTTGCCTGTGCCGTCATGCCCGACCTTAGCGGATCACAAAATCCCGTGGCGCTATTAATGACGGGGCACAAAATGTGGCCACCGTTGGTGCGCGCCTTGGCCCGGCGCCGCAGAACGTAAAGGCTTGCACGCAGCCAGCGGTCACCTTGGTCAGCCTTTACTTTTGCCATTTATATTTAAATCGTTTCGACCTCTTCGCCTGCGCTGCAGCCGCCTCCAGTGCATGAAAGCGTTCAACCTCACCCGGTCTAGTCCTTGGCCATTCCCATCGTGGGTCCACATATGCAAATTCCCAGAAAAACAAGCCGAGCATTGCAGCTAGCCGTTTATTCTGTGCCCACCATCGCTCCCAATGACTGCATGATTCCTCACCCGAACAGCCGCACCGACCGCACTCCCGTTCCAACTCGCGCATGCGGGCATAAATCACCAGTGCTTCGTCGGTGATGACCAATTCATCCGGTGGAAGCTGCCGGGTTGCCGTCACGTTGGATAGACGCCCACGCATGCCCATGATGGGTTAGTCCTAGGCTATAAGTCACAATGGCGCGGGAAAGACTGCCCGCCGCTGTGAGCCCTGACCGAGCTCAAACAAATCGAATACGCCCCGGGGTTTAGACAGCCTTCCTTTTGTTTTTGTCGATGTAAATCGGAGTGGTCCTGTATGGTTTTCCATTGATGTCGCATCCACGTTGATACGCTAATACGTTGGACCCTTCTTGAACGTTGTCGTGACATTGTTTGCAAATGGAAATTAGTGGTGTGTGAAAGAACAGATACTCATCGCCATGATGATCGATGGTGTGGTGTGCTACCGTTGCTGCTTTCACAACACCATCAGCAAGACATGCGGCACAAAGCGGATCCTTCCGCAGCTGATGCAATCGCCGCTTGCGCCACCGCGCCGTGTGGTACAACCAGTCGTATCCACCTTCATACTTGCCCAGTCGCTTGCCGTCAGACCATGAACGCCGCATGTCAGCTCTCCGACATGGCGTCAACGTTCAGTAAAATCTCGCAGTCGCAATGGCCACCGTTAGCCATGAAGAATTCCAGACTGGCCTCGACGTCGATGCCGCCCATATCTTGCATGATCTCTTTCGCATAGCGATGGACACCGGGCCCGCTATCGCCAAGACATACGGACTTGTCACCGCCATCAGGGTACAGGGCTAGGAACAACATATTAGTAAACACGTCCCATCGGGGACTGTCCGGTTTCAAAACTTCAACCATGGAGTCCTCCATCTTGTTGCCCGGCGTCCGGCCGGCGCGATGCCCCCGTCACCTGCGATCTTGCGATTTAAGTTGCCGGATTTTTTCGAGGCAGATGACGTTGTCAGCACGAAACCAGCGATAGCCTCCTTCCCATTTCGCCCGCGGCATGTACTTCACGCGATCCTCGACGGGGAGCGTCACCAAGCGGGCAAACTCGTGTCGGGCCTCATACTCGGCCAGGGCTTCGGTTACCCGTTTTTCGATCGCTGCCATCGGTTCCCGACATACGCTAAGGATTAAGAAAGAAGCTAAGACTAAGTAAGTATAAGAACTATAAGACTTACCCCCGTATGGTGCATGGACGCGACAGATCACGAAAATCTGGTAGCAAATCTGCAACACAAACATGGTGCATGGACGCGACAGATTTCCCCCAAACATGGTGCATGGACGCGACAGATTTTCACAGGTTTACCCGGACTAAGGGCGAGCGCCGGTGCCGGCGATTGACCGAAACCAAATCCCGCCGCTCTAAATCTGCCAGGGCTCGGTACTTGGTATGACGATCGAGCCGTATAGATTTGTTGGAAAGCCGAATCTCGGCTCCGTTGTGACGCCAATTGAGCCATAACAAGCGTAGAGCTAACTGGTAAGTCTTACCGGAAGCACCTTCGAGACGCTCAAGCCATCGATCGGGGACCTGCACGAACTTCTGTATTTTGCGATGGATCTTGTCGGGCTCAAAACCCGGCCTTTGCTTCGCGTTGATAAACGCCAATGTCTCGGGTGTCAGACGATGTTGTTTGACGTCGGCATGTGGATCCTCGGTGTTGTTCATGCGATCCGCCTTCTGGCAGAAAGTTGCTGCTCTAAGATCTGCATGACCCGCTCCCACATGACACGACCGCGATCCTCATCCATGTAGCGATCAGGCCAGCTCACCACGGCCGCGTCAGTGCGCAATTCGAAACCGTTCAATACAACGCGTGAGGCCTCAGCCATAGCCGAGCGGGTGATGCTAATGTTTTCCTGGAGGGTCGATAGCGGAGAACAAATTATAAAAGCGTCATGGACGGAGCCGCATAACTCGACGCCGCGCTCCGTTATCAAAGACGCTGCCAACCTCATCATCTCTGCACCGTTGGCCTGCATTGGAAAATTCCGAAGAGATCTCGGATTGGTCTTTTCGGTCACGTGAATTGACCAACCGAAAACTGTCTGCAAGCGACTCGACAACATCGCCATATCAACCGCCGCGTCCGACCATTGCCAAAATTTTTGGAAGGCGTCGCGGTGAGCGTTGAGCAGATCCCGCGCGACGATCGGCGGCTCACCAATCCTCAAAGCAAACGATCGCTCACCCATTAAATACTGGATAGCGAGATTGCATTGCTTGAATAAAGCGCGGATATGCGGGTGCGAATCCTTGGTAGCATCCGGCGGGACCGCGCCGGCTTGTTTAGCCAAGGCGAGATGCGCATCGCCAGAATTGTAGGCGGCTTGCATTACGAGATCCCCGCTTAGTGCGGCCGCGATAGCAAATTCCTGTTGTGACCAATCGACGTACACAACGGCATGATCTTTTGGCGGCTTAATCAAACCGCGGAGCCAAACAGCGTTGCCAAAAATATATTGCGCGCTACTCGGGGCATTGCGACTGGTCTTTGTCGAAAACGCCCAAAGAGGCGTGCGATTACGTGCATCCCGGCCTACCGCTAGATCCTGAAACAGACGCATCTGCCCGACACTGCTTCGCAGTTCGCGCAGACCCGACACCTTCGGATACGCTTTGGCCATCTGCCTAAAAGTATCATCGTCGGTAGCGAGCCGGCCGGTTTCCGTTCGCGGCCAAGGGATATTATTGGCTACCAACCATCGTTCCCAAAGATCCAGCTTGAAGGTTGCGCCCTCATAAACGTGATAGTCAGCATCAACAACCGTGATCAACTGCGCTTGGATGCGTGCCCAATTGTCACGTAAAATATTGAGCGACTCGACGTCGATCGGAATACCAATCCATTCCATCGCAGCGCACGCCACCATAAAACGCCCACGGAATAGCGCGCGCGGCCAATCGATGTGTGCAGATAAAGCCGGCAGCAATCGGGTGAGTGCGATTACATCTTGTTCGCAATATTCCAAGATTTCCTGCTTGGTAAAACGACCTTGCCACGCATTCGAGCCTATTGCTTCCTGCAACTCCTTTTTCACGGTGGCGCCACGAGCATCTAGGCCAAAAAACGTCAACGCACCTAACAGCGACCGACCAGCGGGTAACTCCAAACCGTTGGTATGAACGCGAAACTCCGCCGAAAGATCTAACACGCGTTCCGGCGTCGGCCATTTAAGTGCTCGATAACAACCGAGTTCAGCGCTGGCAACAAAAGCGACGAACAAAACATCGCGGCCAGTGGCATATGGTGGTGCGGATCCGAATTGGTCCTGCCACAACCTAAACCACCGACCGCTGAGAAGTTCGTGAGCGACTAAACATACAGGCCTCGGTCGCTCACCAGGGAGACTGACGAATTCAAAGTCCGCCAGCACAATCTCGCGGAAGGCTTCGATGGCCATTGATCGCCCGGGTCATACCCGCCCCCGCAACCGTTTGACTACGGCGTGATCCAAGTTGGTAATCAGAGCATCCTTAAAAGCGATCCGTATTAGCGAGTAGTAGTCGAGATCCGCAGGCCATTCCGGCTCGCTTAGATTGTCGGCCGCTTCATAGATCTCATACGCGCCTAAGTGCTTATTGGCTTTGACGCGTACCCAATTCGTTTGTGCACGTTCCGCTGCTAGTCGCGCCGACCGCCACCAATCGAGATCTTTACCGTCTGGTGTCGGAAGCCGCACCGGCCAGAAAAACACCGTGCCTTGCCGAGTGATCGCCAGGAATAGCGTCTTTGAAACGATCTCGGTGCTCAGCTCAGCCACCAACGGATTGACGACAATGTATTCCTCCCGATCATCTTTGAGATCGATTACGGGGAAATTCTCGCGCCACTCCGGCCCCGACCGTACGCGTACGAAATCCTGCGCGCCGGGTTTTCGTACGGGTACCGTGGCCAAAACTTTTTTAACGCCGACCGTAGCGGCAAAGTCTTGGCTTAAGCGCAAATTCTCCGGCGCATAGGGATCAAGCTCCTGTTCCGGCAAGGTGCTTTCGACGGGTTTGGATTTAGATACTTCGGAAGGCTTCAACATTGGACAAACTCCCCTTTCGTGGTTTGGGTTGAAAATTCAGCGGGGTTCGACGTATCGGAAGGTTTGCGCCAACGTGTCGGCGAATAGGGAATCCCCCACACCAGCCACATCAGGACTCGCGATGACGAGCCGGGCAACTTCGCTCCGGACGAAGCGACCGTTACTCATCCGCCAGCGCGGACCAGATTGGCCAAATTCACAATGCAATGCTTGGCCAGCACGCATGGCGGCGAGCACCGTGGTGACGGCCGCATTCAAGCGATCGACACGACGGCTGTGTTTGTGAAGTTGGGTTGTGGTCACTGTCATCGGAGCGCGAAGCTCCGAACTGGAAGGTTCAAATTCTCAGCCAACCAACACGCATCTCTAAATGCTGATCGATAATCGCCGTGGAGCCAACCTTGATCGCGCGCGAGAACAAGCCACGCGCCATCGCCATCGCGCATAAGCCAGATGCACGCCGCCCGTCTTGTTGGGAAGCGGATAACACGCATCTTTAGGCAACCTTGGGTGTGAGGATGAACGGCACGACGAGCGACGAAGTGCCGGCGCACTCCGGGCCGATGCGACGAGCCATGCTGGCGGGATCGGTGAGCCCTTTACCGCAGATCAGGCAATGACTGCCGAGCAGCGCGTTGGGTGTCAGATTGGCGAAGAAACCACCGGTGAAAGCGGCTGCGATGCGTTCGTCAAGAGCGGGAATAGCGCGGGCACCGCCGCGGGTGCACGTCCAATGGCGTGGTTGGTCGTGCCACTCATCCTCATTGTAGGCAACGATTTCGAACGTCCGCCGCCACCAGGATCCGCCGGCGCTACGGTGCAACTTGTTGAACACCTCTGCGGATGCGGTCCCGGTCCCGACTTGAATGGCGACACCATCGAACTGCAATAGTCTGACCTTGATTCCACTCTCGATCTGACGCGGCGTTGGCAGATACGTAGGTTTCGGCTGCAGTTGCATCACCAAGTCCGGCGCTAGCCTGAACTTCCATTTCGGCATCCGCTTTTCTGAATGCGCGAGACATTCCTCGCGAAGGTCGCGAAGGAAGATTATGGGGGCGAAGGTAATCATCAGTGCCAATTCCTTTGGAGAAACGGCGCCGATCATTTGCGATCGACGCCCTAGTTGTCCGTGAGTGTCAGACGAGCGGTGCAATCATTCGGTCCCACACGACGGCCGGACCAACCACGCGCGCGCATTCGAGCCATTCGGCCGGAGTTGCACGACTGAACTGTTCGGCGAGACTTTCGGGAGCGGCCAGCTTGGCGCCGTTCACCTTCGCAATCTCTTCCAGCACCAAGGGAAGGCTGACTCCGAAGACCTCGGCGGCAAGCTTTGTAGTCGGCTTGACGTCGATTAGACCGGATCGCCACTTGGCAGCGAGGCGTGCGCGCTTCCGCGGGCTCCAGTGAGCCTTCGCGATGGACTGGCCGGTAACACGCTCCGGCCTTGTATACGTCTCATACAGTGTAGTAGTGGACATGGATTCCAACCTTTCCTGCTCTCGGCCGGCGTCACCTTTTTCCTGGGGGAGGCGCCGGCCTTGTTATCTGCCTGGTGGTCCGATCGGCGGCGGCAGATGCACCGACGGCAAAAGCCGCCAACTTCGACGGCCATTCTCTAGTCGCTGATGACGTGCTTGATCTTCACAGCTTGCCGGCGCGGACTGACCTGCTCGATCAGATGCGAATAGCGGCGGCGGAATGTGTCCTCGGAAATCCCCTTCAAGTGCGCTGCCTCGGCGACCGGAATCCGGCGCTCGAGCTCGAGCCAGTTGGGTTCAGACTGTTTTGGATCGCCCATATGGTGCCTCCGCGTGAGAGCGCATAAGAACGCGGAGGGCAGCACTTACGGATGCATATGCGAAACGAAATTTAGTGCGTCGAATATGTTGGTTAGATTTTGATGGCGCTGATCGGCCAAAGGCCCCAATTTTTCAGCTGGTTTCTTATGCTTCCGATCGTCAATGCGTTAGCCTCGCCGAACTCTTTGCACATTTGCTTGTGAAGCATTTCTGCAAACTTTGTTTTCGTCTTCACCGAATCAAGTTTGCCGGCGAGCTTTAGGCGCTGTGCCTCGGCGATACACCACACTGCTGATTTGGGGAGATCAACGCCCAGTAATTTATCGGTATAGTCTTTCGCTACCTTAAACCCACGGATGGTGCACTCCGGGCGGCTGACGGAGTTTTCTTCGTAATTGATCGTTACAACCTGCCCCCAGATAAAACCGGGCGGCGGGTTATATTCTGTCCAAAACCGTTTATCCCGGAAACCTGGATCACGACCTTCCAGGTGCATAAAATCCCAGGGCAGTGTGTCGGCGTTCAATCCTTCCCTAATGATATTCTCGGCAGTCTTGCGTCCTCCGTAATGCTTCGCGAGACGGTCGCGTGCCTCACTCGCGAACTCCCATGCCGTGATAGTGTCGTCGTCAGCCTTTGCCATGGCTCACTCCCGTGGCAGGTCAGGCCGGCTCGGAGTGTTCAAGCGCTCCGGCTGGCCGCTTCCTTTGTTAAGCTGACGTTGGAAACGTCAGCACCTTCAAGTCGCGACCTTCAACAACGTCGAGCACGTATTGGCTCCAACGTAGAAACGCCGTGATTTTTTCTTTCGTGTACGTTGCTTTATTGTAAACGCCGGCGACACCACTCTTATGGCCAACGTGATTGATACAAGCTTCGACAATGTGCGGTTGAATGCCGATCTCATGCATGCGCGTGCTCATGGTTCTGCGCAAATCATGATGCGTCCAAGGTTCGAGTTCGACTCCACTCGCACGCATCCGTTGATCTAGTGCCGCTTTGGCTCCTCCCCCATCGCTGGGCGGACGCCCGGGACGATTGCCAAATACAAACTCACCACCGCGTCGGCATCCGACGAGAATGGCTTGAGTCGGCGGCGAGAGGGGAATGATGTGCTCGTGATTATTTTTTGTGCGCGTCGCCGGTAACACGATTTTATCATCATGCATTTCGGCCCACCGCAACCCGGCGATCTCGGTGCGACGCTGTCCGGTTAGCATCAGCAACCGAACAATCGCGTTATACGATCCATCGCCTTCAGTCGCGGCCCAAATTGCCTTGAGCTCATGATCGGCA
>Ga0207428_10002318_pt1 | contig 19059 bp, 17 predicted proteins | sample RhiMethybrSRZTD1_FD_187600 | JGI IMG/M metagenome (GOLD analysis project Ga0207428, IMG submission 187600) | Populus rhizosphere microbial communities from Tennessee, USA - Rhizosphere MetaG P. TD hybrid SRZTD1 (SPAdes) (version 3) | ecosystem: Host-associated > Plants > Roots > Rhizosphere >...
CTTCCGCTTCTTCGGATCGATGTTGACCACGGCCGCCTGCAGGATGCCCTCCTCGTACGAGCTCCCCGGGTTCAGCGAGAGCGTCGAGCCGATGCGCGCCGCTCCCTTGCTCTCGTGGATATGCCCGTGGAGGCCGAGCATCGGCTGGAACCGCTCGATCGCCTCTTTCACCGAGGTCGATCCGACGGGCCGCAGCGCCTGCCCGCCGGACTTGTAGGTGAGGTCCTCGTTCAGCGCCGGTGCGTTGTCGAGCTTGGAGCCGTACGGCGGCGCGTGGAAGTTGAAGATCGTGGTCTCGGGATCGCTCGCGTGCGAGAGCGCGTTCTGGATCCGAACCGCGAGATCGGGCTCCTCCGCCTCCCGGAACGTGTGCCAGGGCGTCGGGTTCGTCCACCCCATCGAGATCATCGTGTAGCCGTCCAGGTCGATCGGATGGTCCTCGTCACCGGTCTCCACGACGTGGGCGTGGGTCAGCAGCTCGTCGATCTCGAACATGTCGTCGTTGGCCGGGCAGGCGATCACCCGGATGCCGGAGTTCGCGAGCTTGTCTTCGGCCATCGCGATCCAGCGCTCGGTCCCATCGAGCATGACCTCCTTGAAGCGCTTGTCGACCAGGTCCTCGTCCTCCTGCATCGCGACGTACTCCTCCTGAGAGACCCGGATCGGGTAGTAACCGCGGTTCATGACGCGCTTCTCGAACTCGCCGATCTCCTCGTCGGTCTCGAAGGACTCGAGGTGGTCCTGGAGGGAGGCCTCCCAGGATCCGCTGGCGCGCTGGACGATCGGCACCATAGCCTTGCCGGTCACGTCCCCGCCCAGGATCACGACGTCGACCTTGTAGAAGGGTCCGGCGTTCAGGAACTTCTTCCAGCAGATCTCCGACCCGTGGAGGTCGGTGACGAAAAAGATCTTCACTCAGACCATCTTCGTCCGGGCCGCGAGATGCTGCAAGCAGGTCTCCGGGGAGTCAGTGCCCGACCTCCTCCGGCAGCTCGTACCACTGAACGCGATCGCCCACCTTGGCCCGCAGCTTCCACTTGATGGTCTTGGGCACCTCGTCGCAGAAGGCCCGGACCCTTCTGGCCTGCTCGGCCGGCTCGAACCGCCGGGCCTCGGGCAGCAGGTCCTGGTGGTCACCCTCGGCCAGGTGAGCCAGCTTGTCCAGGTTCATCGTGCTCGTGCGCCACCAGCCCCAATCGCCGGACACCACCGACCCGATCCGGTCCAGGCCCATCGTCTCGGGCTCGTCCCCGGCCTTGGCCTCGAAGGCCGAGAACAGGTGGAACAGGTCGTGGACGTCCTTGTGGTTCAGCTCGACGATCTGGAGCTTGGACAGCAGGAGATCGGCCACGTCCAGCGTGTCGGGCAGGCGATCGATGCGGTCCGCGAACTCCAGCACGTGGCACATGTTGAGCTTGTCCATGATCACGTCGACCGAGGTCGTGCCGTCGGCGGTCGTGAAGTACATCTGGCGGTCGCCGTGCAGGGTGTTGAACCGCGCGTCCCCCTGGAAGCCCAGCTCGGCGAAGAAGTCGATCACCTCGCGCTTGCGCGAGGACACACAGGCGAAGTCCATGTCCTGGTCGTTCCGGGCGCGGTGCGGGAACAGGGGGCAGAGCAGGCGCACGGCCTGTCCGCCCAGCAGCTTGAGCGGGATCCCTTTCGCGTTGGCCGCCCGCACCACCTGCACGGACTCCCCGAACGCGTCCGGCGCGGCGGCGGCATCCATCGGCGCGAGCTTACCCCCGGCCCGTTCGGGGCGCGGACGCGGGCGCACACGCGCGGCCGGGTCGAAGGTGAGGCAGACTTCGAGGGGTTCGGAGACGGGAGGATGCCAGGGGAGATGCAGGGGTGACCGGGTCCTACGACTTCGTGATCGTGGGTGGCGGCTCGGCGGGCTGCGCGCTCGCCAACCGGCTTTCGACCGACCGGTCCAACCGCGTCCTGGTCCTGGAGGCCGGACGGCCCGACTACACCTGGGACGTCTACATCCACATGCCGGCCGCACTCACCTTCCCGATCGGCAACCGCTTCTACGACTGGAAGTACGAGTCCGAGCCCGAGGCGCACATGAACGGCCGGCGCATCTACCACGCGCGGGGGAAGGTGCTCGGCGGCTCGAGCAGTATCAACGGGATGATCTTCCAGCGCGGGAACCCGCTGGACTACGAGCGCTGGGCCGCCGAACCCGGGATGTCGGAATGGGACTACGCGCACTGCCTGCCCTACTTCCGGCGCATGGAGCAGTGTCTGGCCGCCGAGCCCGACGACCGATACCGCGGGCACGCGGGCCCCCTCGTGCTCGAACGCGGGCCGGCCACAAACCCGTTGTTCGGAGCGTTCTTCGAGGCGGTGCAGCAGGCCGGGTTCGCGCTCACCGACGACGTGAACGGCTACCGCCAGGAGGGGTTCGCGCCGTTCGATCGCAACGTGCACCGCGGGCGCCGTCTCTCGGCGGCCGGCGCCTACCTGCACCCCGTGATGTCTCGCCCGAACCTCGAGGTGCGAACGCGCGCGTTCGTCAACCGGATCGTGTTCGAGGGCACGCGGGCCGTGGGGATCGAGGTCGCGCACGGGCGCGGTGCGCCGGAGCTGGTCCGCGCGGGCGAGGTGATCGTGTGTGGTGGCGCGATCAACTCGCCGCAGACGCTCCAGGTCTCGGGCGTCGGCGCCGCCGGGCACCTGCGGGGGCTCGGCATCGACGTGGTGGCCGACCTCCCGGGTGTGGGCGAGAACCTGCAGGACCACCTCGAGGTGTACGTGCAGCACGCGTGCACGCAGCCGGTCTCGGTCGCGCCCTACCTCAAGTGGCGGTACCGGCCTTGGATCGGGTTCGAATGGCTGTTCTTCCGCCGCGGACCCGGCGCGACGAACCACTTCGAGGGCGGCGGGTTCGCCCGCAGCAACGACGACGTCGCGTACCCCAACCTGATGTTCCACTTCCTGCCGGTCGCCGTGCGGTACGACGGTTCGGCGCCCGCGGGTGATCACGGGTACCAGGTGCACATCGGGCCGATGTACTCGGACGCGCGGGGGTCGGTCCGGATCACCAGCTCCGACCCGCGCGAGCATCCGGCGCTCCGATTCAACTACCTGTCCACGGACCAGGACCGCCGGGAATGGGTGGAGGCGATCCAGACCGCGCGGCGCATCCTCGGGCAGCCGGCGATGGCGCCGTTCGACGGTGGTGAGCTCTCGCCGGGCCCGGGCGTGCAGACGGACGGACAGATCCTGGCGTGGGTGGCCAGCGATGCCGAGACGGCGTTGCACCCCTCGTGCACGTGCCGGATGGGCTCGGGCGAGACGGCGGTCGTGGACCCCGCCACGATGCGCGTCCACGGGCTCGACGGCGTGCGGGTCGTGGACGCATCCGTGTTCCCTTACGTCACCAACGGCAACATCTACGCGCCGGTGATGATGGTGGCCGAGAAGGCCGCGGACCTGATCCTGGGCAACACGCCGCTCCAACCCGAGCCGGTCGCGTTCTACCGGCACGGTGCCGACGGCTAGGCCGCGCCGAGCAGGACCAAGCCACCGACCACCATCGCGACGCCGAAGTACTGGTTCGGGGCCGGCCGCTCTTCCAGAAGCACCACGCCGCCGAACACCGGGACGAGCGGATACGTGGCGGACGCGGCCGTCACGATCGACAGCAGACCAACCTCGGCGCCTCGGGCGTACGCGATCGTCCCCAGGAGCTCGACCACGCCAACCAGCACCGCGAGGCCAACCGCAGATCGCACCTGAACGGTGGTGCCGGACATCGAGGGCCGATCGGCGCGCTCGGCTCGCGAACGCAGCCAGAGGATCAGTGCTGCGACGAGGAAGACCGTCATCATCGACAACCGCCCGAACCATAGCGATGGCAGGAACCCGGCCTCCTTCGACGCCCAGCCCATGATGTAGGTGGCCACGCCGAACAGGAGCGTCGACGCGATCGCCCACGGCAGCCCGTCGAACCGCTTCCGGTTCTCCGCACGCAGGTCGCGGAGATCGGCGGACGTGAGCATCGCCCCGGCGATCGTCACCACGATGCCGAAGATCTCGAGTCCGCCGAGCGACTCGCCCAGCAACACGACCGAGAGCAGCACGGGGACGACCGCGTAGCTCGCCAGGATCGGGGAGACGACGTGGACGGGGCCGAGCTGCAGACCGCGGTACAGCGTCGCGAACGCGGCCGCCCCGAGGAACGCGTTCGGGATCAGCCAGGGGATCACGGAGCCGAGCTCGGACATGTCCGGCCTGGCGAAGACGACGATCAGGCTCACCAGCGCCGCGGCCGCGACCTGCGCGACCACAACGGTTCGGCCGCTGCCCATCCGCCGACCGGCGATCGCCGCCCACAGGTCTGACAGGCCCCAGCCGAACGCCGCGACCAGACCGTAGATCACGGCGCGTCAGGACCGGTCCCGGTAGCGCGCGTCGCGCCACGCGATCGCGGCCTTCAGACCCTCCTCCTGCGTGATGCGTCGGAACTCGTCGCGGGCGGGAAGGTTCGCCGTCTCGATCATCACGTCGAGCTCGATGTTCGCGTCGAGCGCGGCCCGAAGCCCCGAGAGCTGCCACACGCGGTTGATCGAGGCCTTCATCGTGCCGACCACGAACGGCTCGTTCTTGGCGATCTCCTCGGCGAGCGCGAGCGTCGCGCCGTCCAGCTCCTCGCGTGGCACGAGGCGGTTCACGAGCCCGATCCGATGCGCCTCGGCCGCCGGGATCCGGTCCTCGCCGGTGAACACCAGCTCCTTGGCCGCGCGCACGCCAACGATCCACGGCAGGAACATCGACACGATGCCCGAGCCGAACCGGATGTCGACGTATCCGAACACCGCGTCCTCGGCCGCCACCGCCAAGTCGCAGGCGAGCATCAGGTCCATCCCGCCGGCCAGGCAGTAGGAGTGGATCGAGGCGATGACGGGTTTCGGCAGCTCGAGGATGCGGAGCAGCCGCCGGGTGTCGCGGTCGAGCTCGCGGTGCCACCCGGCCGCGTCCTTCGCGCCCTCCTCCGCGTCCTGCTTCAGATCGTAGCCGGCGCAGAACGCGCGGCCCGCCCCCCGAAGGATCACGACCCGGACGTCATCGTCGTCGGCCGCCGCCGCGAACACCTCATCGAGCGCGTCCATCAGCTCGCTGCTGAGCGCGTTCAGCGACGCAGGCCGGTTGAGCGTGAGCCGGCGGACCGGCCCGAGATCCTCCGCCAGCAGGACGGGGCCGTCCTCGTGGACGTCGGTGCTCATCGCGGCGTCAGACTCCGGTCCGGTCGAGGGTGCGGCGCATGATACACGGGCGTCTGAACGGCTTTTCTTCCCCGAGCGCTCAGCCGCGCCCGAGCCGCTCCAGGACCTGGCCGGCGGCGCGCCGGCCGCTTCGAAGCGCCCCCTCCATCGTGCCCGAGTGCTCGCCCGCGGTGTGCTCGCCGGCGAACGCGATCGCGCCGTGCATGCGTTCGAACAGGTGTGCCCGGCCGAGCGACGCGCCGTCCCATGCGGAGTAGGCGCCGCGCGCCCACGGGTCCTCGGCCCAGACCTTCATCACCGCCGGTCCCGCAGGTCGTAGCTCGGGCGCGAGCTCCTCGATCCGGCGCAGCCACGTCCGCGGGTCGCCCGTCGCGGTCTCGAGCGGCCCCTGCGGGATCTCGCTCCCGGCGAACGAGGTCACGACGCGGCGCGTACCGCCGGCGCCGTCGGCCACCCAGAACCAGAACGGGAGGTCGGCGCACTGGATCGCGCAGCGCGCCGGTTGCCCGTCGAGCGGCACGGCCAGCTTGGAGGCCACACCCATCGGCAGCCCCTCGAACGCCGCCCGCTGGTCGGCCTCCAGCGGCGGGTCGAACGCGAGGGCGGAGACCAGGCGGACCGGGACCGCGACCACGGCCACCTCCGCGCGGATCGTCTCCCCCGCGTCGACCTCGACGCCCCCCGTCGCCTGCCGGACCGCCGTCGCCGGCCGGCCCAGGCGCACGTCGGGGAGCTCGTCGGCCGCGGCGTCGGCGATCGAGCGGTTGCCGCGCTCCATGCGGCGGTAGACGTCGGGCTCGGCGGCCAGCTTGCCGGCGTGCCAGCCGGGTCGCCACGCGACGAGCGACAGGTCGCTCGCGAACGTCCCGGTCAGGCGAGCCCTGGCGACCGCCCGTGCTCGCTCGTCCCCCGGCACGAGGTCGAGGGCCTCGCCCATCGAGCGTTCGGCGGGGTCCAGCGCGGCCAGATGGGCGTCGGCAGCCTCCAGGAACGCGTCGAGCTCGGGCATCGAGACCGCGGACTCGCCTCGCGGCTCCCGGCGCAGGTAGTCGACGCCGGCCTCGCGTGCGACCAAGCCAAGCCGGTCGATCGTGGCCTCTATGGCCTCGTCCCCGGAGAAGATCCACTCGGCGCCCAGCTCGGCGACCTCGCCGTTGTCGAGCTCGACCGAGTGCACCCGCCCCCCCACCCGGTCCCGGGCCTCGAGGACGGTGACGTCCAGCCCGGCGTCGTGGAGCTCGAGCGCCGCCGCCAGGCCGGCGAACCCGGCCCCGATCACCACGACGGTGGACCCTCGTATCACGGTTGGGCGGTAGATTGGCTTGCGTAGGGCGAGAGCCCTATGGTACCCAGGTCTTTGAACGGCCGCTCAACGAGGAGGGCGCACGGTCATGTCAACACACCCTCGCAGGCGTCCCTCGGCGCTCAACAGGCGTGATTTCCTTCGGAGATCGCTCGGGGCGGCGGTCGCCCTTCCCTCCGCGGCGGCGATCCTCGCCGCGTGTTCCAAGCCCGGCACGACGAGCTCGAGCGGCGGGGCCACGGGCACGGGCGCCCGGGTCCTGGCGCGACCGGACAACCCGGTCACGCTGCCGATGACGCAGGACCCGATCCCCACCGACACGCCGATCGAGGGCGGCACCCTCAACGTCTACAACTGGGACGCCTACATGTACAAGAAGACGCTGAAGGCGTTCGAGGACCAGTACGGCGTCTCGGTCGAGTGGACGACCTTCAACAACATGGAGGAGGGCATCCAGAAGCTCGTCGCCGGGCAGGTGGAGGCCGACGTCTTCTTCCCGACCACCGACTACGTCGCCCGGCTCGTCGAAGCCGACCTCCTGCAGCCGCTCAACCACGACCTGATCCCGAACCTGGCGGCCAACGTCTGGCCGGTGTTCAACGACCCGGGCCCGTACTACGACCTCGGCTGGCACTACACGGTCCCGTACACGATCTACACGACCGGCGTGTCGTACCGGCGCGATCGCATCGACGACGCGGACGCGGCGGCGAAGGGGTACGAGCTGTTCTTCGACTCGTTGTTCAAGGACGAGGTGAGCTACTACGACTCCTACCGCGACGCGATCGGCATGATGCTGATCCGCGACGGCGTCTTGGACCCGAACTCGGACGACCCGGCCGCCATCGGCAAGGCCAAGGACGCGATCCTGGAGATGATCAATACCAACGGCGCCCGGCTCACGATCAACGGCACGTACGCCAAGCTGCCCGAGGGCGAGTTCTCCGTGTCGCAGGCGTGGTCCGGGGACATCGTGGGCGCGAAGTACTACCTGCCCAAGGGCACCCCCGAGGACGTGCTGGGCTACTGGTACCCCGAGGACAAGAAGGGGCTGGTCGGCAACGACACCATCGTGATCCCCAGCGGCGCGAAGAGCCCGCGGCTCGCGCACGAGTTCCTGAACTTCTTCCTGGACGAGCACTGGGGCTACCAGAACTTCGCCGACTGGAACGGCTACCAGCCACCGTTCACCTCGATCGTGCCGGACAAGCTCGTGTCCGACGGCGTCGTCCTGCCGGCCCTGGCGTCCGCGGTGGTCGACCAGAAGAGCTTCACCACCGGCTACATCCAGGGCGAGCTGTCGGCCGATACCGACGCACTGTGGCTCGACGCCTGGAACGAGATCCAGGCAGGTGGCTAGCGGCACCGAGACCGTCACGGGGCGACCGCGCAAGGACCGCAACACCCCGAAGAACAGATCCGAGATCAGCTACGGCCGGTGGTACTGGCCGTCGTTCACCTTCCCCGGGATCCTGTGGCTGGCGGCCCTGTTCATCCTGCCGTTCTACGTCGTGCTCTCGGTCGCCTTCGGTACGGTGGACCCGCTGTTCCGTCTCCCGCTGCCGGTCTATCAGCCGTGGTGGTGGAGCCTCGACACGTTCCAGTCGACGTTCGAGAAGTTCACCTCGGGCCGCCACATCTACTTCGACCCCCTGATCCGAACGCTCGTCTACGTGGGTCTCGCGAGCCTGATCTGCCTGGTGGTCGGGTACGCGGTCGCCTACTACACGGCCCGGTACGCGGGCCGATGGAGGTGGCTGATCCTCGTCCTGCTGATCTCGCCCTTCTGGATCAGCTACCTGATGCGCATCTACGCGTGGCAGAGCCTGCTTCAGCCCGACGGCTACGTGAACGACGCGCTCGGGGTGTTCGGCGTGGCGCCGATCATCTGGATCGGGCGGCCGATCACCGTGGTGCTCGGACTCGTCTACGGCTACATCCCGTTCATGATCCTGCCGCTGTTCGGGTTCCTGGACCGGATCGACCAGCACCTGCTGGAGGCCGGGCGCGACCTGGGGGCCGGCTCCTTCCAGACGTTCCGGCGCGTGACCCTCCCGCTGTCCAAGCCGGGGATCTTGGCGGGCCTGGTGATCGTGTCGCTGCCGATGTTCGGCGACTACTTCACCAACAACCTGCTGGGCAGCACCAGCACGTCGATGTACGGCAACCTGATCGACTCGGCCGTCGGCCAGGCGGGCCAGGGTCCGGAGGCGGGCTCGCTGGTGCTGATCCTGATCGTCCTGGTCATGATCCCGATGCTCTATTACCTGCGCTCGACGCGGCGGCAGACCGAGGCGGCATGAGCGACGCGACGCTGACCCGGGAACGCCCGCTCGCGGTCGCCCCGGCGCACACGGCAACGGGGTGGTTCCGCAACCCCTGGCGAAAGCCGCGGTTCCTTCAGGCGATCACGCTCGGATACCTGGCGTGGTCGATCCTGCCGGTGATCATCGCGATCGTGTTCTCGTTCAACGACGGCCGCTCCCGGAGCACCTGGCAGGGATTCTCGATGCGGTGGTGGTACCAGGACCCGTTCGACTCGGTCTGGCACGACCCGGCGCTGAGAGCCGCGATGTTCCAGACGCTCAAACTGTCGACGGTCACGGTGCTCCTCGCGGTACCCCTCGGCACGGCGTTCGCGATCGGCATCGACCGCTGGCACGGCCGTCCGGCCTCGACCGCGAACTTCTTCATGCTGTTCTCGTTCGTCATGCCCGAGATCATCCTGGGCGTCTCGCTGTTCCTGCTGTTCACCAACCTGTTCGAGAACGCCGTCCGGCTGGGGACGACGGCGCAGTTCCTCGGGCTGGTCACGTTCCAGATGTCCTATCCCGTGATCATCGTGCGTGCGCGGTTGTTATCGATCGGACCCGAGTACGAGGAGGCGGCGATGGATCTGGGCGCGCCGCCGAGGCAGTCGCTGAGGCGCGTGCTGCTTCCGCTGCTCGGGCCCGCGATCCTGGCCAGCGCCGCGTTGGTCTTCGCCGACTCCGTGGACGACTTCGTGACGGTCCGTTACCTGTCGGGCCCCGCGTCCTCCGAACCGCTGTCGGTGAAGATCTACTCGGCCGCGCGCGCCTCCCCCACCCCGGCCGTGAACGCCGCCGCGACGATCATGCTCATCACGACGCTAACGGTGATCGCGATCGCGTGGCTGGTGTTCCGGCGCATCATGCACGACCGCGGCGAGTCGGTGTCGGCGGCCGGCCTGGCCGAGTTCTGACCGGATCGCCACTAGGCGGTGGCCGCGTCCTCCAGGTCCGGCGCCGGGACAGCGGTGTCCACGAGGACGCGGAGCGCCTCGACGGGCAGGTAGACCGAGACCGGGTGCCCCTGAGCGTAGGGCAGCCCCTGGCCGGTGTTCTGCACCCACGCCTGCAGGCTCTGGCCCGGCGCGAGGTGCACGATCACCTGCATGATCGAGCCGACGTAGACCACGCGCTCGACCATCCCGGGGACGCGGTTGGCTCCCGTCGCTCCGCTCTCCTCCAGCCCGACGCGCTCGGGACGGATCACGATCTTCACCGCGCCGCGCGCGTCGGTGTCACCCTGGCCGGCCGCGAGCTCGAACTCGCCGAGCGCGACCTTCGCGTTCCCGTCGGCGCCCAGGCCCCCGGCCTCGGCGTCCATCAGGTTCGACACGCCGAGGAAGTCGGCCACGTACGCCGTCGTCGGCTCCTCGTAGACGTCTGAAGGGGTGCCGATCTGCTCGACCCGGCCGTTGCTCATGACGGCCAGGCGGTCGGACATCGTGAGCGCCTCCTCCTGGTCGTGCGTCACGTACACGAACGTGATGCCGATCTCCTCCTGCAGCGCCTTGAGCTCGATCTGCAGCGCCTTGCGGAGCTTGGCGTCCAGCGCGCCGAGCGGCTCGTCCAGCAGCAGGACGGCCGGGTTCAGGATCAGCGCGCGGGCGAGCGCAACCCGCTGCTGCTGCCCGCCCGACAGCTGCGACGGGCGCCGGCGCTCGAACCCGGACAGCCGCACCAGCTCCAGGGCGTCTGCGATCTTCTTCTTGGCGTCCTGCTTGGACACGTCCTTGTAGCGCAGGCCGAACCCCACGTTCTCGGCGACGCTGAGGTGGGGGAAGAGGGCGTAGTTCTGGAAGACCGTGTTGACGTTGCGCTTGTGCGGTGGGGTCTGCGCCATGTCGACCCCGTCCAGCAGGATCTGCCCCTCGTCCGGGCGTTCGAACCCCGCGATCAGCCGCAGCGTGGTGGTCTTCCCGCAGCCCGACGGTCCGAGCAAGGAGAAGAACTCCCCGGGCGGCATGTCCAGGTTGATGCCTGCGACCGCGGTCACGTCGGAGAACCGCTTCACCAGGTCGACGAGCTGGACCTCTCCACCGGCCATGCGCGCGAGCATACCCGAGGCGCTCCACAAGGGCGCCCCGGGCGGCCTAGGCGAGGTTCACGTAGACCGACTTGCTCTCGAGGTAGTCCTCGACGCCGTGCTTGCCGAGCTCGCGGCCGATCCCGGACTGCTTGTAGCCGCCCCAGGGCATCTCCGTGGGCGCGGGCTGCGTGTCGTTGATCCACACGATGCCGGCCCGCAGCTCCCGGGCCGTGCGCATCGCCTTCTTGATGTCGTTGGTCCACACCGCTGCGGCCAGGCCGTAGTCGTTGTCGTTGGACATCGCCACGACCTCCTCGACCGAGGAGAACGGGATCACCGACATCACCGGACCGAAGATCTCCTCGCGCGCGATCGTGGCCGAGTTGTCGACGTCGGCGAACACCGTGGGGGGCACGAAGTACCCGTTCGCGAGACGCGGCTCGGTCGGGGTCGAGCCCTGCTTGGCGAGGGTGGCCTCCTCCGAGCCGAGCTCGATGTAGTGCTCGACGCGCTCCTGCTGCTCGCGGCTCACGAGCGGCCCCATCTCCGTGGCCTCGTCCTGGCCGTCGCCGAGCACGATCCGCGAGGCGCGGTCGACGAACGCGTTCACGGCGTCGTCGTAGACCGCCCGCTCGACGAACACCCGCGTGCCGGCCGAACAGATCTCCCCCTGGTTCCAGAAGACGCCGTTGGCCGAGCCCTCGAACGCGGCCTGCGGGTCCGCGTCGGCGAACACGATGTTCGGCGACTTGCCGCCAAGCTCGAGCGTCACGCGCTTCAGCGTCTGCGCGCCGTCCCGAACGATGATCTTGCCCACCTCCCGCGACCCCGTGAACGCGATCTTGTCGACCTTCGGGTTCGCGACCAGCGGCGCGCCCGCGGTCTCGCCCATCCCGGTGAGCACGTGGAGCACGCCGGTCGGCAGGCCGGCCTCCTCCAGGATCTTCGGGAGCTCGAGGCAGGTGAGCGGCGTCTGCTCGGGCGGCTTGAGGATGAACGTGCAGCCTGCGGCGATCGCCGGCGCGAGCTTCTGGACCGCCATCATCAACGGGTAGTTCCACGGCGTGATGCCGACCGCGACGCCGATCGGCTCCTTCCAGACCATGAACATCGCGTCGGGCGAGGGGTGCTGGACGTCGCCGTCGATCTTGGTGGCCCAGCCGCCGAAGTACTCGAACATGTACGCGACCTCGGCGATGTCCTCGCGCGCGTCGCCGATCGGCTTGCCCGAGTCCAGCGACTCCATCCGCGCGAGCCGCTCCTGCTCCCGGCGCACGATGTCCGCCGCGTCCAGCAGGATCCGGCCGCGCGTACGGGCCGGCGTCCCCGGCCACCACGAGCCGTCGTCGAACGTCCGGCGCGCCGCGTCCACCGCGGCCTCGACGTCCGCGGGCTTGGAATCGGGCGCGGTCGCGATCACCTCGCCGGTCGCCGGGTTGAACACGTCGAACCGCTCGCCGTCCCGTGCGTCGACCCACACCCCGTCGACGTAGTTCCTGAGCTCCTCGGCCACGACCCTCGCCTCCCGCAGATGTCGTTGAACGAGCGTTCAGCCTAGCGTTCGGATGCAGGAAGCGCCCGGTCGAGACGGGGCTAGGCGGGGGCGATCCACTCCCCGTCGGTCCAGGAGGGCTCCTCCTCGAGCAGCTCCATGATCCGGCCGAAGTTCTCGTCGGTCTTGGGGTCGTGGACCATCGCGAAGTACGCGTCCTTGTCCTCGTACATCACCGCGACCACGACCTCGTCGCCCTCCTCGGCCTTGAGCAGGTACGAGCCCCGGTGGCCGGTCGCGGCCGCTCCCGACGGCGGTGCGCTCATCATGCCGATCAGCACGTCTCGCTGCCCCGCCTTGGGCCTCATCCGCCCGATCGTCCCGTACATCGCCACGCCTCCCTTCGCCTCGAACGGGGCGGAGCATACGTCCGCGTTCCGGCGACGGTAGGCTCGCCCGCGTGCCGAACGCACCCGACGCCGCCCGCGTGCAGGAGGTTGCGAACAACGGCGTTCGGCTCCACGTCCGGCGGTGGCCGGGCGGGCCGAGATCGGCCCTGCTGATCCACGGCCTCGCGTCCTCATCGCACATCTGGGACCTGGTGGCGCCCCCGCTCGGACGAGTGGGCGTCGAACCCGTGGCGTACGACCAGCGCGGGCACGGACGTTCGAGCAAGCCGACATCGGGCTACGGGTTCGAGCACACCACCGCCGACGCCGCCGCGGTGATTCGCGCGACGGGCCTCCGCCGCCCGATCGTCGTGGGGCACTCCTGGGGCGCGAACGTCGCCCTCGAGCTCGCCGTGCGCCACCCACGCCTGGTGTCGGGGGCGATCCTCGTGGACGGCGGCTTCTCGTCCATGCGCGACCGGTTCGACTGGCGCACCGCCAAGGCGATGCACTCCCCGCCGCCGTTCGGGGGCATCCCGATCGAGGCGTTCGTGGCCGGGATCTCCGAGCACACGGGCCTCGAGCACACGCCGGAGGTCGAGGCGGTCGTGCTTTCTCTGGTACGCGTCGACGGTCGGGGGCGGGTGCATCCTCGCCTCGCACGCTCGAATCACCTGCGGATCCTCCACGCCCTGTGGGCGCAGGACACCGAAGCCCTTCTGCGCCGGATCCGCGTCCCGACCCTGGTCCTGGCGGCCCGAACGCGCGAGGTGGCTCCCGACCAGGCCGAGTTCGCGCGCGCCAAGGCCGAGGCGGCCCGGCGCGTCCGCGCGATCGACGCGCCGGTCTCCTTCGAGTGGATCGAAGGGATCCACGACGTGCCCCTCCAGCGCCCCGCGGCCGTGGCCCGGCGCATCGCCCGGTTCGCCGGCGACGCCTGAACGTTCGGCCGCGCCGCCCGTAGGATGGAAAGCCATGGCGGTCTTCATCCTGATCCTGCTGCTGCTGGCGGCGATGGCGGGCGTGCTCGGCGCGGTGCTGAAGGCCACCCTGGTCATCGTTCTGTCGCTGGTCCTGGCCGTCGTGCTGCTCGCCTGGATCGGCGCCTGGTACGCCAGGCGGCGGATGCGCGCGTTCCAGCGCGACGTCCAGGTCCGGGTCGACCGGTCCCGGCGCAGGGACGAGGCGTACGACATCGGCCACCAGCCGCCCGCCGGTCCCCCCGCAGGCTCGCTGGGCGACGGCCGTTAACTCGGGGCGCGACGATCCCGCCCGCGCCGGGCACCGCCCGAAGGGCCCTCGACGTCCTGCGCACGCTCGAGAAGATGGGCGACCCCTCCCGCGTCGCGGGGATGGCGCGGTACGGGATCCGCACCGACCACGCGCTCGGCGTCACCGTGACCGAGCTTCGGCGCCTCGCCCGTGGCCTGCGGCCCGACCACGCGCTCGCGGCCGCCCTGTGGAGCTCGGGCGTCCACGAGGCGCGCATCCTCGCTTCGCTGATCGACGATCCCTCGCTCGTCACCGAGGAGCAGATGGATGCGTGGGTATCCGGCCTGGACTCGTGGGACGTGTGCGACGGCGTGTGCGGCAACCTGTTCGACCGCACGCCGTTCGCGCTGAACAAGGCGGTCGAGTGGACCGCACGCGAGCCCGAGTTCGAGCGGCGGGCCGGGTTCGCGACGATCGCGTGGGCGGCCGTGCATCGAGAGGACCTCCCCGACCGAGCGTTCGCCGCGCTCCTGCCCACGATCCGGGAGTCGTCCACCGACGACCGGACCTACGTGAAGAAGGCGGTCTCGTGGGCGCTTCGGCAGATCGGCAAGCGGAGCCAAGGGCTGAACCCCAAGGCGATCCGGACCGCCGAGCAGATCGGCCGGATCGACGCCCGATCCTCGCGGTGGATCGCGCGCGACGTCCTTCGCGAGCTGCGAAGCGACGCCGTGCAGGCGCGCCTGAAGGCGGGCTGACCTACAGCTCCAGCAGCGCGGGGGCGAGCTCCCGGAGCGCCGGCAGGCACGGATCGAGCTCGTCCTCGCCCACGAGCTGGACGCACACGTGGTCGGCCCCCGCGTCCAGGTGCTGGCGAACGCGCACCCCGATCCGATCGACGTCGCCCCACGCCACGACCGCATCGATGATCGCGTCGCTGCCCTGCCCGCGCAGGTCGGCGTCGGTCCACCCCATGCGTCGCAGGTTCCGCGCGTAGTTCTCGGTCTGCAGGTAGTCCAGCGCGAATGCCCTCGCGATCTCGCGCGCACGCGACGGATCCCCTTCGAGGACGACGGTCTGCTCGACCGCCAGGACCGGGCCCGGCCCCAGCCGCTGCCGCGCGAACGCCGTGTGCTCGACCGGCACGAAGTACGGGTGCACGCCGTGGGCGCGTTCGGCCCCGAGCTCGAGCATCCGGGGACCGAGCGCCGCCAACACCAGGCGCGGGGCCACCTCTGGTTCGGGCGCCGTCGAGGGGGCGCGGTCCATCTCGTCGAGGTAGTCACGCATCGCCGAGAGCGGCCGTTCGTACGCGGCTCCCCGGCGGGCGACCGAGCTCTGGTGGCTCACACCGATCCCGAGCAGGAACCGGCCGGGATACGCGTCCGACAGCATCCGCCAGCCGTTGGCCATCGCGGTCGGGTCCCGCGCCCAGATGTTCGCGATCCCGGTGGCGACGATCGCGCGCTCGGTGCTCGACAGCAGCCAGCCGGCGTGGGCGAACGCCTCTCGGCTGTCGACGGCCTCCGGCACCCAGATCGAGCGGTAGCCCCACGACTCGATCTCGGCCGCGGCCTCACGCTCCTCGGCCGCTGGCATCGCCTCCAAGGCGAAGCTCCAGGCGCCGATCCTCCCGAGCGCCTCGCGGAGCGCGTCCCGCTCCTTGCGGAGCTCGAGGTCCTGTAGGTCCTCGGCCGATGGTGCCTCCGGCCCGGACGCGGCCTCGGACGGACCCTCCTGCTCCATGGCGCCGGACCCTATCAATGCCCGGACGCGCGTGCGCACCGGACGGCAACTACTCCGAGAGACGAGGAAGGGGCCTCCGCACAGGGGAGGCCCCTTCCTTCGATCGGTGCTCGGGTCGGTCAGTCAGGCGTCGTCGCGGGCGCCGACGCGCTCGGTCTCGACGGCGGGCACCAGTACCGGCTGCTCCTCGGCCTCGTGGCCTTCCACGTCCAGCTTGGGCAGCCACTGCAGCCACGTGGGCAGGTACCAGTTGCGGTGGCCCAGCAGCTTCATGGCCGAGGGCACCAGGATCGATCGGACGATCGTCGCGTCCAGGAAGACCGCGATCGCGAGGCCGAATCCCATCTGCTGCAGCCCGGCGATCCGTCCGGTGGCGAAGGCCGCGAACACCGCAACCATGATGATCGCGGCGCCCGTGATGATGCCGCCCGTTGTCCTCAGGCCGAAGGCGACCGCCTCGGAGTTGTCGCCAGACCGGTCGTACTCCTCTCGGATCCGGCTGATCAGGAACACCTGATAGTCCATGGACAGGCCGAACAGGATCGAGAACAGGAACAACGGGAGCCACGCCTCGATCGCGTCGACCTGGATGAAGTTGAGGGTGTCGGCGATCGACTTCGCGAAGGCCGGGCCCCCCTTCTGGAAGATCAGCACGATCAGGCCGTAGGCGGCACCCACGGACAGCAGGTTCATGACGATCGCCTTCGCCGGCACGACGATCGAGCGGAAGACCACCGTCAACAGGATGAACGACAGCCCGAGCACCAGCGCGAGGATGATCGGCGTGTAGGTGGACGAGACATCCAAGAAGTCCTTCGTGAGGGCGGTGTCCCCGCCGACGAGGACGCCCGAATCCTGGCCGAACGCCTGGGGCACGTAGTCGTCACGCATCGCCGCGACGGCATCGACCGCCGCCTCGCTCGAGGCGTCCGAAGCCTGGCCCGCGAAGGGGAACCGGATGAGCGTCACCGTTCCATCCTCGCTCGGCTGGGGCGGCTGAGGCTCGCCGAACGAGGGATTCTTCGCGGCCGCGGCCTCGAGGTCCTGGATCCCCTGCTGAACGCCGGGGTCCGACGGGTCCCCCGGGATCACGACGTCCGCGGTCGACTGCTGGCCCGTGGTCGGGAACTTCGCGATCAGGACGTCGAAGGCCTGTCGCGTCTGGATGTCCTCGGGGATCGTCGAGATGCCCGAGAAGCCGGTCCGGATCCCTCGGCCGCTGTCGTGCGGGTTCGACTGCACCCAGTACGGAACGGAGAGGACGATCATGAAGGTCGCCGTGGCGATCAGCCACACCCACGGCCGAGCCATGACGGTGCGCGTTGCCCGATCCCAGAAGCCGCCGGCCCGGCCGTGCTCGAGGGTTCGGCCGCGGCCGAAGAGCCAGCCGGGCTTCACGAGATGATCCGCGAACAGCGCCATCAACGCCGGGAGGAGCGTCATCGACAGGGCGACCGAGATCAGGACGACCATGATCGCGCCGCCCGCCAGGCCCCTGAAGATCGTGGTCGGGACCAGCAGCATGCCGGCGAGCGCGAGGACGACGATCATGCCGCTGAAGAAGACGGCTCGGTTCGCCGTCGCACCCGAGCGTCCGACCGCCTCCAGGTTGTCCCGCCCACGCTGGCGCTCCTCGCGGTACCGGGAGACGATGAACAGGGAGTAGTCGATCCCGACGGCCAGCCCCATCATGGAGATCAGGTTCGGGACGAAGAAGCTGAAGCGCCACACCTGTCCGAACACGCCCACCAACCCCATCGCCACACCGATGGCGAAGATCCCCATGATGATCGGCGTCACACCGGCGATCAGCGAACCGAACACGACCAGCAGGACGATGATCGCCACGGCGATCCCGAAGAACTCGCCCTTGCGAAGGTCCTCTTCGGAGATCTTCTTGAAGTCATCGGTCGAGGTCGGTTCACCCAGCATGTAGAACTGCGTGTCTCCCGTGCTGTACCGATCACGGATCGCGTTCAGATCCTCGACGATCGTGGCGGTCTGATCGCTGTCGCCAACCAGGACGACGTTGAACAGCACCGCGGTCCCGTCCTTCGACGGGATCGGCCCGAGGGCGGCGACCTGCGGGTTCGACGCCTCCTGCTCGGAGAGCGGGAACTGGGACGGAACGTGCAGCACGACCTTCGGATCCAGGCCGCGGATGTCGTTCAGAGCCGCGTTCACCGCCTGGGCGAACGCGGGATCGGTCGTGGCTCCCTGGGGACCCGTCATGATGAACGTCTCGGGTGTGACGTCCTGCTCGAGCTTCTCCTGCTCCAGGAGGTCCTTCGCCTGGATCGCCTCGGGGTTGTTCGTGAAGTCGAAATCGGTCGTGAGCGCGTCGCTCAGCAGCACCCCCGACGCTCCGAACCCGAGGACCAGGATCACTGCCCAGACCCCCACCGTTCGCCATGGGTGCCGGCTGCTTGCCCGGGCGATGGATTCCGGATTGAGCCTCATGGTGTTCCCCCTGCTGTCGGGGCCCGGACTTGCTCCGGACCGGCTTACACCATATGCTTACAACGTACGGAGTATAGGCGTACGATGTAAGGTGTCAACCCAGGAGGAAGGGGCTTCCTTCCTCCGCCCGGACAAGATTCCCTGAAGCAGATGGACGGTGGATGAACGTGAAGACCGAAGCGACACAGGAGCAGGCGACCCGGCGGGAGCCGCTCACCAAGGAACGGATCGAGGAGGCCGCCCTGCGCGTCATGGATGCCGAGGGGCTGGAGGCCGTGACGATGCGCCGGATCGGGCGCGAGCTGGGCGTCGAGGCCATGTCCCTGTACAACCACGTCGAGGACAAGGACGACATCCTCAACGGCGTCACCGAACTCGTGTTCACCCAGTTCGACTACCCGCCGTTCACCGGGGAGTGGCTCGAGGACGCCAAGGCCATGGCCCGGGAGTGGAGACGGCTCCTCGGCCTGCATCCCAGCGTGTGCCAGCTGCTCGCCGAACGCCACAAGCCGCTCGAGGGCTTGGCGTCGTTCCGGGCGATGGACGCGGCGCTCGGGCTGCTGCGGAGTGCCGGCCTGTCCGATCGCGACGCGGCCCAGGCCTTCAACGCGCTGGGCAGCTACATCCTCGGTTACGTGACGATGGAGCAGGGACTGATGCTCGGGAACGACGAGGAGCACGCGAGGCAGCACGACCTGGCGATGGAGTTCCTGCAGGACTCGGGCCTGGACAACGTGGTGGCATGCCTGCCGCACTTCGCCGACTGCAACACGGACCAGCAGTTCGAGTTCGGGTTGGACCTGATCTTCCGCGGCATCCGCGCCGGCGTCGCCGGTTCGGCCTAGCGCAGACTCAGCTCGCGCCCGACCAGCCCGAACACCTCCAACG
>Ga0207428_10002319_pt1 | contig 19053 bp, 10 predicted proteins | sample RhiMethybrSRZTD1_FD_187600 | JGI IMG/M metagenome (GOLD analysis project Ga0207428, IMG submission 187600) | Populus rhizosphere microbial communities from Tennessee, USA - Rhizosphere MetaG P. TD hybrid SRZTD1 (SPAdes) (version 3) | ecosystem: Host-associated > Plants > Roots > Rhizosphere >...
AATGCGCCCGCGCGCGCATCGCCCTCACCGGCCTGCGCCAGCGTCCGGCGCGCATTCCCGAGGCGGAAGCCCGCGTGGAGGGCAGCACCGGGGACGCGGGCGCCATGCAGCGCTGCCTGGACCAGATCGCCGCCCGCGCGCAGTTTCGGGACGACGCGCACGCGCCCGCGAGCTATCGCAAGGAAGTCACCCTCGTCCTGGCCCGGCGCGCGCTCGAGCGCGCGATCGCCCAGGCTCGCGGCGCTCCCAAGACGGAGCCGCCGACGCCGCGCCCGCCCCAGCCCCTGCGCCTTCCCACCGAGCTGCCCTACTTCACTTCGGGCGTGGTCGAGATGTGGATCAACGGGGAGCGGCGCAAGGCGGAGGCGGAAGCGCGCACCACGCTTCTCGACCTGCTGCGGGACGCCGGACTTCGTGGCGTGAAGCACGGATGCGAGACGGGCGAGTGCGGCGCCTGCACGGTGCTGCTCGACGGCCGTCCCGTCTGCTCGTGCCTCACTCTGGCCCTGCGCGCGGAAGGACGCCACGTCGACACCGTGGAAGGGCTGGGCACGCCCGATGCCCTGCACCCCGTGCAGCAGGCCTTCGTGGACACGGGCGCGATCCAGTGCGGCTACTGCACGCCCGCGATGGAGCTGTGCGCCAAGGCCTTGATCGACGCCGTCCCCCAGCCCACGGAGGATGACGCGCGCGACGCCCTCGCCGGCTGTCTCTGCCGCTGCACGGGCTACGTCAAGCCCGTGGAGGCGGTGATGCGGGCGGCGTCGGCGTCGCGCGCCGGACTCAGCGGCCCGAGGTCCTGAAGATGTCGGATCTGAAGACGGTCGGACGGTCGGAGCGGCGCGTCGACAGCGTCAAGCTCGCCACCGGCCGCGGCACGTTCGTGGACGACATCGACGTGCCCGGGATGATGTACGCGCGCATCCTCCACTCGCCGCACGCACACGCCCGCATCACAAAGATCGACGCCAGCCAGGCCCGGGCCATGCCGGGGGTCGTCTGCGTTCTCACCCACGAGGACGTGCCGCGGATCCCGTACACCACCGCCGGCCAGGGCTGGCCGGAGCCGTCGCCCTACGACGCGGTCATGCTCGACCGCAAGGTGCGCTTCGTGGGGGACCGCGTCGCGGTGGTGGCCGCGGACGACCTGGAGCTGGCCCAGCGCGCCTGCGACGCCATCAAGGTCGAATACGAGGTCCTCCCCGCCATCCTCGACCCGGAGAAGGCGATGGCCGCGGGAGCGACCGTCATCCACGACCAGGCCGACTCGTCCGGCATCAAGGACCCGGCCCGGAACCTCGCCGCCGAGATCGTGGCCGAGGTGGGCTCGGTCGAGCGCGGGTTCGCGGAGGCGGAGCGCGTCTTCGAGACGACCTACCGCGTGCCCTACGTTCAGCAGTCCTCGATCGAGCCACACATCGCGATCACGTGGCTCGACGAGGACCACCGGCTCATGGTGCGCACGTCCACCCAGGTGCCGTTCCACGTCCGCCGCATCATTGCCCCCCTGCTGGGCGTCCCCGTGCGGCGCATCCGCGTCATCAAGCCGCGCATCGGGGGCGGCTTCGGCGGCAAGCAGGAGATCCTCATCGAGGACCTCTGCGGGATGTTGACCCTGCGCACGGGGCGTCCCACCCGCCTCGAATACACGCGCGAGGAGGAGCTCACCGCGGCCCGCACCCGCCACCCCCAGATCGTCACGGTCAAGAGCGGCGTGCGCGCGGGCCGGTTCACCGCCATCGAGATGCGCGTGCTGGAGAACACCGGTGCCTACGGGACGCACGCCCTGACCGTGATGAGCGTGACCGGCAACCGCGCCCTCTCCCTGTACCGCTCCCCGAACCTGCGCTACGAGGCCCGCGCCGTCTACACGAACCTGGCCGTGGCCGGGGCCTTCCGCGGATACGGGTGCCCGCAGGGATTCTTCGCGCTGGAGAGCCACGTGGACGAGGTCGCGGCCGCTCTCGGCGACGATCCCCTGGAATTCCGCCGGCGCAACCACGTCCAGGAGGGCGACGACCAGCCTATCGCGGAGGTGCTGGGCGAAGGCAAGGAAGGCTTCAAGCAGATCATCCGGTCCTGCGGCCTCCCCCAGGCCATCCAGCTCGGAGCGAAAGCGATCGGCTGGACGGAGAAGCGGCGCCGCTACGGCATCGGCGACGGCTCCCCCTTCGACGGCTCCGAGACGATCGATCTCGCGATGCACCGCTCGAAGGGCAAGCCGCGGACGGCGCGAGCGGCGGACAGCTCCGCGCCCGCCGCTCCGGAAACGATCCGCCGCGGCGTGGGCATGGCCATCGTCATGCAGGCCTCGGGGATCCCTGGAGTGGACATGGGCGCCGCGTCGATCAAGATGAACGAAGACGCGTCCTTCAACCTGCTCGTGGGCGCGACGGACATCGGCACCGGCGCCGACACCATGTTCTGCCAGCTGGCGGCGGAGGCGCTGGGCGTGCCCGTCGAGAAGATCCTCCCGTACTCCTCGGACACGGACATGACGCCGTTCGATCCCGGCGCCTACGCCTCGTCCACCACCTACATCTCCGGACGCGCGGTGGAGAAGGCGGCGCGGGCGGTGCGCGAGCAGATCACGGCCGTCGGCGCGCGCATGCTCGAGGAGAAGCCCGAGGACCTCGTCCTCCACGGCCAGAAGGTGTGCGCCAAGGACGGCCGCTTCGTGACCTACGAGCAGGTCTGTCTCTCGTCCCTCTACCAGAAGGACCAGTTCCAGATCATGGCCACCGCGTCGCACATGTCGTACGAGTCGCCGCCTCCCTTCGCGGCCGTGTTCGTCGAGGTCGAGGTGGACACGGAGACGGGCCTGGTGCGCGTGCTCAAGGTGGTCGAGGCCGTCGACTGCGGGCAGGTCGTGAACCCGCAGATGGCGGAGGGACAGGTCGAGGGAGCGGCCATCCAGTCCGTCGGCTACGCCTTGTACGAGCGCATGCCCTTCGACGCGAGCGGGCGCATGCAGTTCCGCTCCTTCCGCGACTACACGATCGCGACCGCGATCGACGTGCCCGAGATCGTTTCCATCCTCGTGCCCACCCACGAGCCGACCGGGCCCTTCGGGGCCAAGGCCATCGCGGAGATCCCGATCAACGGGCCCGCTCCCGCCATCGCCAACGCGGTCTTCCACGCCACCGGCGTGCGCCTGCGCGAGATCCCGCTCACGCCGGACCGGGTCCTGGCCGCTCTGCGGGCGGGGCCGCGCGCGACGGCCTGACGCTCCGCGCGGCAACCGACCGCGGCGGCCGATTGACTTGAACGGGGCGCCACCCATACTTGGTCCGACTCCGGCGGATCCATGGTGGCGACCAGGCAGGACGTGACGGCCCTCCTTCGCGCGTGGGGCCACGGCGACGCGGATGCAGGAGAGCGCCTCCTTCCCATCGTGTACGCCGAGCTGCGCCGCCAGGCGGCACGGCTGCTCCGCCGCGAGCGCCGCGACCATACCCTCCAGCCGACGGCCCTGGTCCACGAGACCTACCTGCGTCTCATCGAGCAGCGTGCGGCGGATTGGAAGAACCGGGCCCAGTTCTTCGCGGTGGCGGCCACGGCGATGCGGCGGATCCTCGTGGACCATGCCCGCCGCCACGGAGCGCGCAAGCGCGGCGGGAGCTGGGACCGCATCTCGTTCGACGAAACGCGGCGGGCCTGGCCCGGCCCGCCGGACGTGGAAATCCTCGCCCTCGAAGAGGCGCTGGAGGAGCTGGCCGTGCTGGACCCGGCCAGGGTCCGGATGGTCGAGCTGCGCTTCTTCGCTGGCCTGTCCCTGGAAGAGACGGCGGAGGTGCTCGGGGTCTCCGAATCCACGGTCACGCGCGACTGGCGCCTCGCCCGCGCCTGGCTCTTCCGGCGGCTGGGCGGGCCGGCCCGGCGATGACCGACGATCGCTGGACGCGCGTGAGCGCGCTGTTCGAGGCGGCCCTCGGCCAGGACGAACCGAAGCGCGGCGCCTTCCTGGTCCAGCAGTGCGCGGGCGACGATGAGCTGCGGCGGGAGGTGGAATCGCTGCTGGCCGCGCACGCGCAGGCGGACGGTTTCCTCACCCGCCCGCGGCCCCCCGAGATGCCCGCTCTCACTCCCGGCGCGCGGCTCGGGCCGTATGCGATCCTCGGCCCGCTGGGCGCCGGAGGCATGGGCGAGGTGTACCGCGCCCGGGACCCCCGCCTCGATCGCGATGTCGCGGTCAAAGTCCTGCCGCGGGCACTGGCCGCCGACGCCGAGCGCTTGCGGCGCTTCGAGCAGGAAGCGCGCGCCGCCGGACGCCTCGACGATCCCCACGTGCTGGCGGTGCACGACGTGGGAGAGCAGGACGGCCTGCCCTACATCGTCTCCGAGCTCCTCGAGGGAGCGACCTTGCGCGCGCGGCTGGACGAGGGCGCGTTGTCCCTGGCCAAGACGGCCGCCTATGGTGTCCAGATCGCGCGCGGCCTCGCCGCCGCCCACGCCCGCGGCATCGTCCATCGCGATCTCAAGCCCGACAACGTGTTCGTGTCGCGGGACGGCCACGTCAAGGTCCTCGACTTCGGGCTCGCGCGCGCGATCGCGCCGGTGGACGCGGTCGATTCCCGGACGGCGCCGCTCTCCGCGCACACCACGCCCGGCGTCCTGCTCGGCACCGTCGGCTACATGGCGCCGGAGCAGGTCCGCGGCGAGCCCGCGGACGAGCGCGCCGATCTCTTCGCGTTGGGGGCGATGCTGTTCGAGATGCTGGCCGGCCAGCGCGCGTTTCAGGGCGGCACGGCGGCGGAGACGCTGGCCGGGGTCCTTCAGCACGACCCGATGCCCGTGCTGGAGAGACGCCCCGATCTGCCCCTCGAGATCGTGCGCCTGGTGCGGCACTGCCTGGAGAAGCAACGGGACGAGCGCGTGCAGTCCGCGCGCGACCTCGCCTTCGCCCTCGAGCCTTTCACGCGGCCGCTCTCCACCGGACGCCTTCGCGCCTGGCCGCGTCCGCGCCGTGGGGCCATGCGCTCGGTGCTGGCCGCCGCCGCGGTGGCCGCCGCCGGCGCCGGCGGCTACTGGGCCGCGGCCCGCGCGCCGCGCGAGCCGCCGTCGTATCGACAGCTCACGTTCCGCCGCGGGACGGTGGACGCCGCCCGCTTCTCTCCGGATGGGAACTCGCTCTATTACAGCGCGGCCTGGGACGGCGGCCGGTCCGACGTGTTCGCGACGCGCCTCGACGGGTTCGAATCGCGGACGCTCGACCTCGCCGACGCCCACGTCGTCGCCACCTCGCCCGGAGAGATGGCGGTCCTGCACCCGGCCGCCGAGGGCAACGGGCTGTCGCTGGCACGCGTGCCCCTGGAAGGCGGGGCCCCGCGCGACGTGCTCACCGGCGTCCTGGCCGCGGACTGGAGCGCCGACGGGCGGCAGCTCGCGGTCGTTCGCCGCGACGGCGAGCGGACCCGGCTGGAGTTCCCGCCCGGCCGCGTCGTCTACGAGACGGTCGGCATGCTCGTCACTCCCCGCGTGTCGCCCGATGGCGCGCGCGTGGCCGTCGTGGATCAACCCATGCTCGGCAATACCCTCGGCATGCTGGTGGTGGCGGACGGACCGGGACGAGCGCGCGTGCTGTCGCAATCCTGGACCGACATCGGTGGCGTGGCCTGGTCGCCCGGCGGCGACGAGGTGTGGTTCACGGCCGCGCGCGCCGGGAACGCCCGCAGCCTGCACGCGGTCACGCTCTCGGGCACCTCCCGTCTGGTGGCGCGCACGCCGGGGGCGATGTTCCTCCAGGACATCTCGCGGCGCGGCGGCGTCCTCCTCACGCACGCCCATCCCCGCTGCGAAGCCCTCGGCCGGCTCGCCGCCGAGGCGGACGAGCGCGACTTCTCCTGGTACGACTGGACGCACCTCTCCGACCTCCGGCCGGACGGCCGCATGCTGTTCACGGCCGAGGGCGAAGCCGGAGGCCCCGAATACACCGTCTACCTGCGCCGCGCGCCCGGAGCCGTGCCCGTTCGGCTGGGCGAAGGCCACGCCACGGAGATCTCGCCGGATGGACGGTCCGCGCTCGCCGTCGCTCGCTCGCCGACGCCCGGCCTCCTGATCCTGCCCACGGGAGCCGGAGACACGCGCCGCCTGCCCGCCGACCGCGCTTTCGCGGAATATCACTGGGCCTGGTGGTTCCCGGACGGCCGGCGCGTCCTGCTCCTCGCCAACGAGCCCGCCCGGCCGGCCCAGCTCTTCGTCCAGGACGTGGACAGCGGCGCGATGCGCCCGCTGGCTCCGCCCGGCGTGACCGCCTACCGGCATCGACCCATCACGCCGGACGGATCGCGGGTCCTGGCCCTGGCGCCGAGCCCGTCGGGCCCCCGGTTCGTGCTCTGGCCCGTCGCGGGTGGCGCGCCGTCGGACGTGCGCGGCCTGAGCGCGAGCGACCAGCCTCTGCAGTGGACGTCCGAGGGCCGGGCCCTCTTCGTCCGCCGCGCGGGTCCGGTGCTTCCCGTGAGCGTGGACCGTCTCGACCTGGTCACGGGCGAACGTATCCCCTGGCGCGCACTGGGGCCGGCCGACCCCGCGGGCGTGGGCCACATCGGAGACGTCGCCATCGCCAGCGACGGCGCGTCTTATGCCTACAACTGCCAGCGCACCCTCTCCGAGCTGTACCTGGCGGAGGGCCTCCGTTGACCCCCGAGCGGTGGCGGCGCGTGGGTGCCCTCTTCCAGTCCGCGCTCGACGAAGACCCCGAGCGCCGTGGGGACTTCCTCGCCGCCGCCTGCGGCAGCGACGCGGAGCTGCGGCGCGAGGTCGAGGCCCTGCTGGCCGCCGATCGTGACGCGGGCACGTTCGGCGCATCCACTCCCGACGCGGGCGACCCGACGAGCCCGACGGGCGATGAAGGTCGCACGCTGAGGCCGGGGGCGCGACTCGGCCGCTACGAGATCGTCGACCTCATCGCGACCGGCGGCATGGGCGAGGTCTACCGCGCCCGTGACGCGCGCCTGGCGCGCGAGGTCGCGATCAAGGTCCTGCCCGCGGCGCTGCTCGCGGACGCGGGCCGGATGCGCCGCTTCGACGAGGAGGCGCGGGCGGTGGGGGCGCTCAACCACGCCAACATCCTCGCCGTCTACGACGTGGGCACGGAGGGCGGCCTGCCGTACGTCGTCTCCGAGCTGCTCGAGGGCGAGACCCTCCGCGCGCGCCTCACGCGCGCGGGCGCGCTGCCGGCGGCGGACGCCGCCCTCGTGGCCGCGCAGGTGGCCGCGGGACTGGCCGCCGCGCACGACAAGGGGATCGTGCACCGCGACCTGAAGCCCGCGAACCTGTTCCTCACGGGCGACGGGCGCGTGAAGATCCTCGACTTCGGTCTGGCCAAGCGCGTGTCCTGGGGGCCCACGGACGAGGAGCGCACCTCCGCGACCCAGCCGGGGGTGCTGATCGGGACCGCCGGCTACATGTCGCCGGAGCAGGCGCGAGGGGAGCCGACGGATCCGCGCACGGACGTCTTCTCTTTCGGTGCCGTGCTCTTCGAGATGCTCTCGGGCGGCCGGGCCTTCGCGGGACGCACGCCGCTGGACACGCTGGCCGCCGTCCTCGACACCGATCCCGACCTGGAGGCACTGCCCGACGAGACCCCGGCCTGGTTGCGCGACCTCGTGCGTCGCTGCCTCGAGAAGGAGCGGGGCCGGCGCCCCGGCTCCGCGCGGGCGCTCCAGGCCGCCCTGGCCGGACCAGATCCCGCGCCACGCGTCGCCGCGGCCGCGCCGGCGCCCCGTGCGCGCGTGGCCGTGCTGCCGTTCCTCGACCTCGACGGCGGCGGCAGCCAGCAGTACCTCGGCGACGGCCTGGCCGAGGAGCTGATCCACGCGCTGGCGTCGGTAGCCGGGCTGCGCGTGGCCGCACGCACTTCGAGCTTCCAGTTCACGCACGGCACGGATGTCCGACGCATCGGCCAGCGCCTGGGCGTGACCCATGTCGTCGAAGGCAGCGTGCGGCGCGTCGGCGGGCGCCTGCGCATCACCGTCCAGCTCGTGGAGGCGGCGGAGGGCTATCACGTCTGGTCCGAGCGCCTCGACCGCGACCTCGGCGACGTCTTCGCGCTGCAGGACGAGATCACGGCGCGGGTGGTGGAGGCGCTGAAGGTCCGGCTGGACCCTTCCGCACGCGGGCGCCGGCGCCCCCGCGACGTCCAGGCCTATGAGCTCTACCTCAAGGGCCGCTACTTCTGGAACAAGCGGCAGGAAGGCCATCTGCGCAAGTCCATCACCGCCTTCGAGGCCGCCCTCGCCCGCGACTCCGAGTTCGCCCCCGCGCACGCCGGCCTCGCCGACGCCTGCAGCGTCCTCGGGTACTACGGGCTCGCGCGCGAGAGCGAGGTCTTCGCGCAGGCGCGGCGCGCGGCCGAGCGCGCCCTCGCCCTCGATCCCGGCTCGCCGGAGGCCCACGTCTCGATCGCGCTCGTGCGGGATTGGTTCGACTGGGATCTGCCCGCGGCGGAAAAGGCGCTGCGGCGCGCGCTGGAGCTGGCGCCGGATCACGTGCCCGCGCATCTCTACCTCGCGCACGTCCTGGGCGTGCAGGACCGCGGGCAGGAAGGGATGGCTTGCGCGCAGGCGGGGCTGGAGCGGGACCCGCTCTCTCCTCTCGCCCAGAACCTGGTGGCCACCGCCGCCTACCTGGCCGGAGACGACGCGCAGGCGCTACGCACCCTGGAGGGAACGCTCGAGCTCGAACCCGACTACCTGCCCGCGCTCCTCTACGTCGCGCAGGCCGAGAGCCGGCGCGGACGCCACGAGGCGGCGGTGCAGGCCGCGAAGCGGGGGGTGCAGGCCTCGGGCGGGGCCGCCTTCTTCGAATCGCTCTCCGGCTGGACGCTGGCGCGGGGCGGGCAGACGGAGGCGGCGCGAGCGGTCCTGGCCCGGCTGGAGGAGCGCGCGCGGGACGAATACGTCCCGGCCCTGTTCCGGTCGCGGGTGGCGGCGGCGCTGGGCGAGCGCGCACGCGCGCTCGACGCGCTGGAAGAAGCGATCGGCCAGCGGAACACCTGGGTGGTGAACCTCGGGGTCGACCCCTGGCCCGGGGTCGCGGAGGACCCGCGGTGGGGCGCGCTCCTCGCCCGCGCCGGCCTGCCCTGCATCCGGCGCCTTCCCTCGGCTACCCGTGCGACGGCGACGGGCTCCTCGCGGCCCTTGACGACGGTCGCGGTGCTCCCGTTTCGCGATCTCTCCCCCGCCCCGGCGGGCGACCAGCTGGGGCTGGGCCTTGCCGACGCGACGATCACGGAGCTCGCGCGGCTGGGCTCGCTCCTGGTCCGGCCGACGTCGGCTGTCCTTCGATACGCGGGCGCCGCTCCCGACCCGCGCGAGGCCGGTCACGAGCTCGCCGTCGATACGGTGGTCGAAGGCCGGTTCCAGCGCGAGGGCGAGCGCATGCGCGTGACCGTCCAGCTCCTTTCCGTCGCCGACGGGCGCCCGCTCTGGGCCACCAAGGTCGATACGTCGCTCACCGACGTCTTCGGGATGCAGGATGAAGTGTCGGCCCGGATCGCGCAGGCGCTCCAGGTGGAGCTCTCTCCCGCCCCGGCCACGCGCCGTCACGCGCGTCCTCCCTCCGCCGCCGCCTACGACCTCTACCTCAAGGGCAAGCTCGCGCTCTGGCGCGAGAGCCTGTCCGACTTGATCACCGCCGTGGACTGCTTCGAGAAGGCACGCGAGGCGGATCCGGCCTTCGCGCTGGCCTGGGCGGGCCTGGCCGACGCCTACGTGCGCATCGCGTTCGAGGTCCAGCCGGAGGGCGACTGGTACGCGCGCGCGCAAGCGATGTGCGACCGGGCCCTGGCCCTGGATCCCGATCTCCCGGAGGCGCGCTACGTGCGGGCGCGCATCGTGTGGAGCCCGCCCGGAGGCTGGGATCACGGCGAGGCCATGCGCGAGCTGACGGCCGCCCTGGCCGGCCGGCCCAGCCTGGACGACGCGCACCTCCGGCTGGGGGTCGTGCTCTGGCACGTGGGGCTCATCGACGAGGCCGAGCGTGCGGTCGAGCGCGCCCTCGCCCTCAGCCCCGGACATCTGATCGCCACCGGCCATCGGGCGGCTTGTCTCTATCACCGCGGGGAGTTCGCGGCCGCGCGCGACGTCGTGGACGGCGTGGGCCGGGGTGACCAGTCGTATTGGCATCAGTACCTGGCCGGCCACAGCCGCCTGCGCCTGGGCGATCTCGATGAAGCGGCGGCGGCGGCGGAGCGGATGATCCTGGTGGGCGAGGAGGCGCGATCGCACGGCCACGGCCTCCACGCCCTCGTGGCGGCCTGTCGCGGCGACCGCGCCGCCGCCCTCCGCGCCGTCGACGAGGTCGTCGCGACCAAGAAGTCCTTCGGCCACTACCACCACGACCAGTACGACATCGCCTGCGTCCACGCGCTGCTCGGGGCGCGCGGCGAGGCCTTGCGGGATCTGCGCCTGGCCGTGGCCAACGGCTACGCCTGCCACCCGTTCTTCGCGATCGATCCCTTCCTCCGCTCGCTGCGCTCGGAGCCGGCGTTCGCGGAGCTCCTGGACGACGTGCGGCGCGAAGGCGCGGGCTACGCGCGCCTCTACGCCGGCCTCGCCGCCGGCGGAGGCGCCTAGCCCCGCGGCTCCTGCCGCCGCGGATGTTGCGCGGAAGGCCGCCCCAAGCGGGAGGCGGCGGTCATAATGGTTTCGGGATGCCCACGAAGCCGCAACTGGACGGCGATCCCCTCTGGTACAAGGACGCGATCCTCTACGAGCTGCACGTCCGCGCGTTCTCGGACTCGAACGCGGACGGCATCGGGGACTTCGCCGGCCTGGCGCGCAAGCTCGACTACCTGCAGGACCTCGGCGTCACCGCGATCTGGCTGCTGCCCTTCTATCCGTCGCCGCTCAAGGACGACGGCTACGACACCGCGGACTACCTCGGCGTCCACCCCTCCTACGGGACCCTGCGCGACTGCAAGCGTGTCCTGCGAGAGGCGCACGACCGCGGCCTGAAGGTCATCACGGAGCTCGTCCTCAACCACACCTCGGACCAGCACCCGTGGTTCCAGCGCGCGCGCCAGTCCCCCAAGGGGAGCGCCGCCCGCGGCTTCTACGTGTGGAGCGACACCCCCGAGCGCTACCCGGACGCGCGCATCATCTTCAAGGATTTCGAGCACTCGAACTGGACGTGGGACCCCGTCGCCGGTCAGTACTACTGGCACCGATTCTACTCGCACCAGCCGGACCTCAACTGGGACAACCCGCACGTGCGCAAGACCATGTTCCAGGTCGTGGACTTCTGGCTGGGCGAGATCGGGGTGGACGGGCTGCGCCTGGACGCCGTCCCCTACCTCTTCGAGCGCGACGGCACGAACTGCGAGAACCTGCCCGAGACGCACCAGGCCCTCAAGGAGCTGCGGGCCCACATCGACTCGAAGTTCAAGGGCAAGATGCTGCTGGCCGAGGCCAACCAGTGGCCCGAGGACTCCGTCGCCTACTTCGGCAGCGGCGACGAGTGCCACACCGCCTTCCACTTCCCCTTGATGCCGCGGATGTTCATGGCCATCCAGACCGAGGACCGCTACCCGGTCGTGGACATGCTGGAGCAGACGCCGCCCATCCCCGAGAGCTGCCAGTGGGTCCTCTTCCTCCGGAACCACGACGAGCTCACGCTGGAGATGGTCACGGACGAGGAGCGCGACTACATGTACCGCGCGTACGCCCAGGACGCGCAGGCGCGCATCAACCTCGGCATCCGCCGGCGCCTCGCACCCCTCCTCGGCAACAGCCGCCGCAAGATCGAGCTGATGAACGGGCTCCTCCTCTCGCTGCCCGGCACGCCCGTCGTGTATTACGGCGACGAGATCGGGATGGGAGACAACTTCTACCTCGGCGACCGCAACGGCGTACGCACCCCGATGCAGTGGAGCCCGGACCGCAACGCCGGGTTCTCCCGCGCCAACTCCCAGCGCCTCTACTTCCCCGTCATCATCGACCCCGAGTACCACTTCGAGGCGGTGAACGTCGAAGTGCAGGCCAGCAATCCCCAGTCCCTGCTCTGGTGGATGAAGCGCACGCTGAGCCTGCGCAAGCAGTACAAGGCCTTCGGCCGCGGCAGCCTGGAGTTCCTCTACCCGGACAACAACAAGATCCTGGCCTTCCTTCGGACCTACGGAGAAGAGCGGATCCTGGTGGTGGCGAACCTCTCTCGCTTCTCGCAGCACGCGGAGCTGAGCCTGCCCACCCTGCGCGGGCTCCACCCCGTCGAGATGTCCGGCCGCAGCGCGTTCCCGCCCGTCGGCGACGGTCCCTACGCGATCTCCCTCGGACCGCACGGCTTCTTCTGGTTCGCGCTGGAGAAGGCGCCCCCGACGACGAAGCCCGTGCACGTGCCGTCCGCGCGTGAAGACTGGCCGGCGGTGGCCTGGACGGAGGATTGGGCCGAGCACTTCGCGGAAGACCTCGGCCCTCGCCTTGCCTCCGTGCTGCCGGCGATCCTGCGGTCGCGCTCGTGGTTCTGGGGGCGGTCGCGCGACCTCATTCGCGCCGAGATCGTCGACGCCATGCCCGTGACGGACCTCTCCGCGCTGACGCTGGTCCAGGTGGACTACGTCGACGGCGAGCCCGAGCGCTACCTGCTCCCCCTGGCCGCGGCCCTGGGAACGCGAGGTGAGGAGATGGCCGCTCACGAGCCCGGCGCGATCCTGGCCCGTCTCGAGGACGGACGGGGCGGCCCGGCCGGAGTGCTCTACGACGCCGTCCGCGACCGCGCCTTCGCTGAGTCCCTGCTCGACGTCATGGGCCGGCGGGCGGCGATCAAGGGACGGGACGGCGAGCTGGAGGGCTGGTCGGACCGGCACCTCCGTAAGACGCGGGCCGTGCAGGCCGACCGCATTCCCGGCCAGGTCACCGTCTCGCCGGGCGACGTCTCCGTCACCTTCGGATCGCGCTTCATCCTGCGGCTGATCCGGCGGCCGGAGGACGAACACCCCGACCTCGAGGTCGTGTCGTTCCTCGCCGACCACGGGTTTGCGCACTGCCCGCCCGTACGGGGCGGCATGGCCTACAAGGGCGCGAGGGCGACGTCCACTCTCGCCGTGCTCCAGGACTACGTGGTGCACGAGACCGACGGTTGGCAGGTCGCGCTCGACGAGCTCGGACGTTACTCCGAGCGCATCCTCACCGGCTCCGCCGGCCCTCCTCTGCCCACGGAGACGATCTTCGAGCTGGCGGCGCGCGAGCTGCCCGCCGAGGTCCGCCAGGCCGTCGGCCCCTTCCTGGCCACCATGGAGCTGCTGGCCCAGCGCACGGCGGAGATGCACGCCACGCTCGCCTCCGATCCCGCCGATCCACGGTTCGCCCCGGAGCCGTTTTCGGCCCTCTACCAGCGCTCGCTCGTGCAGTCCGTGCGGAACCTCGGACGCTTCGTCCTCCAGCGCTTGCGGCGCCGGCTGCGCACGTTGCCCGATTCCGTCCAGGCCGACGCGCAGCGGGCCATCGCGATGGAGGCGGAGATCCTCAAGCGCTCGCGCGCCGCGTTCGAGACCCGTTTCCAGTCGAAGCGCATCCGCTACCACGGCAACTACCACCTCGGGCGCGTGCTCTACACCGGACGCGACTTCGTGGTGTTGTTCTTCGAAGGCGAGCCCGGCCGCCCCCTGGCCGAGCGCCGCATCAAGCGCTCTCCGCTTCGCGACGTGGCCAGCATGTTGCGCTCGTTCCACTACGTCACCGCCCACGCTCTCTCCGGCCGCGTGTCGAGCGGGGCCGTGCGTGCGGAGGACGTCCCCGTGCTCGAGCCCGCCCTTCGGGCGTGGCGGGTGTGGGTCGGCGCCGCCTTCCTGCGACGCTACCTGGAAGCCGCGGCCGGGCAGGCGTTCGCCCCCACCACCCCCGAAGAGCTGCGCGCCTCCCTGACGGGGTACCTGCTCGAGAAGACGCTGCACGAGGTCTCCTACGAGCTCGACCAGCGTCCGGAGTGGGTCACCATCCCCCTCTCCGCGCTCCTCGACCTCATGAAGAGCTGATTCGGCGGGCCCGGCTCCGACTCAAGAGGCCGAAGAAGGGAGGGAGTCGAGGAGGGCGCGGATGGCGCCGCCCATCGCATCGGCGGTGAACGGTTTCTCGATGTAGGCGCCGTCCGAAGGGATCTCCTGACGCGGCGCCGCCCCCACGCCGTAGCCGGACATGAAGAGCACCTTGAGATCGGGACGGAGGCAGCTCAGGCGGTCGGCGAGCTCGCGCCCGGTCATCTGCGGCATCACGAGGTCGGTGAGCAACACGTGGATGGGGCCGCGGTGCTCGCGGGCGATGCGCAGGGCCTCCGCGCCCAGGCCCGCTTCCAGCACCCGGTAGCCCAGCGACTCCAGCACTTCGCGCAGCAACGCCCGCAGCGCGTCTTCGTCCTCGACGAGGAGGACCGTCTCCGTGCCTTGTCCCGTCGCGGCCTGGCCGGGGCGGGGAGAGAGGCGCTCGGGCGCCTGGTCCACGCGCGGCAGGTGGATCTTGAACGTGGTGCCGTGGCCGGGCTCGCTATAGACCCAGATGAACCCCCCGCTCTGCTTCACGATGCCGTAGACGGTCGGGAGCCCGAGCCCCGTGCCCTTGCCCGCCTCCTTGGTCGTGAAGAAAGGCTCGAAGATCCGGGCCTTGGTGTCCTCGTCCATGCCGTGGCCGGTGTCGGTGACGGAGAAGACGACGTACGGTCCCGGCGTCATTCCGGCGTGGCTGTGCGCGAAGGTCTCGTCCAGCTCCACGTTCGCCAGCTCGAGGGTGAGCTGGCCGCCGCGGGGCATCGCGTCCCGGGCGTTGACGGCGAGGTTGATGATGACCTGCTCCATCTGCGCGGGGTCGGCGCGGACGCTGCCGAGGTCGCCGCGGCGGCGGGTGACGAGCTCCACGTCTTCGCCGATGAGGCGCTGGAGGAGCGTGCTCATGCGCTCGACGACCTCGCCGAGGTCCAGGATGCGCGGCTGCAGGACCTGCTTGCGGCTGAAGGCGAGGAGCTGGTGGGTCAAGGCGGCGGCGCGCTCCGAGGCGAGGCCGATCTCCAGGAGGTTGCGCCGCATGGGGTGGTCCCCCGTGAGCTTGCGCAGCACGAGCTCGCCGTGTCCGCGGATGACGGTGAGCAGGTTGTTGAAGTCGTGGGCCACTCCCCCGGCCAGGCGCCCGATGGCCTCCATCTTCTGCGACTGGCGGACCTGCTCCTCGCGCCGGTGGAGGTCGGCCTCCGCCTCCTGTCGGGCGGTCGTGTCGCGCACCGCGATGGCGACACCGTCGTCGAGGGGCACGATCTGGTGGTGGATCCAGCGCCCGGACCCTTCCGGAAACGTGATGCGGAGCTCCTCCTCGAGCGGTGCGTGCGCCCGCATCACCGCGGCCGCGCGCTCGATGAATGGCCGGAGGGTAGGCAGGGGCCAGAGGTCGCTGAGACGGCGGGAAACGACCTCGTCGCGGCGGCGTCCCAGCAGGCGCTCCGCATTGCGGTTGACCTCCGTCACCACGAAGTCCGCCACGTCACCCGCATCGCCGCGCACGGCGGACAGGATTCCCACCGCGTCCAGGCTGCCCTCGACGGCGGCCCGGAAGCGCGCGTCGCTCCGGCGCTGGGCCAGCTCCGCGCGCTTGCGCGAGACGGCGTAGCTGAGGCTCCGGGACAGGAGCGCGGCGTTGATGTCGCCCTTGATCAGGTAGTCCTGGGCGCCACGCTGCAACGCCTCCACCGCCATCGTTCGGTCGTACGACGTCATTACCACGACGGCGACGTCAGGGAACGATCCCACCACGGCGTCGACGGCGTGGAGGCCGCTCGCGTCCGGCAGCCGGAGGTCGAGAAGGACGGCTTCGATTCCACCTTCCGCCAGGCGGGCGAGCGCCTCGTCCAGCCGCTCCCGGCGGTCGATGTCCCACTTCGGGTCGGCGACGCTGAGCATGACCGCGATCAACGCCGCGAAGTCCGGTTGATCCTCCACGACGAGGAGCCGAGGCGCCGCGGGCTGCTTGGTAGGGGCGAGGGACACCAGTCCGCCTCAGTACCAATATGGTATACGTTTAACGATTACTAATCAACCTGACACGCCACCCTGCGTTAGCGCGGCGCGATTTCGCGCAGGAGGTCCTGCCTGTCCTCGCGGGCCATCGCGGTGAGGAGCACGCGGAGGCTGTCCAGGGATTCGTCGGTCAACGTCTGGAAGTCGGAGCGGATCGCTTCGATCTGATCCCACTCCCGCTTCGCTTCCGACTCACTCGCGGTCATGCCGAGGGTCTGGATGGATTTCAAGAGGAACCGGGTGGCCAGGCCGAAGCTGCGCCCGAGGATGTACATCTTGAGGCGGTAGCGCTCGGACGCGGAGACCACGAACTGGTGCAACATGCCGTGCAGGTAGGCGAGGCTCGAGACCTGCACCAGGCGGAAGTTCTTGGGGCGCAGCGGCTTCACGGGGGCGATGGCCGACACCATGCGGGAGAAGGTGGCCATGGCGGCGAGGAGGCGCAACATGTCCGGCGAGAACTTCTCGATCACCCGATAACCCACGTCGAGGAGCCGGATGGCTTCTTCCGTGGTGCCGAGCTCGCGGTACACGAGGGCGTGCTCGAAAGAGAGATCGGCCATCCCGATCTCGGCGCGCACCTTGCCTTCGATGGCGCCGTAGACCTTCTCCCCGCGCGGCGTCAGCAGCATCTCCCAGTCGCGGCGGACCAGCCGTTCGTTCCGGCGGCCGATGAGGAGCAGAACGATCAAACAGCTCACGACCGCGCCCGCGATCATCATCCAGAAGAGAGGGCTCATGGCGCGGCCCGTTGCGGGACGGGGGCGGTCGGCGACGGAGCGGGGGGCGGCAGCAACGCGGACTCGGGTGCCGTGCGCCAGGCGACGCGCAGCCAGTAGTTCGTGAGGAAGAAGGAAGCGAGCGGGATGAGGTATCCGACCCAGGGTCGGACGCGCGACGCTTCCGGGCCGAAGAGCAAGCTCAATCCGATCGTCGAGAGAAGCAGAAAGGGCGCGAGCCCCATCAGGATCGCCCGGGGCAGCGGCGCCAGGGGCAATCGGTACCAGAGCACCAGCCCCGCGAGGACGGTGAGCATCCAGATGTTCGCGGAGGCCATTCGCGGGATCGCCTCGGCGTGCATGCGCGTGTAGGTCACGTCCAGCGGAGCGGTGACGATGGCCGTCACCGCCGTGAACACGAGGATCACGAGCATGACGCGACGCGCCGTCACTGCGGCCCCTGGAAAGGCGCCGAAGAGCCGATAGGTCAACTCGAGGGCCACGCCGAACCGGAGCGCCGCGTTGACGACCTGTAGCAGCATCCAGGTCTCCCAGGTGGGATGGAGACCGTAGACGACGTCAAAAGCGTTACTGCCCGCTACGTACATCGTGAACAGCGGCAGACGGAGGTAGTGGCGGCGCCACAGCAGCACGCCGAGCAGCAAGGCGCTCTGGACTACGCTGACCCACCCGACGACTTGCTGCACGAGCGACATGGGCCTAGCGATGGTACCGCAAAGCGACTAGAGAAGCGCGAAACGGCCACCCCGCTCGCGCTTCCCCGGCCTCGGCGGAACGTTCTACGGCCAGGAGGGCGGCACCGGGAAGTCGAAGGCCTGGACTTCCGGCGCGTCGGAAAAACCCGCGCCCACGCTCGGATTTACCGACCAGCCACTCTCGTACAAGCTCGCCATCACGTTCAACAGCGTCACACCGATCAACATGGCTACCCTCATCAAATCCTCCCGGCACAGTGGCCGCTTTGTTCGCAGCGCGGATACTATGTATACGAAATCGCCGTATAGTCAAGCATTTTGTTCTAATTTTATACGTTCTATGCTATTCTTTTGTGATATGGGCTACAAAATGGATATTATGGATACCAGGAGGTGATTACATGAGCCAAAGGACCAGCCTGCTCGGCCGCTTTGCCGATCTCGCGATCGGCATCGATGAGCCGCAGCGCCTGGGGGAACGGACGCTCGAGGTGGTCATGGCCCTGGTGGACGGACGGAGTAGCGGCCTCTTCGAGGTGGCGGCGGATCAGCGATTGACGCTGTTCGCCTCACGGGGCATCGACCAGCACGTCCTCGACGCCGTGCAGACCCTCTGGCGGCGGGCGAAGGACCAGCTCCGCCGCGGGCAGCCCATCTACGTGCCCGATACCGGGACGGACGGAGACCTCACCCCCGCGACCGCCGGTGGGCCGGCGAGCCTCGCGATGTTCCCCGTGTTCGACGGTGACGAGCTGGTCGGCGTGGTCTATATCGACAGCGCGGAGTCGCACTTCTGCGAGGCCAGCGACGTGGAGCGGCTGGCCCAGCTCTCGCGGATGCTGGCGCCTACGATGCGGCCTGAGCCCGCCCTACCCGCCGTTCGGGAGCCGCTTGGCTGGGAGGCCTATCTCGAGCGGACGCCGGTGCAGGACATCGAGCGCCAGAAGCTCGTGCTGCTACTGAAGCGCAACGAATGGAACATCGCGCGCGTCGCGCGTCTCATGGGCATGACGCGGCGGACGATCTACCTGCGGCTGCAGCGCTACAAGATTCCGCGGGAGCGGGTGGCCAAGACGCGCTTGCGCTCGGCGGCGGCGTCTTGACTTAGCAAGGGGGGGCACTCACGCGACATCGAGGTGGGCGTTCGCGACCCCCCCTTGGAACCCCCCTCGCCACGCCGCACCGCCAGGGCGGCGCGGCATGGCTCTACGTGGCCTTTGCCGATGGAATCGCGGCGTTCACGGGATTCGCGCGGCGGGGGTCGAGCACGCCGTCCCCGACCAGCGCCATGTTCAGATAGGCCGAGAAGTCCACGGCGTGTCCCTCGGGCGCGCCTTGCCGGACGCTCGCGCCCACGGCCCGGCGCTCGCGATGGCTCACCTCGACCTCGATCACGCCGTCGGTGAAGACCCCGCGGTCGCGGCCGTGGTCCACCTCCAGGCGATACTCACGCCCACGGATGCGCGCCCAGATCGCGTGCCCGACCTCGGTGCCGCGAGCGAAGAAGCCGTCGCGGTCACGCAGGGCCGTCCACGATTCGAGCGATCCGAACAGGCGCGGCTTCTCGATGTAGGGGCCGCCGTCTTCCGGGCAGAACACGTCGCAGTTGCCGCACTCGTTGCAG
>Ga0207428_10002320_pt1 | contig 19050 bp, 17 predicted proteins | sample RhiMethybrSRZTD1_FD_187600 | JGI IMG/M metagenome (GOLD analysis project Ga0207428, IMG submission 187600) | Populus rhizosphere microbial communities from Tennessee, USA - Rhizosphere MetaG P. TD hybrid SRZTD1 (SPAdes) (version 3) | ecosystem: Host-associated > Plants > Roots > Rhizosphere >...
GCCTGACACCCGATCGGCAGGCGCTCCGCCTCGGCATGACGATCGCCGCGGGGATCGGCCTGCACAACTTCTCCGAGGGTCTCGCGATCGGGCAGGCCGCCAACGCGAACGAGATTTCGCTCGCGGTCCTGCTCGTGGTCGGCTTCGCGCTCCACAACGCCACCGAAGGGTTCGGGATCGTCGGGCCCCTCGCCGGCGCCGGAGTGCAGGCGACGTGGGGGTGGCTCCTGGTCGCCGGCCTCGTCGCAGGTGGTCCGACCTTCCTCGGAACGATCGTCGGGACGTCGTTCAGCTCCGAGTACGTGTTCGTCGGCTTCCTGGCGCTCGCAGCGGGCGCGATCCTGTACGTGATCGGCGAGCTGTTCGCGAGCGGCCGGCGCCTGTCGTGGATCCTCACGCTGTGGGGGGTGCTCGGCGGGTTCCTGCTCGGCCTGGCGACCGATCTGGTGATCGAGGCGGCCGGAGGCTAGGGTTTCGTCGTCACGTCCACCCGAGCCGACGTGACCGTGTGCTTTCCCCGAACGGGGCTGAGTCAGGCTCCGAATATCGCCCCGGTTCAAGGCCGTCGTGGAAGCGACCGACCCTTCCTCCATGAAGTGGCTGGTCCTTGCGCTCGCGGCAGCCGCACTCGGTCAGGCGTGGTGGCGTCACCGCCGGAGCGGCGCAAGGCAGCGACGGTTGATGCTCCTGTGTCAGCACGCAGGTCTGGACTTCGCGCCGCTCGACCTCCGGCCGGACACGGCCTGGTTGCCGTTCCCGATGTTCGCGCACCCGAAGCACGGGACCGAGAACGTGGTCTGGGATCGGCGCCTGGGCGAGGACGTCCACGCGTTCGACCTGTGGTACGTAGATCCCGCCGGCGAACGCGGGGGCGGCGTTCGCCGAACGCTCACCTGCGCGGTCGTGCCGTTGCCGTCGTCGTGTCCTCGTTTGCGGGTCGCGCCGCTCGGCGTGGTGTACGACGTCGCCCGCGCGTTCGGCGGTGAGGAGGTGCGGCTGGAGCTCGAGGCGTTCGACCGGCGGTTCCGCGTCGAGACCGACGACGTCCGGTTCGCGTTCGCGTTCCTCGATCAGCGGGTGATGGAGGCGTTCCTCGCGCTGCCCGACGGCGTGACCGCCGACGTGAACGAGAACGTCCTGCTCCTGTCGGCCCCGCGCTTGCCTGCCGAGCAGGTGCTCGTCCTGTTCGATGCGGCGGTCGCGATCCGGCGCCGGATCCCCCGCGTCGTCTCCAGCCTGTTCCCTCCGCGTCCCGAGCGAGGGGCCTACGAGCGCCGCTGGCTCCAGGGACGCTGGAGCCCCGAGTCCACCGGGTCCGATCTCGCCTGAGCTTCGTTTCGAAAGGGAACGCTCGAGGGGCTTCACGCGATGAGCTCCTCGGCGAAGTGACAGGCAACCAGATGGCCTGAGCGCACCGAGCGCAGAAGTGGAAGGTCCGACGCGCATGCCTCGGGGTTCCCGAGCTTGTCGCGTAGCCAGCATCGCGTGTGGAACGGGCATCCGGAGGGCGGGGCCGCCGGGCTCGGGATGTCGCCCCGAAGCACGATGCGTTCGCGCTTGGCTTCTACCGCCGGATCGGGGATCGGGACGGCGGAGAGCAACGCGACCGTATACGGATGCAGAGGCTCGCGATACAGGTCCGCCGCCATCGACCACTCGACGATCCGGCCCAGGTACATCACGGCGATCGCGTCGCTCACGTGCCGAACCACGGCGAGATCGTGCGCGATCAGGATCGAGGTGAGTCCGAGCTCTCGTTGGAGCTCCTGTAACAGGTTGACGATCTGCGCCTGGATCGACACATCGAGCGCGCTCACCGGCTCGTCCGCCACGACGAAGTCCGGGTCCAGCGACAGCGCCCGGGCGACCCCGACGCGCTGGCGCTGACCGCCCGAGAGCTCGTGGGGGTACCGGTCGGTATGGCTCGGATGCAAGCCCACGATCTCGAGGAGCTCGGCGACCTTGCTCGCCCGCTCGGCCGGCGAGCCGAGACGGTGGATCTCGAGCGGCTCGGCGATGCTCTTCCCTACGGTCATCCTCGGATCGAGCGACGCGTACGGATCCTGGAACACCATCTGGACGCGCCGTCGGAGTCGCTTCCTCTCGTCGCGACCGAGCGACCAGACATCCTCGCCGTCGAACACGATCGTTCCGGAGGTCGGTCTCGCGAGCCCGACGACGGCTCGCCCGAGCGTGGTCTTACCCGATCCGGACTCGCCGACCAAACCGACCGACTGGCCGCGTAGGACGTTCAGGTCCACCCCGTCCACCGCTCGTACCTCACCGATCACGCGACGAAGGAGCAGGCCCTTCGTGATCGGGAAGTGGACGCGGACGTCGCGCAGCTGGAGCAGCGGATGGTTCGAGTTCACGCCACGGCCCGAGGTGGCGGCGCGGGCTGGAAGCCGGGGCGGTCCGGGCGCGCGAGTTCGACCTCCGTCGCGGTCACGGGGTTGTAGCACGCGACGAGGTGCTCCGCCACGACGTCGGAAGCCCCTTCGGGGGGACGGAGCTCGGGCATCTGTTCCCAGCACGTGTCGAGTCGCCAGGCGCATCGTGGCGCGAAGGGGCACCCATGGGGCTCCCGCCGAAGATCCGGGGGTGAGCCTTCGATCGGACGGAGCATCCCGAGGGCTCCGTCGAGTCGGGGGATCGAGTGCAGCAACCCGACCGTGTAAGGGTGTCTCGGATCCGCGAACAAGTCGCCGGTCGGCGCGGACTCCACGATCATGCCGGCGTACATCACCGCGACCCGTCGGGTCATCCGCGCCACGACGCCGAGGTCGTGCGTGATCAGGATGACGGCCGTTCCCGTCTCCGTCGTCAGTTCCTTTAGAAGCTCGAGGACCTGTGCCTGGATCGTGACGTCGAGGGCCGTCGTCGGCTCGTCGGCGATGAGTAGCTTCGGTTCGAGCGCGAGGGCCATCGCGATCATGACCCGCTGTCGCATCCCTCCGCTGAACTCGTGCGGATACCGCTCGAGCTGTCGTTCAGGGTCGGCGATCCCCACCAGCCGGAGGAGCTCGGTGGCTCGGGCTCGCGCGCCTCCCGAGTCGATCTCGCGGTGCGCCCGGATGGTCTCCTCGACCTGTTCCCCGATCCGGAGCACGGGGTTCAGGCTCGTCATCGGGTCCTGGAATACCATCGCGATATCGCGTCCCCGCAAAGGTCGCATCTGCTTCTCGGGCAGGTGCGCGATATCACGACCGTCGAACACGATCTCGCCGTCGACCTCGGCCGCGGGTTGCGGCGGGAGCAGGCGCATCACGGCGAGGCTCGTCACGCTCTTGCCCGAGCCGGACTCGCCAACCAGACCCAGGGTCTCGCCCCTTTCCAGGTGAAGGCTGATGCCGTTGACGGCGTAGACGGTCCCATCCAGCATCCGGAAGCGGACCCACAGGTCCCGGACGTCGAGCAATGGAGGCGCCGAACCGGGACCCGCGTTGCTCGCGTTCCTCGCCGCCGAGCTCACCCCGGAAGCTTCGGACGAGGCTGGAAGGTCCCGCCGTACATCGGCAGGTCGATCTCGGGACCCTCTCGTTCGAGCTGGTCCCACATCCGGCTGAGCCCGACCGAGCCGAACTCGCGGACGCGCGTCACCGCGTCCAGGTCGAGAACCTCGGTGAGGTACTCCTCGCCGTCGCCGCCCACCTGCAGGGCATGCCCCTCGGGATCGACGATGATGCTGCGTCCCGGACCTGGCCGACCGCCCATGTTCGGGTTCACGACGTACACCTGGTTGACGATCGCGTTGGCGCGGGCGAGGACGAGCTCCTGCGCCCGGTCGGTCGTCGCGGTGGCCGTGGGTTGCAGGATCACCTCGGCACCCTTCCACGCCAGGTGGCGCGAGACCTCCGGGAACCAGCCGTCGTAGCAGATCATCAGCCCGGCCCGGCCGATCCCGTCGAGGTCGAACACGACGAAATCGTTCCCGTGGCTCGTCCGCTCCCACGGTTGCCACGGGAAGAGCTTGCGGTACCGTGCGACGATGTCGCCTGATGGCGAGATCGCGACCGCCGTGTTGAAGACCTTGCCGTCCTCGCCCTTCTCGTAGATCGATCCGGGGACCAGCCAGATCTCGAGCTTCTCAGCGAGCTTGCACAGCCGGTCGGTGAGCGGGCCGGGGATGGGTTCGGCGATCGAGGCGTCGTAACCCTTGGGGAAGGCGGTCGCCATGCCGGCGATCGCCGACAGGTAGAGCTCGGGGTAGATGAACAGGCGCGTCTGCGGGAACGAGGCCTTCAGCGTCGCGAGCTCCGTCTCGAACTTCTGATAGGTCGCCGTCGTGTCGTACGCCACCGGCGCGGCCTGGACCGCGGTGACCGGGAGTGGCCTGCTCATGATCCGTCCTCCTCGCTCCTCGTCTCGCGCCTGCACGTGCGTTCCGCCGGCCCTCTCGCCTCTCGTCCGGGTCCTACCATCGGCCGGCTCGCAGCGAGCCACGCAGCCGCGGGTCCAGCCAGTCGCGCAGCCCGTCGCCCAGCAGGTTGAAGCCCACCACGGTCACGGCCAGCGCGAGCCCGGGGAACGTCGGATACCACCAGAAGTCCTCGAGGAAGCTTCTCGCATCGGTCATCATCGCACCCCACTCGGGCGCTGGGGGCTGTGCGCCCAGACCCAGGAACGAAAGCGACGACGTGAACAGGATGGCGTAACCGACGTCGAGCGAGGCCTGCACGATCACGAGCGGGAAGACGTTGCGCAGCAGGTGCTTGAAGACGATGCGGCCGGTACTCGCGCCCGCGACCCGCGCGGCGAGGATGAACTCGCGTTCCCGCAAGGAGAGGACCTGGCCTCGAACGAGCCTCGCGTACCACGGCCAGAACACGGTCGACAGCGCGAGCATCGTGTGGGTGAGACTCGGTCCGAGGGTGGCCGCGATGGCGGCGGCGAGGATCAGAGCCGGGAAGGCGAGGAACAGGTCGGTCGCGCGCATGATGATCTCGTCGGTCAGGCCGCCCACCAGACCGGAGATGATCCCGAGGATCGTGCCGATCGCGACGGAGGTCAGCAGGATGACCGTGGCCACGTACAGGGAGATCCACGCCCCAGCAAGCACTCGGCTGAACAGATCGCGCCCGTAGTCATCGGTGCCGAACAGGTGGTGCACCGACGGCGGACGCAACCGCTGCAGCAGGTCGATGTGGTTCGGCGGGTAAGGGGCCACCAACGTTCCAAAGATCGCGACGAGCACGACGAGGCCGACGATCACGACGGCGATGACGTTCAGGCGAGACGCGCGGAGGAAGCCCGTGACCGAGTCCAGGCGCCGGCGGGCGCGGACCGGTTCGACGGCGGTGACCTCGATCACGTGTAACGGATCCTCGGGTCGAGGAAGAGGTAGACCACGTCGACCACCAGGTTGACCAGGACGTAGACGAGCGCGATCACGAGAGTCACGCCCATCGTGGCGTTGTAGTCGGATGCTCGGATCGCGTCGTACGCGTACCGCCCGACGCCCGGCCAGGCGAAGATCGTCTCGACGAGGAAGACCCCGCCGGCGAGCAGCCCGAACTCCAGACCCAGGATCGTGACCGCCGGTAAGAGCGCGTTCCGGAGCGTGTGCCGGACCAGCACCCGCCGCCGGCTGAGACCCTTCGCCTGCGCGGTCCGGATGTAATCCTCCCCGAGCACCTCGAGCATGCTGGTACGCACCATCCGCGCCATCAGCCCCACCTCGGCCAGGGCCAAGACGGCGACCGGCAGCACCAGGTGCGTGGTCGCGTCGGCGAACGTGTGCCACTGGCCGGCCAGGAGGCTGTCGACGGTGTACAGGCCTGTCACGCCGGGAGGAGCGGGAACGCCGGTGGCGAGCCTCCCTCCGAAGGGCAGCCATCCGAGCCGCGAGTAGAACGTCAGCTGGAACAGCATCGCCAGCCAGAACGCGGGCAGCGAGAGGCCGGCGATCGCGACGAACCGCACGCCGACGTCGCCGGGGGCGCCACGATGGAGGGCCGCGACGACCCCGAACAGCACCCCGACGGTCGAGCCGATGAGCATGGCGAACAAAGCGAGCTCGACGGTGGCCGGGAAGAAGGTCGCGAGATCGGAGCGCACCGGCTGCCGGGTCACGAACGAGGTGCCGAGATCACCGTGCAGGAGGTCGCCCATGTACGTCACGTACTGCTGCGGCAGCGGTTCGTTCAGGCCGTAGATCTCGCGGATGTTCTCGAGCGCAGCGGCGTTCGCCCGTGGGCCGGCGATCAGCCGAGCGGGGTCGCCGGGTGCCACTCGGGAAAGGAAGAACGTGATGAGGGTGACGCCCCAGAGCACGAACACCATGAACAGGAGCCGTCGCGCGATCAGGCGGCCCATCTGCGGCTCCCGGAGAGGGCGAGGCGCGCGCGGCCTCTACCCGCGGTGGAGCGCGTCCGCGCGCCGTGCGATCTCGGCGAGGCGAACGCGGTCGAGACTCCGTTCCACGATGATGTCCATCGAGTCGCGAAGGACCCGGTCCCTGGCTCTCGCGGCTCTGGGCGCGGGCGCTTCCATCTAGAGAGCCACTCTACCGGGTCGCGGATCGAGACCAGCAACGCAAGGACGGTAAGTCGGCCGCCTACCCGCGCGACAACGCGTAGTAGTCCCAGGTCAGGATGTACAGCGGGTTGAACACCTGGCCCTGGATGTCCTTGCGGAAGTAGGTGTCGTCCAGTTGCTGTCCGACCGGGATGATCGGTGGGTCGACCCGCGTCATCAGGTCCTGAGCCTCGTACATCTCATCCGTCAGCTTGGCATCGTCGGTCTGGCTGAATCCGTCGTAGATGATCTCGTCAACGCGTTCGTTGTGGTAGTAGCCGCTGTTGTAACAGGGGCACTTGTCCGGCGCGGCGTCGCTGTTGAAGATCACCCAGGAATAGTCGGACGGGTCGTTGTAGTCCGGCCACCAGCCCCAGTAGTACATGTTGGCCCGCTCGCTCACTGGACGATCGGTGGTGAGGTCGGCGTTCATCGCCGAGAACTCTTTTTCGACCAGACGGAGATGCAGCCCCACCTTCTCGAGCTGCTGCTGCATCACGAGGCCGGCCTCCTTCCCGAACCCGGTGTAGTACTCGTACGTGAGTTCGGTGCCGGGCTGTACTCCGGCCTGGTCGAGCAGCTGCTGGGCCTTCTCGACGTCGGTGTCGTAGAGGAAGACGTCCGGGTCGTGGGTGAACAGCAGGTCGGGGAAGGGGCCGTGCGCGCGTTCGAGCGTGCCCTTCATGATCGTGCCGAGGAAGTCGTCGTACGGGAAGAGGTAGTTCATCGCCTGTCGCGCCTCGGGGCTCGCGAGCGGTCCGTAGGCACCGAGGATGATGTAGGTCATGTCGAGGTTCTTGAAGTCGCCGACGACGAAGCGGCCATCGCTCCGCACGGCCGCCGTATCCTCGGCCGTCCCGGCGTACGCGATGTCGACGTCCCCCGATTCGAGGAGCTGGCGCCGGGTCGAAGCCTCGGGGATCGACCGGATGATGATCGTGTCGAAGTGCGGGCCGTCCCATCCGCGCCAGTAGTCCTCGTTTCGCGTCAAGACGACCTGGTTGCCCGGTTCGAGCGTGTCGAGCACGTACGGACCTGTGCCGACCGCGTGCGAGAGCAGGTACTCGTGCCCCTGATCGGTCTGGCCGGTCGAGTGCTCCTCGAAGACCTTGGGGCTCACCAGGCCGGTGCCATATTGCGCGGCCATCACGACGTCGAAATGCGGGTACGGGTACGCGAGGTCGAACCGGATCGTCTGCGGATCCTCCACGACGATCTGCTTCTCCGGCTTGGGCAGGAACGACCCGAGGATGAACTGCGTGCCGAGCTCGATCGTGATCGTGCGGACGTAGTTCGCCTTGACGGCCTCGGCGTCCAGCGGAGTCCCGTCGCTGAACGTGACGCCCGGATGCAGATGGAACGTCCAGCTCGACGCGTCCTTGTTCGGCTCCCACGAGTCTGCCAACAGAGGCTCGACCTCGCTGGCGCTGTCGCCCTTCAGGCGGATCAGGCTCTCGTAGATGCCACGCCAGATCAGCGCTTCGCTCAACAGGTACGCGCTCGCGGGATCGAAGTCCGCGTTGAACGCATCGACGGCGACGACGAGGGTGTTCGGATCCCGATCGAGCGGGGGACCGCTCGAGCCGCTCGCCCCCGAAGGTTCTCCGGTGCCCGTGCAGGATGCTGCGAGCATGGCCACCGTTGAGACGAGCGCGAGCCAGAACGAGCGGTGACGCGTCATGACGGCTTCCCCCTCGAGCGCCTGAGGGGGCGGTTCTAGCATTCGACCGAGCGCTTGGTCAACATATACTCGCATCGTGGTCCAAGACGTCGAAGCACGTGAGCGTCGCGGGGTCGAGACGCGGCAGCGCATCGTCGAGGCGGCGTGGAGCGTCATCGCGGAGCGGGGCCTCGCAGGGCTGACGACCCGGCACGTCGCGCGCGCCGCCGGCATCTCGCACGGCATGTGCCATTACTACTTCGAGAGCAAGGACGACCTGGTCCTCGCCGTGGTCGACCACGCAAGGCACTACTGGATCGATCCGCTCGAGCGGTTCGTGAGCGGTCCGGGCACCCCGATCGGCAAGCTCGATGCGGTGATCCGGTGGATGGCGGAGCCCGCGACACGCGAGGTGATGCGTGTGCATCTCCAGCTCATGGCGCACAGCGCCTACGACGACCGGCTGCATTCACGTATGTCGACCGAGTACGCCCGTTGGCATCGGGGCTACGTGACGCTGTTCGGCGAGCTGAAAGGGGCGGGCTCCATGGTGCCGCAGGCCGACGAGGTGAAGCTCGGCATCGGCTTCGCGACGCTGGCCGACGGCCTGGTCGACCAACAGTCGCTGGATGATTCGATCGAGCCGGCGGGCGTCCTGCGGGCGTTCCTCGCTCCGTTCGTCCCCGCAGTCGCTTAAGTCGGCGAGGTCGACACGGTAGGCTGCGGCGATGCGGTGGATCGCGCTCCCGGCGGGCATCGTGATCCTCCTGTGGACGCTGCTCGACGTGTTCCGAACGCTGGTGATGCCGCGCGCGGCACGCGGCCGTTCCCGCCTGAGTCGGATCCTGTTCCGGCCGATGTGGCGTCCGTGGAGATGGATCGGCGTGCGCCGCAAGACGATCCAGGCGCGCGAGCGGGTCCTGGCCGGGGCGGCGCCCTTCTTCTTCTTCGTGCTGCTGGTCGGTTGGGTGTCCCTCGCCTTGCTGGGCTACGCGCTGATCCTGTGGAGCCCGGCGTTCGTGGACGGGATCGAACGGGGCGGTGACTCGTTCTCGGACGCCCTGTACGTCGCGGGATCGTCGTTGTTCACGCTCGGGTTCGGTGGCGACGTCACGGGGTCGACGCGGGCCGTCGTGGTCGCCGCGGGGGCGACCGGCCTCGGGCTGTTCGCCGTGGTGATCGCGTATCTGCCGGTGCTCTACCAGGCGTTCAACCGCCGAGAGGTCGGCGTGTTGCTGCTCGACGCGCGTGCCGGGTCCCCTCCCTCCGGTCCCGAGCTCCTCCACCGGACGGGGAGCGCTGGGGTCGCCTCCTCGTTGCCGCAGCTCTTCGCGGAGTGGGAACGTTGGGTGGCCGACGTGCTCGAGACCCACATGTCCTACCCCCTCCTCGCCTTGTTCCGGTCGCCGCACGACAACACCTCGTGGATCACATCGCTCGGCTCGGTGCTCGACGCGGCGACGCTCATCATCACCTCTGTGGACGAAGAGCCCGACGAGCGCGCGAAGCTCCTGTACGGGACGGGCGTCCACGCGGTGGAGGACCTCTTCTACTACCTGCAACTCACGGAGCGGGAAGCGATGATCCAGCGCGACGAGTTCGAGGACGTCCTGGACGACATGAAGCAGGACGGCTTCGTGGTACGTCCCGTCGACGAGGCCTATGCACGCTTCACGGAAAAGCGGGCGAAGTATGCGCCGCGGTTGGACGCGATCGCCGTGATGCTGGCCGCACCCCCGGGCCTGTGGATCGGCGATCGTTCCTTCCTGGGGGCGCGCACCTCACACTGAGGCGCTTGCGGCCAACGATGCCTACGGTCCGAGCTGCTGCACCCACTCCCGAAGCCGCGGGAGGTGCTCCGCGTAGTGCTCGGGCCCGGCCTTGTCGATCCACCGGTCGGCCTCGGGTGAGTGCTCGGGGAGCGAGCCCCACGCACGCAGCATGCGGTTGCGGGCGGTGATGGCCTGCGCTCGCACGTCCGGATACGCGGTGTCGTGCAACGAGTCGAAGAACCTCCTGTTCATCGCGTCGATGTCGATCTCCTCGGGGCGGTAGGTCCCGAACCTGATCTGCTCCAGGACGGCGCCGGCCTCGGCGAGCCAGCTCCCGATGTGGGCGATGAGATCCTTCGCGGTCCACCCCTCGGCGAAGTACCCGGGCTCCTCGACCTTGTCCCGGGGCAGCGTGTCGATGAGCCCGTGGAGCTCGTTCCACAGCTGCTCCTCCTCGGCCATCAGGTCGCGGTCCGCACCCGTCTGCGCCATGCCAGGAGTATGACGTCCGGACCCTCGCGGGGCAGCGCGGGCCCGGTCAGAGGTCGAGACCGGTGAGACCGTTGCTGCCGAGGATCAGCGAGATCTCGCCGCCGTGGTGGAGGTCGTGTTCGATCAGGTGCCAGACGACCCACTGCCGCGTGAACATCTGCGACCCCGAACGTCGCCTGCGCGAGAACTCGACGGCCAGATCGTCCGGCGTCCAACGCCGGAGGCAGTCCTCGATCATCGCCCACGACCGCTCGAGACCCTCGACGATCTCGGCGGGCCCGCGTGGGTGGTCCTCGTCGTCCTCCCATGTGGCGTCCTCGACCGCCAGGCCGGGAACGGTCGTGCTCGTGACGCGGAACAGGTCGCGGAGCGCGGGCTCGCCCTCGCCCAGGACGTCGTGGAACCAATAGGTCCGGGTCGCGGCCATGTGGCCGGCCAGCTGCCAGATGGCCCAGAGCCCAGGGGCGGGCCGCAGGCGGAGCTGGTCGGCGCTGAGATCGCGGATCGCATCGAGGAGCAGGTGGTGGTAGTTCGCCCACCCGTCGTAGAAGGTCTGTTGCTCCGGTGCCGCGGATTCCATGCGCGCATCCTACGCAGCGCCGCGGACGCGGAGCCCGGAGCCGGTTCCGACCATCTGCGTCATCATTGATGTCGGATCGTCTCGACTACAGGAGAGGGGTCTCGGCCATGGGGAACGTCGACGATCGCGAACGGCCGCCCGACGAAGACTCGGATGAGTGGGACGACGGTTCCGGCGAGGCTCTCGAGGAGCTGATCGAGCACGCCGATCGCGCGTCGGGCGCCGAGTCGTTCGGGACGACGGCCGACGAGCAGGAGCGGGGCGAACCACTCGGCGAGCGCCTCGCCGAGGAACGGACGGATCGACCGATCCGGGATACCGACCTGGGGCTCATCGACGAGGGCGGGCCGGACGAGGAGGACGAGCTGGTCGGGGAGGCGGTCGGTGAACGAGACCCCTTCGTCGCGCCCGAGGAATCGGCGATGTCGGTGCGCGACGAAGCACCGGGGGCCGTCGACCATCCCGACGACCACACCGAGCCGGACGACGCCGACCCGAACGCCGAGTAGGGCCACGCCCGCGGCGGGGGCGTTCGTGCGATCGCGCGCCGCGGCGCGCGGGCGGTTTACGCCTCGATCGTCGGACCGCCGACGCTCAGCGGGACGGAGGCGCCATCCCCGGACGGGCGCTCGACGGCGACCTCGTCGTCCTCCGCGTCCGACGGCGTCGGACGGGGAGCCACGCCGGGAACCCAGAACTCCACGGTCGTGCCGTCGCCGGGCAGACTCCGCAGTTGACACCAGCCCCCCGCCATCTCGACGCGCTCGCGCATCGCCGAGACCCCGAGATGGCCTTTGGCCGAGTGCAACGTGTCCGGGGCGGTGAACCCCACGCCGTCGTCGACGATGCGTACCAGGAAACCGCCATCCTGGTCCGTCAGCAGGACCTGGACGCGCTCGGCCTGCGCATGCTTGCGGATGTTCGTGATCGCCTCCTGCGCCACGCGGTACAGGAGCACCCTGAGCTCGGCGGGGGGTTCCTTCTCGATCCGCTGCTCGAGCCTGAACTCGAAGTCCGACTCGATGCTTTCGAGGTAGTCCTGCAGGGCGGGGCCGAGGCCGTCCTCGTCGAGGGCGTGAGGACGAAGCTCGAAGATCAGATGACGCAGGCTCTCGATCGAGCCGCGAACGGTGGACAGGAGCTTGTCCAGGACCTCGAGCTGCTCGGGATCGGACAACTGTTTCCGCAGGAGCTGGAGCCGCATGCTCGTGGCCACGATCTTCTGGATGGGATCGTCGTGGATGTCGCCGGCGATCCGCTTGCGCTCGTCCTCCTCGGCGTGGACGAGACGGGCCAGCAGCCTGCGTCGTTGTTCGTCCACGGTCTGGACCTTCTCAAGGGTCTTCGTCAGGTCCTTCGTCCGCTCGGCGACCTTGACCTCGAGATCGAGGTTCTTCGACAGGAGCTGGATCTGGAGAGCCTGGTTCTCCTCCAGCTTGCGCTGCAGCTCGTCGAGCAACCAGGCGTTCTGCAGGGTCAGGGCCGCATGGGTGGCGAACTGCTCCACGAGGACGACGACCCACCGCTTGATCTGGGCCCGTCCGCTGGGTTGCTCGACCGCGACGACGCCCAGCCGGAATCCTCGGTCGACGAGCAGGGGCACCACGAGGACGTTGCTCGCCCGCGGGAGCAGCGCCGCGAGACGAGGATCCGACTCCGGATCGAGCGTGGAAGCGAGCTGCGTCCGCCGTTCGCTCCAGGCCCGCTCCATGATCGGGTCGTGCCCCGGCTGCAGATCCGGCGGGTCGCCCGGGCCCTGGTAGGCCATGAGCGACAGGTCGCCCTCGGGGGATGCGAGCACGACCCCGCGACCGAAGCCGAAGACTCGACAGAGCGCGTCGAGAAGGATCTCGGGGATCTCGGCGGCCGTCCCACGAGCGTCCAGGTCTCGAAGGACGGCCGAGAGCTCCTCGAGGTCGACCTTCTGGGCTCGCAGCTCGCGATCGCTCGCCGCCGCGCAGGTCGCCGTGACGAGCGCCGCCGCCCATAGCGGGATCAGCTGCAGCGCCGCGGTCTTCAGGTCCACGCCGCCGGCGGGGGATGTCGTGGCGAGGCTCCCGTGGACCGGCAGGAGCTCCGCGGCCTGCGCGTACAGGACCACGAGATACAGGAGGGAATCCCACACGGCGATCTTGAGGCCCGTGCGATAGGACGCGAGCAGGGTCACGGCGACGACGTGGACGAGGAGCAGGAACCGGAGTGGGCTCGAGGTTCCGCCGGTCGCGTAGGTCGCCCAGCACAGAAAGACCCCGTCGATCAGCAGGCTGAGCGCGATGACCCACTGCGCCCGGTTGCGGGGTTGCTTCCTGACGATCCACGGCGTCAGCAGGGCGAGCAGGAGGTAGGCCGCCGAAGCAACGGTCAGTTCGGCCGGCGACACCTCGGCGGTCTCCCTCGAGAGGAGGCCGAAGATGAGGACCAGCGCGACGAGCCCGCAACGCACGGCTCCGAGTGAGTCCATCCGCTCGGCGAGGGAGACGAGCTCGCTCGCTCGAGGGCGCGCGTTCGTCCGCGCGGCTCCCACGGCGTCACGCGAAGTCGAGGACGTCGGGGCCGACCGGAGCGAGCGCGAGCCTGGGGTCGCGGCGGTCGAGGCGATCCTGCACGAGCAGGAACGCCCCCACGATGAGCACCAGCGCGACGGGGAAGGCAAATCCCGCCGTCACGAGATCCTGGAGACTGACGCCGGCCCGCTCAGTGGGAGGCGAGGGGCCGATCCGAACGTCGGAGCCCGGGCCGGGATCGAGGCCCGAGACGAACGCGTCGCGGACCAGAGCCTGTACGGGGACGGTGGGCTCGACGAGGCTGCCGGGGACGGGATCCGAGCGTCCGTTTCCGGAGTCACCCGAGGTATCGGCCGACTCCGTTCGAGCACCGGGACTGTTGGACTCACCGGGTGTCGGGGGTTCGGGCACGTTGACGGGCGGATCGGGCAGCGGCGGCACCTCGTCGACGATCGGGCGGACCGTGTTCTTCACCTCGTCGACCACGCCTCCGACCGGATCGGTGACCGGATCGGTGACCTCCGTGACCGGATCGGTGACCTGCGTGACCGGCTCGGTGGCAGTTGTGGTGGTGCAGGCGAGGTCCGTCAGCGCGCAAGCGGCTCGGGCGGGAGTTGCCGCGACCACGAGGGAGCCCCCGACCGCCAGGAGGAGGAGTGCCCGCAAGGACGTGCCGAACGGATGCTCCCGGGCCTTCGACCTCGCAACAGCAGATCTCATCGCTCACCGCCCGTTCGTCGGTCCCTCAGGCACGCGGATCCGCGTGGCCGTTTCGGCCTGTTGTTCTATCGGCACAACTCCTCCGAGGGTTGATCGGGCCTCGGCGACGGGCGCAGGCCCGGGTGATCCCAGCAGGTACCCCTGTGCAAACCGGATCCCGGTCAGCCGAAGCACCTCGAGCTGGAGCTCGGTCTCCACGCCCTCGGCGACGACGGTCGCTCCGACCTGGTTCGCGAAGGACACGAGGGCGACCGCCAGCGCCTGGCGTACCGGATCCTTCTCGATCCGGCGGGTCAGGGTGATGTCCAGCTTGATGATGTCCGGATCCAGCCGCACGATGTGGCGCAGGCTCGCGAAGCCGGCCCCCGCGTCGTCGATCGCCAGCCGCACACCACGCTCACGCAGACCCGAGAGCGACTCGCGAAGCTCCTCGTAGTCGGCGACGGGTGCGTGCTCGGTCAGCTCCACCACGATGCGGCTCGGGTCGACGGCCTCGAGCATGCGTCCCGCGCGTTCGGACACCGCGGTCTCCGGGGACAGGTTCAGGGACAGGTAGACATCGGACGGCAGGGTCTCGAGCTGATCGAGGGCTGCCTTCGCGAGGGCCAGCTCCAGATCCAGGAGCAGGCCGACCGCCTCGGCCTCCGCGATCCACACGTTCGGTGGGCGCTCGGGAAGGTCCGAGAACCTCGCGAGTGCCTCGAACCCGGCCTCCTTGCCGCTCTCGAGATCGATGATCGGCTGGAAGACGATCCTGAATGCGCGATGCTCGATCGCGCGCTCGACGCGCTCGCGCTGGAGCTGCCGGGTCCGAGTTGCGTCGCGGAGCCCCTGGACGTGCTCGACCATGGCCGCCGCGACGGGCGCGGCCAGGCGCTCGGGAACGCTGCTCTTGCCTTGGACGGTCCGGTGGATCGCCGACAGGATCTGGTCGGTCGACTCGCCCTTCACCACGTAGCCGACGGCGCCCGCCCGCAACATCGTCAGGACCGTCGAGACGTCCTCGTGAGCGGACAACGCCACCACCCTCGTAGGCGGCGACCGTCGAAGGATCTCGCGCGTGGCTCGAGGCCCGCCTCCCCCGGGCATGTGAACGTCCACGAGTGCCACGTCGGGAAGCTTGCTGCACGCGAGCTCGATCGCCGCCTCGGCGTCGGCCGCCTTGCCGATCAGCTCGATCTCGGGCTCCGAGCTGAGCAGGGCCTCGAGCACGTCCCGGACGGACTCCTCGTCATCGGCAACCATCACCTTGATGCGCTCTGCTGTAGGCAACTCGGGCCTCCTAGGCTCGGTGAGGCTGGATCCTCTGCATCCGGTATCGGCCTGACTGCGTCGGGAAACGTATGGCTGCGGGTGTCCATCCTGAGGTGGTCCTCGAGCCCCTCCCGCCCCCGACCGACCTGCGACCTTCGGCCCTCGCCGAGTGGCGTTCGCCGGGGTGTCCGACCATCGGTCCGCGCTCGGCACCAGCCCCTCTGGCGTTTCTCTCGTTCGGAAGGTGAGGGAAGCCGACCCTGCAGCGCACGGTTCGTTCCGCCGATACCTCGAACAGGGTGCGGCGAGCTCGGCGCGCCGCGAGCGCCACCTCGACGATGTCTCGGCACGTAACCGGAGGCCAGGGTGGATCGGATCAGGGTGCTGATCGCCGACGACGAACAGACCGTCCGCGAGTCGTTGGCCAGCGTGATCGGATCCGACCCCTCGCTCGAGATCGTCGGGTCGGCGCACGACGCGCAGGGAGCGATCGACCTCGCCGCCTGGCGGCTCCCGGACGTGGCCGTGCTCGACGTTCGGATGCCCGGTGGAGGGCCGCGGGCGGCGGCCGAGATCGCCCGGCTGAGCCCGACGACCCGGGTGCTCGCGCTGTCCGCGGTCGAGGACCGTGAGAGCGTCCTTGCCATGATCCGGGCGGGCGCGCTCGGCTACGTGGGGAAGACCGCATCGAACGAGGAGATCCTCGGCGCGATCCACGGCACGGCCGAGGGGGGGACCCGGCTGTCCCCGAGGGCGGTCAACGGCGTGTTCGAGACGATCGCCGAGACCGCCGACGGTGAGGGGATCCCCAACGGGAGCGAGCCGTCGCCGAGGGACCCGCGCGAGGAGATCGCGCGGATCATCGAGCGCCGGGCCGTCGAGTGCGCCTACCAGCCCATCGCCGACCTGGAGACGTTCCACGTCATCGGCGTGGAGGCCCTGCCCCGTTTCCGGACCCGCCCCATGCGTCCGCCGGAGACCTGGTTGACCGAGGCCGCGAAACACGGATCGCTCATCGATCTCGAGCTCGTCGCCCTGGCCGCGGCGCTCGGCGGGATGGAGGTGCTCCCGTCCGACGCCTTCCTCGCCGTCTCCGTCTCTCCCCGAACCGCCCTGTCCGATCGCCTAGGTGATCTGATCCGGGGAGCCGACCCGAAGAGGATCGCGCTCGAGCTGAACGAGCCCTCGGCGGGCCTCGACGCGCTGCCGACCGGTGGGCTCGATGAGCTGCGCCACCGTGGTGTGCGCGTCGGCGTCCGCCACGCCGGATCGGGTCTGTGGGGCCCACGTCATCTCGTGAAGCTGGCGCCGGACCTCATCAAGGTGGACATGTCGACGCTCCGCGAGATGTCCGCCGACCCAACGGGCCACGACCCCGTGTCATCGGTCATCGGGTTCGCGTTCGACACCGGGGCCAAGGTCGTCGCCGAGGGCGTGGAGACGGACCAGGAGGCCGAGGCGCTGCGACGGCTCGGGATCGATCTCGCTCAGGGCAACTACCTCGCTCGCCCCGGGCAGATCCCGATCGGCGGAGGGCCCTGGGGTCGAACGGCGCTGAGCGCCGATCCGACCGCGATCGTTACCTGACGGTCATCCGGCCGCCCGCTCGTGGCGGTGCTTCACGCGCGGCGAACGACCTTCGCGACACACCTCGTTGCCCCCGTTCAGCTCCTTGCGCACGGCAATGGCCCGGTAGACGCCTGGGCGATCCTTCACACGCTCGCGGAACACACCCTTGGCGTTCGACGTGTCCGTCCCAACGGTCCGCCACTTGCCACCGGGGCGACGCCGCTGCACCTTGACCGTCGCGCCGGCCTCGCAGGCATCGAACCCCCCCTGGGCCGTGACCCGACCCGAGGCGACGAGATGCCGACGCAGCGCGAGGGTCACCTCTCGCTCGTGGGTCTCGGTGGCGGTGGCGTCGGTGACGTCGAAGTCGAGCGTGCTCGCGTCGGTGCCGCCTGGCGTCGTGACGGCGATCGGGCCGTCGGTCGCGCCCAGGGGGACCGTGGCGGTGATCTGCGTGCTGAGATTCACGGTGAAGGTCGCCGGGGTCCCGTTGAAAGTCACGGCGGTGGCCCCGGTGAACCCGGTCCCGGTGATCGTGACCGAGGTGCCGACCGGGCCGCGGAGCGGCAGGAAGGCGAGCACCAGGGGGACCGGTGACGCCGTGACGTCGAAGTTGAGCGGGCTTGCGTCGGTGCCGCCTGGCGTCGTGACGGCGATCGGGCCGTCGGTCGCGCCCAGGGGGACCGTCGCGGTGATCTGCGTGCTGAGATTCACGGTGAAGGTCGCCGGGGTCCCGTTGAAGGTCACGGCGGTGGCGCCGGTGAACCCGGTCCCGGTGATCGTGACCGAGGTGCCGATCGGGCCGCTGAGCGGAAGGAAGGCGAGCACCGTGGGGGGTGACGGCGTGACGTTGAAGTCGAGCAGGCTCGCGTCGGTGCTGCCGGCCGCGGTGACGGCGATCGGGCCGTCGGTCGCACCCGCGGGGACCGTCGCGGTGATCTGGAGGTCGTTGTCCACGGTGAAGCTCGCGGAGGTCCCGTTGAACGTCACGGCGGTGGCGCCGGTGAACCCGTTCCCGGTGATCGTGACCGAGGTGCCGACCGGGCCGCTCAGGGGCAGGAACGCGACCACGGTGGGCGCCGCGAACGCCGCGTCGGCGCCCGGAACCGTGACCACGAGTCCGGAGAGCAGCAGAACCAGAGCCATCCGGGCGGAACGTCGCCTCGCCGAGCTCGCCACCTGAACCCCCCCTCGTCGACTGGCACCCATCCGTTCCGAACTCAGATCGCCGCGGGAAGTCTTACACGTTTCGCGACGAGGAATTGCCCATCGACGCAACAGTTTTTCGTTGGCGCGAAACCCCCAAAATCAGACCTAAGACGAGCACCCAGCGATTTGGGGTCGTTCCACCGATGGCGCCAGGCAATCCGCGCGCGTAGGGTCCGCTCCGAACCACGCACGTCCTCGACAAGGGCACACCCGTCGCGATGCGGGGTCGCAAAGCCAGGGGTCTCGGGCGTCGAGATCGCCCAGCCACCGAAGGGATGCGAGTGAACATCGGGCTGTCCAGCGGCTCGCTCGAGCGCCGCGTGTTCCTGGCCGTGGCGGCGATGATGCTGCCCTCCTCGCCGTTGAGGCGATCGGCGCCCTGACCTTCCGCGCCACCGGCGACGCGCTCGAGGACTTCCGCACGGATGCCGTTGACGAGTTCCGGCTGATGGAGGAGCTCAACGCCCTGCTCGTCCGAGCCAACGAGGCTGGCGAGGCCTCTGTCGAGAACGGGAGCGCCGCCTGGGAGGGGACGAGTTCGGGATCCTCCTCGAGGAGGGTCGAGGTGGCGCGACGATCGCAGCCGAACGCGTGGCGCGCGCCCTCACCGGCACCTACCGGGTCATCGTCCACACCGTTCTGCTGGGCGTGAGCGTCGGCGTCGCCGTACACGTAAGAACGGCGAGGAGCTGGACGAACTCATGCGTCGGGCCGACGCCGCGATGTATACGGCGAAGACGACCGGCGAGGGCGGCTGGCGGCTCTTCGATCCCG
>Ga0207428_10002322_pt1 | contig 19048 bp, 17 predicted proteins | sample RhiMethybrSRZTD1_FD_187600 | JGI IMG/M metagenome (GOLD analysis project Ga0207428, IMG submission 187600) | Populus rhizosphere microbial communities from Tennessee, USA - Rhizosphere MetaG P. TD hybrid SRZTD1 (SPAdes) (version 3) | ecosystem: Host-associated > Plants > Roots > Rhizosphere >...
TCTCAGAACAATATTGATTCGTCCTCCATATTACTCCACTAGCCTTGATTCACTTGATAAGTATCATGATATTATCCAAGATACTATCTATTTAGATGCAGAACAGCCTTGCCGGTGAATTGTCTTTGTAGCAAACGTTGCGCGACATTACCAATTTCGTGCCAGGAAGCCTCAACCTCGATTGGCGTGTGCAATTTCTGCTCTGCTACCATTTGTGCGAGCCGAGCCAAATCTTCAGATCCATCACGATGATTAAATTCTTCAAACATATTTAACCCGTAGAGGGTTATTCCCCCAGTAGTGATCAAATCTTTAATATCAATTGTTACCTCATCGGATGCCGACCATCCCATAATGATGCAAGTCGCCCCTTTTGCGAGGAGAGAGATTGCGCTGGCAAGAGTTTTTCCGCCTACCGAATCAATAATCAAGTGGTAAGGGCCATGGGCGCGTGCTGATGAGATATCGTCGCCCATTATAACCTCATCCGCTCCGGCCTCGCGTACTATCGCCTCGTTCCGAACATTACGAGCAGTGCCGACGACATAAGCACCACTATGCCGAGCGAGTTGATGCGCAAAGAGTCCCACACCACCTGTGGAACCAGTAATTAATACACGCTTGTGCAAGAGAAGCCCTCCTTTGTCAAGGGCATATAGCGCAGTAAGTCCAGCGACAGGTAAGGTTGCCGCTTGTGCAAACGAAACATTCGTAGGAATTTCGGCCAGCATGTTTGTAGGGACCGCAACCTGTTCAGCCCAGGCGCCTCCATGAACGTGCACCATACCCACAACTCGGCTCCCAACCTTCGGCCCTGTACCATTAGCGGCTTGCTTGATGACGGTTCCGGCCAGATCCCAACCAGGTCGCCAGCCTGCTTTAGCCTCCATGACATCCCTCACTTCTCCTCGATTCAAAGAAATTGCCTGAACCTCAACAAGCGCTTCTGATGGGCCAGCCTTGGGTGATTCGACCTCATTGATGGCAAGCCTGCCTGTCACCGAAGGATCAACAACTATAGCACGTATTGAATTCAATTATCTCCTCTCTTTCTGTAATTTGACTTGAGAAAGGAACGGGAGCGGTGGCGCTGCATATCTTCTTGCTTGCTCCTTTAAGGACTGCAACTTTTCCTTCAAGCATGACATCCAGTATTTCTTGTCCTCGTATGTGATTTTGACATCTCATAATACTTGGTAATGATACGCTGTACCCAGTCAGATCCAATTTTTTCACATTCTTCACCTCCTTGTGTGTTTCCTTTCATTTGGAGGTTGACTTGTTCAAGGTGTCCACAAGATTCCATACCCATAATATGCATTTTATTAATATTTAAGATTGATAATAATCTGTTTCCTGCCTAGTATGCTTTACAGCACTTGAGTAATACTATTATATTTTAATAAAGATCAAAACTACATGCATACTCTAAAAGGAATGAATACCTATACTAGTACTCAGAAAGTAGCAGTTATTGGGCTTAGGAATTTGTACGGTAACAAGGTGAATTGAAAATAAAAAAGACTAAACGACCTTTTAAAAAAGAATCTAAGGACTTGATCAATGTAGACGTTGAAACTGAGCATATACAAGGCTCGATTGATTCACCAATTAGTTTAATAGAATACGGTGATTACGAATGTCCGTATACTGGAATGGCTTATCCTATAGTCAAAGAAATAATGAAGAGGTTCAAAAATAAAATATACTTTGTATTTCGTAACTTTCCTCTCAATGATATACATCCTCATGCTCAGCATGCCGCAGAAGCAGCCGAAGCCGCTGCAGCTCAGAATAAATTTTGGCAAATGCATGATTATCTCTTTGAACATCAGAAGGCACTAGATGATGGTCACCTATTGCAGTACGCAAAAAAAACCCGATTAGATCTTAATAAATTCAAAAAGGAAATGACAGGACATGTCTACGCTCCTTTAATAGAAAAATCATTAAAGATTGGAATTGATCATGGAGTAGAAGGTACACCAACCTTCTTAGTCAATAGTAAACGCTACGAAGGATCATGGGATTTAGAGACGTTTTCTGATTTTTTGAATACTATAAATTCGTAGCTTCAATTTAATAACATGACATCAGTCAATTGGCTACTCTCAAATAGGTAAGTTCCTTTATTAGATACTGAGAATAATATAGATTGGATCATTAAACAGTTTTTACTTATACGGTCAAGTAACTTTAGTAAAACAAACTATTCCTTATGGCAGCAAAATATTCAAGATTCTATATTTTCTTCAGAATCTAACTCGTTTAAAGTCTGTATTGTAGTAAAGCTTTAATTGAATAACAAACATGTCTTATAATAATGGATATCAAGGCGCAAAATGTAACAGATTATCATGGTAACAACGCCATATTCATGGTTTGGAATTTTAAGAAGGATTTAGATTTTAAAGCTGCTTTTAAGAGGATTTGTAAATTGGTTATCAATCTTGATAATTCAGCTTATGTCCGTTTTCCTGATTCTGGGGCAAGTTGTGTAATGGGGATAGGATATAATGCTTGGAGTGATCTTCATCTCCCTATTCCAATGCCCAAAGAATTAGAGAACTTTGCACCTATTGTTGGCGAAAAACACACAGCCGTTTCTACCAAAGGAGATCTGCATTTTCATATCAGAGGGGATAGTAGTAGTGTATGCTATGATTTGACACATGCAGTATCTGACGTTTTGGAACCAGTAGCAATAAGCATAGAAGAAATCCATGGTTTCAGATATTGGGATGGTCGTTCTATTTTTGGTTTTGTTGATGGTACCGAAAACCCCCAGGGTCAAGAACGGGCATTTTTTGGCTTGGTCGGGGACGATGATCCTGTCTATAAAGGCGGAAGTTACCTTTTTGTTCAAAAATATATTCATGATTTAAATGCATTTGAAGAATTATCTACTGAAGAACAGGAAAAAGTATTTGGCAGATATAAAATGAACGATATCGAAATGCCTGATGATATAAAACCGTCAAATTCTCATATTGCTCTGGCCAATATTGGCGATGAATTTAAAATTATTCGCGATAACCTGCCTTTTGGAAACATATCCACCAATGAAATGGGAACTTACTTTATTGCTTATGCCAGCACATTTAGTACTGTAAAGAAAATGCTGAACAATATGTTTATTGGCTCTCCTAGAGGATGTTATGACAGGTTATTGGATTTCAGCACGCCAAAAACCGGCACCTTGTTTTTTGTTCCAACATTGGATATGTTGGATGACTTTTCATCAGGATAAATTTTAATTTTTACCAATTATAGCTATTATATCAACAATTGGTTAATTTGATAAATCAACCAGGAACTGACGGGTTACAAGTCGCCGATTGGTTATGATGTTACTATAATTTGGGTCCAGTCTGGTAACAAGAGTGAAAGTTAATTTTGAAAAATAATCTAGAATTTTTATAATATTTACAAATAATGATCAAAAATCTATATGGATTAATGATAGATCTTATATAAAGACAGAAAATATTAATTCGACGAATACGAAATTTAACAGGATTATAATGCAAACAACAAAAGGTAAAGATATTAAGCCACCGAAGCCATTGCCGCCGCCGAATAGTGACTTCTATCAACTCACCGAAAATTTACCTTCTGAGGATCTCGCGACCATGAAACAGGTACGCTCATTCATGGAGAGCAAAGTCGCACCAGTAATCAACAAGTATTGGCTGGAAGATTCGTTCCCGTTCGATTTGCTGCCCGCTATCAAGGACTTGAATATCGGTGGTCTTGGTATGCAAGGCTATGGTTGTAGAGGAGGAAGCGCACTTCTCACTGGCCTTGTTGCAATGGAGATGGCACGCATCGACGTTTCCATAGCGACATTTTTTGGAGTACACAGTGGCCTTGCCATGGGTTCTATTTACGCCACTGGATCAGAAGAGCAGAAACAGAAATGGCTGCCGCCTATGGCCCGCTTCGAAAAAATTGGATGCTTCGGTTTGACGGAACCGTTGGTGGGTTCTGGAGCATCAGGTGGTCTAATGACGACCGCAAAAAAGGAGGGCGACACTTGGGTCTTGAATGGCCAAAAGAAGTGGATAGGCAATTCTCCGTGGTGCGATATATCAATAATCTGGGCTCGCGATGTTGCAGATAACCAAGTTAAAGCTTTCATAGTTGAAAACAAGACGACCCCTGGATTTAGTGTTGAGAAGATTCAGGACAAGTTCGCACTGAAGGTGGTCCAGAACGGCTTGATAACCATGAATAACGTTCGGGTACCAGAGGAGAACCATCTCCAGGCAGGGATGACGTTTAGGGATACGGCCCGGGTATTGCGCCAGACACGGTATCTTGTAGGATGGGAATCAACGGGATGTCAGATGGGCGCTTTCGAACATGCACTCAAGTACGCTCAAGAGCGGTCTCAGTTTGGAAAACCTATTGGTTCATTTCAGCTTATCCAGGATCTTCTCTCAAAGATGCTCGCTAACCTCACTGCGTGTCAGTGTCTGGTGGTTCGCTTGGCACAATTGGACGACCAAGGCAAGCTGACTGATGCTCAGGCAGCACTCTCCAAGGCGTTTACCACGGCAAAGTGTCGCGAGACAGTGGCATGGGGCCGAGAGATATTTGGGGGAAACGGCCTTTCTATCGATTATAATATCGGGCGATTCTTCACGGATGCCGAAGCCCTTTTGAGTTACGAAGGGACATATCAGATGCAGAACCTCATTCTTGGCAAAGCCATAACAGGGTTGAGCGCCTTTGTGTAGCCCTAATGCACTCAGAAAACGAACCAGACCAATAGAGGATGCCATCTTATGAGTTCAACATTAACACTTGAGAACGTTTTGTATGATAAAAAAGGCGCCATCGCCTACGTGACCGTAAATCGCCCCAGTGTGTTGAATGCTCTCAATCAAAAGACTTGGGAGAACTTGCGTGGGGCTTTCGAAGATGTACGGGACGACATAGCAATTCGCGGGGCTATCCTGACTGGAGCTGGCAACAAAGCATTTATCGCCGGAGCTGACATTAGCGAGGTAACGACGATAACCGCCGTCGAGGCAGAAAAGTCGAGCAGTTATGGACAGGGTGTGCTTAACCTCATCGAGAATCTCGGAAAGCCCGTGATAGCAGCAGTTAATGGCTTTGCGCTCGGTGGCGGATGCGAAGCGGCCATGGCCTGTACCATCAGAGTGGCGGCAGAGAACGCAAAATTTGGACAGCCTGAGGTAACGTTGGGAATCATTCCTGGCGGTGGTGGAACGCAACGTTTGCCCCGGCTAGTCGGCAAGGGCCGGGCTCTGCAGCTCATTCTATCCGGAGAAATGATCAATGCACAGGAGGCTTATCGTATCGGACTCGTTAACGAAGTCGTTCCCGTCGCAGATTTAATCTCACGTGCGGAGACAATACTGAATCAGATTTTCAAGAACGCTCCGATCGCATTAAAGTACTCGCTAGAAGCGGTGAACCAAGGATTGGAAACGAGCATCTCTGAAGGATTTTCGCTTGAATCTTCATTGTTCGGGATTTGCGCTGCAACGGAGGACAAGAAGGAAGGCACACAAGCGTTCCTTCAGAAGCGTCCTGCAAATTTTAAAGGAAGGTAAAATCTGTTGGGAACTGAAAATACAATGACGACCGATAACATCTTCTCGGGACTGAAGGTGGTCGATCTTTCGAGCTTCGTTGCTGGTCCAGGTGCAGCCGTGATCTTGTCAGACTTCGGCGCCGACGTGATCAAAGTCGAACCTCCCAATGGCGAGTTGTGGAGGATGGTGAATAAGGTTCAAGGATACGTTCCAATGGCAAAAGAAGCGTACCCCTGGCATCTGAACAATCGCAACAAGCGTGGATTGGCTCTAGATTTGAAATCGCCCGATGCAGCGAAGATTTTGGAGCACTTAGTGAAGTGGGCAGACGTGCTTATCGTAAACACACCGCACCAGGCGCGCAAGAAATTGAAATTAGAGTATGAAGATATCGCGCAGTGGAATTCCCGACTGATTTACGCCGACCTGACCGGGTACGGTGAAAAGGGTCCCGACGCCGATCTTCCTGGATTTGACGTCACGGCCTACTGGTCCCGAAGTGGCCTGCTCTCTCTGACTCGCGATGCTGGCAGCCCTCCCACATTACCGTTCGGTGGTACTGGAGACAGTCCGACAGCTGTTGGACTGTTTGCCGCGATCGTAACAGGCTTGTATCGACGCGAACGCACAGGCAAGGGCTCCTACGTTACGACGTCCTTATTAGCTCAAGGCGTCTGGTCCGCCAGTGTTGCGATTCAGGCGGCGCTATGCGAAGCCACTTTCTCCCCGCAGCATGACCGAAAAAATCCAGCAAACGCGGGGATGAATATATACAAGAGTTCAGATGACATTTGGTTCCTGCTTGTCGTATCACCGGAAAAGATACCGGCACTCGCGGAGGGTATGAACCGCACCGATCTTCTGAAGGATACGCGATTTGCCGATCCAGCAAAGCTGGCCGCGAATATGAGCCAGCTGACAGCAATAGTGGATGAGATCTTCAGCGCGCAGCCTATGGCTCATTGGCGCGAAGTCTTTGACAAGGCCCATATAACCTACGGTTTGGTGCGTGATCCGCACGACGTTATCAAAGATCCACAGTTGAGCGAAAACGGTATAGTCGTTCCACTTACTGGGGCTGGTGGAAACCTGAAAAGCACGATCAGCAGTCCTATTCAAGTTCATGGTGTCACTAAAGTACCTGCAAAACGAGCTCCGGAACTCGGAGAACACAGCGAAGAGATTCTTAAGGAACTAGGGTTCGATGAGAAGGAAATAAGCATGTTTCGTACGAGCGGCACACTTGGCAAACCAAAGGAAGTTGTGAGGGGAACATAATATGATCCACCCACCAAAAAAAGCCGAACAGGTGGAAAGACCCGCAGAAACAGCGATAATGCCTGCCACCTTCGAGGCGGACTATATTGAAGGTGTAGTGAAGCCGTTTTTCCTTAGCTCCAAATTTGTTGGCGAACCCCCACTCCTTCCCATGATAGACGTTGCGCTTAGTAAGGAGGCAGCGATTCCGGCTCATATCTTCGGGATGCTCTACGACAATTGGACAGCAAATATGGATGAGGAGGGAGTAACTGTCTTTCTCCGAGGGTACGAGAAGCGCGGACCAAACAACGAGAGAAAGAGAATCTACTTTTCAGCTGTCACCCCGGATCTAATCGGTCCCATGTACTCAGACAAAATAAAACACTTCCTCGATTACCTATTTGACCATCAGAACGAAGGTAAACCATTGATGGAGAGATATTATCAGAGATACTTTGACCTGTACTGGGATCTTCACCTAGGAGTCACGAGTGAAGACATCCCACCCGAAGTCAAAGAGATTGGTAAAGGCTTCATCGCCGTCCTTGGCTTTTGGTACCCGACCACGCAGGTCGTTCATGACAACTACATGCGTGTGCGTCGGCTTCGCCAACCTCTCAAGGACTGGATTGATAAGAGGGTACAAGATATTATTGACGAACGTGTGCCCAATCCCGAGAAGACCATGGTCTACTACTGGATCAAGAACGGAAAACTGGGAGAGAACTTTAGAAGAAAAGACATGGTTTTCGAATGCTTCCACAACTTTCTTGCGTTCAGTCAGTGGGGAAACACGCTCTATAACGTAATGGCACGATTGGAGACAACAAACGGGGACCCTGCTGTTCGCTCTTGGTTTGAAAAGACGATGAAGGATGGTCCAGATGAAAGTGACAATTCCATGTTTACACGGCTTGACCGCTTCGTGATGGAATTGTTCCGCACTATTTCGCCCAACGCCGGCAGCGATTCATCGCTTCCCGCTATACAACAACCTTTTGGTAGCGGGCACCCTGGTTTTAGCACTATTGTCACGCCTCACGCGGAAACCAGTAGAGACCCACTCAACTGGAAGAACCCGAATGAATTCGACCCTGAACGCTACAAGCAAGCTCCTACGAGTGAACAGAATGACGAAGCCAAGGCCAAGCAAGTCGGATTGGCTCAACCTCCCTTTAGTAAAGAAGACTTTCAAGTTAAAGACGGCAGACGTGTTTCAATAACAAATAGCGCTTTTGGTGCCGTGTATTCACGAGTCGACGACAAACCCTATCCAGTGTGCGACACTCCAGGGTATGCTCCGTTCGGATTTGGATACCGCCGCTGTGCGGGTGAATTCCTCACCGTTAGCTTCTTCAAGGATTTATTAAGAAAGATATGGAGCGAAAGGATCGTTTTTACCAGGCTGAGCATCGAACATCCCGAATTGCTACCAGTGGGACCGCATACGGTTGTGCCAGACAACTTAGGCTTCAAGAGTACGAAATGAAAACCATGGACACCGCGCAAGCTCCCAAAACACAGACGCAATCAGGCAGCAAATCCACAGTTGGTCGCTTATTTTTTCTGGAAGTAAGCGGCGGCCAAATTCTCTCTGCAAATCCAGACGGCTCGGACCGCAAGGTCATAGTAACTGGATGCCGGATCCCCGATGGCGTGGTTGTAGATGTTGAGGCCGAACACATCTACTGGACAAACATGGGTAATCCCATCAAGAACGACGGCTCGATTGAGCGAGCGGACTTGGACGGCCAGAACCGCAAGACGATTGTTCACGAGGGTGACACCTTCACGCCGAAGCAGCTAAATCTCGGGAAGAAAGACGGCAAATTATATTGGTGTGATCGCGAAGGGATGCGGGTTATGCGATCGAATCTCGATGGTTCACAAATTGAAACGCTCCTAGACTCGAGCGAAGGAGATGTGCGACCCGGCCACGATCAGACCAAGTGGTGTGTTGGAGTCGTGGTTGACCCTGACCGCGGACAGATCTATTGGACACAAAAAGGTCCGGACGACGCAGGACTAGGCCGCCTCTTTCGGGCTAACGTCGAAATCCCAAAAGACAAGACAGCGGCGAACCGCACAGATATCGAAGTTCTATTTGAAGGACTACCCGAACCTATCGACCTCGAACTAGATCTCAAGAATCGGTTCATCTATTGGACCGACCGCGGAGATGCTCCACGCGGTAACACCGTGAATTGTGCGTCGATGGACCTGGATTTTAAGAGGCGGCCGACTCCTGAGATTTTGCTCACGCACTTAATGGAGGGAATCGGGATCGCTATCGATTTCAAGGGAAATCGGATGTTTCTCACTGACCTAGCAGGCTCCGTTTACTCCGCCAAACTGGACGGATCAGAGAAGAAGGCACTGCTGGTCGCCCAAGGAAACTTAACCGGCATTGCCTACGCAGAAGTAAGTACATAGGAGAATTGACTATGTCATATAACAAACCAATACATCGGGTCGCCATCGTTGGCACTGGAGTCATCGGGGCCAGCTGGGCGGCTCAATATCTCGCACGAGGGTTCGATGTCATCGCGACTAATCCCAACCCAAATGCGGAAGCTAACTTGCGCAAGTATGTCGACGAAGGGTGGGAACAACTTAACATAATCGGCCTTTCAGCTGGCGCTGCACGCGACAGGCTAACCTTCACTACTAATATGAAGGAGGCACTGTCGAACGCAGACTTTGTACAAGAAAATGGACCTGAGCGTCCGGATTTTAAGATAAAGTTGTTCACCGATATGGATGACGCCACTCCGGAAGACTCTCTTATCGCATCTAGTTCGTCGGGAATAACACCGAGCGTCATGCAATCGAAATGCAAGCATCCCGAACGCGTTTTAATTGGACATCCTTTCAATCCGCCGCACATCATTCCACTGGTAGAGGTAGTAGGCGGTACCAAGACTTCACCAGATGCAATCGAGCAGGCGATGGCGTTTTATGCCTCGATCGGCAAGAAGCCAATCCGTCTTCGGAAGGAGATTCCAGGACACGTTGCAAACCGACTGCAAACGGCTCTCTATAAAGAAGTCTTGTATCTAATTGAGCAGGATGTACTGGGTGTGGCTGATGTGGACGATGCCGTGAGCTGGGGGCCAGGACTTCGTTGGGGAATCATGGGGCCCAATCTGCAATTTCATCTTGCTGGTGGTGCAGGCGGGATTAAGCATTTCCTTGAAGGCGTTTTTGTTGGTTTGTCACCGGTCATGAATTCTCTTGGGAATCCTAAGATCACACCCGAGCTCAAGCAAAAGATCGTCGATGGAGTTTTGGAAGAAGTCGGCAACCGCTCAGTTCAGCAACTCGCAAATGAAGAAAACGAAGTGTTACTAAAACTCCTTAGTATGCGTACGAAACCCGACAGTAAAGGTTAGGCTCCGTATGGAACTGATTTTAAGTGGATCACAAATGTACTTATTTAGCTTCAATAGTACTGTTTTGAAATTTGGATAGTTGTTCTATTACAAACTTTGGCCGTTCCTCTGGAATGGAATAACCTGAAAGAGTGGGTAATGCAGTTTTGAATCTTAATTATGTGCTTTACCGTTTGACAGAATTACCGTTGACTCGTGCATTACTCCAAGTAATTTATTAGTATCATCTTCATACCTTTATAGCCATTCTAGTTTCGAAGAACCACGTGGAACGAGTACCGTTCGAAATGAGCCTGGTGTGCGAGACATTACGACTTGTTCACTAATCCCTTGATAAAGACCTAACGGTGTCTCAGCTGTAAATAGGTCTGGGGGAACATACGTGTGCTCTTCCGACGAGCCAGCCGTTGCATGCGCATATTTTTTGTCAAAGATGCCGAGCGAATGCAACCAACCCTGACTACCTATCTTGTTCAACCAATTCGGATTGTCTTTCACGTAATCAATTAGCGGGGGTATTCACGACCTTGGGGAAGATAATCCCAGACCTGCACTGGACCATCAAGGATATCTGGACGTCGGGCAATCGGATAGTGGTCCGAGGTGAGGCCACTGGCACCCCGACGGGCGAGCTGTACGGCGTTAAGCCCACTGGGAAGAGCTTCAAGACGATTTCAATTGACATGTTCACCGTCAAGGACGACAAGCTAGCGACGGCCTATCATGTGGAGAATTGGATGGCCGCCACGGAGCAGATCAAGTAGAGAGGAAATAACTTTTCCGAGCTAGGTAACAAGAGTATTAGTAATTCTTGTGCTATTCTTCTTTATATAGATGGGCAAGATAAACGACGAGAACCCGTGCTTACAGTGCAGATAGCAAAAAGCAAAAAATATGCTAAAATTAGTAGGCGCAAGTGAACAAATCCGAGGGCTTAACTATCTAAAAACTTAAATCGCAAAAATAGACTATTGAATTAATGCGTATATTGGACGCGAGTGCCGGTTTTAGTTTGCCATTAACCGAACTGCAAGCAAAGGAATTTTTGAGTGAGAGTAAATTAAACGTGCATATTGCAACACTAGATGAAAATGGACATCCCAATATACATCCAACATGGTATTATTTTGATTCAAGTAAGGACAAGATATATATTGAAACTTCAAAGGATTCAAAAAAGGCATTTAATCTCAGGAAAAATAACACGGTCTACTTCTGTGTGGATGCTCCTGATATGCCTTATAAAGGAGTACGTGGAAAAGGAACGGTTAGAATTCATGAAGACATAGAACGTAACATTCCAATTACCGAAAAAATCATGTTGAGATATCTAGGTAGCACTGAACATCCGATGGCGAAAAATCTAATAGATTATGTTAAAAAAGGTGATGCCATTATTCTCGAGATTACTCCAAGATACTTTTCGACTTGGGATGACAGTAAAATTTCTCAAGACTAAATTTAAGGTTGAAGCGTTACTAATATAAGTTATTTATTTATCTGCTTTGTATAAAGCGAATGTAAGGGACATCTTTTCCACTCACTTTATTTTTTATAAGTGTACATGGTCGAGATATCTTTTTTTATATCCATCATAATGATTACCAAATCAATGCTGGTCTGATACCGTCGGGATTAGAACCCCGCCTGTACTAGGATTCGAGTAACTTGTATTTTTGTACTATGTTGTAATACAGTCAATTTGAATTATTCTCGCCAAAGAAATTAGCAAGCTGTTCTAATACAAAATCTGGCTGCTCTTCTGGAATCCAGTGACCTGACAAAGGAACCTTAATTCCAGTAACATTTTGAGCCATTGCCTTTACCGCATCGGCTACAGGAATACCTTGTACAGTTCCTCCGAATACTGGATAGAAGTCGGCTTCCAATACAAGTACTGGAACATGAAGCTTAGATTGGTTTACTAATGCTTTGTTTTGTACTGCGTCTAGAGGGAAGGCTCTGTAGTATTCAAATCCATCGCGCATTGCACCTGGGACAGAGTATTTTTCAGCATATATATCTAGATCTCCCCCTGTGATTGCAGATGGATTATAAGCTAACATTTTGACGAACGATGATATGTATTCTCGCTCTTGACCTGCTACGAGAAATTCTGGTAGATTAGGGACTTGATGAAATGTAAACCACCAAGGACCATTCTGACCAAACTGTGGAGGTAGAAAACCTGGGAAAATATAGTCCATTATTACTAATTTGCTTACATTGTTTGGATGGGTTGCAGCATATGAATAAGCTGTCTGCGCTCCTATATCATGAGCTACCAGTAGGATTTTTTTAAAGCCCAATTGAGATATCAACTGATTTAGATCCTCAGCAGTAGTATTGCCGTCATATCCTGTGGATGGTTTTGAAGAATCACCAAGTCCCCTAAGATCAGGTACTATAACAGTATAATTTTTAGCTAAAGCTGGCATTACATGACGCCATTCATACCATGTTTGTGGAAATCCATGCAGCAAGACTAATGGATTTCCTTGACCACCAATTACGTAGTGCATTTGAATACCATTTACGGTTGCCATACGGTGCGAAAATGTCACATTATTAATGTGAAATGTTGTGCCGTCTAAAGCACGGATTTGTTGTTGTTGTGATTGCAGTTGTGCTATTGCAGTGTTGCTTGGGTTTAATATTAATGAGCTAAGGATAAAGATACCAATCACCGCAAAGGTAAAGCTCACCTTTACCATTATTTTTTTAGTTTTAACGTTACTAGTCATCATCATACATTAATATCTAATGATTGATTTAAGTCTGGTGATGGAAGATCTGCACTTTTAGTATACTTTTTGTAATACTTGTCTGATTTTTACTGTGCAGATGTAAAAAAAAGTCAGTCTAAAATCGTCTAAATTGCCCGTTTTTGACCGAATGTTTTCGAGTCTTCTCTTAATAATTGTTTATTATGCCTCTAAACTCAACACAAAACAATGGATCTTTTCTTAAATAGCTCGCTTCGGAGTCAGACTGATCACTCAAGTCTAACCTTGACATGGTAGAACTAATTTTACTACCACATACTTTATTTTCTTTGGTCCATCATTTTCATTAGCTTACAATGAAATTTAAAAAGATTGTTACCTATAAAAGGATTAAATGTATGAATAAATTAGCTATGAACTTGCAGACTTGGGTCTCAAGCGCTCGTACTGCGCTTCAAATAACTCCAATACTGCAGGAATATCTTCTGAATTCCTGATCCAATAGCTAACCCAGCCAGACTCTGGATAAATGTGATGCGGCAATGCACGCCCTGATGCAACCAACTCTTTTCTGATTTCAACAGGGAATGGTAAATCAGCTAGTTTCTCACCATGAAGATGTCCCATTTCCTTTTTGTTAACTAGAAATTCAATTCCACCAAAACGATTTGGCTCAGTAGTAATACCCGGCCATTTGAGTATTGCCTCTTTTATGGTTTGAGTTATTTGAGTATTCATATTTCCTGTCTCCTCCGGTACCTGATTTTGACATTTGGGAGAAGCACACAACTTCAAGAATAGTGCTAAAGATATAGATACTAGTGACAGTATCGCAGCGGTAAGGAAGATAAGATTGTATGCCTCAGCATTAGGAAAAGCCACCAGATGCTGTAGTTGACCGTTACTAACACTGATATTTACAACTTTGTATTGATATGATTGAAGATAGACTGCCGCAAGTGCAGGACCTATTGAGCTGCCTACAATTCTCAAAAGACTTGCTATACCAAGTGATATGCCACTACTCTGTCTAGGAGTGTTTAACACTATAGTGTTTTGAGCTCCTATAGCAGTAAACGACAACCCCACAGAAAGGATTACAAGATTGATTGAAAGCATGTACTCACTAGAATGCAACGAGAAGAGTCCAAAGAAGCCAACAGTGCTGATTACAGTACCTATTATTAGAGACTTTGAAGTTCCAACTTTTGATATTATAAAACCTGAAGCAGGACCAAATATTAGAAGTATTAAAGCAAAGGGCAATTGTACTCTGGTTGTACTGATTGCATCACCCCCAAAACCTACTGGGGGTGGATTTCTTACTAGTATAGGTATAGTTTGAAAAACCAAAAATAGTGAAAGCCCAACGATCAATATTATAATATAGGCTGGAAAAATGCTTCTATCTAATAATATCTTAAAGTCAATGAGTGGTGATTTGGATCTTCTTTCTATTACAATAAATGATATTAGAGAGATAATTCCCATTGCAAAGAAAATTGCGACTTGCAATACTGAGTAGTTAACATCAAATATTTTGTTATTATTACCGTTACCTCCCGTCTGCAAGTAAGTGAGCGCAAGTAGAAAAGAGGTGATAGTGATAGCAAGTGTTATCGCACCTTTTATATCAAGAGAAAGCGGTCCTCTCACATTGTTGTCATTTTGACTGTTTTGAGGACTACTCCTCTCTTTAATTCTCTTTGGTAATCCATCTCCATTAAGAGAACTCTTGTCAATGGATTTTCTGCTACCCGCCTCTTTTAAAGTATGATCTGATTCTTCTTGTTCTTGTTCCTGTTCCTGACGTTCCCCTGGCAGCGGTACTGCAATTGAATCTATGTTAATAAATCGCCAGACGACTAAAAAAAGACAAATGACGATAGGTATTATCGTGAAAAATGTGGAGTGCCAACCATAGTCCTGTATTAGAAAACCTCCAACAGACAAACCTATTACCGCGCCAGCTCCAAACATAGAAGCTATTAGGCCCTGACCTATTGCCATTTTTTCTCTTGGGAATAGATCCCTTACAATACTAAACGCGATTGGAAACATCGATATTCCTACTCCTTGCAGCCCTCTAGCAATTAACATAGTTGAGATATCTGTAGAAAATCCAGCTATAGACACACCGGCAGCGTATACTGTCATTATTATAAGTAATATTCTCTTTTTTCCATAAATATCAGACAACTTACCTGCTATTGGAGTCGTTACAGCACCAGTTAACAAATAAGTTGTAAGTATCCAAGAAGATGTGCTATATGTAATACCAAACTCTTTGATGAGAGTAGGAATAGCTGGAATCAGCATTGTCTCAGCGTACATGATCATAGCTGCAACCGAGCTTAGTATTGCAACTTGTTTCCAAGCTTCGCGAGGGATCTTGCTTCCTGAAGGTGGAGGAAATGTTAAAGATTGTGGATTTCGATTTTTCACAATACCTAATTATAATACCATAATTTATTTAGGCATGATGCAAGTCGTGCTATCAGTTTGGTATTTTTTTTCAGTATTTGTCCGTTTTTAGCTATTCCTGAATTCAAAATCAGACAAGTAGCCTTCAAACAGGATATTTATTCTAGTTTCAGCTAATAATATCAGGATATAAGCAGTGATGAGATAAATATCGAACATGTGTTACGAATAGCCGAAATATGTATATGCTACTTACAAATTATTGTTAATCTATATATTGCGAGAGGCAAGAGTGGACAATATTGATTTACAGATCATAAGATTGCTAGCAAGAGACTGTAGGGTTCCTTACAGAGAGATTGCTTTTGCAGTTGGGATATCTACAAATGCTACCAAAGTTAGGATTAACAAAATGGTTTCAAACAGACTGATACAGACTTTTGGAATACTTATAAACCCCATAATATTTGGGTATGACAAAGAATGTATTTTATGGGTTAAGAATACCGATAAAACGATTAAAGAACAAGACTTATTCAAAAAAGTCAGTCTTCTAGGAGATATTTTTATCTACGCCAAGCAACTAGAAGGGGCAGCTGCACTATTTGTGCTATTTGTCGGACCAAGAGCAGAAGGTAAGCTAGGAGTACTAAGTGATTTATTAAAACCAGCAAAGGTGGAGAGTGCCTTTGGGATTTACAAGCCGATAACTATGAAGATTCATAATTCTGATCTAGAGATCATGAATAGTTTGCTATCAGATGCTAGAATGCGAGTTGTCGATATTGCTAAAGAAACTTCACTGTCACCTAAGACAGTAACAAGAAGATTAGAAAAGTTGAAAGAAAATCATATTCTGCAATTTACTATCTCGACCGACCTAACATCTATGCAATTGACAGGTTACATAGAATTACATGTGTTAATTCACGTTGAGCCCACTTATCACAAAAATATAGTTCAAAGAATGTACAATGAAATGCAAGAATATATACTTCATCCGCCCGATGACTTAGTACAATATCCAATAAATTATTCAGTTAGCGATAAGAAGGAACTTGTTGTTGCATCTTTATGTTGTGCAAACATTTCTACAGCCAACTTGATATTAAGAAGACTAGAATCCTATGAAGGAGTTAATAAAGTCGAGCCAATAACGATAACGACCGAAAGCAGAGTTTATCGGGATTGGCTTAAGATCGAGATTGACAAAGTAGTAGCAGGTAGTCAAAAGTATTCATCATCGGCAACTACTGCAGCAACAACAACAATAACAGGAGACTGACTGTTTTTTGTAGTTGTGCAATAAATATCAGACAAATATTAACAAAGCTAGACTAAAACCACCGTCTGACTTGCCTTGAACTTAAATCAATCTTATCTTTATATTGTTACATGACTTCTCGTAGAATTTTGGTAATTGGTGCAACAGGGCAACAAGGCGGTTCATTAGCTAGGATATTGCTTCAAAAGAAACATAAAGTATATGCGCTTACTAGAGGCAGAGAGGCTCAATCATCTGCAGCTCAAGACCTAGTGAATAAAGGTGCTATTGTCGTAAAAGGAGACCTAAATGATCCTGATTCATTACGACATGCGGTGAAAGACATAGAATCTATTTTTCTAATGGGAACACCGTTTGAAGATGGAACGGAAGGTGAAATTCGTAGAGGTAAACTTATGGCCGATATAGCTAAAGAGAACAAAGTAGAACACCTAGTCTACAGTTCAGTTGTTAATGCTGATAAAAATACAGGTATTCCTCATTTTGATAGTAAATATGAAGTTGAGCAACACATTAAAAATCTCAGAATCCCTTATACCATTATTGGTCCCACCTTCTTTATGGAAAATTTGCTTTATCAAAGACAAGGACTACAGCAGGGTCAATTTACTTTACCTTTATCTCCATCGACCATATTACAACAAATTCCTGTTCAAAATATTGCAGAATTCTTAGCTCTGGTGATAGAAAGTCCTGAACGCTTTTTGGGCAAGAGAATTGATATCGCATCTGATGAAGTTACGGGACAGCAAGCTACTGAAATTTTATCGAATGTATTAGAACATAAGATTGAATATACACCTATTCCAGCACCAAATGATGATTTGGCTCGTATGTTTGAATGGTACGAAAAAGTAGGAACAGATATAGACATTGCGAGTCTTCACAAAGAGTATCCCACGGTCAATTGGCTTAGTTTTAAAGATTGGGCCAGATCAAAATTAAAATGAGAATAGGTGACATGATAATGTCAAAAATAAATTATGACAAGAATGTTGCAGTAGTAACAGGCAGCTCAACTGGGATAGGATACGAAACATCTCTTATGCTGGCAAGAAATGGGTTCCTTACATATGCCACAATGAGGAATCTTAACAAAAGTGAAAGTATAAAATCAATTGCAACTAAAGAAAACTTGCCTATTCATATTAAACAGCTTGATGTAACAGATGATACTTCAGTCAAGAATGCAGTAGAAACAATATCCTCTGAGACAGGACGTATAGACGTCTTAGTAAATAACGCAGGATATGGACTTAATGGAGCCTTTGAGGATCTTGCAATGAATGAAATAAAAGCACAATATGAAACCAATTTATTTGGATTGATAAGGACAACTCAAGCAGTCCTTCCGATTATGAGAAGACAAAATTCAGGAATCATTGTAAATATTAGCTCAGGACTTGGAAGATTTGGTTTTCCTGGTAGCTCGGCATATGTTAGCACAAAATTTGCAGTTGAAGGATTAAGCGAATCTATGTCATATGAATTGGAGCCATTCGGTATAAAAGTGGTTTTAGTGGAACCAGGAGTCATTAAAACTAATTTTGTAGACGGTATGGTCATTGCAAAGAAATCTCAAGATCCGAAATCTCCATATTCTAAAATTATGCGGAAAATGGTTACTAGCTTAGAGAAAACGATGAAAAATGGATCTTCTCCTGATCTTGTAGCAAAGGTAGTCCTTAACGCAGTTACGAGTGAAAATCCGGGTCTCAGGTATTTGGCTGGTAATGACGCAGAACAATGGTTGGGCAAAAGAAATACATCTGATGAAGAGTTCATTAAATTAATGAAACAAAATCTGATTGAGTAGCTCTTTTTAATATCCAGGACCTATGTGTGGCCTTCGGATTTGAGGATTCACATCTGCTTGGTCCCATGTAGTAGAGGGCCTCATGATCTTTGGGAAATATCATTCATAATACTATTCTTACCGATTCAGAATCATACTATTATAATTTTATTGGAGCGATTGACTAAACTAGCACAGTGGGCAGATCAAAATAAAGTAAAAGTGAAAATAGACAAGACCTTTTCATTCGACCAAGCAGCTAAGGCACTTGACTACCAAAAAGACGCACATCCAAGGGGCAAAGTAGTTTTAACTGTATAAGATTAAAACAATGGTGAAAGTAGTTCACGCATATTCAAGAACAGGTAGAATTTTCCGTTTTTGATACACCGTTATAGAAGGTTGTTGTTGAAATTAGATTTGAAATTCTTGTGTGTATTTTTAGAGGGTTGAAGCGTAAAGATAACAGGAGTTTCATAAAATGAAGAATCTAATTCGTTCAGATCATACTATCTCACTTAAGTGGCTAGACATTGCTTGTACTCCTTAATGTCGTGGTCAAAGAAATTACTAACTCTCTCTAAAGCTAATAATGACAG
>Ga0207428_10002323_pt1 | contig 19039 bp, 21 predicted proteins | sample RhiMethybrSRZTD1_FD_187600 | JGI IMG/M metagenome (GOLD analysis project Ga0207428, IMG submission 187600) | Populus rhizosphere microbial communities from Tennessee, USA - Rhizosphere MetaG P. TD hybrid SRZTD1 (SPAdes) (version 3) | ecosystem: Host-associated > Plants > Roots > Rhizosphere >...
AAACTTCTTAAGGTTCTGTGAAATAGCGTTGTGGTTATTTTTTGGAACTCTGTAAAAGTAAGCAGCAAGGTAACCTCCAGAATTGAGTTCTTTTGAAGAATTTGTATCTGTCATGATTATTACTATTAATACGTTACTTATTAATTCAATTCTTTTGTATAGATCTCGCTTGTATGTACTATCTTCTTGTGTGCACTCAATCCATCTTTTTGAATCTTCAATTTCCCTTTGTAATGTTTGTTGTATGCTCATAGAATGCATTAGTTAGTATGAGGGTTTAATATGAGAAGTCCTTTACTGAGTGGGGCAAGTGTTATCTTATTAACTAATTAGGACTTCTACAGAGTAGTACTACTTCCAATGCCATTGTTCAAGTGCATAATTTCCACTCTCTGTCGGACCCTTAAATATGACCAGTATATTATTCAAAGAGGATAGTTTGCCTGTGGAATTTGTGCTATATGCTGAAGCCCCTTGATATGCCGTACCATTACTCACCTCTATGAACGTATAGTTTGCCGTTTCACTACCATCCTTGGTCGTTAGTACTCCATGCCCTTGATCAAATGTCATATTGTTACCTTTGGAGATACTGACATACTCCCCTGCTTTAGAGTATTCTATATTACCATTCATTGTTCCATTAGAAGTAAAAGTGTATTGTGTTGTGTTAGGGCCAATTTCTCTCTTAATTGTATCCCCTCCCTTTTCTACAAAAATTGGTGCTCCTAATGTTGCTGTCTGAGCATATCCAGTAATAAAAAGAATAGTATTAGTTCCTGTTCCTCCAATAAGTAATAAGGCGACGGCAATTCCTGCTGTAATACTGACAGTGAATCTATTTTTATTCATTTATGATATTGAATTCACAAGGAAGTATATAAAAGTGGGTTAAATCACTCAAAATGGCCAAGTACGATTAGATCCTAAGCGTGATATTATTCTATTTGATAACCCTTCAACGACAGTCTAAGAGCATCTAGTAAATCATCACTTGTTTGCTCTATCTCCATAGATTGAACTGGCAATATGAGAATTTAATATAACAAGTGCTTTATGGAGAGGGAGATAGACAGCAATGGATAATAAGATCCCAATAATATCGGTATTGACTTAGTTTCTAAGCTTTAGGGGAACTCTGATGCGCTGTCGTCTCGTCTGTTAAAAGATTCAATATCTGGTAAGGGAGACTTATGTGAAGATGAAGACAGGGAGGGAGATGCAAATGAAGGTGTGGATTCAGACGTAGAGCCCGATATGGATGACGTTACATCATCATGCGCTGGAAGTTTGGTTATGATATAATCAAGTTCGGCGAAATTTCCTGGTGGTGAATCACAGTACACCCCAAACACTCCTGCATCACCACTTGCGGCAGCACAAAATGTTGGATTACCGCTGCGAACCATTACACTTACAAACTCACTACTAGACGATCCTGAAATATCAGAATCTGATATTGCAAATGCTCTCGTACTGGTGTCTGGATTCCATCCATGTGCGTTTCCTATAGCGTCATCGTGCAAGGTTTTTCTTATCGTAAAACCTGTTGAGAGGTCCTGACCTGTTATTGAATTATCTGCTATTTTAGAACTTGTTACCGAATTATCTGCTAATTTAGCACTTGTTACCGAATTTGCTGATATGTCACTTGTACCAATGTCCTCTATAGAAAAGGAAGACGATGATGTAGGTCCATCTATTTGGCTATTTGCCTTGTTTAATGTACGTACACTCGCTGTAAAAGAACCTGCATTCTCTGCAACTATTCTTGCTAGTTCAAGTCTAATCATTGTACCAGCAGAAACTTTTACAGGATGGTTTAACGTGTAATTCAGAGTTGAACCTGAGGAGGAAAAGTAACCAAAACCAATACCTTCTCTTTCTATTAATTTAGTCGCAAGGGTTAAATCAAAACCAGGTGGAAAGGTCACCTCAATGGTTTTTATCGTCGCCGTTGTCGCTGTTTTTAAAAATATGTCATAGGTGGTCCTTTGGTTGACTATGCCGGTCATGGGTACTATGGACACGCTGGTTAGTCCTGCAGCCATTGCTGGCTTTACCATTTGAAAGAAAGAATATGGAGATGACAAAGTAAATATAAATACAATTAGGACTAATGCTAATGAAGTCTTGAAAATTTGCTTAAATCTCTTTTCCTTTGGTCCTAAACCTTCACTTTTGATACTGTACATTGGGATGCTAGTTCCTTTCTAATGAAAATTATATTAGTTGTGAATAAAATCAATAGTAGAGACATTTAGTTGAATCTTATTCTAAAAATGAATTGATTATTTTATTTGGTAGCCCTTCAAACTTAGTCTTAATGCATCTAGCAAATCTTCATAACTTGATTGTTCTTTATCAAGTGAATATCCTTGCTTTTGCTGTTCTTAATGATATAATCGATTTCTCATATTCTTCTGGAATTGCCAAGTATCCCTCATTTATCATAATACACAAATGAGATGATGTATTTTTTGATCCAAGTTTGATAATCTTTTATGGCTCTTCTATGAATATTTCTTCTTAATTTTGGCAATCTCTTCTTGTATGCGTGGCATTCCCTGTTTCTTGAAAATCTCTGTAGCGGCATCTTGCCCAATCACAGGTTCAAAAACTCCGTACCACTCATACAGTATATTGCTAGATCTACTATTTATGAAGTTTTATATCATATGAATAATTTTGCGTAAATTAAAGGAACCTGCGTAGATAAGGGAATCGTCGCTCATAAATTCAATTGGCAATGTGAGAACTTAATTTTCAGTCCTTTACAGAGAGGAAATCATATGAGAATAAAGAGTTATCAAATTTAATGTTGACGATAATTTCAAGGCTCTTCTTCGCAACCTATGCCATCTCCGTCAGTGTCAAACCCATGTGGGTCTGCTGGTAAGACATTAAAGTTCCTATCTAAAATATCTGGACAATTCAAGTCTGGTGGCGGTGACTTAATACACACATTAGGATAAGCGGAATCACAATTTCCAGTCTGATTCCCGGTATGATTCCCAGGCTTCGAGTATACTTGATTAGGGCATAACCAAACTATTCCAAACATCAAGAATAGTGTTGCTATAATTGAAATCAGGAACTTTCTATTCACATCAGGTGTTTATTGCCACATTATAAGAGTTTTTAGGCAAATTATTTTCCTTTCAAGAGACTTATTTATAATAGCAATAAATGTATTTTATACAGTCTCTATATTTCAAATTCATGAATACTAAAGTAGAGTTATTTGTAGCGGGAATTACATTGGCATCGGTTATTGTAATTATATACCAATTCTTAGAACAGCCTACAGGAATAACGCTGAATGTAATCTATGCATTTGATTTGATAGTGGTAATAATATTATTTTTTGACTTTTACTATAGAATGAAAGAATCAAAAGAAGGTGCTAATTTTGTTCTTAAACATGCATATGAATTACCGGCAATGATCCCTCTGGGAGTCTTTGGTATTTTTGAAAGTGAATCCTCCCTAAATATTGCCTTGAGGAGCCTTAGATTAATTCGACTGTTCCGATTAATCGCCTTGGCCTCTAGAATTACCTATATCTTAGGAAGGACAGGTAATAGAATAATTTACACAATAGTGTTTTCTGTAATCGCGGTTAGCATTGGTGCTGTAGCAATTTATATTGTGGAACACAATGTAGAAGGAACAAAGTTTACTAATATAGGCGATGCTTTCTGGTGGGCTATAGTAACAATTACAACTGTGGGTTATGGAGATATATATCCAATCACGGTCGAAGGAAAAATAATAGCAGGATTTATGATGATTGTGGGAATAGCCATATTAGGAGTCTTAATTTCAACCTTAGGAGCAGGATTGATTGAATCAAGATTAAAGCCTAAACCAAAGCCAGGTGAAGATACTAAAAATAAAATAAAGGAGGGAATAGATATACTTGAAGTTCTAGACAAAGATGACGTCAATTCTTTACATAAAATGATAACTAATCTTCATACAGAATTGCATAAGCCTCATTCCCTACCTGAACTATCCTGTATCAAATGCGGACATATCAATCCTGAAAATTCATTATTTTGCAATCAATGTGCTTATTCAATCGCTTCAAAATCCTAATTTCACTAAGATCAATTTATCGGAGGGGCACTTACAGTAAGAGAAATTAATTACCCGAATTAATAGTCCTTGACTTGATTAGCAGAAAATTTGTAGATTATTCTTTTCTATGGATATTTGTACTTGTCCTTGTCTTTACTATGTCAGTACATTTCGCCTACGGAAATGAATTGAACAAATCGGTGCTGAATCTAATAGATATTGGTACGGGCTATAATAATTCCAAACGTGAATCTCCGTATTATATTTCAAAAATTATTAATCAAACAAAAACTGAAGGTGTAGAATTAGTTGGGAACGTAACACATGTTGTTGACGGTGATACTTTAGACATAAACGGTATTAGGATTAGATTATCACTTGTTGATACTCCTGAAAGAGGACAACCCGGATTTAAGGAAGCAAAAAATTTCGTTACCTCCCTGTGTTTGGGAAGAAGGGTGAATTAGATGTAGACAATGGACAGCGAAGAGGTGACAGATTTGGAAGAGAAATTGGAGTTGTTTATTGTGACGGTATAAATGTAAATGAAAAAGTTATGAATAACCATTTGGCAACAATATTGACTGAATATTGTGATATATCCGAATTTTCCTCGAAAAATTGGGCAAAGCCATATTGTTAAATAACAAGCGTCTAGCGCCTATTGTTGCATGACAGTAGACAATAAGATAACATTTGCAGAATATTTCTTAGATAAAATTAAGAATGCCCAAAATAGGGAGGATTTTCTTCCAAATCTAAGTGCCTTTCTATCAGAGACAAAGAGTATTGCTGACTACTTGTTAGAGGATTATAATTTGAAATTCAGGTTAGGAATATCACTAAAGCAGACCCTCACGGCCAAAACCTTCAAAGAAAAAGCATGCGATAAAACGAACCTAGATGCCCTCAAATTTATTTCGTTACTACAAACTTGATAAAGAATCCAGTCCAAGATTCTTAGTTCGCTATGCAATGGATCGGTTTCTATCGCAGAATCCATTTTGTTTACCATATCTATAATTTCATTCATTTTAGATTCAATATGTTCACAGATATTAATTTCAGGATTCTTCATATTTTCTAAAGTCCAATTTAATTTTTCAATCCTTTTTTGAAGATCTCTTTTGTAAGTACTTTCGTCTTTTTGTATATTGAGGCATCTTTTAGATTATTCTATTTCTTGCAGTAGTGTTTGTTCTATAGTCATATACTGAATTAGCAATCTGAGGATTTAATGTAGCAAGGCTGCAGAGAGAAGGTGCTCAGTCTTCTTTAAATCCAGAACATATGCAACCTAGGTAAAAGCATCTGTGGTCATTAGATCCTGAGATAAATTGATGGTATTTTTTTCTATGACTACATTTAGAGCACGAGATGTCTCCGGTCATTTGGGCAAATCCTAATTAATATTATAACCTTTTAAACTATATTCTGAATTGTTTACAATCGCAAGGCTTAACCTTGCAGTAGTTGCTACTTTTTTCTCCGTTTTTTAACACGTGTTGTTCGATGAAAACATGTGAATTTTTTGTGTGTCCACATGTTAAGCAATATTCAGAAGCCACGAAATATTTTATTTAACCCTTCAAACTTTTTTATTTCATTACTACAAACCTTATATAAAATCCAATCTAGGATTCTTAATTCACTATGGAATGGATCGGCTTCTATTATTGAATACGATTAATTGCCGAACCGTAAATAAGTATTGTCAATAAAGAATAATAAAGTTTAACATTTCTCTGCTATTTTGATAGCATAATAAAAGAACTGGTGGGGAGACTTATGGTATGATGAACAAGAAACAACCAAGAACCCACCAGCCCAGTATGTCCTTAAGCCCTTCGTTGCGTTATGCAACATTAGCCAACAAATTATAAAATGTTACAACTCAACACAATTTATCTAATGGTATAGCCTTTTAGACCTCAATTAATCTCATATTCGGAAGATCGGATCCAGTGAATGTATGAAGAGTAATACTCTTACTATATCTTAGCGAATAAATTAAGATTTTCTTAACGTTACCTCCAAAGAATACAAAATATTTTTATAACAATTATGTCAGCAACGAAATAAATATTAACAACTGATGGGATGAGTTTTGATTGAAGGCTGAACATGAAACAACCAAGAACCCACCAGTTGTTTGAGTTTGCATTGTGGTTAGGTGTACAACATACTATAAAAGGGCTTACGTAGAATGTTATAAGAACATATGAATTAGTAACGTTATTCTCTATGAAACTCTGATTGTTTTATAAAATAATCGTCAAATTTCTGTATGGTAGTAAATCTTATATCTAGTAGTTGGTAAAATAATAAAAAGAACTGTCCTAAATGTGATCATGAGAATTCTACTGAAGACTCAGTTAAACAGGTAGCAGAATGTCCTTGTCGTTGTCATAATGAAACCCATTTATTCTAATATTTATGGTCTTGCTGTGTTACGAAGATAAAGATTAAAAGATTCACCACGTTGAGAGAAATCCTTATCTTATACTTCCTTAACTTACCAATTATGGTATATCGAACAAGGATGTTAATTATGGCATCACTGATTGTTAGTGGCATGTCCTCGGTGTTACCGAGTGAAGTCCTCGCAAATCTAATAGATGAAAGGAAACCTTTAATTCACAATGTGGGAATGAGCGAAAACACTTCGAATGCCACAAGTACGGTATCTAGCAACAACACTATAATTCTTAACGCCGCCGAAGTACGCGAAGAAGAGGGCGAAGATGAGACAGCCGAAAAGGGCGAAGATGAGGCCTATAGGTGGGTGGATAGTACGGGAGCGGAGAACCCTAACCTGAATATAACTTCAAATACCGAGTATACTATAAAAATTGATAATCCCACTGACGAGGAACATCAATTAATAATTGATTCTAAATCTAATGGAAAGACCTCCGAAATTGGAAAAAGTGATGAGATAAAGCCAGGAAAAAATGTTGAATTCAAGTTCAAAACGGATAAAGTGGGCGAAGTAGGTTATCACTGTAAGTATCATCCAGACATGATGAATGGAACAATCAATGTGTCCTAATAATACCTACTCTTTTTCTTTAGATATCACAAACCTAACGTTTGTTTAATGATCAGAATTTATTGACCTGGACCTACCGTTGGAATTAGAATATCATTAGAATATCAAAACACTGATGGGCCTACAATGAAGACAGACCCACCAGGAAATAACTCGTTGTTACGGGTTTATGTGAGAATATGCTCAACAAATTATAAAATAGTTATAGTCTGATTAAATAATTATTAAAAACTGATGGGCCCAAATGCAGGCGGTATAAGCGGACCCATCAGCATGAACCGTGCTTGACACTTATTACTAATTATGCTCAACAAACTATAAAATAATTTCAACAAAATAATCTCAATTATTTGGTAGAGTTCAGTGTTTGGTGGCCCATCGTAAAGACTCACGTGGAGACATAACGTATTTGAGTTCTGCACTTATCTTATTTTGCTCAACAAATTATAAGTTAAAAGAATTGGAATAAAACGAACTATTGCCTTGGCTCTTCGGTAAAGCCTGTCCTTTCATAAACAGATACTATATCATTAAAGTTGTCCTGCGTCGCTGACATCGTTGGCTCCACCTTGGTCGTATATTGAACTGTCACAATCACATCTTTGCCCTCCTCTTTAATCTCGACAGAGTCACCGGTTTTGTTGAAAAGTTTCTTTTCCTTAGTCATCTCTATTACTACCTATCACTCAACAATTATAAAAAAATTTGCCTCAAAATCCCTAGGATAATCAGCCAAGAAATTTAGATATTCTTAGCGTTACCTTCAATGGATACAGATATTTTTACAATAACGTTCCAAAAAAACAAATACTTTTATACGAACCAATCTACAAAGAAGTTTATAATTGACAACTGATGGAAGGAGTTAATTTGATTGAATGAACAAGACACAACCAATTTCCCACCAGTTGTGTGTTAGGCTTTATACGGTTATCTTGACCAACTTATAATTCCATTGGTAGAAAGTCATATGAATTTCGAATAGAAGAATGTGATAAGAATTTAGGAATAGGTAACATTCTTTTCCATCTAAACTCTAAATTCATTCGTCAAATATCTTTATTTCTCTTAATCGACGTCTATATGAGTTCCTAATCTTAATATATTCAATCCTGTTTTTTTTGCTAACGGTCGGAATAATGAATGCAGCGTTACTTACTACTGATAACAAAATATGAAATATTTCAAACTGCTGGGATTGTGAGTAACCAAACCCTAATAGTTGTCCCACCAGTGGAGTTTTGCGTCAGATTTTCTAGTCAGGAAATGGGCAGTTTTGTGAAAAGTATTTATGTTTCGCCTTAGGAGCCTCCCTAGTTGATAAATCGTTTATTTTTATTTTTTACAATTTTACTCCTTTCGTCCGTATTCTCTATGATTAACCCACTATCTGTTAGATATTCTTTTGAACCAATTTTACCTCAGGTGTATGGTGACGATGAGGGTGAAGGCGGTAATGATCAAGGTGGTGGCCATGGTCGTGGAGGTGGAGAGGGTGGTGATGACGGTGGTGGCCATGGTCGTCGAGGTGGAGACGATAACAATCAAGGTAATGATGAAGGTAAGCAGCACTTTAGAAAATTTTTCAATTTTAAGCAATTAGAACGCGATGATGAACAAAAAAAGGACACCAAGAAGGAAAGTGCTGAACCTAAACCAAAAACCTATGATGGTTATAATTTTGCAAAGGATGGCGATACGAAGCGCAAGGAATTTAATTTTGCTGCTGTGGGTGATTTTGGATGTTCACAAAATACCAAAAAAACTATCAATAACATTGAAGAAAAAAAACCTGAATTAGTGTTACCCTTAGGAGACCTTTCGTATCAGAGTACTGCAGATTGTTGGTTTGATGCAATGTCCCCGCTTAAAGGTAAAATCATGATTACTTTAGGATTTCATGATGTGAACGATGGAGGCTCGAAATTACAGCAATACGAAAAAAGTTTTGGACTAGATAAACTATATGGTTCTTTTGACTATAGACACGTGCACTTTGTTACCATGGCCTCAGAATCTAAATTTGAGGAAGGTTCTGCACAGTACAAGTTTATAAATGAAGATTTGAAAAAAGCATCTGAAAATAAAGATGTTGAATGGATAGTTGTAACCACTTATGGACCATTTTACACTTCGCCGTCAACACATAAGGCTGAAAAAGATCTCAGGGATATCTATCACCCTACATTTGAAAAATATAATGTCGATTTAGTATTGCAGGCACATAACCACAACTACCAGAGAACGTTTCCAATATCATATAATTCTGCTGGTGATAGTTCAGAACCTATTGTGACAAAGCAAAATACTACAGGATATAACAATCACACAGATGGGACAGTTTTTGCACTAATCGGCACAGGTGGAGAGAGTTTCTATCCGCTTGATGGCCAAGCACCCTACGTGGCAACCCAATTTGGCAAGTTTGGATTTCTAAATATAGATATCAGTAATGGAAATCCCCACACTAAATTGAGTGGCACTTTTTATGACAATAAGGGTGATGAGATATTGGACCAATTTACAATTGAAAAGGAAATAAAAAATACAGATGTAGATATCCAACCAGAACCGCTAAGTGCTTCACACGATTCACAAAATTCAAATTCAAATCACTATTATCTCCCTTCCTGTAATTATTGTGACAAATAGATTGATGGAATAGGAAAAGATGTTTAGGGAAGACATGTAATAAATAAAGATTCAAAAATGCCTCTGGCTCATAAAAATTAATCATAGCATCCGAAATATCCTCTGAAATTACCGACTTGTTGTTTCCCGGTTGAATAAACAAATCTGATGGTAACTCTGGTATGAAATTCTTAGGTGTGTGAAGATATTAGTATTGATAACATAGCAGAAATAATTTTAAATAATTACAACCTGTATTTGAAATTCAAGTGACGATGGGCACTTTTTGCCCCAGTAAGTTTCCTGAATACGCAAATTCGCTATTCATTATCGCACCAACACATATAGATATCAGCGATCTCGCGGAGAATCCCTTTTCCACTAGTTCTTGGCCTTTACTGACTCCTAATTTACGTATATAACCTATTTAAAATATAAAATACATAATTGTACGATGGAGATTATGAAATGCGACCATTGTAAGAGAAATATCCATTCTCTAAATCAATTTTTAGATATTTTCGTATGTAATGAATGCTATCATAATCTAGTTTCTAGAGTATACTACCCAAGTGCTATTGAAGCATAATCTTTGTCTTCATATCAAAAGAAAAGATTTAGGACGTGGAAATATTGGAAAAATAATTGAAAGTACCTTGGATTTTTAAAAACTGGTGAGCCATCTGGAAGCCGAATATTGTTGGCCCACCAGCCTTACGTAGTTTCTACGTTTGAGATTTGATGGTCCTTGTGAGGTTTTGCCCAATAAATTATAAAAAAGTTAAAGCCTGATGGGAGGAGGACAAGAGATGAATTCAAGCAAATACTAGCCTCCCATCAGATTTGTCCAGATGGTAAGAGGTGTATCCTCTTGTTGTTTCACACACTAAGCAGTATTTCCTTCGATATGTTTTCCTTGTAAGATTCACAAGGTCTACTGTGTTGCGTTGCCTTTAACCTTGATTTGTCCCCTTATCTCCCCGTCTGGATGTTCCTTTGTTTTAATATTAACATATGTCTCATTAGTGCCCATAGCGGATTGCAGATCAGATAGAGCTTTTCCTTTCATGGAACCTTCAAAGTCGGAAGCAGTAAAGTTTCCCTTAATTGTAACTCCTCCCGACGTTTTAGTCTTCTCGCCTGTTTTTAACAAGTCAACTATTGGATTACCATTTTCTTTACTTTTTCCTGTGTGTATCTGAGCGCCTGAAACATCGGTTAATCCAGTTATATTGATCTTGGAAGTTATTGTATCGTCCTTTACTTTGAATGTGGCTACACCTTCTGCAGTTGAATTTACGGGTGGAACTTCATTATTTGCATCGAGTTTTGCCCTAAATTTGTTTTGTGCGTAGGTAAGATTTGAGTACGTAGTTGAAACTAGTAACAACGATAATAGTGCGCTGGCTAATATAACTAAACGTAGTGTTTTGTTGTATTGCATGAAGGAACTAAAGGATTGCTGGCATATAAAAGTTAATTGACGATTAGTCAACTGTACCAATCGCTTTATATAAAATCAAAACATTTGAAATACTGAAATCTATCCCTCGATTTCATAGGATGAACAAGAAACAACCACCAATAGCAAAATTACTCCTATCAGGAGTAATACTTGCTTTTGGAACAGTTTTAGTGACGTTTCATACCTTCTCGTGCAAAGTTTAAAAAGTCAAAGTACCTTTAAACTTGATTTAGTGAAAGAAGTAAAAAATGGTAAAGTAAATTAAAAAAATCAGAGAAATGGTAGAATACCATCGAAGTGTAATGAAAGATTCAGAAATTTATGAAGCGGATAAAATTATACAAATTTATATAGACTATCGGGAGCAGAAGGAAAAACTCTTGTTGATTAATCAATCATTTAGATAGTCGTACCATAAGGTTTTAACAGGATTTTTATGTTAAATAGTACAGACCCTGGCCTTTCTTAAGCGGACAGGCCTTGCTCTCCGAGTGACGGTCCTAGCAAGGCTGACCGTCATTAGGTAACAGTTAAATGCACCAACTTAGAGCAACTCTGCAAGTTGACGGACTTTACCAGTCTTCTTGCAACAGGGACTACTGCCTTCGTTGCTTCAAACATTGATGATACCTTTGTTCTGATATTGTTATTTTTAACTCCTAATCTTCTGCCACGTAATATTATAATTGGACAATTTCTAGGCATAGCATTACTTGTGGCAATCTCATCATTTGCTGCATTGCTGGTTTTAGCAATACCGCCATTTGCAATTGGCTTAATGGGTTTCATTCCTATTGCTATTGGAATTAAAAGATTATTGGATCTTAGAGGAACCGATAATGCAAAAAAAGAACACTATATTAACAAAGGATACGTATCATTTCTTTCTGTAGCGGCCGTAACTGTCTCGAATGGCGGTGATGACATCGGAGTATTCACACCGATTTTTGCAAAATATAGCACAGTGGAAGAAGTAACATTTTTAGTAACATTATTCATGGTGATGACAGGAATATGGTGTATAGTAACTTATTGTTTTATCAGCCATCCTTTCATAATTTCTCGTATCAAGTACATTAGCCATATCGTAACTCCTTTCGGCTTGATAGGCATTGGAATTTATATAATTTCAGATTCTTTTATTTTTTAAATAAATTTTTGTATTATTCTATAGAAACGCAATCATCTATAATAATTCGAACATTGTAAGTTCAATCCAAATTCGAAATTATAATTAGGCACTTGTACCAGTAGGCTTTAATGTATTTATAATCTCTTTATGATGATGAACTGTAAACTTATTTTTGCTTTTGCTACAATCGTCATACTAGCGTTTGCGATGCCAAGCATAGTATTAGCCGGTACAGACAAGGACTATTGTTATGATCAAGTAGGCGATGGTCATCCATGTTTTGACACTAAGCAAAAATGTAGACAGGAGCAAAAGGGCGATGATATAGCAGAAAGTCCTTGCTACAACAAGGATCGAGCCTTATAGATTAATCTCAGATTAAATGGACACATAAACCGGATAAAATCAATCCCCAATAGCATTTTTGTTCTATATTATTGGTATATTTAGTCAATTGTATCAGATCGCTTATCTAAATTGGCTCCATGGTTAACAAGAGTGGAAAAGATTAGGATTTTGTTTTTTGTCTTAACTACTTTGGCAATTTCACTATTTTTAGTGATGCCCCATATTGCTATAGGTATAGAATCACTTCAAAAGGATACAGGAAAAGATGCAAAACTCAAATTTTCATTTGTTAGAAAATGGGGATCTAATGGAACAGGCCCAGGACAGTTCGTAAGGCCTCACGACGTCGCTTTTGATTCAAAAGGTTTTGTGTATGTCAGTGACAGAGAATTAGACAACATCCAGAAATTTACCCACAATGGGACATTCATAAAAATGTGGGGCTCTGAAGGATCAGGAAATGGTCAATTTAGGGTTCCATATAGCATAGGCATTGATTCAAAAGATAAAATATACGTAGTAGACAGAGAGAATCATCGTATACAGAAATTCGATACAAATGGTACATTTATTGCTAAAGCGGGTAACGGTAGGGGTAGTTCGGACAATCAATTAGATAGGCCTGAAGATATAGTATTTTCACCTTTTGGCATATTTGTTGCTGATACAGGGAATGATAGAATTCTGAAATTTAATAGTAATTTTACATTGGTCAATAAGTGGGGTTCTAAAGGTATTGGAGATGAAAAATTTATTCATCCACATGCGATTGACGTTGATTCTAAGGGAAATGTATATGTTGGTGAATTAAATGAACCGGGAGTTAAGGTTTTTGACAGTAATGGAAAGTTTTTAAAAAGATGGGGTTCAAACGGAACTGGTGATGGAGAATTTTCACTACCTCAAGAACATATAGCAGTGGATTCAAAGGACAGGGTCTACATAGTGGATGGAGCATCAAATCCAAGAGTACAAATTTTTGATACCAATGGAAAGTTTCTAGGCAAAATAGGCACTCCATGCAAAATGTCAACAGGTGAAGGTTGTATTGATTCGGATGGTCCGGGCCCTTTAGAATTAGGTGATGGTCAATTTTCCAAGCCAGAACACGTTTCTATTGACACAGAAGGTAACGTCTTTGTGGTAGATAGAGGTAACCAAAGAATTCAGGTTTTTGCTCCTATGAATAACGAGTCAACTAAATAGGTTCAGTTCATGTATTGTTGATCATGAACCTTCTTGTCAATTAGATTTTTCTTGATCACTGCCATAAAGAAAAATATCAGAATGGCTAGTGCCGAGGAAGGAATGATTATATCGGTAAAAGGATTATCTAATGAAAGCAACTGTTCCAAGATTTCATATATCAGAAATCCACAAAATAATGCGAATGCAGCGACAGCGTACTTCAGTTTCTGAATACCACTCTTTCGATATGCGGAAATCGATAAAGCGGTCAATATTGCAGAAAATAGGGTTGCCATAGCATATAACGACATCTCTATCACATCATTAATTAGTATCTGCTGGATTAGGAGTCCTATAATCTGCATATCTCTTTTTATCCTACAGTCTTTTGAGAGTAATCGTAGTTTAAGCATTCTAGTACGACTGTCTAATAGTCAGTAGAGTTAATATGACAGCAATCAAATTAACGACATAATATATCGGCTTTATGAAGACTATTTGCACTCTAAGAAAAATGAAATTAATCATTATCAGGATGTCGTTATATTAATAGATTTTATTTGTAGCAATAAATTTTATGAAAATAGTATAGAGGCATGTGATATCATTACAGAATCCCCAATTGAATGAATTAACTTATTTCGAAAATATTGAAACTATCTAGTAAATGAATTCTACAGAACGTACTCGAAACTAACTAGATTTTTGCAACGAAAATACCTGTATGTCATTGTTCTTTCTGTCTGAAACGTATACGTTACCTTTATTATCGATGGCTAAATGTTCAGGGTCTCGGAACTGTCCAGGTTCTGTTCCATTAGAGCCAAACTTTGTAATAAATGTACCATTATTATCAAATTTTAGAACACGAGGTTCCATGCTGCAACCTGGATCTGACTGAGGATCAGTTACGAATACATTATCAAATTTATCTAATGCTAAGTGTTCCATATGGCAAAATTGTGTATTTGAAGAACCCTTAGATCCCCACGCCAATGTAGGATTCCAATCACTATCAAATTTTTGGACACGTTCGTTTCCCCTCTCATTTACAAAAAAATTGCCTTGGGAATCTATCTCAATAGTAGTGGGCATATCAAATTCTCCAACCTTGCTTCCTAACTTGCCAATTATTTTGACAAAACTTCCATTAATATCGAATTGCTGAATACGATTATTTTTAGAATCCGCCACGTATACATATTGCAAATTCTTGTCTACTTCAACATGCCTGGGATTATCAAATTTTCCTGGCAGACTGCTAGGATGTCCATCAACGTTACCAAATTTGGAAATGAAATTGCCCTGACTATCAAATTGCTGTACCCTGTTGTTTCCCCTGTCCGCTACCCACACATGACCTCTAACATCCACATCAAGCCCGTATGGTACTAAGAACTGTCCGTCTCCTTGGCCTTTTTCTCCGAACTTGAAAAGAAACTTTCCATTCTTATCAAATACCTGGATACGATTGCCATCTCTATCCACCGCATACAAACGTTCATTATTCTTATCAAACTCTAGATCATGGGGACGGAGAAATTGCCCGTCTCCTGTTCCTTTAGAACCCCACTCTTTAACAAATGTGTAAATTTCAGAAACTCGACTTGCTGAAACAGTGGACAATGGTAGTACCGATACAATGTACGCGTTAAATATTGTCGAAATAACTAAAGTCACATTCAATATAATTGCAACCACTATGAAGCGGCTTATTCTTACCAAATTTAATGATCTGTTTCTTATCTGAAGATATAAACAATATCGTACAAGTATCTAAATATGAAAAATGGTTATGATGAATTTGTTTTATTTAATTTGCCGAGATCTGCGTGTAAATATAGAAAATAATATGAATTTGTTAAGGAGTATTGCATCGTCTCAAGACCGCTTAGAGATGGAGAAGAACGTTAAAGAACTAATGACTCTCTCAACTCATTTGCAGAAAGAAGAGGAATAACCTGATTTGACCCAGAACGAGATCCGTGATATAGTCAATGATGTAATTTTAGAACTAAAGAAGACACAAAAGAAATCGTAAATGGTTAGTGAAAGTAATTATGACTCCGTATATGATACTAATTGAGTTTGACCACTTGCTAATTCTCTTTTGAGAGGGTCATTGATATCACCAAACAATTCTTTCTTCTTTCTCTTTTTCCTTCCTGCCTTTCTTGAATCAATGCCTATAACAGCATCTTTGTCAATGTGAAAAAATACCTCCATTTTACTTCTAACACTTTTTGATGGTGAAAGTGGAAGGACTCGCTTTTATGCGGGCTGAATTTCCTGAAAAATTTTCATAGGCGCGCTATCGCCCAATCCAATCAATCCAATACCACTGGCCCTACCTTGATTCAAGAAGACGAATTGGACTCTCCCTGTATTCCATGATCCAAGACTTCCGCTTTTTAACTTTTGATCTACGCACTACATTATGGTAAATCAAGTATCCTACTAAGATAATTATTACAGCAATAGCACAGTAAACTGTGTCACCATTAGAATAGAATAGTTTTTCACTTACAGATCCATTTTAGTTTCCTCAAATCTACCAAAAATTTTCGATAAATTGATTTCTTTTCTTCACTCCCATCGGAAAGCCAAATATTTGTTACAACATTTTTAGCAAGCGATTCAATAATCAATGGATTTTTACTTTTAAAGACCGTGTCTAAATTTAAATCGTTTATATTCATATAAGGGAGGACTTTAGTAAAAATTTTTTTTAATTTTGCTTCCGTATCATCATTCCAATTTAGTGTAACCATTCTGACCCCGACTACTTTATTTTTCCTAACAACGGGTAAATAAGTTTCTCCACAGTTTGCAGCGTATGTAAGATGATTCTCACAAATGAAACTTACTATAGTTCCTAAGATAGACTTCATTTTTTTTATCCTATCAAATAAGGTATCGTCAACCTTAAGGATACTGACCGTATTAAAATATAAACGGGAAAAATTGTAAGTTTGATTCTTTGGGAAGGATACGATATATCCCGGAGGCATATCGGTCATGTCTTTCTTGTCAACACATTGAATTAATGACCCCTTAGAGTTAGGTGATTTGGCTTCTGCTGTTGGATCTAAAGTTTCACTTAATCCCAAGACAAATGAAAGGTCGTGTTTTGATTTAGTGTAAATTATATTAAAAAGTTCCATCAAGGAAGTAGCCAAAATTAACTATCAAGACTTACGAATTTTCTTTAACTTATTGCCTATTTAAAGATAAAATTGAGGATATCGAATTGTGTAGATATTTATATTATATCGTTCAAATTGACTAGACTGATATGAGAAAATTAAATTGCGAAATAATCTTGATAACATTTGTCTTGGGAATTTTATTACCTATAGGAAGTATTTCAACAGTTTTGGCTGTGGACATTAAGGGAACTGTGGCCGATGATAACATTAAGGGTACTGCAACCGATGATGACATGAGGGGATTTAAAGGCAATGATATTTTGAATGGGCTTTCAGGCAATGATGAAATTCAGGGGGAAGTGGGCAATGATATTTTGAATGGATCTGATGGGAATGATTATCTGTCAGGCGGAGACGGCAGTGATATACTAGATGGAGGCGTCGGCAGTGACGAGCTCGATGGAGGAAATGACCGGGATAAACTGTATGGCGGTGCCGGTAACGACGTATTGTATGGTGCTATGGCTAATGACAGGCTAGACGGCGGTCCTGGCGATGATCGCCTATATGGGGGTCCAGGAAACGATACGTTAAGTGGAGGTCCGGGAGGAGACTACTTTAGATGCGGTTCTGGCATTGACAGAATAACGACGTTTAACCCCGCCGATGGCGACCATGAATTTGGGGATTGCGAGATTAAATAATTCAAGGTATCTGATTAATGTTCTTGAAATGTAGCTTAAAAGCTCCTAATATTGACTAAATGTTTAGTTACTAAAACGGGTAAAAGGTATCGATTTTACTTTTTTAGAAAAAATCAACTATAGTCAAAAAGTCTGCATATTTAAATTTAGTAATTAGCTATTTCTACTGTAGTCCCATGTAGAGTAATATTTCGGCTTGATTTCCAATATGACTGAATTTCCGTTTCTTACATTTTCGAGTAATATTTTTGCCATTGGGTGAGTCGTACTACCAAGATATTTTAACATTATTTTTTCCACTATTGGAAGATTTGCATCAGGATCGCTCAAAATTCTAACGTTACCTTTACCTCTTATCCCTTTATACGGAGGATTTCCATCATCTACACAGAAATAAATTTTATCGTTCTTATTCAAATTACTGGTCTTTTTAGATTGTTTACCAGTTTCTACAAATATTACATCTTTAGAATCATCATATATATACCAGGTAGGATGTATATTTGGATAGTGATCCGGATCAACGGTTCCAAGATGCAGGTTTAACTTGCTCTCTGATAAAAATTTTTTTATTTCATTCTCTGAAAGCTGAACACCAAACCCCGGACTTCCGTGTAATAATTTCATTCAAATAGTTGGCTATTTATGAAATATAAATCTACTCTTGCCTTATATTTGAATACAGCTTACCGCTTTTAAAAAAATATTTATTAAAAAATAAAAAAAATGAATGTGTGCTTTGTTATCATTTACTAATTATGTAATTGTTCGTTTACTTGGTTCTATGGTGCTGTAATATCTAACGGTCCGATATTCTTTAGGAGTCAATCTCACAGTCAGTATTGTTATTTCCGTCCCCACTTTCAGCACAATCATTTTTATTCTTCCCGCCGAAGTCAAGTTTTACTTTGTTCCTTTCAGCTTATCGCTCTTTCTCTTTCATTTTCTATTTAGTTTATTAAATAACAAAGTGCCAATCAAAAGTGCGGCCGATAATGCAAATCCAATATAAGAGAAGTTCCTTTCATAAGGAAAGATAATTGTAGATCCAATAAAAATAGATGATGATAAAATGCTCACAGGAATAATGTTTGAGTACTTTTTAGTTCTATCTGCTGTTTTCTGATCAGTAAGATATTGCTTTATCATAGGTGCAAGTTCGCATGAAATTTCTATCCCCTTTGCAAATCTATTTACGTATCTCTTAAATTCTTCAAGATAGGCCTCCTTAATTAGTCCCTCCTCTTCAAGCAAACTTACCAAGACGCGAACAAATTGAAACCTTAC
>Ga0207428_10002324_pt1 | contig 19038 bp, 16 predicted proteins | sample RhiMethybrSRZTD1_FD_187600 | JGI IMG/M metagenome (GOLD analysis project Ga0207428, IMG submission 187600) | Populus rhizosphere microbial communities from Tennessee, USA - Rhizosphere MetaG P. TD hybrid SRZTD1 (SPAdes) (version 3) | ecosystem: Host-associated > Plants > Roots > Rhizosphere >...
GCCCCTAGCATCCGAGCCGATGCCAACCGTGTCACTGCGGTCGTAGCAGCACCGCCGAGGCGCGACTGTCCGCGGTGAAGCTGCCGTTCCAGCCGCCGCCTTCGAAGGTCATCGTGTTCGCTGCCGGGCTGTCGGCGGTGATGGTGAATCCGGCCGCTGGCAGCGCACGCCGCAGGTATGAGGCAATTTCTGTCGGCGATGGAGACGAGAGGACAATTGCCACATTGTTTGGCTGATCCACTTTTGCCGTCAGAACGGCCGTATGCGGCAGGGAGAACTGCTGAGTCGGTCCATTGAGGAAGCCGAGCTCGGCGAGTGCGATGCCCCCCGAGGGGATAGCTGGTGTCCGAGCGGACGAAGGGGCGGGCGGCGGAGCGGCCGAATCACTCGAAAATCCAGCGCTGCATCCCATCAAGATGCAACCAAGAAGCAGCACCGCCGCCGCGAGCGTGTGAGCGCTGCCCTTTGACGCTGCTCGCGCATTGCCGACGCGCACAGCTCGCCGGCTGCCTTTTGGAGCTCGCGCAATGCCGACTCTCACAGCTCGCGGGTTGATCCGCACGCGGTCCAAGGTAATGTGCGCTCACGCGCGGTGACCGCAGATTGCCAGTGGCTCGATAATGTAGCGTCTTGATGTCCGAATCCACGGAGGTTGCTGTTCGCCGCAGCCGAGTCCCAGCCACAGTCCGCGCTATGCGACCCCGCCAGTGGGTCAAGAACCTCCTCGTAGTCGCCGCGCCGTTGGCCGCCGGCCGGCTCTTCGAGCCAGCCATCATCAAGGGTGCCGCACTGGCTTTCGTCGCGTTCTGTCTGGCCAGCGCTGCCGTCTACCTCGTGAACGATGTGCGCGATGTCGAAGAGGACCGGCAGCACCCCACGAAGCGCTTCCGCCCGATAGCTGCCGGAGAGGTCAAACCGGCCACCGCCCTCGCCCTGGCTGCTGTCCTCGGTGTGTGCGGGCTAACCCTCGCCTTCTTCGTGTCACTGCCGCTTGGGATCACCATCCTGGTCTACGTGGTCCTGCAGCTGCTCTACTCCGCCTACCTCAAGCACCTCCCCGTGGTCGATCTCGCCGTGGTGGCCAGCGCTTATCTCTTACGGGCGATCGCCGGTGGTGTCGCGACCGGCATTCCGCTGAGTCAATGGTTCTTGCTGGTCGCCGCGTTCGGTTCGTTCTTCATGGTCTCCGGCAAGCGCTACTCGGAGATGAAGTCGCTCGGCAGCGATGCGGGGACCCGGCGGTCGCTGACCCGATACTCCGAGTCCTACCTCCGATTCGCCTGGATGCTGGCCGCGGTCATGGTGCTCATCTCCTATAGCCTCTGGGCGTTCGAGAATCGCGGCGACGGCACGTTGGGCGTTCCCTGGACCGCGATCTCGATCGCACCCTTTACCTTGGCGCTACTGCAGTACGCGCTCGAGGTCGACGCTGGCACCGCCGGCGAACCTGAGGAAGTCGTGCTCAATGATCGAGTGCTACAGGGACTAGGTCTGGTGTGGCTTGCGGTGATCTCCATCGCGGTCTTCATCTAGTGGAGGAACGGGTTGAGATGAGCGGGGAAGCCGTACCAGCGATCAAGCCCTCCGTGCCGGAAGAGCAGCCGATCATTCCACAGCCACTTGTTGAGCTACACGGTTGGGGCCGGGCATCCGGGACCATGGCGCATCTTGCGGAGATCGACTCAGTCGCCGATGCCATATCTGCACTGCGGAAATCCGATAGCCGGGGTGTGGTACCGCGTGGTCTTGGGCGCAGTTATGGCGACGCCGCCCAGAATGCCGGCGGCACTGCACTGGATCTCACCAAGATGAACCGCATTTTGTCTCTGGATGCGGCTAGCGAACCAGCGACCGTGACAGTACAGGCCGGGGTCAGTCTCGATCTGTTGATGCGCGCGCTGCTGCCTTTCGGGCTCTGGGTTCCAGTACTTCCGGGTACCCGCCAAGTGACCGTCGGTGGCGCAATCGCCGCAGACGTACACGGCAAGAACCACCACACTGAGGGCAGTTTTGGCAACCATGTGCAATCGCTCGACCTGCTCATGGCTGACGGCAAGGTGCGGAAGCTGGCTCCCGCCGGCCACACCGAGAAGCTTTTCTGGGCGACCGTTGGCGGGATGGGACTCACCGGCGCTGTGCTCCGCGCCACTGTAGCTCTGCAGCGCACTGAAACCGCCTACTTCACGGTGGACACGCATCGAACGACCGATATTGACGACCTGATGCAGCGGATGTCGGAGGGCGATGAGAGCTACACCTACTCTGTGGCCTGGTTCGACGCTGTCACCAAAGGGCGCCACATGGGTCGTGCGGTACTCACCCGCGGCAACAAAGCCAAACTCGCCTCCCTGCCCATGAAGCTGAAGCGTGACCCCTTGAAGTTCGTGGCACCGTCGCTCGGAACGCTCCCGGAGATCTTCCCCAACCGGATGATCAACAAGGCAACAGCCAAAGCCTTCAGTACGGCGTGGTATTTCAAGGCTCCGAAGCATCGCACGGGCGAAATCCAGAACATCACGCAGTTTTTCCACCCGCTGGACATGCTGGCCGAGTGGAACCGGATCTACGGCCCCAACGGCTTCCTGCAATATCAATTCGTCGTGCCGTTCGAAGGGGCGGAAGCGTTTCGGCGTTGTTTGGAGATGATCGTCAACTCTGGCCATCTGTCCTGCATCAACGTGCTCAAGCGATTCGGCGCAGCAAACCCCTCACCACTGTCATTTCCCATGCCTGGTTGGACTCTGACGGTCGACCTACCGATCGAGCATGGCTTGGACAAGCTGTGCGATGCCCTGGACACGGAGGTCGTCGGAGCCGGCGGTCGGGTATACCTCGCCAAGGACTCGCGGCTCAGCGCGTCGGCGTTCCGAAAGATGTATCCCCGGCTGGAAGACTTTCTGGCGGTACGCCGCGACGTCGATCCTGATGGGATCTTCAACTCCGATCTTGCTCGTCGGCTGGAACTCAGCAGACCACGTGTCGGCGGTGCGGCATGATCAATGCCGTGGGCGCACCCCAATCCTTGCTACTGCTCGGCGGCACGTCCGACATCGCTTCGGCGATTGCACGCCGGTACGCCCGTCCGGGATTACGGGTCGTGCTTGCGGCCCGACCCAGCGAGCGGCGTACCGCAGCCGCGGCCGAGCTCAAGAGCCTAGGTTGCGAGGTTAGCGAAGTCGATCTTGATGCTCGTGATCATGAATCACATGCTGCAACCATCGAGCTTGCCTTCGCAGGCGGCGACATCGATATTGCTGTGATCGCCTTCGGCCTGCTCGGCGACCCGGAACGGGCGTGGCAAGATCCTGATCTTCTCCTCGAACTGGCCGAGGTCAACTACACCGCCCCGGTGCACCTCGGCGCACTGCTGGCCCAGCGCATGCAGGCCCAAGGACACGGCTGGATCGTGGCGCTGTCCAGCGTGGCCGGCGAACGAGTGCGACGCTCCAACTTTGTCTACGGCTCCACCAAGGCTGGCTTCGACGGTTTCTTTCTGGGTCTGGGTGAGGCGCTGCGCGACTACGGCGTACACGTGTTGGTCGTTCGGCCAGGCTTCGTCAAGTCCAAGATGACCTCCGGGCTCGATGAGGCCCCCCTTGCTGTCACACCGGACCAGGTCGCCGAGGCGGTCGCGGAGGGCATCAGCGCCAAGCGCGAGCTCGTCTGGGTGCCAGGAACGATGCGCGTCGTGATGTCCGGCCTGCGACATGTGCCGCGGCCGCTGTTCCGCAAGCTGCCCCTTTAGTTTGGGGGCTCGCGCAGTTTGGGGCGCTCGCGCCCTGTCGATTCAGGCTGACGCTCTAGACCGGTGGCACGCCGTGGCGCCGAGTGGAGAAGTGTCGGTCCTTGGTTGTCGCAGCTGCGAAGCGCGCGATCAGCTCGCGGCGTACGTCACGAGGCTCGACAATGCCGTCAACGATCAGCTCGCTGGCCAGCCGCAAGATGTCGATGTCGATCTCGTACTCCTTGCGAAGCCGCTCGACGTACGCGGCCCGCTGCGCCTCGTCGCTGATCTCCGCGATCTTGTTCGCATAGACGGCATTGACCGCGGCCTCGGGCCCCATCACGGCGATCTTGGCGGTCGGGAGCGCCAAGCAGGCGTCGGGCGCGAAGCCAGGACCACACATCGCGTACAGCCCGGCTCCGTAGGCCTTGCGGATGATCAACGAGATCGTCGGCACTGTGGCTTCCGCCACGGCAGTGATCATCTTCGCGCCGTGCCGAATGATGCCCTGCCGCTCCACCGCACTGCCGATCATGAATCCGGGAACATCGGCCAGGTAGAGCAGCGGGATGCTGAACGCGTCGCACTGCCAGATGAAGCGCGCACCCTTGTCTGCCGAGTCGACGAACAGCACACCACCCTTGACAGCAGGCTGATTTGCCACGATACCGATCACCTGGCCGTCCAGCAGGGCGAAGCCCGTCACCAGCTCGGGAGCGAACAGAGGCTTGACCTCGAAGAAGGAGCCGGTGTCCACGATTGCTTCGATCACCGCGTGGATGTCATATCCCGCCGACTCCTGTGCCGGGACAAGATCATCGGTGAAGTGCCGGACCGGCTCGACCGAGTCGTAGGTGGGCAACGGGTCCCGCCAGTTCTGAGGCAGATAGGAAAAGTATTGCTTCGCTTGCTCTATCGCTTCGGTGTCGTCGGCGGCCAACTGATCTCCACAGCCTGAGATCGTCACGTGCATCCGGGCGCCGCCCATCTCCTCGAGCGTCACCTTCTCCCCCACCACCATCTCGGCCATCCGTGGCGACCCGAGATACATCGAGGCGTTCCCCTCGACCATGATCACCACGTCGCAGAAGGAAGGTATGTACGCGCCACCGGCCGCGCTCGGGCCGAAGAGGCAGCAGATCTGAGGCACTTTGCCCGACAGCGCGACCTGGTTGCTGAAGATCCGACCCGCCCCTCTTCGGCCTGGGAACAGGTCGACCTGGTCAGTGATCCGAGCGCCCGCTGAGTCAATGAACCAGAAAATCGGCAGCTCATCACGGAGCGCTACCTCGGTCATCCGAATGATCTTCTCCACAGTGCGGGCACCCCAAGAGCCCGCCTTGACACTCGGGTCATTGGCCACCACGAGCGCCGCACGTCCCTGGACCAGGCCGCGTCCGGTCACTACTCCGTCCGCGGGCAGGTCGTCGGCCATGGCATTGGCGAGTTGGCCATCCTCCACGAATGTGCAGTCGTCGAACAACAGGTCGATCCGATCGCGTACGAAGAGCTTGTTCGCACTTGCCAGCTTGGCGCTCGCCCGTTCGGTCGGTGCAAGAGTGCGTTCCCGCGCGGCCCTGATCTGGTCCATGATCGGCTACTCCACCGGGAGCCCGAGTCGGCGGGCGATCAGCAGCCGCTGCACCTCCGAGGTTCCCTCACCGATCTCCAGGGCCTTCGCGTCGCGATAGAAGCGTGCCACCGGATACTCCTCCATGAAGCCGTAGCCGCCGAAGACCTGGGTGGCGACCCGCGTGGCGGTCACCGCAGACTCTGTGGCATAGAGCTTTGCGATCGCAGCTGCTCGGTTGAACTCCCGTGCGCTGGCACCATGATCACGCATCGCGGCGGCGGAATACACGAGTTGATGTGCGGCCGCGGCCATCACATCAAGATCAGCGATCTGGAAGGCGACGCCTTGCTTGCGGCCGATGGGTACGCCGAAGCTCGTGCGCTGGGTGGCGTACTGCGTCGACAGCTCGAGGCAGGCGCGGATGCATCCCAACGCCAGGGCAGCAATGCCGACCCGTCCGCCGTCCAAGATCGACAGGAACTGGTGATATCCCCGGCCCCGCTCGCCCAGTAGATGATCTTCGGTCACTCGGACGTCTGTGAAGATCAGCGGATGGGTGTCCGATGCGTGCCAGCCGAGCTTGGCATAGCTCGGACCAACCTCGAAACCAGGTGTCTTGACGGGGATGACGATCGCCGAGATCTCAGGCTTGCCATCGTCCCGTGTGCCGGTACGAGCTGTGACTATGCAAACCGAGGTGATGTCGGTGCCGGAGTTGGTGATGAACTGCTTGCTGCCGTTGATCACCCATTCATGATCACGCAACGTTGCGCGAGTCCGGGTGGCACCGGCATCCGACCCCGCCTCCGGTTCGGTGAGCCCGAATGCGGCGAGCGCGCGCCCGGCCAGCAGATCAGGCAACCAGCGGGCCTTCTGCTCCGGCGAGCCGAAGTGAGCGATCGGGTTGATGCCGAGCCCGACAGCTGCCTCCAGCGTGATCCCGAGCGACTGGTCGACCTTGCCGATCTCCTCAATGGCGATGCACAAGCTGGTGAAATCGCCCGCACCGCCGTACTCCTCCGGTCCGCCAAGGCCAAAAAGGCCCAGATCACTCATGAGCTTGATCGCTTCGAGCGGCGCCTCATGCGCGGCGTTCCAGCGCTCGACGTGGGGTGCGAGGTCGCGCGCAGCGAAGTCAGCAACTGCGGCCCGGAAGTCGTTGTGCTCCTCGCCGAGGGAGAACGTACCGGTCATCACGCTACTTTCCATCGTCATTGACCCTGCCAGCATAGCTTGACGTTTACGTAAACGTCAGGCCTAGACTCGGGGCGAAGGAGACCGTGATGAGTGATCGAACTTGGAGTATTGGCGAGCTCGCCGAAGAGTTCGACACGACTCTGCGGACCATTCGGTTCTACGAGGATCGCGGGCTGCTGGCTCCGGAGCGCCACGGCACGACGCGAATCTTTCACGATCGGGACCGGGTACGGCTCCAGCTCATCCTGCGTGGCAAGCGGCTCGGCTTCACCCTCGATGAGATCGCACACGTGATCAACATGTACGACGAGACTCCCGGCGAACGTGGCCAACTTGCATTTCTGATCGCCGATATCGGCAAGCGTCGCGATGCCCTCCTGGACAAGCGTCGCGACCTTGATGAGGCACTCGCCGAGCTCGATGATCTTGACAAGCGTTGCCGAGCTGACCTGGAGCAACTCAGCGGCACTGACTGAGCACTGACTGAGCACGGACTGACCTCCGGCGGCCGCTACTCCAAGGCGAGGGAAGCTGTGGCGTCCTGCTGACCGGTGACATCCCACAGATGGTGAATCACATCGTGCAGGAAGTACTGGAGAAACGTCACGACCGTGAACTCCGTGCCGTCGGACCGGATCCCACGTCGGGAGTATTGATCCGGCGTCAGCGACTGGATCCGGGCCACGAAAATCTGCGCGGCCGCCTCCAGCTCGTCAGCGACAACCTCGGGGTCTTGCTCGCCGTAACGCTCCTTGATGGCAGCCTCGTCCTGGTTCCAGTTGGCGAAGGTGGGCGTGTCCTCATTCAGCATCTGGACAAGACGCGCGTCGAAGAGGCGGTAGACGTCGCGGACGTGTGCGCCGTATTCGAGAGGAGACCAGACGTCAGGCCGCGGGCGTGCCGTCACCGCCGGGCTGGAGCGCAGTATCTGCACCCATTCCTCGGCTGCCACGAACGCCCGCTGGGCGAAGTCTTCTGGCCCGATGTCGCCGGCCGACAGCCCGCATTGGTCGCACCGACGGGTGAGTGTCCAGGTCCAGTCTTTCGTGTCCGGTGGCGGCTGCACGACCAAAGCCTAGTGCGGATCCCGGCGGGCTCCGCGCCTCCACCCAGGCCAGTTCCCGTGTCCACAAGGCGGGTGCTCCGACTGTGGAGAAGTTGATCACTTCGGTGCATGAGTCACGCCGAGTTTGTGGACATCGCGGTGGACAAGAAACTTGTTGGACTTCTTTTCCGGATTCGGTTGCGGGCGGCCTCACAAGGCTGTAGAAATCTCTTACGCGCTTCCGCAAGGGAGGGCGGGACTGGGACAGAACCGAGGTTTTGAACGGTGAGGCAACTCGCCGCAGCTGCCGGTGACGGGCGGTTGGGATCCATCGGGTCGCCTGGCCAGCTGGAGACGTCGCTTTAACTCCGGCTACATAGTGGGCCCCTGCAACTCATACTTGGAGGGGCCCACGCTAATTTTCTCAGCCAGCAACTCGCGCAGCATTTTGACTTTGCTCGCTTCGCTCGCCTCGCTCCGATCGGTTTGAAGTCGACGTCGCCTCCACGGCACTAGAGTTGGCCAGTGGGGCGCTTGTCAATGGGGAGGATGCGTGGGAATCAGCAAGGTGCTCGTCGCCAACCGTGGCGAGATTGCCGTCCGGGTGATCCGCGCCGCTGCTGACGCAGCGCTCACCAGCGTTGCCCTCTACGCTGACCAGGATTACGACTCGCTGTTCGTCTCGCTTGCAGATGAGGCGTACGCGCTAGGCGGCACGACTCCAGGCGAGACCTATCTCGACGTCGAAAAGATTCTTAACATCGCGGCGCGCAGCGGCGCTGACGCCATCCACCCGGGCTACGGGTTTCTGGCTGAGAACGCGTCCTTTGCCAAGGCTGTGCTAGCTGCCGGACTGATCTGGATCGGGCCGCCGCCGACCGCTATCGAGGCGTTAGGCGACAAGGTTCGCGCGCGGCACATCGCCCAGAAGGTCGGCGCTCCCCTCGTGCCGGGCACTCCAGGCCCCGTAGCTGATGCGGACGCCGTCATCGCTTTCGCGCAAGAGTACGGATTGCCGATTGCGATCAAGGCTGCATTTGGGGGTGGCGGTCGCGGACTGAAGGTCGCCCGTGAGATGAACGAGATCCCGGAACTTTTCGAATCTGCGACTCGCGAGGCAGTCACCGCCTTCGGCCGAGGTGAATGCTTCGTGGAACGCTATCTGGACAAGCCGCGGCATGTGGAGACCCAATGTCTTGCCGACAGCCACGGCAAGGTCGTGGTGGTCTCTACCCGAGACTGTTCGCTCCAGCGCCGCCATCAGAAGCTAGTGGAGGAGGCTCCCGCACCCTTCCTCTCCCCCGCACAGATGGAACGCCTGTACTCCTCCTCCAAGGCGATCCTCGCCGAAGCCGGTTATGTGGGAGCAGGGACGTGCGAGTTCTTGGTCGGGCAAGACGGAACGATCTCTTTCCTCGAGGTGAATACGCGACTCCAGGTCGAGCACCCGGTCTCCGAGCAGGTCACCGGACTTGACCTGGTGCGCGAAATGTTCCGAATCGCCGAGGGCGAACCGTTGGGGTATGACGATCCAGTTGTCAAGGGGCACTCGATCGAGTTCCGCATCAACGCCGAGGACGCGGGCCGCAACTTCATGCCCGCGCCCGGAACCCTCACGACGTGGCGACCTCCGTCGGGACCTGGCGTTCGAGTCGATGAGGGCTACCTCGCCGATATGACGGTACCCGGCAGTTTCGACTCACTGATAGCCAAGATCATCATCACCGGCGGCGATCGCACGCAGGCGCTAGAGCGATCACGGCGTGCTCTGAAAGAGCTGGTGATCGAGGGCATGCCGACCGTCGTTCCGTTTCATCGAGCCGTTCTGGAGGATCCGGCCTTTACCGCCGAAGCCGGCCGCTTCGGCGTTCACACCCGCTGGATTGAGACGGAGTTCGGTGGCCACATCCCGCCGTATGCTGGTCCGCTCGCCGAAGCAGAGCCGGTCAAGCGCTCCAAGGTCATTGTCGAAGTCAATGGGAAGCGACTGGAAGTGATGGTTCCAGCCGGTCTAGGCACCGCCAACGGATCGGCTGTTGCCAGCCGGCCCAAGAAGCCGGCCAGGCGGCAAGGCGGAGCAACGACCAAGACCCTGTCAGGCGATGCCTTGACCTCACCCATGCAGGGCACGATCGTCAAGGTCGCAGTCGCCGAGGGCGATCAGGTACAGGCTGGTGACCTTGTCGTGGTTCTCGAGGCGATGAAGATGGAGCAGCCGCTAACGGCGCATCGGAGCGGCACCATCATGAACCTCAAGGCTGTGGTCGGAGCGACCGTGACCAGTGGATCCACCCTGTGCGAGATCGTCGACTAGAGTCCTGAATCGCCAATTGGCGCAACCGGTTGCTAAGACGCACCAAAGAGTTCCAGCTGTGGTCTAAAAGGTCGGTAAGAAGACACTCCCACAAGGGGAAACCACAGCAGGCGCAGGCACACTGAAAGCCATGGGAGAACTCCTCGTGCTACTGATCGTCGTGGCACTGATCGTGGGCGGCGTAGCCCTTTACCGGCGGCACGCCATCCAGCAGCGTCATGCGGCGGAGCAGGCAGCATTGGAGACCCAACTGTCCACGTCCAAGCGCGCGGCAGACGAGGATGTCACCAAGTTCGGCGAGGAGCTGCAACGGCTGGATTCCGATGTTGCCGGGCATGCTCTCGACGAGGCGATGCAGCAGGACTACCAGCGCGCCCTGGACGCGTACGACAACGCGAAGATGTCACTGGACGCCGTGACCAAACCCGAGGAGATCCGGCACGTGACCGAGATCTTGGAGGATGGGCGCTATGCGGTCGCGTGCGTCAAGGCGCGAATCGCGGGTGAACCGTTGCCTGCCAAGCGGCCGCCATGCTTCTTCAACCCAGCGCACGGTCCCTCCTCCCAAGACGTGACCTGGGCACCTCCTGGGGGCGTGCCGCGATCTGTGCCAGCATGTCCTGCCGACGCGGAACGGGTGCTCGCCGGAGCCGACCCCTACATTCGCACCGTGCAGGTCGGCCCTCAGCGCGTCCCCTACTGGGAGGGTGGACCGGCGTACGCCCCATGGGCGCAGGGCTACTACAGCCGCTGGAGTGGTAGCGACATGCTCTCCGGCATGCTGATTGGCGGCCTGCTGTTCGGCGGCATGGGCAACATGTTCTCCGGGGTTGGCGAGGGAGTCGGTGATCTCATGGGCGGGATCGGCGACGGCGCCAGCGACGTGGGGAGCGGGATCGGCGACATGTTCGGAGACATCTTCGAGTAGCGCTACTCCGACAGGGTCGCCCGAATCTCTGTCAGCGCTTCCGAGCAGCCGTGGTCGATCTTCAGGGTGGCAAGCTCGTCACCTCGAGTGGCACCTCGATTGATGATTACGACTGGTTGCAGCCGCTTCACTTGGTGGCGTACGAAACGCAGCCCTGACATCACTGTCAATGACGAGCCAAGTACCACCAGGACCTCCGCGCGTTCAACGAGCGCGTACGCCGCCTCGACCCGAGCCTTGGGCACCGACTCGCCGAAGAACACCACATCGGGTTTGAGCCGACCACCGCACTGGACGCATCCGACCAATCGGAACTCCTGCCAATCATGAGCCACCGCATCACCGTCCGGCCGCAGCTCGGCGTGTTCCAGGACCTGTGGTTCGTCGATTTGTGGGTTCATCGTCGCCAACCTGTGCTGCAGCACGCTGCGCGCCGAGCGATCACCGCACTCCAGGCACACCACAGAGGCGATGTCCCCGTGCAAGTTGATCACTCCCCGGCTGCCGGCCGCGGAATGCAAACCGTCGACGTTCTGGGTGATCACTCCAGCGAGTCCAGCCCTTTCCAAGTCTGCGAGTGCTCGGTGACCGGCATTGGGTTGCGCGCGACCGATGCGGCGCCAGCCCAAGTAGGAGCGGGCCCAATACCGCCGCTGAGCATCGGCGGAGCCGACGAACTCGTTGAACTGCATCGGCGTGGCACGTACTGAGGTCGGCCCGCGATAGTCAGGGATCCCCGAGTCGGTCGATATGCCCGCCCCGGTGAGCGCGACCCAGCGGCGCCCGAGGAGAAGCTCTGTTGCCGCCGCAACTGCGGCAGGAGATGCCACGGTCACGAAGAAACCGTACTCGATTCGCTCAGCTGATCATGCCGCTGCCCCTGAGGCGGCGCGCGGCCTCGGCAACTGAGCCTGACATCGACGGATAGACACTGAAGGAGTCCGACACTTGAGCAACCGTGAGCCGCTGCGCCACCGCAATGGCTACGGGGAAGATCAACTCGCTGGCTCGAGGAGCAACCACTACTCCGCCGATCACGATGCCGGTCACCTTTCGGCAAATGAGCTTGACAAAGCCGTCGCGGCTGCCTTGCATCTTGGCCCGAGCATTCCCTCGCAACGGCAGGCTCATGACGCGTGCCGGCACTTCACCTGAGTCGACCTGCTTCTGAGATATACCGACCGTCGCGATCTCTGGCGCCGTGAAGACATTCGATGAGACGGTCTTCAAGTCGAGGGGTGTGACGGCGTCTCCCAGCGTGTGCCACATGGCGATCCGGCCCTGCATGGCCGCCACCGAGGCGAGCAGGAGCACGCCGGTGCAATCCCCCGCCGCGTACACTCCCCGCGCCGACGTACGCGACACGCGATCGACCTCGATGAAGCCACCCTGATTCAGCTTGATCCCGGCTTCTTCGAGACCGATGTCAACAGTGTTGGGTATCGACCCGACTGCGAGCAGGCAGTGGGAGCCGGTGACGGTGCGCCCATCGGTAAGCCTCACCTTGACCTGGTCGCCGATGCGCTCGACCGATTGGGCGCGCGAGTGTGAGAGCACAGTCATGCCGCGTCGCGTGAAGACGTCTTCGAGCACCTGAGCGGCCTCTGCGTCCTCGCCCGGGAGCACCCTGTCACGTGAGGAGACGAGCACCACTTCGCAACCAAGGGCGTCGTACGCACACGCAAACTCCACACCCGTCACGCCCGAGCCGACCACGATCAGCCGTTGCGGCGGCTCAGTCAATCCGTACAGCTGAGTCCAGGTCAGGATCCGCTCGCCGTCGGGTCTGGCGTCAGGCAGTTCGCGAGGGCGTGCTCCCGTTGCGATCAAGATCATGTCTGCAGGAAAGACCCGCTCGCCCTCTGTAGTATCAGCGATCACTCGGTCAGGGCCGTCGAGCCGACCGCGCCCGACCACCAGATTGACGTTGTCGCGAAGCACCCGCTCCTTGATGTCGCAGGATTGCGTATTTGCAAGATCAAGTACTCGTTGGTTCACGGCGGCGAAGTCGACACGAACCCCGGCGCTGACGTCGCCTTGATCATGGGGGCCGAAGCGGAGCCCGAGGTCGGCCGCCTGACGCACATCGGTCATCACTTCCGCGGTGGCGATCAAGGTTTTCGACGGAACACAGTCGGTGAGAACAGCAGAGCCGCCCATGCCATGGTTTTCGATGAGCGTGACCTCGCCACCCAGTCGGCTCCCGACCAGAGCTGCCTCGTAACCGCCAGGCCCACCGCCGATAATCACCACGCGGGTCATCTTCGGCATTCTTCCATCTCCCTGAGAAGGCCCGGACCAGATAGCCTCGCTGCTGTGCTGTACGCGGCGTACGGAAGCAATCTTGATCCAACCCAGATGGCCGGCCGCTGCCCGCACTCCCCGCAGCGCGGCACCGGGTGGGTCGTGGGATGGCGCATGACCTTCGGCGGCGAAGGCTGGGACGGTGCCCTGCCGACACTGGCCGAGGAAGATGAGAGCCAGGTCTTCGTTGCGCTCTACGACGTGACACCTGGGGACGAGAACGCTCTTGATCAATGGGAGAGCGCGAATACCGGCCTTTATCGCAAACTTCGGGTCCGGGTGGCAACCCTCGACGGCGAAGTGACTGCCTGGGTCTATGTGCTTAACGACTTCGAGGGCGGGATTCCAAGCGCCCGAACGATCGGCATCCTCGCCGACGCGGCCGAGGCCGCAGGTGCCCCGACCGACTATGTGGCGGAGCTACGCTCCCGACCCTGTGTCAGCGGTTGGTGAATCAGTTTCGCGTGATCAACTTTGTTGACTTCGAGTCGTAGCGGCTTCCCGTCGATCAACGCCCGCGGCCCGATCACCACGTGCAGTCACTAAAGTGCGACCATGCCTACCGATGGCTTGCCGTCTGATCCGTACGCCCTCGCCAAGGTTGCTGCGTCAGCCATTCTGGAACGCTTCGACATCGCTCGCCTCGATGCAGCCTTCGTGCTGGGATCCGGATGGTCGGCCGCCGCGGATGATCTTGGTGAGTCGATAGGCAGTTGCGAGCTGGCCGAGCTCCCCGGCTTCGCCAGGCCGACTGTTGTCGGTCACGGCGGCGCGCTCCGGATTGTGATCACCTCGGCAGGCAAGATCGCTGCCATCTTCACCGGACGCACTCACCTCTACGAGGGGTATGGGCCGGCCCGCGTTGTTCATGGAGTGCGCACCGCCATAGGTGCGGGTGCAGGGGTCATCGTGTTGACCAATGGATGTGGTTGCCTAAACCCCGAGTGGCCGCCCGGGTCGACAGTGCTCATCCGTGACCACATCAACCTGACAGGCAACACTCCGTTGGTCGGCGCGCGCTTCATCGACCTCTCCACGGCCTACTCGCGGCGGCTTCGTGATCTTGCCCGGTCGGTCGATCCCGGATTGCCAGAGGGTGTCTATGTACAGTTCGGCGGCCCGCAGTTCGAGACTCCAGCGGAGGTGCGAATGGCTGGGGCGCTCGGCGGCGATCTTGTCGGCATGTCCACGACGCTCGAAACCATCGCTGCGAGAGAGCTGGGCGCAGAGGTGCTTGGCATCTCCCTCGTCACGAACTTGGCAGCAGGCATCTCACCGGACCCGCTCAGCCATGAGGAGGTCCTGGAGGCCGGGCGGGAAGCCGCACCGCGTCTACGGCAGCTACTCGCAGGAATCGCGGCGGGACTGTGACCTCACGCGCGCCGGCGTGTCCCAGTGACCTTGGGCCCGCAATCGCCAGCTGGACCGCCCAAGACCCGGATCCGCAGACCCGGCAGCAACTGCACGATCTCTTGACCGCAGCTGAGGCTGGCGACGGGCCAGCGATAGCAGAGCTCGTCGATGCGTTCGCTGGACGGCTCCAGTTCGGCACGGCCGGACTTCGAGGTCAACTAGGTCCAGGACCCAATCGCATGAATCGCGTGATCGTCGGCCAGGCTGCAGCAGCACTGGCCACCTATCTTCTTGATCATGGTTTGGCCGGCGGCAAGGTGATCATCGGTTTCGATGCCCGACGCAACTCCGACATCTTCGCCCGAGATACCGCTGAGATCATGGCTGCTGCCGGCTTCGAGGCCATGATCACACCAGGTCCGCTACCCACACCGGTGGTTGCCTTCGGCATCCGCCATCTCGGTTGCGTAGCCGGAGTCGTTGTCACCGCCTCGCACAATCCGCCTCAAGACAACGGCTACAAGGTCTACCTCGGCGATGGCTCGCAGATCGTGCCGCCCGCCGACATGGAAATCTCCTCCCGCATCGATGAGGTCGCCAAGCACAGCCTGGCCGACATACCTCGCTCACGGTCCTACGCCGTTCTGGACGTTGCCTTGGTCGACGCTTACATCGATCGCATCGCCGCTTGGGTGCCGAGCGATGCGCCACGCCAACTGCGCTGGGTCTACACACCGCTGCATGGGGTCGGCGGATCACTTGTCGAACGGGTTGTCGAGGCGTGCGGATTTCCGGCAGGCAAGGTCGTCGCCGAGCAGGCCGAGCCGGATCCGAAGTTCCCGACGGTTGCGTTCCCCAATCCAGAGGAACCGGGCGCCATTGATTTGGCCGTCAAACTGGCCCAACGCATCAGCGCAGACCTGGTGATTGCTAACGATCCTGATGCCGACCGCCTAGCCGCCGCTGTCGTCATCAATGGACAGTGGCGAATGTTGCGCGGTGATGAGCTCGGCGCACTCTTGGGCGACGACGCGTTACGACGAGGCGTCCGCGGCACCTACGCCTGCTCGATCGTCTCGAGCTCTATGCTCGCGGCAATGGCAGCGGCGCACGATCAGCCATTCGCCTATACCCTCACCGGTTTCAAATGGATCGGTCGGGTACCCGGCCTGGCGTACGGCTATGAAGAGGCCATCGGCTACTGCGTTGACCCCGAGGCCGTACCTGACAAAGACGGGATCTCAGCGCTCGCGCGACTGCTGATGCTCGCTGCCGGCCTCAAAGCAGAGGGCCGCACCATTGCGGACCGGCTGGACGAGATCGCTCGCCGCTACGGGGTCTACGAGACGGATCAGATGTCACTACGGGTGGAACATATCGAGATCATTGCCGCAGCCATGGCTCGGCTTCGCGCGAACCCGCCGAAGCTGCTCGGCGGGCAGCAGACGTCGGTCGTCGATCTCGCCCACGGCAACGACATGCTCCCAGCTACCGATGCTGTGTTGATGAACGGCGAAACCATCAAGGTCGTGGTACGGCCGTCGGGTACCGAGCCGAAGCTCAAGTGCTATCTCGAGGCACGTCGGCCTGCGCCAGGGGGTGCCGGCCTCGGCGCCGCACGGGCCGCCACGCGATCGACACTCGCTGTAATCCGATCCGAGATGTCGGCAATCCTGGGGATCGCAGCATCGGAGAGCCCTTGAGGCCCCTGAATTTGCATCACGAGTGACGCTAAACGGCTCGAAGTGCCGTTTCTCGGACGCGATCGTGATGCGTTTTCAGGGCTCAGGCAGGAAATCTCCCGTCTGGTGGCATCGCACCCTGCAGAGAGCCTGTCGGCATATTGGTGCAAATGGCTATATCTGCGGTAGAATCTAAGGCACCTGTGCGGGGGTCACATGGATTTTTTTTGCTCGGGGAAGGAGTCTCCATTGGCCGAACTGACGCATCTCGAACCGTATGAGGTGCACGATGTGCTGTCACGACATGTGCTGACCGATGGCATGAAGCTGGTTCTGGATCTGCATCGCAGCCGAGGTAGTCGGCTGGTCGATGCCCGCACCGGCGAGCGCTATCTCGACATGTACACGTTCTTTGCCTCGGCTCCGCTGGGCGTCAACCCGCCCGGCATTGCCGACGATCCGATTTTCATGGCAGAGCTGGCCGAGATCGCTGCCAACAAGCCGGCCAACCCTGACATGTACAGCACCGCTTATGCGGAGTTTGTCGAAACTTTCGTCCGTGTGCTGGGCGATCCCGCCTTGCCCCACTTGTTCTTCATCGAGGGCGGGGCGCTGGCAGTTGAGAACGCGCTCAAGGTCGCGTTCGACTGGAAGAGCCAGAAGAACGAGGCGGCTGGGCGCGACCGCAACCTGGGCACTCAGATCATGCATCTGACCCGTGCCTTCCACGGCCGCAGCGGCTACACCCTGTCGCTCACCAACACCGAACTGCACAAGACTGATCGGTTCCCGAAATTCAACTGGCCGAGAATCGACGTGCCCGCGATCACTCACCCGCTAGATGATCATCTCGGCGAGGTGATCGCTGCCGAGGAGCACGCCTTGCGCCAGGCTGAGCGCGCCTTCGCCGAGCACCCTCACGACATCGCTGCATTCATTGCGGAGCCGATTCAAGGCGAGGGCGGCGACAACCACATGCGCCCGGAGTTCCTGCAAGCGATGCTGCAGCTCGTCCATGCCAACGACGCGCTGTTCATCTTGGACGAGGTACAGACCGGGGTTGGCACCACAGGAACAGCGTGGGCGTACCAGCAGTTGGGCATCCAGCCCGACATCGTGGCGTTCTCCAAGAAGGCGCAAGTCGGCGGCATCATGGCCGGCGGCCGAGTCGACGAGGTGCCGGACAACGTCTTCGCGGTGTCCGGACGGATCAACTCAACTTGGGGTGGCGGGCTGGTCGACATGGTCCGCTCGCGTCGCTCCTTGGAGATCATCGAGGCCGCGGGCCTGATCGAACAGGCTGGGCCGAAAGGTCAGCGACTCGTTGCCGGACTCGAGACGCTGCGCGACGAGTCGGGGTTGATCAGCAACGTCCGTGGTCGCGGCTTGTTCGTGGCCTTCGACCTCAAGACCGGCGAGGAGCGCGATGACGTCGTCAACGACCTGAGGACCGTCGAGCACCTCATCGTGTTGCCCTGCGGTGAGCGTTCGATTCGCTTCCGCCCGGCTTTGTCGGTGAGTCAGGATGAGATTGACGAGGCAGTCGGAGCCACCTCTCGCTCCGTCGTACGCGTCGCCAGCAAGGAGCTGCAGTACACGTGAAAGAAACCACGTCGCGCTCGCCAGTTCGTGGCGGGCTAGTGACATCGGTGATCGATGGCGTGCCGGTGCCTGGTGGCCGTACGCTGCCGAGCACAAATCCGGCCCGGCTCGACGAGGTGGTCGGGGAGGTGTCCTTCGGGGATGCCTCCACCGTCGTCAGGGCCGCCGAGTCAGCAAAGAAGGCCCAGGAAGCGTGGGCCTCCATACCGGCGCCGATCCGGGGTCGTTCCATCGCCCACGTCGGCCGACTGATCGAGGACAACGCCGAGGCGCTGGCGCGACTGGTCACCGCAGAGATCGGCAAGCCGTACGCCGAGGCGCTCGGCGAGGTGCGCGAGATCATCGACACCTGCGACTTCTTCCTCGGTGAGGGCCGGCGGCTCTATGGGCAGACAGTGCCCAGCGAGATGCCGGACAAGCAGCTGTTCACTTTCCGGCGTCCGGTCGGAACAGTCGCGGTGATCACCGCCGGCAACTTCCCGGTCGCGGTACCGGCGTGGTACATCGTGCCCGCACTACTGGCCGGAAACACCATCGTCTGGAAGCCCGCTGAATACTCCGCCGTCAGCAGCGCAGCATTCCACGAGCTTTTCATTCGAGGCGGCGGGCTGCCCGACGGCGTCTTCAATGTCGTGCATGCCGATGGGGCTGCGACCTTCTCTGGGCTCGAGCAAGCGCTGGAAGCGGGATTGATCGACAAGGTCGGCTTCACCGGCTCATCGGCAGTCGGTCGAGAGATCGGCGGGCTCACTGGCCGCTACTTGCAGACCGCCTGCCTGGAGCTGGGCGGAAAGAATCCGCTGGTCGTCACCCCGAGTGCAGATCTTGATCTTGCCGTTGAGGGAGCTCTCTTCTCCGGTTTCGGCACTGCGGGGCAGCGCTGCACTTCGCTGGGCACGATCATCGTGCACGAGTCGATTCATGATGAGTTCCTGGCGCGGCTGAATAGGGCCGTGGCCAGCGCACGGGTTGGCGATCCGGCCCAGGATGTGCTGATGGGCCCGATGATGGACGCGAAATTCGCGGAGCGATATGAGGAGTTCCTGGGCTGGATTCAAGCACACCACGCTGTCCAGGGGGCGTACGGAAGAATCACCGCGGACAACCCGCGTGAGGGCTTCGTGGGTGACCTGGGCAGCGGCCTGTACTACCACCCCGTCGTGGTCGATGGAGTACGCCCCGGTGACAGAATTTTCATGGAGGAGGCCTTCGGCCCTATCGTCGGCGTGACGACGTATCAGTCGCTCACCGAGGCGATCGAGTTGGCGAATGCACCAGGTTACGGACTTTCCTCCTCCATCTACACCACCGATCCC
>Ga0207428_10002326_pt1 | contig 19031 bp, 14 predicted proteins | sample RhiMethybrSRZTD1_FD_187600 | JGI IMG/M metagenome (GOLD analysis project Ga0207428, IMG submission 187600) | Populus rhizosphere microbial communities from Tennessee, USA - Rhizosphere MetaG P. TD hybrid SRZTD1 (SPAdes) (version 3) | ecosystem: Host-associated > Plants > Roots > Rhizosphere >...
GCAAAACTCGCGCTTATCAGGAGAGGTTTTATCCGGACGCGACGGTCACGACCGATTACCGCGAGTTGCTACGGCGCGACGAGATCGAGGTCATTGACGTCACGACGCATCCCGAGGATCGAGTCGAAATCATCGAAGAAGCGCTTCGAGCAGGCAAACACGTTTTGAGCCAAAAGCCCTTCGTCATCGATCTGGATGTCGGCGAACGGCTCACCCGTCTGGCTGACGAGCGCGGAGTCAGGCTGGCGGTTAATCAGAACGGACGATGGGCGCCACATTTCAGCTTCATTCGGGAGGCGCTGAGGGCCGGATTGATCGGGCGGCTGATGAGCGCGCATTTCAGCGCGCATTGGGATCACAACTGGATCATCGGGACGAAGTTCGAAGAAATCGAAAGCCTCGTCCTTTACGATTTCGGCGTCCACTGGTTCGACCTGGCGGCTCACTTCTTCAAAGGCAGAGAGGCGCTGCGGGTCAGCGCGTTCGCCACGCGCGCGTCAGGGCAGCGCGCCAAACCGCCGATGCTTGCCCAGGCGATCATTGAGTTCGAGGACGGCCAGGCCTCAATCGTTTTCAACGCTAACGTCGAACACGGCCAGGAAGACCGCACAGTCATCGCCGGAACCGAAGGCACGATTGTCAGCGCAGGCCCGAGCCTGTCGGAGCAAGCCATTACGATTTATACCGCTGATGGCAATGCGAAACCAACACTTGACGGCACGTGGTTCCGCGAGGGTTTTCACGGGGCGATGGCTGAACTGCTTTGCGCGATTGAAGAGAGGCGCGAGCCGGTCAACAATGCGCGGGGCAATCTGCGCGGCTTGAGTCTATGTTTTGCCGCAATCGCGAGCGCGGCTGAAGGCGTGGTGAAAGCGCCGGGCAGTATGCGGAAATTACATTAGTGTTCAACGTTAACCGCCGCAGGCGCGAAAAACGCAGAGGTCTCGCAGAGAGGAGGGAGGAATCCTCTTTCTTCCTCCCTCTGCGAAGCCTCCGCGATCTCCGCGCCTGCGGCGGTGAATACCAAACTGTTACTCGGAGCATCAGATACTTTTCAATGACCGCATCCCAAACCTATTTTGACAAAACACTGCAATTGCTCAATTACGTACGCGAAACGCAGACGCCCGCGATTGAACGCGCTGCTGAATTCTGCGCCGATTCGATCGCCAGCGGCGGGCTGGTCTTTCTCTTCGGCAATGGCCACTCGCGGATGATGTGCGAAGAGATGACGCCGCGGCAGGGATGCTTCCCGGGCTTCGTGGCGCTGGTCGAACTGGCGCTCTCGAACCACGCGGCGATTGTCGGCGCGAACGGGTTGCGCGCCCCGCTCCACCTGGAAAAATACGAGGGCTACGCCGAAGAGATTCTGAAGGGCTTCAAGTTCGGCCCGCGAGACGCGTTCGTCGTGATCTCGACCAGCGGCATTCGCCCGGTAATCGTCGAAATGGCGATGGGGGCGCGGCGTCGCGGGATGCCCGTGATCGCTATCTGTTCGCGCAGGCACTGCGAGCAATCGACTCCCGCGCATTCGTCCGGCAAGAAGCTGATCGACGTGGCAGACGTGGTGATTGACAACGGCTGCCCGCCGGGCGATTGCGTCGTCGAATTGGAAGGGCTGGAATGGCGCACCGGGCCGGCTTCGACCGTGACCGGCGCGATGATCATTAATATGCTGCGATGCTCGGTGGCCGAGCGATTGCTCGAACGCGGCGTGAAGCCCGAGCTTTTGCCCTCACATCAATTCGTCGGCGACGCCGACGCGGCTGAACAGCTCGAACGCTTTTACGAGGCCTACCGCCGCAGCCTCGCGCATCTGTATCAATGAGTGGAAGGCTTCAAAACAGAGTCTGCCTGATCACAGGTTCGACCGGCATCGGCGCGGCCACCGCGAGACTGGCTGCGAGCGAAGGCGCGACTGTCTTCGTCGTCAGCCGCGACGAGGAGAGCTGCCGCACGTTGGCAGGGGAGATCGGCTGCGGCTACCATGTCGCCGACCTGACGCGATCCGGCGAAGTCTCAGAAGCCGTTGAAAGCTGCCTGGCGCGGCGCGATCGTATTGACGCGCTCTTCAACGTGGCGGGCGTCAGCGGGAGAAAATTCGGCGACGGCCCCGTTCACGAATGCTCGGAGGAAGGCTGGGAGATCACTATGGAGACGAACGTCAAGAGCGTCTTCCTGATGTGCCGCGCCGTCGTCCGGCGAATGCTCGAACAGCCCGCCAGCGAGAGCGGCATGCGCGGTTCGATCCTGAACATGGCCAGCGCGCTGGCTTTCTCGCCCGAGCCGAAGTTTTTCGCCACGCACGCTTACGCCGCAAGCAAGAGCGCGATCATCGGTCTGACTCGCGCGATGGCGGCTTATTACGCGCCAAGCAAGATTCGCGTCAACGCCGTCGCGCCCGGACTCACGCGCACGCCGATGAGCCTGCGTGCGCAACAGAATCCCGACTTGCTCGAATTCATCAAGACCAAACAGCCGCTCTCGGAAGATTTGATCGAAGCCGATGACGTGGCCCGCGCCGCGGTCTTTCTGCTCAGCGACGACGCGCGCGTCGTCACCGGCGAAATAATGAGCGTTGACGCGGGATGGCGCGTGAGTCTATGAAAAGCCCTCTGCAATACGTTTGCTTTCTGTCCCGGCTGAATAATCCAAAAACAAAAATGTCGCGAATTCCGTAATAAGCGGAAGGGCGAGCGGGTTCTCATCCTGCGCGCTAATCAAACTTTCTCAACCAAAGGAGACTCATTAATGATCGACCAAAAAAGACCCTTCATGAGATTCGCCGTCAGCGCAGCCATCGTCGTAATAGCCTTGATACTCGGCGTAACGGCGATAACTTCGTTTGAACAGGCCAATGAGGGCGTCTATCGCGTGCAAGTCGTACGTGGGCAAATCAACAAGATCATCAAGCCGCAAGACGGTTGGGTCAGCACCCTGACGACTTTCGGAGACAAATACTACGATTTCAATATCCGGACTTTCACATTCCCGGTAAAAGTCAACGCTTCAACCAAGGATAATGCGGCCGTGACGGTTGAAATCACACTTACCGCGCTTCCGCCCAATGACGACGATAGTATTAAAGCGTACGTCCGTAAATTCGGCCTGGAAGAAGAAGAACGGCAAACGCGAATGACGCAGATCCTCACGGGCCAGGCCAACACGGAGACGAAGAACGCCGTGGCCAGCTACGAAGCCTACGGGCTGCTGGCCAGCCAGGAGGCCATTCAGAAGCGCCTTATCGACTCGCTGACGCCGATCTTAAAGCAACAACTGCTGCTCACGCTGGAATCCGTTCAAATCATCGGCAGGCCCGATTTCCTTGACGATCGAATCGAACAGGCCGCAAGCGCGGTGGTCGCCAACCAGAAGGCGAAAGAGGCGGCGGAGGCCGACCTCGCCCGCGCGAAAGTGGAGGCGGAAAAGAAGCAAGTCGAAGCTTCGACTTTGGCCAACCCTCAAACCTTCGCCATTCGACAGCTTGAGCTACAATTGGAAATAGAGCGCGCCCGCGCGGAAGGAATTAAGGGGCATCAGGGGCCGCTGACGATCGTCAACGGCGCAGCCAACCCGCAAATACAACTAAGGGGGCAACAATGATTAGGATCATCGGACTTGGCTTGTTCATAATTTGCCTGCCCTCCGGCATCGTCCTGGCCTGGTATCTGAAGCGGTACCTGGACCTGAAATTGAAGATCCTCGAAGACCGGCGCTACCGGGAATCGCTGGACGACATCTCGAAGATGTGAGGGAGTAAAAATGAGGTGTAATCTTTACGCAAATGATGAGTTGGTCGGTTGGGCAGAACTGACTCACACGGATCCGCCGATGGGCTGCGCCAGCGGACCGTTTTATCCCAATGATAGCTACGGAAAAATACAACCCATCATCCGTGAGTATAATTTGTATGATGGGACGCTTGGTGAAGTTAACGAGCAAAAGCGGATAGAGACGCAGGATAAAATCGATGCGTTGCGCCTTTCCGTGGTTACTGAAGATGGAGAAACCCTCGATCCACTAAGTGGCGTCCACATTGTTGATTTCTCCGAAGAGCTTGACGAAGATCCCTATCAACTCGACGTCCTTGGTTTACCTTTCGATATTTATGACCGCCTTTTCCCTTTAGCCTGGCAAGAGTATCTCGACCGCGTTAAAGGAAAAGAACAGGATTGATGAATTGAAGGAACGACCTTTACGAACAACAGTCATTGGCAGCTATCCCTTTCCCGGCTGGCTGGAATTCGCCTGCCAGCGCCTCGACCAGTTCGGCGAGGCCGACCGCGCCGAGTTGCAGGAAGACGCCGTGATCGCGGCGATACACGATCAGGTCGCCGCCGGATTGGACGTGATCACAGACGGCGAGCAGACGCGGCTCGATTTCAATCTGTCGTTTTACGGATTTCTGGAAGGCATAGAATTGGGGCAAACATTGACTCGCCGTTTCGGCCCTCCCGGGCACGATCAACGCGGCAAACACAGGATCACCGGCGAACTGCGCGCGCCGCGAGGCCTGGGCGTGGTTGATGAGTGGAAGAGATTGCAGCGGCTCGCGCAATCCGTACTCCGAAATTCGCAATCCGCAATCACGCTCAAGGCGAGCGTGCCGGGGCCTTACACATTGAGCGGGCGATTGCAGCCGGACGGGGAATATCCTGATCGTTTCGACATCACCGAGGCGCTGCTGCCGATCGTGCGCGACGAATTGGTCGCGCTGGTCAAGGCCGGATGCCGCGAGATCGCAGTGGACGAGCCTTCAATGAGTTGCTATGCGCATCGCGAAGACCCGCTCCGATTCGTCGATATCTTCAACCGAACGGTCGAGCCGGTCGCCGGCAAATGCCGGCTCTCGACCCACGCCTGCTTTGGAAACTACAAAGCCCGCGCGGTCGGCAAGCGAACTTACAAGCCGATGTTTCCGGCGTTTCTGGAGATCAAGGTCGACGAGATTCACCTGGAGATGGCCAGCCGCGAGTTCGCCGAGATCGAGATCATCGAACGGATCTCGGAGCGAATGGACGTCGTGGTCGGCGTCGTTGACGTCAAAAGCTACTACGTCGAAACGCCCGAAGACGTCGCCGATCGCCTGCGGCTCTGTCTGAAACTCGCCCCGCCCGAACGATTATCGTTTGCGCCTGATTGCGGATTGAGCCAGACTGCGCGCTGGGCCGCGCGACAGAAGCTGATTAATATGGTCGCCGGCGTGAAAAAAGTCCGAGAAGAACTGCAGATCAACTAAAGAGCCTTCATGTCGCCTTGCGACGCCCTGAAACGATGAAAAGTTCGTAGTCCCGGCTTCAGCCGGAACGGCTCGGCCACCAAGCCCTTCCGGCTGAAGCCGGGACTACGAACGATTTTCTGAGGAGATTTGATATGCGTAAATCCGAGAGTAATGCTGAGAAGAACTCACGACGAAGATTCATCAAGACGGCGGCGGCGGGCGCGATAGCCGCCGGATCGTTCGTACGCTCGAGCGGCTCGCCGAAAAGATTCGTTCTCGAACCCGAGCCCGAGCCTGAACAACAGGTGTCGGCGAATGACCGCATCAGAATCGGATTGATCGGCGCGGGCGGGATGGGCTTCGGCGACACCGAAACCGCGCTGCGCGTCCCAGGCGTCGAACTCGTCGCCGCCGCCGACCTCTACGACGGACGCCTCACACACGTCAAGGAGGTCTTCGGCAAAAACGTCTTCACGACGCGCGATTACCGCGAGGTTCTTTCGCGATCCGACATTGACGCGGTGATCATCGCCACGCCGGATCACTGGCACCAGAAGATTTCGATTGAAGCGATGAAGGCGAACAAGGACGTCTACTGCGAAAAGCCGATGGTGCAGAAGCTCGAAGAGGGGCTCGCCGTCGTCGAAACGCAGAACCAGACGAAGCGAATTTTCCAGGTCGGCAGCCAGTTCGTCAGTTCCGTCGTTTACAAGAAAGCCAAGGATATGCTGGCGTCCGGCGCCATCGGCCAGTTGAACCTGGTCGATTCGAGTTTGTGGCGGCGCGGGGCGATGAGCGCATGGCAATATTCGATCCCGCCCGACGCCTCGCCGGAGACCTGCGACTGGGATCGCTTTGTGGGCCATGCGCCGAAAGTCCCGTGGGACCCGAAGCGATTCTTCAGGTGGCGCAACTACCGCGATTACGGCACGGGCATCGGCGGCGATCTCTTCGTTCACCAATTCACCAGCGCGCATTTCGTCACCAACTCCAAGGGCCCTTCACGCGTCTTTGCGACTGGGGGGTTGCGGCTCTGGCATGACGGGCGCGACGTGCCCGACGTGCTGCTCGGCCTGTTCGATTACCCGAAAACCGACGCGAGCCCGGCCTTCTCGATGAATTTCAGAGTCAGTCTCGCCGACGGCGGAACCGACCAGGCCGGCTGGGGCACATGGACTTATCGTTTCGTCGGCAGCGACGGCGTGATCGAACTCGGCGATGAGCTAGTCATCAAACGCCCGCCGCCGGCGAAAGAACCCGGAACCTCCATCGACACCTTCCCCGAAGCCGTTCAGAAGGCGTTCATGGCCGAGTACCGCAAACAGTATCCGAGAGGCGAAGCCGCGATGAAGGAGATTACCGAGGTGAAGTACAGCCCTCCGCCGAGATACGACGAACGACTCGATCATTTCAAGAACTTCTTCAAGGCGATGCGGACGCGCGAGCAGGTCCTGGAAGACGCCGCGTTCGGCTTCCGCGCGGCGGCCCCGGCGCTGATGGTCAACGTCAGTTACTTCGATAACCGCGTCTGTGAATGGGACCCGGAAGCGATGAAGTTGAAGGCGAGAGCATAGAGTTCGGGCGTATAAAGAATATTAGCCACAGAGAACACAGAGAACACAGGGAAATTATTATGTCCTCTGTGTTCTCTGTGTTCTCTGTGGCTAATATTCTTTTCAGGCGGCAAAAACTGGCGGGCGCTTCTTCGCCCAGGGCCGCGCCTCTTCCAATTCATAAGCCAGTCCGAGCAGCGTCGCTTCGCCCCCACGCCATGCCGCGAACTGACTTCCCACAGGCAATCCGTCGCGCGTCCAATACAACGGCACGGACATCGCAGGCGTCCCGACGGCGTTGTGCAATGGCGTGTAGCCGACTTCGTCCAAAAACCTGTTGAGCAGCGTGTCGAAATCGAGCGTCGGGGAGTGCCAGCCGATCTTGGATGGCGGAAGGCGCAGGACGGGGGACAGAAGCGCGTCATAGGTCTTGAATAACTTTTCGACGGATGCGCTCACTTCCGTAAACACCTTGACCGCTCGTTGCGAGCAGAGTTGAAGTCCGCCGCGTTTTTTGGCCAGGTCAACCAGACCAAGTGTCCACGGCTCCAACACATCTTCGAGCCTGATCTCTTTGCTCGGCAATAGATTGATTTGCCGCAAGGTAAACGACGCCGCCAAACCCAGAAACGCATCGTTGAATTCCTGGCCGCTGATTTCCAGCTTCGCCTCCTCGACCCTATGACCGAGCCTTTCTAACAATTGCGCGCTCGCGCGGATCGCCTTTTCGACTTCCGGATGAGGCTTCTTGCCTTGAACGGTCTCCAAGATCATCGCCACTTTCAGACGTTTTTTGGACGGGCCGGAGATGAACCCCACAGGCGGCAGGTTCTCGTCGTTCTTCTTTTCGATGAAGTTCAGGAACGCCGCCGTATCGCGCACCGAACGGCTCAGACACAGTTCGGAGGGGATGTTGAGAGATTCGATCCCCAGGCTCCAGGCTCGGGTGTTTCCCAGTTCGCGCTCTCGCGTGGGCTTCAACCCGAAGATCCCGCATTGACAGGCCGGCATGCGAATCGAGCCGACCGCGTCAGTGCCATGCGCAAACGGAATTATTCCGGCCGCGACCGCCGCCGCCGATCCGCCGCTCGATCCGCCCGCCGAGTGATCGGTATTCCACGGATTGCGCGTCGCGCCGTGTAAAACGGGTTCGGTAGTATCGAGCAATCCAAACTCCGGTGAGTTGGTTATGCCCGCGACGATCATCCCCGAACGCTCCATCGCGTCGATCAACGGAGAGTTCGTCCGAAACGGACTGCCGTTCTTCTCGATGTATCTCGCTAAGAGACGCGAGCCGGCGTCTATGCGGGCGTCCTTGTATTGAGTGAGATTCTTCAACATCACCGGGACTCCGGCGAACGGCCCGTCGCCGATTTCCTGCTTCGCCCGCTCGCGCGCCTTCTCGACGTCGAAGAGTTTGGTCAATACGGCGTTGATCTTCGGATTGACTCGTTCGATTCGCCCGATCACGTCGTCAACGAGTTCGAGCGGTGAAATCCGCTTCTTCCTGATCAACTCGGCCAACCCGAGCGCGTCGTAATTGGCGAGTTCGGAAAGTTTAGGTTTTACCTGGGCGGCGGCGGCGTATTCGCAGAGCAGTGAACCGCCCGCTGTCGCGAGCGTAAAGACAGCGGATTTCTTGAGAAAGTCTCTGCGAGCATGATCCATAATGGTGTCCTCCTGGAAAATCGTGCGGAACCTCGGCGGGAAGCGGGTGATACGGCATTCGGGTGAATACAACTACGAACTGACAGACCTTTACGAAGTTTCTTCGATGGGCTAATTTTCAGCGCGAATTTGTCTCTTAAATCAAACCGCGCAAGATTGGCACAGCATTGCGCGAGGAAGCAAGCGGTCGCATGCAGGATCGACCGCTTGCTTCCTCGCGCAGCGCCGCGCCGGTGTCTTTAATACAACCCGAAAGAAGGGCCGAAAGGAAACTTTATGAACGAAAAATCCCACTCTCCCGCGAAGAGGGCGAGCGTCGCGCTGCCGCTGTTGATTACCTTATTCTGCGCTTCGATCTCGACGTCCCAATCGCCCGCCCCCGCCGAAGCTTATCAGGTGACAGTTCAGACCGGCATGCGAGTGAAGATGCGCGACGGCGCGCAGCTCGTCGCCGACGTCTACCGGCCCAAGGCCGCCGGCAAATTTCCCGTGCTGCTGACGCGCACGCCGTACAACCGCCGCGATTTCAATACCGGGACGTACCTTGCCTCGCTCGGCTACGTGGCCATTCTGCAGGACACTCGCGGGCGGTTCGATTCCGAAGGCGAATTCTATCCGTTCAAACACGAAATCGAGGACGGCTACGACACCGTCGAATGGGCCGCCGCGCTGGAATACTCGAACGGAGACGTCGGGATGTTCGGCGGATCATACGTCGGAGCGACGCAGATGCTCGCCGGCGTTTCAAAACCTCCGCATCTGAAAGCGATCTTCCCTTACATCACGGCGTCGGAGTATTACGACGGCTGGACATATCAGAGCGGCGCGTTGATGCAGTGGTTCGCCAGTTCGTGGTCTTCCGGGTTGGCCGAAGACACGCTGCGCAAGATGGTCAATTCCAGACAGCGCCCGAAAGATTGGGTTCAGCAGTTCCCCGTCGAAGATTACCGTTTGATCAATATCCCGGCAGCCCGGGAAGTCGCGCCCTATTTCCGCGACTGGGTCGAGCACGAGCGCGACGACGAATACTGGCGCAGGTGGAAGGTCTCGAATCATTACAGCCAGATGAATGTCAAGGCGCTGCACGCCGGCGGGTGGCACGACATCTTCCTGAAAGGCTCCATCAAGAATTTCGTCGAAATGCGGAAGGGCGCGGCCACGCCGGAGGCGCGCGACGGTCAGCGGCTGCTCGTCGGCCCCTGGGCGCACGCGGGGACCTCACCCGAAGGAAAGATCGGAGACGTGGTCTTCGGCAAACAGGCCGTGTTGGACATGAACGCCACGATAGTCAGATGGGCCGATTTCGCGCTGAAGGGCGTCAAGAACGAATTCGCCGGCGATGCGCCCGTCCGCATCTTCGTGATGGGCGACAACGTCTGGCGCGATGAAAAGGAGTTCCCCCTGGCCCGCACGCAGTACACGAAGTATTACTTCCACTCGAACAAGGGCGCGAATTCGGCGGCCGGCGACGGCGAGCTTTCGATAAATGCTCCAGTCAAAGAGGCAGTCAAAGAGAAGGCCGACACTTATGAGTACGACCCGCAGAACCCGACGCCGACCATCGGCGGGCGGTTGTGCTGCGGCGCGGCCATTCAGCCAGGCCCTTTCGATCAACGCCCTAACGAATCGCGACAGGACGTGCTGGTCTTTTCCACCCCGCCGCTCGAACGCGACACCGAGGTCACCGGTTACATCACCGTCGAGCTTTACGCCTCGTCCTCCGCGCCTGACACCGATTTCACCGCGATGATCGTGGACGTCGATTCACACGAAGGTAGGGCGGGTTATGCGCGCTTTCTGACCGACGGCGTCGTTCGCGCGCGCTACCGTAATTCGACCGAACGCGCGGAGCCGATTGAACCGGGCAAGGTCTACAAATACACGATTGATCTGTGGGCTACGAGCAACGTCTTCAAGGCCGGACACCGAATTCGCGTCTACATATCCAGCAGCAACTTCCCGCGCTTCAATCGCAACCTCAACACGGGCGAGCCGGCGCTCGGAGCGACCAAGATGATCAAGGCGAATCAGACGATCTATCATGACGCCGAGCGCCCATCGGCGATCGTGTTGCCGATCATTCCAAGGTAGCCGCTAAGCGACTGGGCGACAAGGCGACGGGGCGACGGAGGGACAGGGTGACATAGAAATAATGTCTTCTTTCTTTCGCCCCGTCGCCCAGTCGCCCCGTCGCCCTCTCGCCCTCTCGCCCCGTCGCCCCGTCGCCCCGTCGCCCTGTCCCTCCGTCTTTTCCTTTAATCAGGCTCTGTTCGATTGAGGACGGACTGAAGGCGCCTGCCGAAATAAGCTCTACCTCTCCCATTTTCCCGCGTTTTTAATTCGGTGAACGAGGCAAGTCTGGATAGGCGCGCCCGTTCATAATCAGGATTGACTTCGATTCAATGTGTAGAAGGAGGAAATTCCATGGCGAACAGCAGAGGTATAACCACGTTCATTTTAACACTGGGGTTTACAGTTTTGATCTTTACGGCTTGTGAGCCTCGACCAGAGCGCGAGCGCGTCGGCGAAGCCACCCCCAGTCCGACCGTGGGAGTGACCCCGTCGCCGACCGCAAGCCCGACTGGAAGCCCTGTGGCGCTCACTGTTCCCGAAAAGGAGTTTATGACGAATGCGGCGCGCGGAGGCATGCTGGAAGTTCAACTGGGTAACATGGCCGCGCAGAAGGCGTCGAGCAATGACGTGAAGCAGTTCGGAGAGAGCATGGCCACGGACCATAGCCAACTGGGCCAGAAGTTGCAGCAACTGGCGTCGAACCTAGGCTTCACGCTGCCGACGAATTTGAAGCCAGAACAGCAGGCCCTTGTCAGCCGGTTGGAGAAACTCTCCGGCAAGACGTTCGACCGTGAATATATAAAAGAGATGGTCACCGACCACGCAAATGACGTATCGGTATTCGAGCGCGCCGCAACCCAAGCGACCAACGCGGATATCAAACAGTTCGCGTCCGAGGCGCTGCCGACGCTGCGCGATCACTTGAAGATGGCGCGCGAGATAGCCGGCAAGCTGGGCGGCAAGACTCAATGACCTCGCCGCGCGCCGGTTATAACTAAATCAAAACACCTGAGGCCGGCAGGGCGCCACGCGGCGCTTTGCCGGGGTCTCAATGTCGCGTGTTTCGATTTAGCGTGGAGGTTTTCGATGAAAGCGATTCTGCTCGCCGCAACAATATTACTATCTCTTGCCGGGCAGAATCCCTCTCAAGATAAACAGACCGCCACGGACGACCAGGGCGTCCAGAGCCTGCAATCCACTCCCCCGGCCCAACAACCCACTCCCCCAACTCAAGGCCAACAGCCTCCGACTCCGGCGCAGGACAGCCAGGGGCCTAACCTGGTTATTGAAGAAGTCATCTTTGAAGGTAACAACGTCTTTTCAAGCGCGGAGCTGAGCCGTCAATTGCGACGCGTTAGCGCGGACGTGTTATTGCGGGCGTTCGGGCGGCGCAATGTTTTCACGCGCGAGCGCTTTCAGGAAGACGCCACGCGTTTGATGAGATACATGACTGATCGTGGTTACCTGAACGCCTCGGTCGGTGAGCCCAAGATACGGTTCATAAACATCGCCGACGCCGCGCGTACCGAGGGCGACGTTCCCGTCCGGCTGATCATTCCCATCACCGAAGGCCCTCTGCACAGGCTCGGCAAATTGACCGTCCGCGACGGCTCCGTGCTCACGCCCGAACAGGCGCGCGCGCAGTTCCCCATCAAAGAGGGCGAAGTGATCAACGCCAGTCTGATGGAGGCCGCGCTCGCTGGGCTGCGCGATCTTTATGGCCGGCTGGGCTACCTGCAGTTCGCCCCGGAGATCGAGTTCAAATCCACGCAGCCCGTCAATAATGAAGTGGTGACTGATATCACAATCACGCTCAACGAGGGGAGGCGCTTCACTATCGGGCGGCTGGAATTCGTCGGCAATTACCGGACGGTGGACTTGTACCTGCGGCGAATGATCCCTCTAGACGAGGGCGAGTATTTCGATTACGGGAGATTGCAGGAGGCGATTGAGAGGTTCAACCGCACGGGACTCTTCGACCCCATCAAGCCCAGCGACATAATCATCAATTACGACATGGCGCAAGGAACCGCGAACGTCGAACTGCATCTGACCGAGCGCGACGTCCAGCGGATCGATTTCAGCGGCGGCGGGGGCAGCATCGGCGGAGTCAATGCCGGGGTGGATTATTCGAACATCAGCCTGACCGGGCGGCTCGACAGCTTCGCCGCTCAGATGCGCTTTGGCAACCTGGAGCAATTGGCTTCGGCGCAATACACCAACACGCTGCTGACGGCGAGGCCGGTCACTATAAGTCTGTCAGGCTTCTACCAGCGATTCAAATTCGTTGAAGCGGGGTCTGACCGGCGACCGCTCTACATTCAAACATCGGCCGGGATGAACATTGGCGCGACGATCCCGCTGGCCAGAGGTCGCAACAGCCTGGCCGCCGCGACGCGCGGGAGTCTCTTCTACGCGCTGAATTTCACCAGGTTGAGAGACCTCACGGCCGGGCAGTCGCCGGGCGTGAGCAGCGTCGAACGGGACAACTTCCGGCTGGCCGGCCTCACGCCGGCTCTGACGCACGACAAGCTGGATCGAAGTTTTGACCCCATGCGCGGCGTGCGGCTGACCTCCGGCGTCGAGACGAACGGACGGGCGCTCGGAGGCAACATCAACACGGTCAGACCCTGGATCGATTTCCGGCAGTTCGTCCCGCTCAATGAGGGGCTGCGGCGCGGCGAGCGGAACGTCTTCGGCTACCGCCTGCGCGCCGGGCACATCGCCTCATACGGCAGGCCCTTCGATGCGCGCACGCTTTCGGTGATCGACGGCGTACCGATCTCCAGTCGCTACTTCCTTGGCGGAGATATGGAGGTGCGCGGCTTCCCCATCAATTCGATTGCGCCGCTGGCCCGCGTGGATCGGCTACTGGCCGTCGGAGACACTCCGCCGGTCCTTCTCTCCAGCGGCGTGCAGCCCATCGGCGGCGACACCGAACTGATCGGCAACGCCGAATACCGCGCGCCGCTAACGCGAAGATTGTCCGGGGCGGCCTTCTTCGACATCGGCGCAGTGTTCAACACTGGCGGGTTGAAGGAGCAGCAATTCATCAGCCCAGTGCAAACCACTCCGCCGGTTTCAAACACCTTCCTGATAACGCGGGTGCGGCCCCTGGGAGACATCGGCGATCGGCTCCCGAATTACCGCATCTCGCTCGGCGTCGAACTGCGCGTCATGGTTCCCGTCGTCCACATTCCGCTGCGCTTCATCTTCGCATACAACCCGAACGCTCAAATCAGCCCGCCCCCGGCGACGCTGCTCGCGCCCGAAAAGAGATTTGCTTTTAGAATCGGCTTTGGCCGCACGTTATAGCATTGGCCGTTGACCTGGAATTATTCAACATGCTGGAATTGAAGGTGGGAAGCGGCGCGTCAGAGGCGTTGATCCGTGAAGGGCTTGAGCAGACCGCCGGCTATATGGAACGACGCGGCGCCGATGAAGGCCTCCTTGTAACCTTCGACCGCAATTCAAACAGGACCTGGGAAGAGAAGATTTGCCGCCGCGCCGAAGCCCACGCCGGGCGAACCATATAGGTCTGGGGAATGTAAATTGCGGTAGCGCATCTGCTCGCTGGCGCAACTCCCGCCGCAAACGCGAAGCCTTGGCGATGTTCATAGCTGCCCAATCAGAGCTGTAATCCCGAAGCCCTTCAAAAACCTTGAAGCATTCACGGCTTCATTGAAAAGAGGGAGAGCTGTAGTGCGCCGACGCCTCTGCCTGGCCGCTATTTGAAGGAGCAATGCTATAGTTCTCGAACATGGTTTTTTACCTCGCTGAATGGCGCGCCGAACCTTCTCTTCCTGCGTTTTAAGGTTGTAGAAAGCCGTTCCAAAGCGGTCACAGAATGTCTTCCGGCACTGCCGGCAGCGAATGACAAAGACGTTTTGGCCGCTCCGCAACGTGTAGCGGCTGTGATAGGCTAGCCGCCAAGCAGGCGCTCCACAGTGTGGGCACTGCCCGGTATGAGGTTTTGTTTGGTTCGTCACAACCCAAGCTTGCCTCTTACCGCTCAATCACTTCAAAGATCAGCTACGGAGTATCTTTCGGTCTACTGTAGCAGGTAGCTTGTATGAAAGTAATTTAGCTAGAAAGATACATGCTGGTATACTCACTCCAATTCCGAAAGGAGCATTAGGCAAGTTAATATACAATTGATGGTATGCTCCAAGCTTGAGATTAATTCTTAAATTTGAAAATTCCGCAATCGAAACTAAGTATATGTAGAGATCAAAACCAAAGCTAAAGAAGAAGGTTAACGGCACAGAAAGGAACTTAGGGAGCTGTATCATCTGTATAATGATAGATGTTTTGCGTCCAAAAGGCTGTTCTTGCCATAAAGTTATGCCCGCGACAATACTTAGGATGTAAACTCCAAAAGCAATTACGGCCGCGAGTGGGGCATGAATGGTTTCAGTGGCTATTAGTACTTGCCAAGTGATTAGCCCGATTCCTGAAAGGCCACCAGCAACCTCAAGTCCTGCAATGATGCGTAGCCATGTTTTCATGCGATGTAAGTTCGTCTAAACAATTATCTCTCTGTCGGGCCGCTATTGTTACGCCAAATAAAGCTAACGGAGTAGTTCCACCGCCCTTCATTGGGGGCAATGCCGCCGACATATTCGACAATAATCTGTAAATCATTTTTGCGAAAAGCTATCTTTTTACTATCCCTGCTCTCCCCCAAAAAGGATTGCGAACTTTCCTCACTAGTCAACTTCCACCCTCTTTTGGAGAGTATATTTAAATAGAACCGCTTAACTTCTTCGTAGCCGCTCAACGAGTAATAACTTCTATATACTCCCGCATCCATCGCTCTTGAGCTAAAATGCATAGCAACTTCTCGAAAGTCCGGATATGCGGGCGTTTCAGAAGAAAGCGCCCTAAGTTCCTTCAACTTCGCGTCGTTTCGATTCGGCGAATATTGCTTCCAAATATAGACGAGAAATAAGCAAAGCGTGACGAAAGCAACAATGCATATTACATTAATTACTTGATGCTTTGCCCAGCTAGTCATTATCGTGACCATCGGATGCGAGATTTTCCAACCTTGAAAGCGGATCCACCAGTAACTCCAACTCCAGGTGTGGAAAGCCCTATACTAGTTGCTGTACCATTCCCCGGTGAATATATTATTCCGACACCGAGCCCACTCCCCGCAATAGAACCGGTAATGCTTGGCCCCGTGAAGTAATTGTTCATTTGGGGCCCGGGAGGAACGTCGAACTGATTCAGCCAGACGAGCGACACGCTGCCGCCTAATCTGAGGATACTCTTAGTATCTAACCAAGCTTCTTTAGAGGTAGAAGGAGTAGGGTATATTTCTGGCCCAATTGGTTTTCTCGGGACAACATCAAAAGGAGTCGCATAGAAATAACCATTAGCATCGACCGTGATGGTGTGTCCAGAATATAGAGCTTGATAGCTGAATGTGATGGCATCCGGTAAACGTAAAACCTCGTTTTGTTTCGGAACCATCCCCGTTCGAACAAATTGCAATGGATTTTGGGCAATACGAGCCCGTTCATGTGGCGTAAACGGTCTCGTCCCCCCCATACGACTTGGACTATCAGTCCTAACACCGAAATTTGGTCCCTCTGTCCCCATCGTAAATATTAACATATCTACTTCTACAGTGTCTCCAACATCACGTTTAGCCCCTCCTTTAACGGTTTTGGATGAGACTCCCGCCTGCCGTTTCCCCTTAGATTGTTGCAAAGAGCCAAAATTAAAGAAACTCCCTCCGCCAAAACTGAAGCTAAGGCCAAACGGTCCAATCTTAAGTCCACCGCCGCCGCCGCCACTTTTGCCGCCTGTTGGGAATGGTCCACCCCAACTCCAAACAACAGTTGGCCCATCAAGCCCCAACGAATCGGTACTATTTATCGGATCGTTCTCGACATAGGCGTAGAGATTTAAACTCTGTGGGTTTGCCAGTTCCGCCGCGCCCATTCCGATAGGGTCGACCTGCGTGAAGCGGCCCTGCTGTGGGCTATAGAACCGGTTCACCGCGTAGTCCATACGTGTCACTTCGCTCCGGTCGTAACTCGTGAACCTCTTCTTCGACGGGTTGTCGTGTGTCGGATTCTGGTAGGGATTCTCTCCTCCGTAGACCGAAGTGAACGGCTGCATATTCCCGAACGGCATCGTAAACTGCTCGGTCACTACCGTCCCGTCGAGGGCGGTCGTCAGGCGCGTTCCCAGCCGGTCAGGGTGATGGAAGCGTGTCTCCGTCTCGTCTGCGCCGCTGGTCGTCGCCAGCAGCCGTCCGCCCATATAGACGTAACTCGTCTTCCAGATCAGGGCGTTTGCCCCCGACGCATCGTACTCGGCGACGATCTGCCCTCCGGCCCATGCGAAATACTTCGTCACTCCGCCTTCGACGCTCATCAAGCGCTGGTTGCCAACCCCGTACGCATATGTCGCCAGGACATTACCGATCGCGTCGGACACCTGGACCAGCCTGCTCGCGCAATCATAGCGGTACTGTTGACGCGTCCCGCTGTTATCTATTACGGCCATCGTTTGATTGCCCACCAGGTCATACTCGAAGCCTGACGAAATGACTCGATTGTTCACCGTGTTGTAGGTCAAATTATCGAAGCCGTCTAGCCCCATCACCGGATTCGGCGGCGGGGGCGGCACAGTGCCTCTCTTTCCAGCCTTATCCCATGCGGCCCGGCCCCCGTATAGCGTGAACGCCATTCCTTTAACTGCCCGTCCTTCCAGACCCACGGCGGACGCAGGGACCTCCAGTTTCACCCAACCTCCACCGGCCGGCAATCCTCCTATATATTTTCGTGACGCTGTTCCATCAAGTCCCCATGGGATCCTGTTCTCCCCCCAATATGCGCGATGATCCCAGGACCCGTCATTCCATTGCAACATTAACTCCTGGGGCATGTTCGCCGGATCGAGCCACGCCCACGTGTAGAGCATATCTCCCGCATTCACGTTGAGTGTGTTAGTCGCGCCGTCGAAGAAATGTTGATGGATCTTTCCACCCGGCACGGCCCCAGTCCACTTCCAGCCATAACCGCCATCGGCGGCCGCCGTCGCCCCTGGGGGAATGGAATCGTCCATCATGACGTAATCCTCAGAATCGAAATGAGGTTCCGAATAACATCCCAGCACCGGATCGCATATTTCCTCCCACCAGACATTCACCCCCTGTACTCCGGCCAGGTCCCAATTCGCCCGGCCTCCGAATAAGGTGAACGCCATGGCATGTACGTCCCTCCCTTCTAAGCCCACCGCCGAGGCGGGCACTTGGAGCCTTCCCCATCCGCCCGCCGCGGGCAACGGCCCCATATATCTCCTGGAATTTGTCCCGTCAGTTCCAAATCCGATCACATTAGCTCCCCAATAGGCCCGATGGTCCCAACCATTGAGGTCTTCTGCCCACTGCAACATTATCTCCTGAGGCGGGTTTAGAGGATCGAGATATACGTAGGCATAGAGCAGTCCACCCTGTCTAACCGGGAACCTTGGCGACGCCCCCGAGAAATAATGTTGATGGAAGCCCTCGACAATGCCTGTTTGATTAGACACGTTTCCCGAGAATGGGGGAGGGCTCCAATCGTTAGTGGCAATATTTGATATGTGCGAGAGGGACCCGGACTGAGGCGAAGGCGAGGAACTGATCCAATTCCAACCGTCTCCGCCTGACGCCCACGGCGTCGCGCCCGCAGGCAATGTGTCGTCCACCCAGACCGTTTCGCTCGGCGCTTGACTGCCCGTGCCCTTATTGCCGTAACGGTCGTATGAATGATTCTGAACCCAGGCCGGATTGCTGAACGCGGCGGCCCCGCCCTTGGTTTTAGTCAAGCGCCCCAGTTTGTCGTATTCATAGGCGCGGTTGCGCGCCTGGTTCTTGAGGTCGGTCAAGGACGTGAGCTGACCGGTCTTCACCCCGTTGTTGTTCGGGTCGTTGTTGAGCGTGTAGTTGTATTTGAGGTCTACGAGGAGGTTGGCTCCTTGCTTCACCTGTTGGCCAGTCATCAGCCCGGTCTTCGGGTCGAAGCCGTAGAGTTCCTTCACCTGCGCGCCGACGTCGAGCGACGTCGCCTGGCTGGCCGCGTTGTAGACGGGGTTGGAGGCGTATGTCACCACACCGAACTTCAGGCTCTCGATCCGGCTCGCCATATCATAAGCCGGCTCGACCTTCTTGCGGAACTCTCCCGCCCCGTATTGCTGCGGGTATTCGCTATGCTTAAGCCGGTCGATCGAATCCCACAGGTATTTGGTCACCACTGGATAGCCCGTGCGCCCGGCGAAGGTCTGACTGACCTCGGAGAGCCGCCCCTCGCTGTCATAGCTGAGCTGCTCATTGCCCATCCCACCGCTGACGGAGACGCTCTGCGCGCGCGTCTTGTCGTGGATCGTCATGTAGGCGTAGTCCACCCTCGGCGTGTCCGGGATGTTGGCGATCAGGCTCGCGGGCACGCCGATCTTGTCATACTGCACCGACAGCAGCCTGTTGAGCGGGTCGTTGTAATCATAGCGCGTCTGGACTC
>Ga0207428_10002329_pt1 | contig 19020 bp, 14 predicted proteins | sample RhiMethybrSRZTD1_FD_187600 | JGI IMG/M metagenome (GOLD analysis project Ga0207428, IMG submission 187600) | Populus rhizosphere microbial communities from Tennessee, USA - Rhizosphere MetaG P. TD hybrid SRZTD1 (SPAdes) (version 3) | ecosystem: Host-associated > Plants > Roots > Rhizosphere >...
GAGCTCACCGCGCGAAACCTCTACACGTACTACAAGGCCGACATCTACGCGTATGTGATGGTGATGCAGAACATCAACCGCGAGCTCTGTCGGCGGCTCCGCAGCGCCGACAACCGCATTGCCGAGCTGACCGATGCTTCACGCGAGGGACGGAGCTTGCCCGGCGATGACTCGTGTGAACTCGGGAGCGCTTCGCCCCTGACCCATCGGAACGAGTGACGCCGAACCGGCATCGCTGCGACCGGCAACAAGTGAGATGTCAGCTTTACGGGTTAGGCGAGGTCTCAACGAGGACAGCCTTGGGTCCAAGCGCGACAAGTCGCAGACTTAAGACATTCGCAAATTGGCTATCAAGATCGCTGCAGCCGGGTCGGCGAAACACGCAGCTCGCGACAGTCGCGGTTCAGCCCTTCGGTGCGGCGCGCCGGGTCATGGTCGCTGACCGCTGCGAGGCGCACGCCAAGGCAGTGTCAGGCGCACGGTCGTTCCGTTGGTGCTGCTCTCCCGGTCGATCCGGCCCCCGAGCTGTCGCGCAAAGGCCTCCACCAACCGGCCGCCGGCGCCGGAATCCGTGCGGCGGAGGTCGACTCCTTTGCCGTCATCAGCGATCGTCAGGCAAAGCTCTCCCGGACTGCGCTTGAGCGCGACCAGGATTGAGCCGCTGGCATCGCTCGGGAACGCGTACTTGCATTCGTGATGAGCTCGTTCACAATGAGCCCAAGAGGAACCGCGTGATCGGCCGGCAGGCGCTCGCGCTCGATGTCGGTCTTGAGCGCGATCGAGTTGCCATTCTCCTTTTGCACCGACTCGATCAGGTCGCGGCACAACGCCTCCAGATAGGTGGCGGCATCCACCTCCTCGACGGAATCGGTGTCTCCCAAGACGGCATAGAGGCGTCCGAGGGCGGCGATCCGATGCGACACGCTTTCAAGCGCGATCTTGCCCTGGCGGGTATTCTGGCTGCGCGCTTCGAGGTTGATCATGGAAACTATGATCTGCAGGTTGTTTTTGATCCGGTGGCTGAGTTCTTGCAGAAGTGCGGTAATACGCGCGTGCGCAGTCGCGCGCTCGTGCACGAGTCTCGTGCGCTCGGTCACGTCCTCGATCGCCAGCAAGATCTCCTTTGTGTGATCGCCGGCCCGATAGATCCGGCGCGCGTTGAGCAGCATCACCCGTCGTCCAATCGACGGGAACACGCGATCCACCTCGAAATCCTCGATCGTCGTGCGCTCGGGAACGATGCTCTCGAGCAGGGCGCGCAACTCGGGAATGTCCCACTGGCCGTCGCCGAGCTCGTAGAGCTTGCGACCGACCGTATGCTCGGGGGCTACTGCGAATGTGTTGCAAAAGGCGCGGTTGGCAAACCGCACCGTCAGGTCGGGCTCCAGAACTAGAAGGCCTTCACGGAGCGTCTCGACGAGATCCAAGGGGTCGACTTCGCGCAATGGACGGCTCCTGCCCCGACTCCCGAGGACGGGCTCATGCTCGACAGCAACAATACGATGTTGCTGGAGGCGCCAGATCTACGGTCTAATCTTGAGCTATCCGTGGGGCGGTGTCGGTAATGTACATTACCATCCGGCCGGGAGGCAATTTAGACGTATGTCTTAGGAAGGTGGGCGGCAACGCGCGTTCGAACCAGCTGGTAACACTCGCACGAGGCCTCCATCAGGCCCGGTCGATCAAGGATCGCAACTTGCCGCCGGCCGCGCTCAATCAGTCCGGTCTTCCAACTGCTGGGCCGCATTGGTGATGGTCGGCCGCTGCACACCCAGCATTTCGGCGAGCAGGCTCTGCGTGATCGGCAGGGCGTCATCGTCGCTGCGGTCGCGCATCATGAGCAGCCAACGCGCGAGGCGTTGTTTGAGGCTGTGCGCCCCGTTGCACGCGACCGAGACCAGGACCTGCTCCAGAAAGGCATGGACGTAAGACTGCATCAGATTTCGGAAGGGCGGCATCGACCCCATCGCGCGCGTGAACGCTGCACGCGACATTTTCGCCGCAGTTCCCGGGATTTGGACCAGAAGCTGGACGGACGAGCTTTTGGCGCCGAAGACGGCCTGCATGCCCGTGCAACCCTCCCGCCCGATCGTTGCCATCTCGATGATGCTGCCGTCGGCATAGACCGCCACGACCGAGACGACGCCGCTGTCGGGGAAGAACACGTGGTCAAGCGCGCCATCGGCGTCCATCAACACCTGGCCTCGCTGGCAGCGGATGGGCTCAAGCTGCGGCATCAGCCGCTTGAGATTGCGGGATGGCAGGGCGAGCAAGAGCCGATTGCGGGGCCAGTCTGATGGGGCGCTCACATCCATAAACCGCGCCCGGTTCGCATTGGTTCCGGGCAGTGAACTTCTCATGGAGAGGAACTTCCCCCGACCAAGGCATCCTGCGCCAAATTTTCCGGACGAGGGAGACTGTTAGATCGTATTATCGGCGGGAGAGACGTCGCTGGTTGGTGTTCTGCCCTGCACGTGGCGAGTGGGTCCTGAAGGACCTTGGGTCCTTTGTAGCAATCCGGCGAGCGTCGTTGTCGCCTCATCGATCAGGGATTGCTGGTAGCGATAGTACAGCTCATCGCCCATGGGAGTAACGAAGGAGTTCGTCTGACGCTGGCAACGGGCGCGCAGCGCCTTTAGTCGCTCCATGAGTTCCTGAGCGACGGCGCGGCGTTCCGGTGAGGCCATGACCTGCTCTCCTGCCACTGCGCGCATTTGCGCGTGGGTGAACGCAGGATCGACCAGCTGCTTCAGCGCCGACTCGATCCTTTCGCGCGCCGCGTCGATCCGCCAGAGGCGAAATCTGCTGTATCCCCTCAGCATGTTGAAGAGGATCGTTACGGCCATCACCAGGTAGACCCAATAGGCCGGCGACATGATGTTGACCAGCCATGGGAAGTATCGATCCGCCAGCTCGGGCTCGCCGGTGAGAAAGAATTGATGCGCTTCGCGCGCGAGCGGCAGCACCGATGCAGGAGCCGTGGAGTTCGGTGGATTGTCACGGACGAAGTTGGGTAGCTCCGCGGCGGCCAGCATCAGCAGCGCGATCCGGTCGGCGCGCTGGGCGCACGGGCTGGCGATCAGCAGCGTTCGCAGCCGTACGACCTGCTTGTCCGCTGCGGGGATTGGGCGCACCAGGTCGTAACGGCCGGCCGGGATATGGCCGAGACTGAGCCAGGGGTAGCGTGCAATCAGGCCCTGCAGACCCTGGGGCGCCACGATATCCAGGTTGTACTGGCGAATGATGGTGTGGAGGAACTCCGCGTCCTCCTGCATCACGAAGGCTGCGAGGTCGAGCTTGCCCTCTGCCACGAGCCTGGCCTGTTCGGGCAGCTCATGGTGGGACAGGCGGATATCCAGCTCCCGAAGGTCGGTGTCTGCGAGGAGCTGCTGCATGAGATACGCCGTGCCGGAGCCTTGCGGGCCGATCCCGATCGACGTCCCGCGAAAATCGGGAAGGGCGTGAAAGGCACGGCCGGCTCGGCCGAGCAACAGCGCGGACTCCGGCGTCGGGAGCCGGCCCAGCAGCTCGAGCCGCGCCTCGCTCGGCACGGGCGTGCCGTCCTGGATGAGGGCGAACTTATCGCTGCAGCGGCCCGAATTGGAGGCAAGCCGGCTCACGTTCTCGATCGAGCCTGCGGTCGATATCACCGTGAGGGTGCCGTGCTCGCGTCTAGCCCGCTCGGAGAGGCGCGTGGCCAGCGCGTGATACTGTCCTCCGGGAGAGCCCGTCAGAATCGACGCGCGCAGGTAGCCGTAATCGCGCGCGATGCCGAAGGCTGCAGCCACCGCCGCGAGCAGCGCCGCGACGACGATGAGGAACACAGCGCGGGCAATCACCTTGCCGCGCCAGGGGGCACGCAGACGCCAAAGCGGTTTGGTCGGTTGCATCGCCGAGTTCAGCGCCCCTTGTCTTTCCCACCACGACCGCCGGATGCCCAGCGACACCGGTTCATGCGCTCAACGAGCGGAGCGGGGCCGGTTGGCCGGCACCCCCGCCGCTTGCCTCGCGACTATTGTCGACCCACCTTCTTCCTCGAGGACCTGCCAGTCACGGAGCGATAGATCGCGCGGTCGGTCTGCTGCTGCGCGACGCCGGCGGCGATCTCAGAGTTTTGGCGATTAATGCGGCTGAGGCCGATATAGCAATCGGTGCGGGCCGGTCCGGGAGCGATCGTTTCGCAGTTCACTTGCGACATCGCCGAGCCCGACCAGCCGATCATGACCAACACCAAGAGATAGGCGGATGCAGCAGTCTGTCTCATGGGTCACCATGCAGTCGAGAGCGTACCGCGATTCCGGAGGACGGGTAAGCTCCTAATGTTGCCGGGCGCGCTCCCGAGAACCGTTGCCGCCTGAAGACTTTGCCACGCTCCGGCACCACGGCAGCGGCTTTCGACGGGAGCCGCCCGGGAGGGGGAACGAGGTTGTCGCAGCGGCGTTGGCGAGCGCCGATGCTGCATCCTCGTACGATGGCGCCTTAAGATCAGCAACGCGGGCCCGAAGATGTCGGCACACGGCCGGCCGCCGGCCGCGCGCGCTCGCCGGGCTGCGCCTTGGCGCGCCGGCGAACGACAAGCTGTGCGGCAAGCGGGAATGCGAATCCACGGATGTCCTGGTGGCGCCGAAACAGACAATACAAAGTCGATCGCAAGCGAAATCGACGCGAAATGGACGCGAAACGGAAGTGAGCTACCCATTCACCCCGACCGCCAAGGGCAAAAGGGTAGCCCAGCTCAAGGACCACAGAGGAGAGGACCATGACAACAGTCACTATGACGACGCTCAGCCAGTCGACCTTCGCGACCCCGTCCAGCGGAACGCAAGCCGCAATCACCAGCCGCATTAAGGAGTGCATCACGTTCCTTTCTCGCGTGATCGCTCGCCAGCGCCAACGCCGCGAGCTTCTCAGGCTCGACGATTATTTTCTCCGCGACATTGGCGTGTCGCGGGCAGATGCGATCGCGGAGGGTCGCAAGTCGTTCTGGAAGTCTTGATGCACGTGCGGTGCGGGGCGCACGACCTTGTGCGTCAAGGCTCTCCCGCGACCCGAGTTTCTGGTCGAGCTACGCGCTCATGCGGCAGCGGCCGACTCTGCGGAGATGGTGACGGAGAAGGTCGAGCTGCTGGTGTTTCGCAAGCCCTAGGTGTGAGCTTCGAAGTCCAGAAGAGCCCTCGCGCGGGTCGCTGACACGAGCACCATCATGAAAATACGTGGAAGCTGCCTGTGTGGCGGTGTAACCTTCGAAGTTGCCTTGCCGTTTGATCGTTTCGTCCACTGCCACTGTTCTCGATGCCGAAAAGCGACGGGCACGGCTCATGCATCAAATGCGGTCGTCAAAGCTGGGGCCTTTCGCTGGCTTGGCGGCGCCGAACATGTCTCCCGTTTTGATCTTCCCACGGCACGCAGCTTTGCCACCTCATTCTGCCGCCAGTGTGGCTCACCGCAACCCCACGCCACTCGTAGCGGCCGCGAGGTGATCATCCCGGCGGGAGCACTCGACGACGACCCCGTCAGCAAGCCTGATCGGCACTTGCATTGGGGTTCTCGCGCTACTTGGTATGCCCATGGCCAGGGCCTTCCTGAGGAAGAGTGATCACGTTCTCGGATGCAGTCTGCCTCAGCCATAGGCAGCTGGTGGCACATCGCGGCAGTTCACCCCAATGCATCAATTCGGGCGCAATCGGAGGCATAGCGGACCGGCCGCGAAGCACTGCGGCGCGTTCTGCTTCAATGCGCAAACGGCTTGCTGGGATCGATCCTGCGCCCCGGCTTCACAGCGCCATCACTGCCGGCTGGAGCTGCCAACTGGAAAAGCATGCTGCGAAGGTATACTCTCGGCCATTGAGGCGGGCGCAGAATGGGGGGTGTGGCTCATTTTTGCGAGAAACGCGCATGGGTTCGGACAACATCGGTTCGCATGAGCGCGGCACGCCGCGGCGATTGGCAGTAATCCTATCCGCCGACATTAAAGATTATTCTCACCTCATGGGCATCGATGAGGAAGGCACGTTAGCGCGGATGAAGCGCTACCGGCGCGAAGTCATTGATCCGACTATTGCCGAGCATGAGGGCCGCGTCATCAAGAACACGGGCGATGGCCTTCTCGCGGTTTTTGACAGTCCGCTGGAGGCGGTTCGTTGCGCGATTGTTATCCAGCAGAGTCTAGTTGGCCGCAATGCAGCGTTGCCGAAACAACAATGGCTGCAATACCGCATCGGGGTCAATCTTGGCGATGTGATCATCGACCCCGATGACATTTACGGCGACGGCGTGAACATTGCCGCGCGCGTGCAGGCTTTGGCCCCGCCGGGAACGGTTTACATTTCGGGCGGTGTCTACGAGCAGGTCAAAAACAAGCTGGTTTGCGGATATCAGTCCCTCGGAGACAAACGAGTCAAGAACATCACCGATCCGGTGCGGATCTATCGGGTGCTTCCCGATCCCGACGCCGTCGCGTCTGCAAAGCGACGCAACCGGATCCGCGCGGGAATTGCGGCGGCCGTCTTTCTCATGGCGGGTGCGGGTGGCTGGTACGCGATGCGTCCTAACGTACCGACGCAGGCCGAGGAACCGCCCGCCGTGCGGGCCGCCTCGCAGCCTCGTTCCGACCAGCACGCTGCGGCACAGATCACACCTCCCGAGACGTCGCGCTCGCCGGCGAGATCCGCTCCGTCCCAGGCTGAGCCTGTGCCGCAGCCTTCTGCACCAATGCCGCCGCGCGTTACAGCAGAGCCACAGCCGGTGCCACAAACACCGCAGCCGGTCACAGCCGCACCGCAACCTTCGCCGCAGGCGCCACCCGCCATCGCGGCGGCGCCGCAGCCTTCACAAACGCCGTCACAGCTCGCGGCGACTCCGCAGTCCATACCGCAAACACCGACGCCCGCCGCCGAGACGCCGGGGCCTTTGCCACAGGTCGCCGTCATCAGTCCGCCGCGGCTGCCACCGGTGTCGGGTCCCTATGAGGCTTTCGTTGATTGCGAGCGGTGTCCTGCGATGATCAGCCTTCCTGCAGGCACGTTCGCCATGGGCAGTAATGACGATCCGACGGAGAAGCCGATTCATCAAGTCAACGTGCCACCATTAGCGATCGGACGGATTCCGGTCACCATCGGCGAGTGGAAGCACTGCGTAGCAGCGAAGGCATGCGCTTATGAACCAAGCGGCAGCAATGATCTTCCGGTTCACAATGTGAGCTGGAATGACGCCCAGCAATACGTCCGCTGGCTCTCGGACGTCACCGGCAAGAAATACCGGCTGCCGACCGAGGCTGAATGGGAATACGCGGCGCGCGCCGGCTCGAGCACACGCTACTGGTGGGGCAACCAAGTCCTTCCCGGCATGGCCAATTGCAAGGACTGCGGCGACGGGTCTGATCCGCGTGCGCCCATGAAGGTCGCAAGCTTCTCCCCAAATCCCTTCGGCCTCTATGACATGACTGGAGCGGTTGCGCAGTGGGTGTCTGACTGCTGGCACAAGGATTACCAGGGCGCGCCGAAAGATGGCTCCTCCTGGGAAGCCCCGAATTGCCGCGAGCGCGTCTTGCGCGGCGGCTCATGGATGAACGATGCCAGCACTTCACGCCCAGCAAATCGGAACCGCTACGATCCCGGCGTACGTTATCCCGCACACGGTCTTCGTGTTGTGCGCTCGCGGAGCGATTGACATGACGATATCGAGGCGCGCTTTTCTATGCACCGCGATGGTAGTGCCCGTTACCGCTGCGGCGCAGACGCCTGCGCCGCCCGACGCTTATCTTTACATCATTTGGCCGAATGACGGCCAACGCATCAAGGGCGCGTTCTGGGTTCGCTTCGGGCTGCGCAATATGGGGGTTACGCGCGCAGGAGATAACACGCCGAACGTCGGTCACCATCACCTCCTGGTCGATGTGAACACGCCGCTCGACCCGAATGAACCAATCCCGTCCGACAAGAACCACCTGCATTTCGGCGGCGGACAGACCGAAGCTCGCTTGGAACTCGCCCCCGGCGAGCATACGCTTCAGCTTGTGCTGGGCGATGCCGAACATAAGCCGTTCAAGCCGCCAGTGGTTTCGAAGAAAGTCCGGATCACGGTGACAAAGTAGGCGTGACAGCGCGCCGCCGGGACGGCCCCACACACGAGAGGGCGTGCTACAGCGAACCCGTGGTAGCCATGTCATCGAAGACATCACGTTTAAATGGGCGCCAACCAAGAGCTAGATAGAGCGACGCGTGGCACGGTTCACAGAATAGCAGCCCGAAGTCTGCTTTGTGCGTCTCCTATTGGACCCTCCGACGCTCGGGCGCGTGAAAGGATATCGCAAGCTCGCGCCTCTGAGAAGTAAGCGTTGAAACGAGCGTTGGTCAGATCCGCATCGCCATTTCGTTGCGATGGGCCAGAAGGAGACTCGCGCACCGCAGCAAAGATTAGGCAGGACCTTCCCCGCGGTCAGTTTCGTGGACTTGTCGGTCGAGTGCCCTCCTAACAAATTCCACGGAGTCAATTGCCGCCCCAAGTTGGGTGCGAAACTGCTCGATCGCTTCTTTCATCGGCGGCGGCAGGTCTCCCCACCAGTTAATCGCCTGACTCATCGCTTCTTCGACGGTTCGCAGCATTTCTTGTATTGCAATTTCACGGTAGGTTCTCGCCATAGCTCTGCCGCCTCTTCTTTCAGCAGATAAGCCGCTAAGCGCGGCTTACAGCAAAACAGCAGCTCTGCTGAATTACTTCGGCAAATATCTCCGGGACGAATTCGCGTCAGGCTAGCTTGGGCGACGTCGAATGTGAACACACCTTCTAGTTCGGCCCTGACCCAACAAGCGGTCAGTGCTCCCAGAAGGCCGGTACCCAACGAAAGGCGTCGCCGTCGACCGCCACATGGCAGACGGACGGGAACGACAGGTGAGTGGCCACCAGCGACTCGCGGTTCGCCGCCAGCTCCCGCAAAAGACGGACCCGGGCGCGGGCCGCCTCCTCGGGGTCGTGTTCGAAGCCGTTGTACCAGTCGGGGTGTTCGAACCCGACCTCGAACACGAGGTCCCCGGCGAATGTCAGCCGGTCGCCGCCGGACGCCAGGCGGACCACGCTGTGACCGGGGGTGTGGCCGCCGGTGCGAGAGGCGAGCACCCCCGGCGCCACCTCATACTCCGTCTCGAACGTCCGCAGCTGGCTGTGGTACTCTTTCAAGAACCGCTTGGCGGTCCGCCGAAGCGCGTCCGGGAACCCCGTCGGCATGGAGACGCGGGAGAAATCGGGCGACTCCCAGAACTCGGCCTCGGCGGCCGCCACGTGGACCCGCAGGTCCGGACGCAGCCGCTCCTTCACCCCGTCGGCGAGCAGCCCGCCACAATGGTCCATGTGCATGTGGGTAAGCACCACGTCGGTCACGGAGGCGAGATCGATGCCGGCGGCCTCCAGTCGCTGGGCCAACTTCCCGGCCCGCCGTAAGTCCGGGAACTCCCCCCCTATCCCAGCGTCGATGAGTATGGTCCGGCCGCCGCTACGCACCACGACCGCGTTCAGCGCCCAATCGAGCATGTCTGGCGGCCGGAACATGTCGTCCAGCCAGGCCGCCACGACGGCCTGGTCGGCGTTGTGTGCCAACATCCGGGTTGGCAGCCCTAGCACCCCATCGCTGACCACCAGCACGTCAATCTCGCCGACCCGCAGCGCGTAGCGCGACGGAACCAGCTCGTCGAGCCCCGGCCTACCGGAGTGTGAGGTGTTGTCCAGGCTCATGTTTGTCTCCTTGGTCCATGCAACAGTCACTCTGCTGGCACGAGCGCCGGAGCACCCTTGTCCTTGATCAGGAACACCAGGAATTTCGCCGGATTGGTACCGCTTGCGTTCCGGTCGACGACATGAACATCGTCCGGGCCTTCATAGAAGGTCTGTCCTGGTGTCAGTGTTACTTGTTGTCCACCCTTCAGCTGCATCACAACGGAGCCTTCCAGTACGTAAACAAACGCATGTGCATTGTGTCGGTGGATCGCGCTCGCCCCGCCTGGCGCATGCTCCACTGTGATCACCAGAACTTCCCTGCCGGGACTCTCCGGAAGATCTTTGGACATGAGCGCCGCGACCTTTGGCTCCTGAGCCATCGCCGTGCCGCTCATGAGGCATAGCAGGACCAATGCAACGAGTTTGGTCGTCATAGTCGCCTCCTTCGTTCGTCGCCCGGGATCAGCTCGTGCCACCGGGTGAGCTCGTGGGCGTACCTCCGATGCAGGATCAGGCTGCTGTCTGTGAGCGGCGGAGCCATTCGTCGAAGCCGATGCGGCCGAGGCGCGCCTCGCCCAACGGCACGAGCGAGTGCTCCTCAACCGGGCCGCCGAAGTATCGAGCCTCGCGGTCGCTCACGACCTTACGCGGGTCGCCGACCGCCTTCAGGTAGCGGGCGACGATTTCGTTGAACGGCGCTCGTTCCGGGCCGGCGATCTCGACGATGCCGTTTCGCGGCGCCGCGAGCGCCACATCGGCAACAATGGCAGCAACGTCCTCCGCCGCTATGGGTTGGAACAGGCCGGGCGAAATCCTGACCATGTTTCCGTCCGCACTTGAAGCGACGATGCCGCGGAGGAATTCCATGAACTGGGTCGAGCGGACGATGGTGTAGGGGATGCCGGAGGTCTTGATCAGGTTCTCTTGCGCGACCTTGGCGCGAAAATAGCCATTGTCGGACCGGTCGATTCCGACGATGGATAGCGCGACATGGTGCCGGACGCTCGCTGCGGCCTCCGCCGCGAGAAGATTGCGGCCGGAGGTCTCGAAGAATTCCAGCACCGCCTTGTCTTCAAAGGAGGGCGAATTGGCGAGGTCGATCACCACCTGCGCACCGGCCATGGCCTCCTTGAGCCCCTCGCCGGTGATGGTGTTGACGCCCGTGTTTGGCGCGGCGGCAATTGCCTCATGCCCCTTTTGCCTTAGCTTCTCTACAACCTTCGACCCGATTAAGCCGGTCCCGCCGATAACCACGATCTTCATGACTTCACCTCTCATGATGGCTTCGAGGTCGCCGTCATCAGTCGGCGAAGACCTTACGCAGATAATCTGCCGCCTGATCGACAGCGCCACGCACCGCCGGCGTTTTCGCGATCGGGTTGAGCAGCATGAAGTCGTGGATCGTGCCATTGTAGCGAACCGACCTGACCGGACGCCAGCCGCAGCGAGCTTGCGGCCATAGGCTTCGCCCTCGTCGCGCAGCACGTCGTTCTCGTCGACCAAGAGCAGCGTCTGGGGCAGGCCCTTGAGCTGCTCCGAGCTGGCGTTGATCGGCGACACATGAATGTCGCTGCGCTTGGAAACGTCGGGCAGATATTGATCCCAGAACCATTCCATCGCTTTTTTGGTCAGCCATGGGCCTTCGGCAAACTCCTGATAGGAGCCGGTCGACATCGAGGCGTCGGTGACCGGGTAGAAGAGAAGCTGCGCCTTGACCGAAGGCCCATTGCGCTCCTTGGCGAGGAGCGCGACCGCGGCTGTCATGTTGCCGCCGACGCTGTCGCCCGCGATCGCGATGCGGCTGGTATCCGCGCCGAACTCGTCGGGATGCTCGGTCACATACTTGAGCACGGCATAGCTTTCCTCAACCGCGATCGGATAGCGGTTCTCGGGCGAGCGATCATAGTCGACGAACACCACGACGGCGTTCGCTCCGACGGTCAGCTCGCGGACCAGCCGGTCATGCGTCTCGCGGTCGCCTAGCACCCAGCCGCCGCCATGGGTGTAGATCACCACCGGCAGCGTGCCTTCGGCGTTCTCCGGTCGATAGATCCGGATTTCGGTGCGTCCCTTGGGGCCGACATTGAGGACACGGTCATCGCTCCGCGCGGGCGCGAGCGTGACCGGCACCGATTTCTGGGCGCCGGCGAGCACGTTGCGAGCTGCCTCGGGCGAGAGCGTGTAGAGAGGCGGTGCGCCGGCAAGGCTGTCGATGAACGCTTGTGTGGCAGGCTCGAGCTGGCTCATGAGGTTCCTCCGGTGCTATCCGACCGCCTCAGCCCTGGCCCCTACAGTCGGCCTGCAAATGGTTCAGGTGATGCACCCATTGGGCGATCCGATCACTGGCGGTTTGTTCGGTGTGCCGCGCGCGGAACATTGGGGACACTACCGCACCACAGAGCCCGGGTATCATTTCGCGACGTGTCTGAACAATTGGCATGTCCCCTCCGTCCGAAGGGCTGCCTGATCATGGCACGATTAACACGTCGCAAACATGCAGTCTTCACGTTCGGCAATTATCTGTGCTTCGCGGAGCGCGTTCCGGCGGCGCTTTTGCTGACGCACCAGGCCCCTCGAAAGACCACAGAATAATACAGAATCGGGCAATGGGACCCGCAGGTTCGCGCCCTGTTCGCTCAGAAGCTCGAGGCTTCTCACTCCCCGCTGGCGTCCCCCGTGTGACGGAGATATGACCGGTCGCAAGGGAGCAGCCTGTGACGAAGAAGGTCAAGAGTGCCTCACTTGAGCGGCCGCGCGATCGTATGTCTGCGCGTAGGCCTGATCGAATACAGCATGGCTTTGCCTACGAGCGCTCCTTCAAATTCGACCCGGAGAGGCTTCGCAATTTGTTGAGCAACCCCGAAGAACTTCGCCGCGTCTTGGGCGAGCGTGACGCAGACTGATCCTCCGACGCCAACCGTTGAATGTTCGGACCAGGAGCCTTGAAGCCCCGCTCTTGTCCGAACACGCTAGCCGGCAAAGTGCCGCACTCGATCCACGAATCGCCCGGCACCTCAGGTCCAGATTACGCGGTCAATTCCGCCGTAGCAGCAGTCCCGAGCCTTGATCTCCCGGCGTGCCGGCGTCCCCATCTCGTGATCATCGCCGGCTATGCGGTATCTGCCTGTTCATCCGGGACTGCCGGCGGGCGAGGCACGTGACCGACAATGCGCTCGATGCGGTTGCCTAGATCGACTGGTATGGTGAGCGAGCCAATTGCCCGGCGAAACGAATGTGAGCGCCGCTGTGCCGCTCCCAAGATGCCGGACTATTGGAGCTGAAGATCGTCGGTCTTGCTCTCGATCGATGTGCGGCGCGCGCCGAACCAGCGCACAAGCACGTAAAACACCGGAGTGAACAGTAATCCGAACAGCGTGACACCGAGCATGCCGAAGAACACCGCCGTGCCGAGCGCCTGACGCATCTCGGCACCAGCCCCCGTCGCCAGCACAAGCGGTAGCACACCGAGGATGAACGCGAGGGAGGTCATCAGGATCGGCCGAAGGCGCGTTTGCGCGGCCTGAACTACCGCATCCCACCGATCGGCTCCTTGTTCCTCTGCCTGCTTTGCGAACTCGACGATCAGGATCGCGTTCTTGGCGGCCAGGCCGATCAGCACCACAAACCCGATCTGGGTGAGGATGTTGTTGTCCATCCCGCGCAACAGCACCCCGCTGATCGCAGCCAGCAGACACATCGGCACGATCAAGATCACGGCAAGCGGCAACAACAGGCTCTCATATTGAGCGGCCAACAGAAGAAACACGAACACCACCGCAAGACTGAACGCGATCGCCGCGGTATTGCCGGCGGCCTTCTCCTGCAGGGCAATCTCGGTCCATTCGAAGCCGAAACCCGACGGCAGGTTGGCGGCGACGATTTTCTCCATTGCGGCAATCGCCTGGCCGGTGGAGAAGCCCGGCAGTGTTGCGCCCTGCACTTCCGCGGCCGGGAACAGGTTGTAGCGCGGCACACGGTACGGGCCGGTAATTTCGCGGAAGCGTGCAACAGATCCGAGCGGAACCATCTCGTCCGAAACGGAGCGCGTGCGTAGATTCTCGACGTCCCGCACCGAGAGTCGGAATGGGTTGTCGGCCTGCGCGGTGACCCGGTACGTCCTCCCCAGGATGTTGAATTCGTTGACGAAGGTAGAGCCCATGTAGGTCGAGAGGGTGTCGAAGAAGCGCGTGATCGGCACGCCCAGCATCTCGGCCTTGGTGCGGTCGATGTCGCCGTAGACCTGCGGCGTCGCGGTGTTGAACAGCGAGAAGACTTGAACCAGGCCTTTGGTCTGGTTGGCCGGGCCCACGATGCTGCCGACCGTCTGTTCGAGCGCACGCGGACCGCGGCCGGCGCGGTCCTGGACGTACAATTTGAACCCCCCGCCGGTGCCGATGCCGGGCACCGAGGGCGGCGGAATGACGAGGACAAAGGCTTCGCGCAGCGTCTGCATCTGGCCGCGCAGGTCGTTCAGGATGGTCGTGGTCGCGAGGCCGGCCTTCACGCGCTCCTCGAACGGCTTCAAGGGCACGAAGACAACGCCCGAATTGGGGGCGTTCGTAAAAGTCGAGCCGTCGAAGCCGGCGAACGCGACCGCGTGTGCCACTCCGGGCCGCGAAATCAACATTTCCGACGCCTTGCGCACGACGCGGTCGGTCCGCTCCAGGCTGGATCCGGGCGGCAACGTAATCGCGGCAATGAAGTAACCGCGGTCGAGCGGGGGGATGAAGCCCGACGGCGTGCGGGAAAACTCAAAGAAAGCAAGCCCGATGAAACCGGCGTAGATGACCAGCATGAGCGCCGAAACGCGCAACGCCCGTCGCGTCAGTCCGGCGTAGCCCGCCGACAGCTTCTCGAACATCCTGTTGAAGCTGGAGAAGAAAAAGTCGAACGGCAGGCTTACGGTGCGCCAAAACCCCGGCTTCACTTCATGGTCGTGCGGCCGCAGAAGCAATGCCGCCAGCGCAGGCGACAACGTCAGCGATACGATTGCGGAAATGATGGTCGCGGCGGTAATCGTGACTGCGAATTGCCGGTAGAACGCGCCGGAAATACCGGCGATGAACGCCGTCGGAATGAAGACCGCGCACAGCACGAGAGCGATCGCGACCAGCGCGCCGCTGACCTCGTCCATGGTCTTATGGGCGGCGTCGCGCGGGCTCATACCCTGGCGCAGATAGCGCTCGGCGTTCTCCACCACCACGATCGCGTCGTCGACGACGATGCCGATGGCAAGGACCAGGCCGAAAAGCGTGAGATTGTTCAGCGAAAAACCGAACGCCGCCATGACGAAGAAGGTGCCGATCAGCGACACCGGGATGGCGAGGATCGGGATGATGGCGGCACGCCAGGACTGCAGGAACAGAATAACGACGATCACGACCAGGACGGCGGCTTCCAGCAGCGTCTTGATCACCTCGTCGACCGACTGCTGAATGAACTCGGTCGTGTTGTAGGCGACCCGGTAGATCATCCCTTGCGGAAAATCCTTTGAGAGCGCGTCCATCGTGGCGATAACCGCAGCCGCGGTCGCGAGCGCGTTCGAGCCCGGACGCTGGAAGATCCCGATTGCGGTCGCGACCTGATTGTTGAGGTAGGCGTTTCGCGTGTAGTCCTGCGAGCCGAGCTCGACCCGGGCGACGTCGCGCACGCGCGTCACCCGACCCTCCGGATCGGTGGCGACGATGATGTCGCTGAATTGTTCCGGGCTCGACAGGCGGCCGAGCGTCTGCACCGCTACTTCGAACCCGCTCGGCGACGTAGCTGGAGGCTGGTTGATCGCGCCGGCGGCGACCTGCACGTTGGCGGCGCGCAAGCCGGCGACCACGTCGCTGGCGGTGAGGCCGCGCGACTGTACCTTGGCGGGGTCGAGCCAGATCCGCATCGCATAGTCGCGGGCGCCGAACACGATGGTGTCGCCGACCCCGTCGATCCGGGCGATCACGTCCCGGATATTGATGGTCGCGTAGTTGGAAATGTACTGCTGGTCCAGGCTCCCGTCGGGGGAGATCAGATGGATCACCAGCATCAGGTCGGGAGAGCTCTTGCGCACGGTCACGCCGAGACGCCGGACTTCTTCCGGCAACCGCGGCAGCGCGACCGCGACGCGATTCTGCACCAGCACCTGCGCTTGGTCGACGTTCGTCCCCGGCTTGAAGACGACGTTGATCGCGACCGCCCCGTCGCCGCTCGACTGCGATACGACGTACAGCATGTTGTCGACGCCGTTGATCTCCTGCTCGATCGGCGCCGCCACCGTCTGCGCTATGACCTCCGCGGACGCACCCGCATAGATCGCGTTCACGACCACCGTCGGCGGCGCGATCTCCGGATACTCGGTGATGGGCAGGGCGCGGAACGAGATCGCGCCCAGGAGCGTGATGATGATCGAAACGACGGCTGCAAAGATCGGCCTGTCGATGAAGAAATGCGAAAACCGCATGGCGACCAGTCCCTCAAATCGCGCGCACGAGGTGCAAGGGCCCTATTGGGGCGGGGCCTCGATGTTTCCGTCCTCGGCTTTGACCTTCTGCCCCGGGCGGGCGCGCTGCAGGCCATCGATGACGATGCGGTCCGTCGGCGCAAGGCCGGAGCGGATGACCCGCAGGCCGTCAACGATCGGGCCGAGCTCGACCCGTTTGGCGGCGACCGTTCCGTCGTCGGCGACCGCGAACACGATCTTGCTCGCCTGATCCGACGCGATCGCGCTGTCCGGCACGAGCAGACCATCGTGCTGGCCGCCGAACAGCCGAAGCCGGCCGAAATATCCCGGCGTCAGCAGGCCATCCTTGTTGTCGAAGATGGCGCGCCCGCGAATGGTGCCGGTCTTCGGATTGAGCGTGTTGTCGACGAAATTCATCCGGCCGTGGTGCCGGTAGTCGTCCTCATCCGCGAGCCGGACCGAAACCGGGTTCGGGACGTAGCGCGACGAGTGCCGCGTGCCGGCCGCATCGAGCCGCTCGTAGCGCAGGTAGTCGGCCTCGCTGGCATCGAAAACGAAATGAATGGGATCGATCGAGACGATGACGGTCAGCAGGGTCGCGCCCGTCTGTCCGCCGGACACGAGATTGCCGGCATCGATCCGCCGGTCGGAAATCCGCCCGGAAATGGGCGCGCGCACCTCCGTCCATGCGAGATTGAGCTCGGCCTGTTTCAGCACCGCTTCGAGCGAGGCCACCACCGCCGCGGCATTGCGCTGGGCCGACCGGCGCGTTTCGAACTCGCGCGCGGTCACGGTCTGGCTCTGCAGCAACGGCCTTGCCCGTTCCACGTCCAGGTTGGCGATCTCGAGCTTGGCCTGCGCGCTTTCCACATCCGCCTTGGCCTGCTCGACGGCGGCCGCGTACGGCCGCCTGTCGATGACGAACAGCAGATCGCCCTGCGTGACGATCTGTCCGTCCTGGAAATGGATGGAGTCGATGAAGCCCGAAACGCGCGGCCGGATTTCGACGGATGCCACCGCCGTGAAGCGGCCGGTGTACTCGTCCCATTCGGTGATTGCTTTCTGCAACGGACGCGCGACCGTGACGGGCGGCGGTGGAGGTGATGCGGAACCTGCCACCGGCTCGCTGCCGCAGCCGATCAAGAGGTTCGCGCTGACGAAAAGAAAGGGCAGGAAGATCGCGCGGTTCATCGCATTCGCCTCCACCCGAAATTCACTTTGGCTCGAGGGCCGTGATCGCAGGCCGACGGATAACACTACGGCTGTTCATTGTGTTGCCTCGCGGTTTTTCACCATGCGGCATCTTCGTCTATGCGCGCACGTTCGTCGACCCTGCATCGCTTCGGCGCGCGTTGGGAGGATTTCTAGCACGACCCTGCTGCGCGGGCTGCGTGAAGTGCCTATTTCGCGCAACAAGACGTCAGGTCATACCACGTGGCTGGATGTCGAACGCCCACAACTACCTGCCGGATTGCTTCGATCACCAGCTCTGGCTGATCTTGGTGGATATCATGGCCGCTGTCTTTGGCCACGTAGAAGCGTGCGTTGGGGACGAGCGTCGCCAGATTTTCGTTCGCCGCACGCAGGACCGATTCCAATGCGTCCGACGAAAACCCCTCCGCCTCCTTCGGCAGGTCGAACGGACGCGCATGGGCGAGAACTGCCAGTGGCATCGGGCCAAGTGGCGTGGTCGCGGCCGCCTGGCGCATCACGGCGTTATCTTTTCCGTACCCGATCGTCTCGAGATCGCCATAGCTCGGGATGGGCTTTACCGTGTCGCTGCCGGAGCGCACGTTGAGTCGCACCAGGGCCGCCCACCGCTCCGGCGTCAACAGCGTTTCGAGCATCTCAGAATAGGCGTCGACGAGGACGAGCCCGAGCACGTCACGGGGATAGGTGCTGGCGTAGAGCCTGACGAAAAGACCGCCCAGCGAGTGGCCTGCGAACACATATGGAGCGGAAACGCCTGCGGCGCGCAGCAGTGCGTGGAGGTCAGCAACGACGTTCAGGGCGGTCCGCGGCATGGGGACCGGGTCGCTGCGGCTCTGGCGAACATTGTCGTTGATGGCGGCCACGGTCCCTGGTCGATCATAGGCGCAAACACGGGTGAAAACGGCCACGCCTGAGAGGACCATCGTCCGCGGCGCCCCCGACTGGTGGAGGTCCTCGCTCCAGATCCTGGCGGAGCTGCGGTAGCCGGCTTCAAGCACGACCACCGGACTGCCCGTGCCCCGGCACTCCAGGTACAGGCGGCGGCCAGCCCCAATGTCGACGAAGCCCGCGAAGTCACCCTGCGCGGCCGACGCCGCTGGCGAGGCGGCGCGAGGGGTGCCGAGGGTGAAGGCGAACAGCAGGACGGCGGCGGCCAGGGCAGGAGGCGCACGACGAAGCTCCAGAGGACGCATGATTGACACCCTTCCAGCTACGCCGAATTGCAGGATATCGAAACGGCGTCGAGGAGTCAGCGGGTGTTGGAGCGACTGTGCGGCCTGTCAGTCGTCGGCATAACGCTCCGAGGTTCGGTTCGGGTCAGGAGCGCCGAATCGGTCGCGATTACAACATTTCTCCTTTACCCCCATTTTCCGGACCTCGAAGCGCGCAGACGCGATGGTGCGCTTCGCGAAGGTCAGCGTCCGAGATAGCCATTTTGAGGCCCGAGCAGTTGCAGCAACCTTGCTGTCGGAAAAGCCTTTCAGGCAGGAGACTAGCGCCTTGCGGTAAAGAACCCGGCAGAGCACCATGTCGCAAGGCTGCCGAGAGAATGCATATGAGGGCTTCCAAAGTATTCAAGCCGACGGATTTGCCGGAGAGCAATTCATCCGGGTATCCGGCGCCATTTCGTGACGGCCAGCGCAAGCGGTGGAACCGTC
>Ga0207428_10002333_pt1 | contig 18999 bp, 19 predicted proteins | sample RhiMethybrSRZTD1_FD_187600 | JGI IMG/M metagenome (GOLD analysis project Ga0207428, IMG submission 187600) | Populus rhizosphere microbial communities from Tennessee, USA - Rhizosphere MetaG P. TD hybrid SRZTD1 (SPAdes) (version 3) | ecosystem: Host-associated > Plants > Roots > Rhizosphere >...
AGGATGCCGAGCGCGATCAGGTTGCCGTACGCGGGGGTGTGCGTGATGTTGCCGGCGGTCAGGAACGTCGTCGCGGAAAAGCTCTTGCCCATCGCGCGCAGGTCTTGAAAGCTCTTCGGCAGCGCGTAGGCCCAGGGGCTGCGAGCGCCATTGGCGTCCGGCGGCGTCAGGAGAACGTCCTGCCACTCCGGATCGAAGTGACGGTCGTACCACGCGACGTATTCGTCGACGGTCGCCCGCGTGGCCGGGTGGACGGTGACGTCTTCGACCACGCCCTCGCCGATCACCCACACGCGGCGCCCGTCGCGCAGCGACTCACGGTATTCCGCGCCTGTTCTCATCGTTTCCCTCGTGCGATGCCCGAGGAATTATAATCCGGCCCGTGGCTCGACCTTGACGCCGAGGAGCTTGCGATGGCCGTGATTCCCAAAGCGCTGCACGAGCACATCAACACCGCCTTTCCCGCCAACGTCTGTCTGGTGGCGACCGTGCTGCCCAACGGCTTCGCCCAGGTGACCCCGCGCGGCAGCACGATGGTCTACGACGACGATCATCTGGCGCTCTGGGAGCGCGGCAAGGGCTCGACGACCGGCAACCTGCGGGACAAGAGCAAGGTCACGGTCTTCTTCCGCAAGCCGCAGCTTCGCGAGTCGGGCCTCTTGCCCAAAGGCGGCATCGCGCGCTTCTACGGCGAAGCCGAGATCCACAAGTCGGGCCCGGCGTACGAGGAGGTGTGGCGCCGCCTCGTCCAGCCCGAGAAGGATCGCGATCCGGACAAGAAGGGCTTCGCCGTGCTGATCAAGGTCGAGCGGGCCGAAGAGCTCGACGGCCAGCCCCTGAAACTGTCATGAGCGAGCTCGCGGGCGTCCTCGCCGGAGTGCGGGTCCTCGATTTCGGCCGTTATATCGCCGGACCGTATTGCGCGGCGCTCCTGGCCGACCTGGGCGCCGATGTGATCCGCGTGGAGCGCCCAGGCGGCGGTGAGGACCGCTGGGTCGCGCCGGTGGCCGACGACGGGGTCGGCGCGATGTACGTGGTGATGAACCGCAACAAGCGCGCGATGACCCTCGATCCGTCGTGTCCAGAGGGCCGCGAGATCGTGAAGAAGCTCGTGGCCACCGCCGACGTCGTGGTGGCGAACCTTCCGCCCGAGGTGCTGCGCTCGCTCTCGCTCGACCTCGAGAGCCTGCGCCGGGTGAAGCCCGACATCATCCTGACGACCGTCACCGCCTACGGGGCCGGCGGGCCGTGGAGCGCCAAGCACGGCTTCGACGGTATCGGGCAGGTGATGTGCGGCTCGTCGTACCTCACGGGCACGCCGGAGCAGCCCCTGCGCGCGGCCGTGGCCTGGGTCGATTGCGGCACCGCGTCGCAGGCGGCGTTCGGCACGTTGGCGGCGCTCATGTATCGGCGGCAGACCGGGAAGGGGCAGAAGGTCGAGGGGGCCTTGCTCCGGACCGCGATCGCGTTCAACAACCCGACCCTGGTCGAGCAGCAGGCGGTCCAGCCCGACCGCATCGCGACGGTCAATCGCGGTCAGACCTCGGCGCCGTCGGATCTGTTCCGCACCAAGGACGGCTGGATTCTGGCCCTCGCGATCGGCGAGTCGATGTTCCGCCGGTGGGCCAAGCTCATGGGCGAGGACCACTGGCTGACCGACCCGCGGTTCAAGGACGACCTGGCCCGCGGCGACAACGGCGAGATCATCTCCAAGCGCATGGCGGCGTGGGCGGCCGAGCGCACGAACGCTCAAGCGCTGTCGGAGCTGGAGGCGGCCAAGATCCCGTCGGCGCCGCTCTATTCGCCGCAGCAGGCGCTCGAGGACGAGCACATCCGCACGGCCGGCCTGCTGCGGGACACGGACTATCCGGGCGTGCCGCGACGAGTGCCGCTGGCGCCGACGCCGGTGGACCTCTCCGACACGCCGGGGCGCTTCCGCCACCGCGCGCCGACGCTCGGCGAGCACACGGACGAGGTCCTGGCCGAGCTCGGCTACAAGCCGGCCGACATCGCGGAGCTTCGCACCCGCAACGTGATCTGAGGGCTGCCCGCTGAGCGCGCTCGCCGTCCGCGGCCTCGACAAGTCGTTCGGCGGGCTACGGGTCACCTCGGGGGTGAACCTGACCGTCGAGCCCGGCGAGCGCCGGCTCATCATCGGCCCGAACGGAGCCGGCAAGACCACGCTCTTCAACCTGATCACGGGTGAGATCGCGCCCGACGCGGGCTCGGTCACGTTGTTCGACCGGGATATTACGCGGGTGCCGAGCCGCCGGCGCTTCCACCTGGGGATCGCGCGGACCTACCAGATCATCACCTTGTTCCCGGGCGAGACCCTGCTGCGCAACGTGACCCTGGCGCTCCTGGGTCTCTCGCGACGCCGGTGGAACCCATTCGTGCGCCTCGACCGGCAGGCGTCGCTGCTCGGGCGTGCGCGCGAGACCCTCGCCCGGGTCGGGCTCGAGCACCTGGCCGACCGGCCGCTCGCCCAGACCTCCTACGGCGAGCGCCGCAGAGTCGAAGTCGCGATGGCGCTCGCCCAGAATCCGAAGGTGCTCCTGCTCGACGAGCCGTTCGCGGGGCTCTCGATCGACGAGCGGCGGGACGTCCTCCGGCTGGTCACCACGATTCCGCGCGACGTCACGATCGTGATGATCGAGCACGACATGGACGTGGCGCTCGATTTCGCCGAGCGGATCAGCGTGCTGCACTTCGGCGAGGTCGTGGTCGAGGGCACGCGTGGCGAAGTGGTCGCGCACCCGCGGACGCGCGAGATCTATCTGGGCGAGTGACGCGAGGACGCGCGCTCGTCCGCCTGCGCGATGAGCCACTCCACGTGCTGTCTCAGATCGTAGAGCTCATGCATGAGACCGGCCGGCGGCGGCGGCATGTCCGCGAGCTTCTGTTGAATGCCGCGCAGCCGCTCCGCCGCCGCCTTCGCTTCCTCGTCCGTGCACCTCGCCAGCGCGTGATCAACCTCGTGGACCTCGCGATACCAGCGGGTGATTCGCTTGCGTACCTGCGCGTTGTAGAGGCCGGGCAGGATCCGGCCCAGCGGCAGCAGGATTCCCACCACCGGGATCAGCAGCAGCGCCCAGCGCTCGACCGTCACGGCGATCCAGAAGGGCAGGTAGCGCTCGAGGAACGGCGGTCCCTTGCGGAGGTAGCGACGGGCGACATCGTGCAGCGGCAGCTCGACGAGCGTGTCGGAGGGAAACGCGTTCGGCGCCTCGAACAGGCCCGGCCGGCTGTGCACGGTCTCCGCGGTCTTCAGCAAGAGCCGCACGATCACCGGGTGCACGTCCTCTCGCACCACGAGGTTCGCGGTCGATGCGAGCAAGAGGGTGTCCTGATTCGGAATGTTGGCGACGAGGTCGACGACACCCTCGCCGAGCGTGACCGTCGACATGAACCGATAGCGAGTCGTATAGGCAAGCGTGCGGCGCACGCTCCAGAGCGCCACGCTCGGGCTGACCAGCAGGCGCCGCACCAGAGGAATGCCGGGGGACATGATGAAGAAAGCGGCATCGATGCGCCCGGCCTCCAGCGCGACCGCGGCGTTTTCGCTCGTGAGCGCCAGGAGCGTCGAATTCTGGGCTGTGACGCCGCTGTCGCGGAGCAGCCTCACGGCGAGCGGCCGAATTCCGCTGCCCTCCTCACCGACTTGAATCCGGAGGCCGCGGAGATCGGCGAGGCCCTGCAACGGCCTGCCTTTCCGGTGGAACAGCCACACCGGCTCGTAGTAGAGACTTCCCAGCGAGCGCAGTCCCTCGCTTGGGCCGGCCTCCGCGGTGCCGCCCTGAACGAAGCCGGCCATGACCTGCCCGGCGACGAGACGTTTGAGCGTCTCGACTGATCCGGCGCCCGTCTGGATCTCGACGGCGAAGCCGTCCTGCTCCGCGAGCTTGGCGTACTCCTTCGCGAACATGTAGTACGCGCCGCCTTCGCGACCGGTGCTGATCGTGATCCGCCTGGGGGGCATCGGGTCGAGCAGGTGGTTGACGAACAGAAGGACGATGAACACGAGGGCCAGGGACGGTGCCGCCACCCAGGCCAGCTTTTTCCAGTCCATCGGGCCCAGTCTAATCGCCGATCGTCTCGTCGCTACAGGATTTTGCGCTTGCTGTACGCATCGCCCGGTGGTTGGATTACGCACCACCGATGGGTACCGTTCGAGCGACCGGCCTCGTCAAAACGTTCGGCGCCGTCACGGCGGTGAACGACCTCAGCTTCGAAGCCAGGGCCGGGGAGTTTCTGACCCTCCTCGGGCCGAGCGGCTGCGGCAAGACCACGACGCTCAGGCTGGTCGCCGGGCTCGAGCGCCCCGACCGCGGCGAGATCTACGTCGGCGACCGGCTGATCTCGTCCGCGAGCTCGAGGCTCTTCGTGCCGCCCGAGCGCCGCGGCATGGGCATGGTCTTTCAGAGCTACGCGATCTGGCCCCACATGACCGTGTTCGAGAACGTCGCGTTCCCCCTGCAAGAGCTGCGCGTGTCGCGCTCGGAGATCCGCGACCGCGTGATGACGATCCTCTCCACCGTCGGCCTCGGCGCCCTCCACGCGCGGCCGGCGCCGATGCTGTCCGGCGGCCAGCAGCAGCGCGTCGCGCTGGCCCGAGCCCTCGTGTCCAATCCGGAAGTCCTGCTGCTCGACGAGCCGTTGTCGAATCTCGACGCGCGGCTGCGCGAGGAGATGCGGTTCGAGCTGCGCGAGATGCAGGCCAGGCTCGGCATCACCAGCATCTTCGTCACGCACGATCAGGCCGAGGCGATGACCCTGTCCGACCGGATCGTGGTCATGAACGCCGGGCGGATCGAACAAGAAGGTAGTCCGGAAGACGTCTATCAGCGGCCGAGCACGCGGTTCGTCATGGACTTTCTGGGCCGCGCCAACCATCTGCCGGCGCGCATTCAGAAGGCTGACGACGGCACCCTGGTGGCCCAGCTGGAGGAGTGCGGCTTTTCCCTGCCGCTCGTCGGGCCCACGACCTGGCAGCAGGGCCAGGAAGTGCTCGTGGCGTTTCGGCCGGAAGCCGTCGAGGCGGTGGCGGCCGATGGGGACGGGGCGTGGGTCGGCGTGGTGCGATCGTCCGTGTACGTGAGCGGCCACGTCGAATACGTCGTGGAGATCGGAAACTTCATTGTGAGAGCGACCGGCCCGGAGGATCCGCGCCTGCCGCACGAGGCGCGCGCGAAGCTCCGCGTGGCGACCCGCGCGGTGCGTGTGTGGCCCAGGAGCGCGGACGCGAACGGAGGACAAACGCGATGACGAGCCCGCGATGGGCTGTGATGATACTGGCAGCGCTCGTGACGGTTGTGGGCGGCCTCGCGCCGTCCGCGCTACTCGCTCAGACCAAGCCGCCGGCCGCGGCACCCGTTGACACGACGACGTCGCCGGCGAAGCACCAGGCCGCGATGGCGGAGTGGAAGAGCAAGATCCTTCCGGCCGCCAAGAAGGAAGGCGAGGTCATCTGGTACAGCTGCGCGCAGGCGACCGAGGCCGAGGGCACGATCACGGCCTTCAACAAGGCGCACCCCGACATTCAGGTGAGCCAGGTGCTATCGCCGGGCTTTCAGCTCGTGGAGAAGATCACCACCGAGGCCGCGTCGGGCCGCGTGCAGGCCGACGTCTATCAGTGCGGCGGCCAGAGCGGTCGCACGCTTTCCTGGCGAGGGCTGACGGAGCAGTTCATCCCGCCGACGGCGCTCGACCCGAACGTGAAGTGGCGCTGGCCCATCATCAACTCGGAGACCTACCTGGCCGGCGTATTCGCGAGCGTGAGCGGGCTCAACGTCAACACCAAGCTGGTGCCGCCGGAGAAGTATCCCAAGAGCTACTGGGACCTCGTGCGCGACCCGTACTGGGTCGATCTGATCAAGCGCAAGCGCGTGGCGTTCACCGATCCGCGCATCGCGAACATCGGCGTGTACCACATGTATGGTTTGAAAGAGGTCAACAAGAAGGAGTACGGCGAGGGGTTCATCCGCGAGTTCGCCGGGCTCAAGCCGAAGCTCCTGGGCTTCAACGAATCGGGCGAGGTGGCGCGCGGCGAGCTCCACGCGATGCTCGGCGGCCCGTGGCGCGTCGAGTACAGCTTGGGCACGGTGCCGATCACGAAGCTCTGTCTCGAGCCGGGCTGCGTCAGCACGCAGTCGCCGCTGTTCGCGGTCGTGAAGGGCGCGCCGCACCCGAACGCCGCCAAGGTGTTCGTCGACTTCGTGCTCAGCCGCGAATATGCCGAGTGGCGCGTGCAGGCGCTCGGCAACACGCCGGCCCGCGCCGACGTGGCGCCGCGGCCGCTCGACGACCCGGCCAAGCACAAGCTCCAGTACGCCGGCAACGACCAGGCGGAGCGGCAGATCACCGAAGTCCTGAAGTGGGTCCAAACGTCGAAGCTGTTCGACTACTAGGAGACGCGGCAATCCCGCTGGCGCGCGAGCTCGAAACGCTGGACTCGTTGAGCGTCGCCGTGCTGACCGACGACGTCAGCGACAACTACGTCAGCAAGACCCCGTTTGCCGTGTCGGAATTCGTCAACGTCGTCCAGGGCGGGGCCGGCGTGATCTCCGGCGAAGCGCTCCTGTGCGCGAATCTCGGCTTCGGCTTGCGGCTGGTCTCGACCGCCGGCGGCACGCGCCACACGCTGCTGTTCGATACGGGCCCGGAAGGCGCGATCTACCTGCGCAACTGCCGGGCTCTCGGGATCAGCCTGGCTGACGTCGAGGCGATCGCGGTCACCCACGGGCACTGGGATCACATGGCCGCGCTCCCGGCGGCGATCGACCGGATCGTCGAGCAGGGCGGGCAGGTGACGGTGCACATCAACTCCGGGATGTTCAACGAGCGCGCGGTGCGCCTGAGCAACGGCAAGGTCGTTCCAGTGGCGAACGTCCCGTCCCCGCTGGAGCTCGAACGGCGCGGCGCGAAGGTCGTGAACAATCCCGGCGAGCGCCTTCTGCTCGACGGCCACTTCTACTACAGCGGCGAGATTCCTCGGGTCACCCCGTTCGAGAAGGGCCGCACGGACCACTTCTGCCGAAAGAGCGCCGAGGCGCCGTGGGAGCCGGACCCCTTCTTGCTGGACGAGCGCATGCTCGTGGCGCGAGTGCGCGGCCTGGGCCTGATCGTGTTCAGCACCTGCTCGCACTCCGGCATCGTCAACGTGTGCACCCACGTCAAGACGCTATTCCCCGACGTCCCCATCCACACGTTGATGGGCGGGCTGCACCTCGGCGGGGTCATGGAGCGCAACATCCCCGACACGGTCGACGGGCTCAGGCCGTTCGACATCCGCCACATCATCGCCGGCCACTGCACCGGCTGGCGCGCCTTGCACGCGCTGGCGGGCGCACTGGGCGATTCGGTCAGCCAGTCCGCGGTCGGGACGACCTACACCTTCTCGGCCGAGCAGGCAGCCTGACGTGGCGACAATCGCGAAGGGCGAACGGGTCCGGGGGTTTTCGTGGCCGCGCGCCGCCGCGTCGGCGTGGCTGCCGACCCTGCTGCTGATCACGGTTGCCGTGCTCACCGTGACGCCGGTCGCGACGGCGCTGCTGGCCGGCTTTCGCGACGCGCCGCCCGGACGCCCCGGCGCGATCACCGCGGAGTCGATCCGCGCCTCACTCGGCGTGATGGCGGATCCAGAGGTCTGGCGAATCCTCTGGACCACCGTGTGGCTCTCGACGGTGCGGGCTGCGCTGGCGCTGGCCCTGGCCGTGGTGCTCGCGTGGATCATCGCGCGCACGGACTGTCCTTTCCGCAATCGCCTCGAGTTCCTGCTGGTCCTGTCGTTCTTCTTCCCGCTGCTCGGCAAGGTTCTCGGCTGGGCGCTGCTCCTGAGCCCTCAGAAGGGCTACTTGAACCAGCTGCTGCGGCACATCCCGCTCTTCGCGGGGGACACCGGGCCGCTCGACATCTTCTCCTACGGCGGTCTGATCTTCGTGAGCGTCACGGGGTGGGCGACGCTGCTGGCGATCTTCTTGATCCCGGCGTTCCGCAACATGGACGCGGCGCTCGAGGAATCGGCGCGGATGTGCGGCGCCTCCCCGCGGCGCACCGTCATGCGCATCCTGGTGCCGCTCTTGCGCCCGGCCATCCTGGCCGCGTTCATCCTGTCGCTGACCCGGCTCCTCTCGTCGTTCGAGACGGAAGTGTTCCTCGGCACCAGCTCGGGGATCTACGTCCTCACCAACAAGATCTACGAGCGCATGGTGCAGATCTTCCCGCCCGACTTCCGGACCGGGATGACGATGGCCGTCATGCTGCTCGTGATCACGTTCGGGCTGGTGCTCGTGAACTGGCGCTTCCTCGGCAAGCGCGACTACACGACCGTGAGCGGACGCGGCTACTCGGCGCGCCCCATGCCGCTCGGCCGGTGGCGGTGGGTCGCCTTCGCCTTCGTCGTGCTGTTCTTCGTGGTCACGGTGGTGCTGCCCGCCGTGATGCTGATCCAGGTGAGCTTCATCCGGTTCATCGGGCTCAACGTGTTCGATCCGGCGAGCTACACCCTCGACAACTGGCGGCGGATGCTCACCCTGCGCATCAACCGCCTGGCGCTGAGCAACAGCCTGATCATGAGCATCACCGCCACGACGGTCGGGATGGTCATCTACTCGCTCGTCTCGTACGTGGTGACGAAGAGCCGCTACAAGGGCCGGCGGCTGCTCGACCTGGCCGCCTGGGTGCCCTGGGCCGTGCCCTCGCTGGTGCTCGGTCTCGGCGTCCTCTGGGCCGTTCTTCTTTCGCCGCTGGCGATCCTCTATGGCACCTTGTCGGTGTTGATCCTGGCCCACATCGTGCGCGGATTTCCGTTCGGCACGCAGATCATGGGCTCGAGCATGATCCAGATCAGTCGCGAGCTCGAGGAAGCCGCGCGCATCCACAAGGCCTCGTGGCCGTCGACGTTCCGGCGGATCTGGCTGCCGCTCGTCAAGAACGGGTTCCTGGCCGGCTGGGTGATCCAGTTCACGGTCTCGTTCAGCGACCTGGCGACCGTCGCCTTCCTCTACGGCGCGAAGTCGACGGTCTTGCCCACCTTGTTCCTGAGCCAGTGGTCCAACGGGCGCCTCGAAGAGGCCGCGGTCGCGGCGCTGATGATGACGGTCGTGGTCCTGGCAGTGGTCGTGCTCGTCCGCCGCCTCGTGCACGGGAGCGTGCGCACGACGACCGTGGCATAGTATCCGCAGCGAGCGGTAGTGCGAGCTGCAGGACGTCGCGGGGCTGGGGCCCCGCCGTCCGAGGCGAGCTTATGAAGGAGGGCCGGGGAATGCTATCGAGAGAGGACAACGAGCTGCTCTGTAAGGTCGGCCCCGGCACGCCCACCGGCGCGCTCCTGCGTCAGTACTGGATCCCCGCGCTCATGTCGAGCGAGCTCCCCGAGCGCGACGGCGCGCCCGTGCGCGTGCGCCTGCTCGGCGAGAACCTGATCGCGTTTCGCGCCACGTCCGGCAAGATCGGGCTGATCCAGAACCACTGCCCGCATCGCGGCGCCTCGCTGTTCTTCGGCCGCAACGAAGAGGAAGGCCTCCGCTGCGTCTACCACGGCTGGAAGTTCGACTGCGAGGGCGCGTGCGTCGACATGCCGAACGAGCCCACCGAGAGCAACTTCAAGTCGAAAGTCCGCGCCACGGCGTATCCGTGCGTGGAGCGCAACGACATCATCTGGACCTACATGGGCCCGCGCCGCACGCCGCCGCCGCTGCCGGACATCGAGCCGAACATGCTGCCGGCGGGCCAGTACCAGGTGCAGAAGGTGCTGCGCGAGTGCAACTGGTTCCAGGGGCTCGAGGGTGACATCGACACGAGCCACCTGGGCTTCCTGCATCTGGGTGCGATCAAGCCCGAGCAGACCAAGCCGGGGACGTTCGACTACTACAACGTCGCCGACCGCGCGCCGAAGTACGAGGTGGTCGACACCGAGTTCGGCACCTCCTACGGCGCCTATCGCCCGGCCGAGGCCGAGACTTATTACTGGCGCATCGCGCATTTCCTGTTCCCGTTCTTCACGATGATCCCGACGGGCATCCTCGGCATGCAGGTGCTCGTGCGCGCCTGGGTGCCGGTTGACGACAACCACATCATGTTCTGGAGCATCGCGGCACCGAACTCTCGCGTGGGCGTCGGTGCCGCCGGCGGCGCTTCCGGTCTCAATGCCAATGGGCGGGCGGTCGCGGCGGCCGGGTCGCGCGCCGGGGGCTTCGAGTTCGTCCCGGACACGTCGGACTGGACCGGCAAGTTCCGTCTCACCCAGAACAAGGACAACGACTACCTGATCGACCGCGACGCACAGCGCACGCACAGCTTCACGGGCATCGCCGGCATCCATCAGCAAGACCAGGCGGTGACCGAGAGCATGGGGCCGATCTACGACCGCTCGCAGGAGCACCTGGGCACGTCGGACGCGATGGTGATCCGCACGCGCCGGCGCGTGATCAACGCGGCGCGGGCGCTCCGCGACGGCGCCACGGTGCCGCCGGGTGTCGACGATCCGACGGTCTACCGCTATCGGTCGGGCGGCGTGATCCTGCCGCGCGACGCCGACTGGCTCGAGGCCACCAAGGGGCTGCGGCGCGCGTTCGTGGAGGCGCCCGCCGAGAAGATCGTGCGATGACGGCGGCGGCTGCGCCGAGCGTCCTGAAAACCGCGGTCGCCACCTACGCGCACACGAAGGCGCTGAAGGACGGCAGCGTGACGGCGCCCGGCGTGTCGCTGCAGCACGTCGAGGTGAGCCCGATCGTGGCCGCGTTTCGGCGCATGGTGCGCACGCTCGAGTTCGACGTCTCCGAGATGGCGATCACGACGTACCTGACGGCAAAGGCCCACGGCAAGGCGTTCACGGCGCTGCCGGTGTTCGTCATGCGCCAGTTCCACCACACGCCGATCGTCTACAACGTGAAGTCCGGCGTGAAGTCGCCGAAGGATCTCGAGGGCAAGAAGGTCGGCGTCCGCGCCTATACCGTGACGACCGGCGTGTGGGCGCGCGGCATCCTGGCGACTGAGTACGGCGTCGATCTCACCAAGGTGACGTGGGTGGTCGTGGACGAGGAGCACGTGCAGGAATACCAGAAGCCGGCCAACGTCGAAGAGCGGCCCAAAGCCAACCTCGGCGAGATGCTGGCGAAGGGCGAGCTGGCGGCGGCCATCGGCGCCGGCCCGGTCGACTCGCCGGACGTCCTGCCGCTGTTCGTGCACCCGCGCGAGGCCGAAGCCGCGTGGTACCGCAAGACCGGCATCTACCCAGTGAACCACACGGTCGTGGTCAAGGATTCGCTGCTCGAGGCCGATCCGACTCTGGCGCCCCGGCTCTTCGGCGCGTTCAAGGACGCGAAGGCCGTCTTCCTGAAGGAGCTCGCCTCGGGCGCGACCCTGACGCCCGACGCGCAGGCGATCGCCCAGCGGCGGAGCATCGTCGGCGACGATCCCTTGCCATACGGCCTGGCGAAGAATCGCAAGGCGCTGGAGGCGATCATCCAGTACGCCCGCGACCAGCGGATCCTGCCGCGCGCCGTGACGCCCGAAGAGATGTTCCCGCGCAGCACGCTCGACCTCGAGTAACGATGCGCCTCGAGCGGGCGGTCCCGGTCCTTCAGGTCGCCGACGTCGGCCGGAGCATCGACTGGTACGTCGCGAGGTTCGGCTTCGACGCGGATCCCTTCCCGAAGAACCCGCCCTATGGGTTTGCGATGTTGCGGCGCGACGGCGCCGAGATGATGCTGCAGGCGGGCACGAGCTCGCGGCCGGCAGACGCCAAGGAAGAAGGCTGGACCGTCTATCTGCGCATCGCCGGCGACGGGGCTCCTCGAGCTGGCCGAATCCGTGCGCCGGACGACTCCGCTGGTCCGCGGGCCCGAGCGCATGTTCTACGGGCTGGTCGAGTTCGAGGTGATCGATCCTGATGGCTATCGGATCTGCGTGAGCGGCTCGGTGCCGGACGGGGCGAACGTGCCGGCCGCGCGCGAATGCGAGGAGACGGCGCCGTAGCGCCTCTCGCGGGCGGCGTGGTTCTTCGCGACGCGATCTCGCGACCCGGCGCGTTCGACGCAGCCGCGGGAGAGCTCGCCGACGTGCTCTCCGGGAAAGTCTCCGACCACATCCGCCGCGTCTACGAGCGCCTCGAGAGGGCAGTGGACGAAGAGCTCGCCCCGCCGTTGAGACTTACCGTGCTGGTCCATGAGGTGGCGCCCGATCACGTGCCGGCCCTGCTCGACCGGATCGGGCTCCCGGACTTCACGCCGATCGTGACGTCGATCGTCGACGCGTTCGGTCGGCTCTGGAAGCTCCGGAGCGACGACGAGGTCGGCTTCGTCCGCGCTCACGAGCCGCATCTGGCGCCGCTGCTCCTGTTCGAGCTCGCTCACGAGGGCGCGCCGACGGTAGGGATGCGACGGATCGCCCGCCTGGCCGGTCTCGAGCGGCGTTTCGACGGCTGGGCCGCGCGCCTCGCGCTGTCGTCCGGCTGTCCGACACCATCGTGAGCCCCCGGTCGCACTTCGCGGCACCGGCGATGGCGCTCGCCGTCGTGGCCGCGGCCCTCGGCGCCGCTCATGCGAAGACGCCAGGCGGTTGCGGCGAGGTCGTCACGATTCAGAGCCATGGCCGCACGACCACTCGCTACGCTTTTGAGCGCCCCACAGGTCCGGCGCAGGGCGATGCGATCGCGGTCGTGCTGCTACCAGGCGGGGGAGGGCACCTCGATCTCGATGCGCAGGGCTGCCCGCGCGCCCTCAAGGGCAATTCGCTCGTGCGCTCCATCCCGCATTTCCGCGACCTCGGCCTGGCGACCGCGCTGGTCGACTCGCCGTCCGACTACACCGGCGAGGACGGGCTGGCGGGCTTTCGGACCTCGAGCCAGCACGCGGACGATCTCGGCAAGGTGATCGCGGACGTCCGCGCCCGAGCCGGTGGCGCCGTCTGGCTCGTCGGCACCAGCCGCGGAACGCTCTCGGCCGCCAACGTCGCTTCGCGACTGTCCGGGCCTTCAGGGCCCGACGGCATCGTGCTCACGTCTGCGGTCACCTCGGGCGCCCAGAGCCGGCAGAAACCGTGGGTGTCGCAGACGGTGTTCGACCTGTCGCTGGACAGAATCCGGGTGCCTGTCTTGATCGTGGGCCACGCCGCGGATACATGTGCTCGATCGCCTGCCTCGGCCATGGACAGCGTGGCCGCGCGCATCGACGGCGTGCGTAAACAGGTTGCCACCGTGACCGGCGGGCCGGGAGCACCCACCGGTCCTCAGGCAAGCATCGAGGCGTGTGTCGGCCGGGCGCCGCACGGCTTCATCGAGCAAGAAGCCGAAGTGGCCGCAGGCATCGCCCGATTCATCCGCGGCGGACGTTACTAGGCGTTGGTGAACAAGAAGTTACGACGCGTTGAGCAGCCCCGTGATTAGAAACATGCAGAACTTTGTACAACCAGCTTGTCCACAGCGTTCTAACTACCGAGAATGTTGCGTTTTCGTGGAGTTCAAGAACGGGCACCATTCTTGCCACTGTTCTCACGCATGAAAAAGGCACTCTGCGCCCTCGCCCTGGCGGCCCTGGCATTTGCTCCATTCACTGCCGAAGCTATCAGCCTGGGAGCTGAGAGCGTATTCACGCCGTCCGTTGGCGGCTGCGGGCTGATTTGCCTCGACCTGCCCGCCGGTTTCTTGCTCACGAATAACTCTGGGGCCGGCGGCAACATCAGCCAGGTCATCATCGACATGAGCACGGCCGCGAGCACTTCGGCCGTGTTCGGCGGCAAGTCGGGCCTCGCGCCGAACATGGGGTTTCAGTCGCTGACGGGCGCGTCGAGCACCGGCTTCACGGGCGCGAGCGTCTACGACAAGATCATCACGTTGAACTTCGCGGGATTCGACCCGGGTGACGTGCTCGGCTTCTCGTTCGTGGTCGACATCGACGACTACAATCGCACCGTTACCGCCGCGGACTTCGCCGGCTCGACCTTGAAGGTGGTCTTCGGTAACCTAGCGACCTTGACCGGCGCGTTCCAGCCGGTGCTCTACGACACGATCGCGAAGGCCGAGGTGTACGGCTCGTACACGACGAGAGTTCCCGAGCCGGGAAGCTTCGTGCTCGTGGCGGTGAGCCTGCTCGCGCTCGTGTGGCTCGGCCGCAAGCGCGTGCCGGCCGGCTTCGCGAAGTAGCTTCTCTCTCTCGCTCATAGCTTCGTCGTCGCTTCGTCGTCGCTCCGTCGCAGCTCCGGAAAATGCAAGCAACTGCATGACCTTGCCTTCCGTTTACCCTGAGTTGTGCGGCGATCTTTCACGTTCGGCGCGCGGCGGAACGTCGCTGCGCGCATATTTCGAGCAATTTCGCATTGGTATCAAGATTGCGAATGGTAACGACCGGTAGATATCGCGGCGCTCTGTCGGCGCTATGCGAATTGGAGATTTGGATCTATGACGGTGTCGACCCGAAAGCTTTGTTCGACTGCCGCGATCCTGGTGCTCGGCCTCCTCTCCATCGCTGAGACCGCCATCGCTCCCACGCACGCGTTCGAGGCCGACGCCCAGCAGCCTGGGAAGACGTACTCGAAAGGATTCCTTGGCCCCAATCGCCTCGCGATCAGCATTCGTCGCGGCCTGGAGTTCGTCGAGCAACAGGACGAGAAGAAGGGCCGGCGGGTGATGACAGCATCCCGCCAGAGCGCCGCTGAGAAGGCGTTCTCGGACACCTGGTCGGCCGCGTCAGCGACTGAATTCGGCGACGGCGTGGGCGGCGACTATTCGAGCGGCGACAACCCGGGCGCCGGCGGCTCGTCGTTCGGCTGGCCGGGCGGCATGGCCGGCAGCGCGGGTCCCGGCATCACCGGGTCTGGCGGCGGCGGCAACGGTGAGGGCGGATCGCCCCGGCGCGGCGAGGATCCCGTGTCCGTTCCCGAGCCCATGACCCTGGCCCTCGTCGCGTTCGGCTTCGCTGCCGTCGCGGCTTTCCGGATGAGCCCACTCGAGCTCGCACGCCAGCGGAGCAACACCGTCCGGCGCTAATACGCCGCTCGGCTGTTTCCGTCGTCGCCCGATCGACCTCGCCAGCACACAGCCGATGCGCAGCCCGGCGCCCGACACCGTCCGCCCGTATCCTTGACGATCGGCGCGGCCGGGGACTAGGATGCTCGCCTACTCAGAAGGCTCGATGTCGGGGAGGGCTTCATGATCATCGATTGCCACGGTCACTACACGACGGCGCCGAAGGAGCTCGAGGCCTTCCGGCAGAAGCAGATCGCCGAGCTGAAGGAGCCGTCGAGCGCCCGCTCGAAGGGCGCCATCAGCATCAGCGACGACCAGATCCGGGAATCCATCGAGAACGCCCAGCTGAAGCTTCAGCGCGAGCGAGGCACGGACGTCACGATCTTCTCGCCGCGGGCCGCCGGCATGGGGCATCACATCGGTGATGCGACCACGAGCCTTCACTGGTCGCAGGTGTGCAACGACCTGATCCATCGCGTCTGCACGCTGTTTCCGCAGAACTTCGTGGGCGTGTGCCAGCTGCCGCAGACGCCCGGCGTGCCCCCGACCAACTGCATTCCCGAGCTCGAGCGCTGCATCAAGGAGTACGGCTTCATCGGCTGCAACCTGAACCCCGATCCCTCGGGCGGCTACTGGAAGGATCCGCCGCTGACCGACAAGTGGTGGTATCCGATCTACGAGAAGCTGGTCGAGCTCGACGTGCCAGCAATGATCCACGTCAGCATGTCCTGTAACCCGAACTTCCACACGACCGGCGGCCACTACATCAACGGCGACACGACCGCGTTCATGCAGCTGATCACCGGCGATCTCTTCAAGGACTTCCCGAGCCTGAAGTTCATCATCCCCCACGGCGGCGGCGCCGTGCCGTACCACTGGGGCCGCTATCGCGGGATCGCGCAGGATCTGAAGAAGCCGCTCCTGAAAGATCATTTGCTCAACAACGTGTTCTTCGACACATGCGTCTACCACCAGCCCGGCATCGACCTCCTGTTCAAGGTGATCCCGGCCGACAACATCCTGTTCGCCTCCGAGATGGTCGGCGCGGTCCGCGGCGTCGATCCGGAGAGCGGCCACTACTACGACGACACCAAGCGCTACGTCGAGGCCATGAAGCTGAGCCCCGAGAATCGACAGAAAGTCTTCGAAGGCAACGCCCGCCGCGTCTACAGCCGGCTGAAGAACAAGATCCCGGCTTCGCGCTAGGAGAGATCGATGGCTGAGATCCCGCGACTGAACGGCGTCATCCGGGCCCTCGAGCAGGGCAAGACCGCCTTCGTCGGATTCGGCTCCGTGGACAACGAGACCGCCACCGCGCTGGCCGCCTCGAACCTCGACGGTGTCGTCTTCGAGATGGAGCACGCGCCGATGAGCGCGCCCGCCCTGCGGGACGCGCTCCAGTCCATGCTGGACCGGCGTCAGATCGCCGAGTCGGGCTCGCTCGCGCCGAAGGTGACGCCGATGGTGCGGATCCCACCGAACGGCGGCGAGATGAACCAGTGGGTTGCCAAGCAGGTGCTCGACATCGGCGTGTACGGGATCATCTTTCCGCACATCAGCACGGTCGAGGAGGCGCGCAACGCCGTCAGCGCCTGCCGCTATCCGCGCCTGCCGAACGCGCCGCGCTACAACCCGCCCGGGATCCGCGGCGACGCCCCGGCGCGGGCCGCGCGCTACTGGGGTCTCTCGCAGCCGGAGTATTACGCTCGCGCCGACGTCTGGCCGCTGGCGCCGCAGGGCGAGATCCTCGCCGTCCTCCAGATCGAGGACACGCGCGGCATCGAGAACCTGCCGCGGATGCTGCAGGAGGTTCCCGGCATCGGCGTGATCCTGATCGGAGAAGGGGATCTGAGCCAGGAGCTCGGCCACCCGCGCGAGTACGAGCACCCGGTCGTGGCGGAGGCCATCGATCGCATTCTGAAGATCTGCAAGGACCACAATGTGCCGTGCGGCCACCCGCACCCGGACGCGAAGAACATCGAGCGCCTGATCGCGAGCGGCTACCGGTTCCTGATGCCGAGCACGCCCCGGTCCTTCGGAGTGCTCGAGCAGGGGCGCAAGCTCGCCGGGCGTGTCTGAGTAGCTCGCGGGCGCGCCCTACGGGCTGGGCTAGGACGGCCTGGGCCAGAAACGCTGGCGCCAGGCCGATCCCGTCAGCTCAAGATGCGTTTGCGGAAGAGGATCTCGCGGACGCCCGACTTCAGGAGGACCGTCTCGCAGATCTCGAGACCGGCGAACATGATATTGATGTCGCGGTTCTGAAGGACCCACCGCCGGTTGCACGCGGAAGGGTAGAAGCGGAAGCGCAGGTGCGTCTCGTCCTCGATGACGAACTTGGTGTACCGCGGATCGTCCGACGCGCGCGCGCCGAAGAACCCGAGGAACGCGCCGCCCGGCCGCAAGAGCCGCATCAGCTGCGACGCGAGCGCCGCGGCGGCCACCGGAGCGAGATAGTCGAACACGTCCCAGCCCAGCACCGCGTCGACGCTCGAGTCGGGCATTGAGAACCGCCCGCGCAGAAACTCCGGCAGCTGATCGAGCTTGTCGTGCTGGATGTGGCGGTCGATGTCGGCGTACAGATCCTCGACGTGGATCTTGCAGCCCACGCGCTCGCCCAGGAACGTGACGTTGGATCCGATCACCGGGCCGAGGTCGAGGACGACCGCGGCCGGCCGCGCGAAGAGAAGATCGAGGAATCGCGCGAGGGTCTTGCTCGCGTAACCGGTCTCGGCGGCTACGGCAGTGACCGTACGCGGCTCGACGGCGACCCGTCCGGAATCGTCGTCGGATCGAGCAGACTGCCGGCTCAAACGGGACACCAGACCCGAGAACCCGCCGTTCTTTTGTTCTGTCTTCAACGCGGCCTCAGACGCGAGCGAATTCGCCGTTCACGGGGACGCTGTCCGTCTTGTCCGTCTTCTCCGTCTTCGGCGACTTGGCTTCGGGCTTGTTGAAGTGAGTCTTGTCGGACGCGCCGTCCTTCTTCTGCATGTCGATGCTGCCGCGGAAGTGCGAGCCGTCGGCGATGGCCACGCGCGGGGACACGATGTCGCCTTCGACCGAGCCCGACTCCTTGATGTCGACCTTGTCGGTCGCATTCAGGTTGCCGGTGACCTGACCGAGGACGACGATCGCCTTGGCGCTGACCTGAGCCTTGATGCGGCCGTTCGTGCCGACCGTCAGCACGTGGTCGCGCAGCTCGATCTTGCCGTCGACGCGCCCTTCGATCGTGAGGTCCTCGCTGCCGCTCAGCTCGCCGTTGATGACAATGGACTTCCCAATGCTCGCCATTTCCTCGCTCATAGGCCGTGTCTCCTTCTGCGTCTGATCTCCACCAGACGACGTCGATGAATAGGACGGTGTCTGCGCCGAAAGCGACGGGGTCTGCACCGGGACGGACGGTGCCGGCGCCGGCGTGCTAGCCGGGACGCTCGCGGGTTTGGGTGCTTCCTCGCGCTGCTTCCACATCAGACTCACCTCCGTTTGCGCCCGGATCAATGCGATCGAGATCGATCGAGGCCGCCGGGACAGCCTGCAATGAGGGGCCGAGTATAACCTTGCAGCGCCGAATCAAGAACGTTTCCGGCGAGTTTTTTTCGGTTCGCGACATGATTCGTTGAAGGCGTGAACCCCAAAATCTCGGGGTTGTGCCCCTCCTTTTCGGTGTTTGAAACACACTCCGTTGTGGGTCGAGCACTCGGCGATCGAGCGCTTCGCACTTCGCTGCGGCCGCTGGCGGCCGATCGCGACTTCGATGCCCGTCGCTGGCTTGTTGAGGCGCATCGGTGGGTCCCAAGCGGCCGCTGACGCCTCGACTCGTTGTCGGATTCCAAACACCTTTGCGTGGAATCACGCAGACAACGCACGTGTTGCTTGGGCGGGTGATCGACGCTGCTGCAGGCTAACTAACCGAAATCGATGGCGTATCTGATTTAGCCGAACCTGGCGTGGAGCTTGCCCTAGAGGAATCGTGCAAGGAGGGCGACGGCGGTGACTCAACAAGCGGTCGAGCGGGCGCTGGGGAAGCTTCTCACGGA
>Ga0207428_10002335_pt1 | contig 18982 bp, 15 predicted proteins | sample RhiMethybrSRZTD1_FD_187600 | JGI IMG/M metagenome (GOLD analysis project Ga0207428, IMG submission 187600) | Populus rhizosphere microbial communities from Tennessee, USA - Rhizosphere MetaG P. TD hybrid SRZTD1 (SPAdes) (version 3) | ecosystem: Host-associated > Plants > Roots > Rhizosphere >...
TGCCTATCTCTATGTTGTATTTGTCATTTGATTCAGTAACATTAACTACAAAATCAACTTGTTTTGGATTAACCGGCATGAAGTTTATTCCTAATATTTTCGCTGTAATAATATATTGTCCTGAATCTGGAAATTTGTAAGATGAAAGTACTATTCCATTTGGAGTGTGAACGAAGGGCTGAGAAAATTCACTTGATGCTTTATAAAGTTCCTTACCATTTTTAGATATTGCTATATCTGTGTCTGCATGCAAAACTATTTCATTTTTTTCATTATGAAATAAAGTTGCTCTAAAAAATTCTGGAGAACCAATTTGAATTGCTGAAGGGGCATATTCCAATTTGACCCTTATCAAATTGTCATCTGTTATGGATTCGATAGATCTAATTGCATCATTGTTTAATCCATAAAAAGGATTATTTTCAAAAATTAAGCCACTTGTACTCAAAGGAACCTTTAGGATCAGAACAAAACCAAGCAACAAAATAATGTGGAAGAGAGGGAATGCATTCATCAATCAGTATTTGCGTCGTGAGTTTCATTTTGGGACGGACCATGTCCTTCTTCCCCATGATCATCTTCTTGACCATGATCATCACCTTCAGAATGCTCTTCTTCCTCTGCCAACTTTAACTTGAACATGTCACTAAGTAAAGGCGAAATTTTATCATCCACTACTTTGTCAATTTCATCAAAGGCACTCTTGCTATCTATCTTGCTTTTTAGTGTATTCAAAGAGTCTGTCAACTGACTGGAGTTCGAGTCACCCGCGGGTTTAATTTCATTGTATAGTTCTATTGCTCGAGAGACAGCTGCTTGCGCACTTTGATAGTCAGCCACATCGACAATGCTCGCTGTTTCATTATTCTGGTTTTCTGTATGCTCTGAGGAAGCGGTATTACTTTCGTTCTCATCATGACCCTCTTCCGCCATACCGAGTGCACTACCGTAATGCTCTAGACCTTCCCCTACCAAATCATTTACAACTAGAGCCTTAACGGTAACATTATCCAGTTGTTCTTTATCTATTCTGGCGCTCACAACTTCAGACAGTATATCATTGATATTACTAGCCTTGCTATTAACATCAGATTGTGCTGGAGAACTGGATTCGATCGCATTAACAAAATCAGTCAAAGTTTTATTAAGTTCGTCAGCCACTCGCGAATTTCTTTCCTTAATTTCTTTTGTATCGTTTGCTGTAATGTGCTCAGTTAAATGGTCAGCATGTTCTTTGGCATTAGTAGCATTAGAGACAGCTTGGTCTGCTGCCATTTTTAATTCTATTTTTGTCATTTCAACACCGGCCAGGAAAGATGCACTTTCATCTCCAGAAAAAGTATGGCCTAATACATTGTTTGCATTCAATATAGATCCAACTAGCAATAACATTAGCGGTATCGAAAAATGTAAAATTCTTTTCATTTTGAATTTTTAGTAATCAGCATGATAATAGTATTGTGGTACACCAATCGAATGATGCATGAATCTATTGGCAATAATGTAGAAAAATGAGGAGATTAGTCTAGGGTGCAGAATTAAATTTCTTGGCTGCATGAAGTCTAAATGATGCTGATACACAGAGACTAGCGTCCCTTAAATGAAGCGTTCGGTGATAAAGGACATTATCGTAGAGACAGACAGATAGAGCATTCTGGAATTCAAGATAAGGAAATAAGTATGGTTACTAGTACAGAGTAATTCAGCGATTCGACTGCACGGAAGCAATAGTAGATATACTTCCCGCAAGTAACTACCTTTAATCAAGCAAGTGAATTTCTTGGTCTAATATCAGCAGAGGATTAAGAGTTCGCACTAACTTCATTTTCATTTCAATTGACAATTTAGCAGTAAAATCTAGTAAAAAGATTTTTACACTATATCCAAAATTGAGAAAAATCTGCGCGATTTTTACTTGATATTTAATTTCGTCGTATGAGATGCTCCTTCCATTTTTTGGATATTTATTCCATGAAAAGTAGAAAATAAACGAATACTTTTAAATCAAGACTGGAAATCGACTTGGGATTCTGTATCAGGGCAATCACAAAAATTTCAAGAGAAAGCTAAATAATACGCAAGATAGTCACGTAATCTGATGGTTGGGACTGAACCTCTTATGAATACATTGAGTCATAAAATTGGCGAAAGAATATTTCTATTATGTGACCAGTGTCTGTGGGCCGTGACTTGTATTAACAAGAAATATCTGGAAGAATTGTCAGAAATATCTGAGGTAGAATATAGTTGTCCCATGTGCAAGCAAGATCAATTGAGCAGTTTTCCCATAACGTCTAACAACACATTTAGGTATAGGTATTCAAAAAACAAAGGCCTAGAGATAACGTTCACAATAAAGTGATACTCAAGATCGGCTTTACTGTTAAAATTTAATTGACATATTAGACTATTGGTAAAAAGCAGAGAATTATCACTTAAAATGGAGATAAGATAGAAATCCCTGAAGATATTCTTTCAGATAAAGATAGATTAAAAGATGTAGAGCAAGGAATTGTCAAGGCAATATCAAAAGGCCTTTACGAAGAAGGGCTAGATTACACAGTTGTAAAGGCCAACTTCGATTAGACTACCACGTAAATCAGGTATAAATTGAGAAGACAGGTTATAAAACTAGAGCGCTAGGGGATAATCCAGGCATCAGGAAAATTCGTAAGAAAGATAATAGCTGAAATCAGAATTTTCTGAGTTTGGAATGAGGAATGACTACAACCGCACCCATACTAGGAAAACTTGATTTCACTGTCATCTCTGTATTTAGTAACAACATTTCTACTTCATTCAGTGGTTTGCTGCCATCTATTTCGAGATGGATCTCAGCCCGTGAAATCGCACCTGTCTGACGGAGTTTGATAGACCTTACGTTCACATCACCATTGAATTTTTGCTCGACTAGTTTTTTCATATATTGTGTACTCACTGGATTTTGCCAAGCATCAACGAGTATTAGCGACGACTGTTTTAATGAAACATATGCTACAGAGAATATAAATCCGGCAATTACCAGCCCTCCAATAGCATCGGCTTGTAGAAATCCAAATTGTGTTGCTATCAATACGCTTAAGAAACCTAAAACAGACGCAGAACCATCTTTGATAGAATTCTTTGCGTCAGTCTTCAAAGAAAGCAAATTATATTTGTTGGCTATGCGGCGCATCTGAAAAGCCCTGTGCAGTGAAATGGCACCGGCAATTCCAAGCACAATCATAGTAGCAATAGGCTGTTGGATTTCTTTAGGGTTGATGAGTCCTTCGTAAGAGTGATAAACTATGAATGTTCCTATGGCAATCATTCCCATTGCAGCGATAAGTGCAGCAAAGCTTTCTACCTTATGATATCCAAAATGGAACTTCCTATCCGCGGGTCTGCGGGCAAATGTCAAACCTATCAATACAATAAGAGATATCATAGCATCGGACATGGAATCTACTCCATCGGCTGTGGCCACTACACTCCCGCTAATGTGACCCATAATTAGTTCTACAATCCCTATTCCGACTAGTGTTATTACAGAAATCTTGGCTATTCGTTGACCGGCGACAAATCCTTCATTCACTAGACCAGGAAAAGACTTGTTTTCTTTTGAACTAGGCGGATCTGAATCCGCAGAACTGGAACTATCTGTTTCTTCTGTATTACTGTTATCCAAATTGACTAAGTTAACTAAATGACGTGTCGATCATTATTAAATTTTGTCAGTCAATAATAAAATTTATAATTATGACTAGAAAGTTGCAAGACTCATATATATTGAGCAAAGAACGCAAACAAAATACATTGTATAATATAATTTGACTCGTTCGGCTCCCATTGAGGTAAATTTGCAACCTAAAAGCATCGCAATTGGATTTGAATCGAAATTGTGATAGATAAAGGGTAAACAAATCTTCCTTTTGATTTCGCCAAATAGGAATCTAGCTAAAGTAGGGGACAGGTGCAGAATTAAAATATATAAAACTCTAGCGTTACAAACTGCTGTGTCAAAGCAAGTAAGCGATATAATGACAACCAAAATAGAGATTATTCAAACATCGCAAAATGCCAAAGAAGCTGCAAGGAAGATGTTAGACAAGAATGTAAGTTCACTGCTAGTAGTCGATGAAGAAGGAAAATCAATGGGTATCGTTACTGAACGGGATATAACTAGAGGAGTATGCATTCATGATGTCTTGAGTAAAGAATTCAAGATACTTCATCTTATGACATCCCCATTATTAACAATTAACCCTAATTCATCTATTGAAATAGCAGCAAACGTGATGTTACAAAAAAAGGTAAGACATCTTATTGTTGTAGATGGAAACAAAACAGTAGGGATAGTGACTGCCACAAACTTTATCGATTATTTAAACGAACAAATGGATCCGGTTGATCCTAACTCTAATGTGCTTAAAACATTGAAAGATGAAGTCTGATGCTAAAATACAAACGTCCAAATTTGGCTGCAGAGATTCCAGATAATAATATGTTGTTACTTTTCAAGTAACTTTATTTCGCTCCGAACCTTTTGGATAATCCATGGTTATACTGACATATCAACTCATGAACATCGTGTGAGATTTGCTTTGCAACTGGATTTTTCTTTATTGTTAAACATGTATTATTTTATTTTATATTATATGCGAATGACCTAAAAATATCTGAATTAAATCATTGCATAAAAGGCTCCGTTGATTCTTGACTATCCTATGAAAGATTTGAGAACAACCACTTTCGTTCTTTTATTATACTTATATAAATCAAATAGAGGAGGAAATAGTCTACTTTATATTTATAGTATTTCATATGAATATTGATAACTTGATGATTTATGTCCGAATGAGTTTTTTTATCATGTTAGTTGCATTCTCATTGATTGTATTTCCAACGTTTGCGACAAATTCGTCTTCCCAGTCAGATAACTCGATATCAAATAGTTCACAAGTAAACAATACGATAGCTAATGCTACATCATCGGGTGAATCTGATGTTGAAACTCCAGCATTTGAGAATGAGACTTCATTTGCTTCTCTCAGTAGATCTCTTGCTGAAACTAATCAAACAGAAGATGAGCCAGTACCACCACCCCCTCCTTCAGAATCTACATCAAATGATGAATCTGATGATGATGGAGCCAGCGACTAGAACTTTATTGTAGACAAACAGTCAATACAACAACATCATTATTAAATAATAGTACAATTCTTGATCGATAACATGAATATTGACATGGTGTAAAATTATTTCATAAATATTATATTTTTTTTACTTCATTTTCTAAAGGGATGAATATTTTTCATAACGTAAAAGTTAATAATTACAAAGAAAAAATAGACATATGGGAAAATATGAATTACCTCCGTTACCATATAGTTACGATGCGTTAGAACCAAATATTGACGCAAGGACGATGGAAATACATCATACAAAACATCATCAGACTTATACTGATAAGCTCAATGCCGCTCTTGATAAATGTCCATCTGATATTCAGAATAAGGATATAGTTGAAATATTGTCTAACATCGATCAAGTACCGGCAGATCAAAAAAGTGCTATCAATTTTAATGGAGGAGGATTTGATAACCATCGGATATTTTGGCAGAACATGAAAGCAAATGGTGGAGGTGAAGCGAGTGGATCTATTGCAGCTGCAATAAACGATTCCTTTGGAAGCTTTTCTGCTTTCAAAGAAAAATTCTCTTCCAGCACCGTATTGATCCAAGGTAGCGGATGGGGATGGCTCGTATATAATCCGTCAAGTAAGAAAGTAGAGTACAAATCAATGCCAAATCAAACAAGTCCGCGAACTGAGGGTTTGATACCACTTTTGGGATGTGATGTATGGGAACATGCTTATTATCTCAAGTACCAGAACAAAAGACCAGACTACATATCTGCTTGGTGGAATGTAATAAATTGGCAAGACGTTTCTGAAAGATTTGATAAGGCTAAGAAATAGAAATTTATTTTTGTCTTGAAAGTTCACTAGAGATCTTACTCTCATTGTGGACATTTCAAGTTATTTTTTTAGTTTGTGATTTTTATATCGGCGCTATTGCAATAACTAGTTGATTAGAATTTGAAGAATTATTTCATTGATATGAGTAGTAGGCGGCTTAACTGTAAAATACGTCGCTCTTTTTATTTTTTATTTCTTTTTCAATTGTAAATTCATCTGCTATTTCACTGCCCTTATTGTCATAGAAGGTTCCAGTCAACTTTGTGTGAGGATTTCCGTTACTAATATCTATATCCAAAAACCCGAATTTCCCCGCAAATTGGTTAGCAACATAAGGATTTTTACCCTCCAAGGAATAGAAGTTTACTCCTCCTGTTCCCACAGTAGTAAAAACGATACCATCATTACCTCTGTTGTATCCTGTACTAAGTTCACTAGTCGTTGTTGGCTTTGCACTTTCATTGGGATTGTATGTCAAAGGATAAGTTCTCTGATAATTGTGGTTATGTCCATTTAATACTAGATCAACCCCATATTTTTCGAAAAGTGGATTGTAAGTATCCCTTAACGATTCTTCTGCCGGATGTTCTGAGGGTGATGAATAAAGTGGTTTATAGGTACTTACAATTATCCAATTAGTATCTTCATTTTGAGATGCCTTTTCAAGATCTTGTTTGATAAAATTGTATTGCTCGGAGCCTTCTTTATAGTCGGACAATGAAGCCATGACAAGGAAATGAACATGTTTGTAATCATAAGAATAGTATGGTTTGTCCAATTCAAAGCCCTTTACATACTGATTCATTTTTGATTCTCCATCTTTAATATCATGATATCCCAACGTAATCATCATCTTGCCTTTAAGAGGGCTCATAGTGTCAAACCAACAGTCGGCAGTACTATGATATGAGAGATCTCCCAACGCTAGAACTAATTCGGGATCTTTATTCTCCATATTTGCTACAGTGTTTTGTGTATTTTTAGAACATCCAAAATCACCTGCTGCAGCAAAATTAAAGTTATTATTGTCATTACCATTGTCATTACCATTGTCATTACCATTGTCATTACCATTGTCATTACCATTGTCATTATCTCCATTGAAACGATAGCCTTCATAAGTTTCACCATCTCCTTCTTTGGTATCACCATCATCTTTATCACCATCCTCATCATCGTCTTTAGCCTCGGTCTCTTGTCTCTGATCTATCAGGCGTTGGTTATCCTTGTCATTTTCAATTTTGTCTTTTAATTTTTCAATTTTCTTTTCCAAGTTAGCATTAATTTTCTGAACTTTCAGATCTAATCCAGAAATGTCAAGGTTCTCGCCATCATTGTTTTCGTTTTTACCGTTTTTATCATTAAATCTCTTTCCTTGTTGTTGTTCCGACAAGTACTGATTATCTTCTCCGAATATCTTATCCTTCAATTTGTCTATTTTCTTGTTCAAGCCGGCTCCTTTATTTTCAATATTCAAGTTTAATCCTGCAATTCCAAGGCTCTTGTCTACATTACCATCATTATTATCATTGTTGTTGTTTTGCTCATTAGCCTTGTCTTCTTCTTCTTGATGCTGTTGTTCTTGTTGTTGTTCTAAGAGTTTCTTTTCTTCTTTGCTGGTATGATCATTACCATCATTATTATCATTGTTGTTGTTTTGCTCATTAGCCTTGTCTTCTTCTTCTTGATGCTGTTGTTCTTGTTGTTGTTCTAAGAGTTTCTTTTCTTCTTTGCTGGTATGATCATTACCATCATTATTATCATTGTTGTTGTTTTGCTCATTAGCCTTGTCTTCTTCTTCTTGATGCTGTTGTTCTTGTTGTTGTTCTAAGAGTTTCTTTTCTTCTTTGCTGGTATGATCATTACCATCATTATTATCATTGGTAGATCTTTCTTCCTTATTGTCTAAAGGATTACACAGAGGAATTCCTAGATTGTCGAAAACATTACTTTTGCACAGGTTGTTTTTCAGTTCCTCAAGATTTGGATTAGAAGTAAGGCTCGATATTCCGACGTCTCGCTCTTTATCCTTGATAGGTATTATCTCATATCTATCTGATTGTTCAAAAGAACCCTTGTTTAGCAGAGAGTTGGCCAATAAATGATTTTGATTTATTATCAAATTTGATGAAAAAACTAGAACTATTGTTACAAAACCTATAATATAGCCTATATTTCTAAATTTATTAATTGACAAGATAATTACGACTTTGATTTATGTTGATTTAATAAATGTTTTCTGATTTCCGGTTCTATTAGAAATTACTGTAACAAAGATATTTTTAAAAACTAGAGGCCAGACAATTATAGGAGCCAGTTGACTAAATGGGACATCATTTGTGGTGTGCTGGGTCTCGCATATAGAAGAAAAAATACTATTAGATGCAACGTGGTATAGATAGTTTCACTAGACAACATAAATGACATAAAATACTGATATTTGATGTAATGTTCCCGGTAAGAAAAAATATTTTCATCATTTGTTATCTTTTTGGGTATCATCGAATTCAGGTAGAAAACTCCCAGATTCTGGCGTGAATTTTCCTTCATCTTTTACTTCGCCTAACAAATCGAATGGGCTCTTGCTACCAGAATGTAACTCTTTCAAGGAACCTTCGTGTTTTGATACGTCTTTTTCAAGTTGTAATAACGCAAATACATCTTTGTTTTTATCAGATACTCCGCTACCAGTTGAATTACTTTGATCGCCTGCATCTGCAAAAGTGACTTGCGTTAAAGTAGCAGAGAGTGTAATCATAAACGCTAGTAATATAATTTGTATTGCCATTATCAATTGTCTATATTCTACATCTAAGTTATATAATATTTTCCTTTAAGAATCTCCTTGTCCTTAAATCAAGGAATATGACACGATCTGAGATTTAAACAGATATATAAATTCATCAAAACCTGATTCCGAATAATGAGATAGACTATTGTTCGGAAGAATATCATGTGAGGTCCATCGAGATCGGATACAAAATTAAATTTTGAACCTTTTATTCTATAGTTTCGGTGTGAGATAAAAACCCTATAGTTCATTGTATAATACAGGTAAACGTGAAAAAGAGACTTGGTCAAAAAATCTAAAGATACTGGATTAAGTTAGAACTGTTAATCCTTCCCATATCTTGAATAAACCTGCCAAATTTTGGATAAGGAAACTCAAACTTGACAAACATCCAGAAGGTGGTTATTATGCCAATACATACAGATCTGATAGGAACGTTAACTTACCCGGATATACTGGTCATAGGTCTACATGCACAGTAATTTATTATCTATTAACTGGAAAACAATTTGCCTCATTTCATATTATGAAGTCAGATGAAATTTGGCATTTCTACTCAGGCAGTAGTTTAACACTTCATATAATAGATGCAAAAGGCAAATTGAAAAAATCTGTTGTAGGTCCAAAATTTGATGCCGGAGAGCAGTTCCAAGTAACAGTAAAGTCAGATTGTTGGTTCGCAGCATCCGTGAATAAAAAGAAATCATATTCACTAGTAGGATGCACCGTTTCTCCTGGTTTTGACTACAAAGACTGGAAAATAGGTAACAGAAAAAAACTGACCGAAATATATCCACAACATAAGGATATTATTGAAAGATTTACTAAATCTCCTTGATTTAGAATTCAGGAATCCTTCGACTTAGAATTACAAATAATTTCTTATCCATTGAGTGTGGGAAGATTCCATTTGACCCTCTTTGACTCCAGTCCATTTTCAAATTACCCATCAAATTTGATTGGTTATTGTTAACTGGATCTAACTTAGACTCGAACTCACAAAATTTATGTTAGCTTTGTATCAAGCATTCCTTGTTTCTACTAAAAATGAGCTATGTGTGTATATGAAATTCTATTCTAAAGATTGCCTCAATTGGTTGCCGATGCTAGGAAATCATAAGCACTTTTTTCGTCCTGATTGTCTCCGGATGGAAGATTTCCAACATCAGTATTGGCTGCAGGTTTATCATCAGTAACAGGAGTGGCTGCAGGTTTATCATCAGTAACAGGAGTGGCTGCAGGTTTATCATCAGTAACAGGAGTGGCTGCAGGTTTATCATCAGTAACAGGAGTGGCTGCAGGTTTATCATCACCCTCAATATCGCAACCAATACTAGAAATAAGATTCATGCATTGTGGAGAATCACCCGTAGACTCCAAATTGTTATTCAAGTCGTTGTTACTGTCCTTAACTCTCACAACATTGTTTTGGTAATTGCTAATTGGTGGTTCCAAAAGGTTTTGTGGTTTGTCCATTTTGAAAGACACTGTTTTCATTTCCTTAGGATAACCATCAGATGTAACATCAAGAACTACTTGAAAGCTATTCCCACCACTTGTAGGGGAAGTATGCCATGAATAAGATACAGCTCCAAGATCATCGGTTGTAGCCGAAAACTTCTTTCCTCCAATCTTCCCCATCACATTTGCACCTGATATTGCATCTTTAGTATTGGCGTCCGCAACCTTTACGTTAATAGCTTGTTCTTCTCCGGGTATTACGGGATCTTTTGATAGGCTGGCTTCCACTAACAACTGCCTTTGAACTTGAAAACTTCCTGTAAGTGAGGCCGGTACATAGCCATCAGCTGACGCAGAAACAAGTACATCGTAGTTACCAGATGGAATATCAGAAGTGATGTTCCACGTGCGAGAATATGCACCTGATATATCTGAAGTACCGTTGTATTCATTTTTTTCTCCAATTCTAGCCATAACATTTGCACCTGATACTAATTCTTTAGTATTGGCGTCCACAACCTGTATGTCAATGGTTTGTTGATCCCCAGGCATAACGAGACGCTTTAATAAACTTGCTTCAACTAACAACTGCCTTTGAACTTGAAAACTTCCCGCTAGTGAGGCCGGTACATAGCCATCAGCTGACGCAGAAACAAGTATATCGTACTTACCAGATGGAATATCTGAATTCAAATTCCATGACTGGGTAAACATACCAGATGTATCTGAAGTACCATTATATTCGTTTAATATTTTCGTACCTTGCATGATTTTAACACCAATATTCGCTGCTGCGACTTGCTGTGAATTTGAATCTGAAATCTTTATAGTAAAGTTTTGAATTTCTCCAGGAACTAATACCTTCTTGGATAGTTCCATGTTTGCAAAAAGTTTCGAAGGTGCTAGTGTCGTTACATTACTGGATATAACAGACGTGTCTGCTGAAGGTTTAGTCGATATGCTATTTAATTGTGGGAGAATTCCAAGAGGGTCATGAAACACCAGATCCGATGATAGATTTGAGTCATTGGTAACTACACCTGATACATTGATACTGTGCCATTTTGTGGTTACTTTGGAATTTTCCAGACATTCGAGCTTTGACGTCAAATCATTCAGACCCTTTTCTATTGTGTGATATGAAGTAGAATATGTGTATGTCCATGATGAATAATCATCTTCTCCGTATGGTCCAGTAGCCTTGGCTTTTTGGAATGGCTTTTGATTATTCCAATCTACTGAAACAGTACAATCGGATTTTTCGTTATCTGTCGAAATACCAAAAATGGTAAGATTTCCGACAGGAATTTGCTTTCCACTGCCCGGCGACAATATCTTTACACCCGCGGCAGAAGCAACTACACTTGTTGCATTAGACTTGACAGTATTTTCTGCCACCGAGACTGTTTTTGGTTTAACTTTGGTTTCTGTTTGGGGATTAGAACCGTCATATTGTGGTAAAATCTTACTCTTGATGGGAATGAAACCAAAGTCATTGTTATCATTCATATAATTTATCTTTGATACTTCAAATCCGTATATGTTAAAATTAACTATCGCAGATAGGAAAATCGATACAGAGAATAATATTATTAAATAATAATTCACAAAATCTTATCTAATTTAATTTTTATAAGTATTGTCAGTCTATTATCACTTAAAAATGACGATATCATTTTTTAACTAATTGAATACTTTTCTTTTTACTCATAAATTCACATAGAGGAAGGATCATTTAATCTTATGAAACATTGTTGCATAAATTCATTCAATTTTACTCCATTAAGAAATCCTTTACTGCTTTATTAAACAGCTCTGCATTCTCTACATGAGGTCTGTGACCACAGTTTTCAAATACAATGATTCTTGAATCACCATGTTCCAAGAAAGGGCGGATAAATTTTACCGGTATTATTCTATCGTTTTTACCCCAAATTAGTAACAGTTTTGCGTTAATTTTCTCAAGTTTTCTATTGTATCTTGCAGCTCTTGTACTGCCCTTTAGTGCGGAAATAAATGCGTACTTTGCACCCGGTAATGATATTCTTTTGTATAGCGCTTCCGCATAAGTGCGGTTAACCATAGAATTATCAATAGAGGATAGTATTTCTCTTACCTCGACTGCTGATTTGGCGCCAACGATTTTAATATATCTTTTCAATGCTAAAGTACCCTTAAACGATTTTGGAAGTGAACCAGCAGGACTAATTAGTACGACTTTGTCAACTAATTTCGGATCTCTAATGGCTAACTCAATAACTATGTGACCTCCCAAGGAAGAACCAATTAAAAAAGGGCGCATTATTTTTAATTTTTTAATGAATTTTTTTAGAAAATTTACGTAGAAATCAATAGTATAATCAATCCGGGGTTTATCACTCAACCCAAAGCCGGGAAGATCCAAAGCGATTACTCTGTGTCTAGTTGAAAAAGATTCAATATTGTTAGTCCAACTTTCTAAGGAACCTCCTAAGCCATGAATAAGTAAAACAGGTGACCCCCTTTGATTATTATCAAAGTATCTTATTAGTAAGGTACCAATCGTTGTGAACTTTACGCAGGTCTTGATCAAAGTTGTCACAAATTTTATTTTTTAGTTAAAATTTTCGATGTCTGTTGAACGGTTTGAGCGGAGCAGTAGCAAGCAATTTATTTTTGAATTAAAGTTTACGAAACTAAAATTCTAGCTTATCCAATCAGATCGAACAAATGCACGCGATCGGCAATTTTATCGTTTAATTTTTCTATCTTTTGTTCCATCTTATCATCATTTGATTTATCAAAGTGTTTGAATTTAAGTCCGAAAATCGAATTGTCCTCGTTATTAAAATTTGATATAGAATTATCAGATTCCGGAGTGCCGATTGTGTGGTCATGATTATTGCTTGATCCTTGCTCTTCTCCTAGGTCAGGTTCATATGTAAAAAAGGTGTTAGTATTACTATCAACTTTTGATTGGTCTGTGCCTTCAGAAATTTTAGATCCACTCATAGGGGAGGTATCTGCTTCTGTTTGACCTTCTTGTGTACCTAGGGTAGTAGAAGTACCAGTGTCGGTAGTGTCAATTGTTTTTGAATTAGAACCATCTTCTGACTCAATGGTACCAGTGCTACCTACCTTTGTTTCGTCAGAACCTTCGGAAGATGCCGACTTTGTTGATTTTTCATTGGATTCGGAATATAATGGGAGAATTTTATAAGTACCGCTGTTGCTTTTGTTATTCTCTACTGGTAATATATTGTTAGCTTCATTATGTGAATCTTCATTGGTTTGTTGAGGAGTACTGTCGGTATTGTTGCTTTTTACAGGTAATATATTTGTGGCTTCAGCATCTGTGTCAACATCTGTAGCTTCAACATCTGTGTCAACATCTGTAGCTTCAACATCTGTGTCAACATCTGTAGCTTCAGCATCTGTATTTGAGATGTTTTCTTGAGTAGATTGTTGAGCTGCATCGTTCAGATCGTTGTCATCGTTATTGTTACTCTTTACAGATAATATATTGCTAGATTCAGCAACTGTATCTTCTTTAGTTTGTTGAAGAGTATCATTTGAGTTTTTACTCACCGTTTTTGTTCCAGTAACATTAATAGAATAGGACTTTGAGGAGGCAGTTGGACCGCTGTCATAACATGTTATTTTTGAAGTTAGTTCATTCTGACCTTCAACTATATTATGATAATTGCTAGTATATGTAAAACTCCATTTCGAAAAGTCAGAGATCCCCTTAGGGCCATTAGCAGAAACATTCTGCATAGGTTTTAGATCGTTCCAGTCAGCATAAACTTGACAGTTAGTAGTATCATCATCTGAGGACGTACCGTATATGGTTAAATCACCGGCTGGCAAATTGGATGAATCTACTGGAGTGTCTATTTTTACTCCTATCCCAGTCGCAGCAGGGATTTGTGCCAATGCTGTGTTGGATACCACGCCCGATATCATGAATATCCCAAAAAGTAAAAGAATTCTAAAATTGGCTTTAATTTTCATACAGTTGTAAGGTAAGAAAAATGATTAATATGAATTTTCAAAAATTATTCCATATGGTAATTAAATAAGAAAGTTATTTAAAACACCACCTAGTGATTCAATAATAAGAATCCTAATTTTTAGTTAATGACTTGATTCATAGCGCTCGAGACATGAGAGAGTTTTGTAAAATACATTGACTTTGATGGATGATTTTGAGAAATGATTTTCTTTCTCTTAACGCGATGTTATATGTAAGCTCCGATTTACAGTTCGTCTAATTTTCCTACCTCTGAGACGAGCCAATTTAGATCCAAGTCACTAAATCAACGTCTCTTGCTTGTATCTTAATTATACATTCCGGTGAATAGCAATTTTTCGAGTTTATTTAATCTCAAATAGTAAACGTTAATAAATAATTCAATCCAGTTACTTCCTGAAGTCTTTACTTGCAAATCTCATCTCTACAATATAGTTACTTAATTTCCTTCATTGTATTTATCGGCGCTACATTCATTGTTTTAACTAGTCAAAATATCAATGTATTTGGCCAAATGGACAAGAGTCTTGAATTGCCTATGGTTAACGATACACAGTTACAGATTCAAGAATACGCTTCTGGGTTTAAGTTCCCAACTGGGATGAATTTTCTAGGACCTGATGATATCTTGGTTATAGAGAAGAATACGGGAATAGTAAAGGAAATAAAAAACAGTACTGTAGTTGGAACCGTTTTGGACGTCAACGTGGCAAATGTAAGTGAAAGAGGATTGTTAGGTATTGCAATTTCAGATAAACCCAGGTATGTATTCTTGTTCTACACAGAAACTCAGAATGTTGACGGAGGAGAGGTTCTTGGAAATCGCCTTTATAGATATGAATATGATAATGGTAAGTTGGTAAATCCAAAATTGCTCCTCGATCTTCCTACGATACCCGGACCTTCACATAATGGCGGAGTATTAAAGATAGGCCCGGATAAGAAGAGCGTATATCTTGTCATTGGTAACTTAAACTATGTTCAAAATCAATCTTTTATTACTAAAGCTCAGAATAACAAGGATGGTCCTCCACCAGATGGAAGAGGTGGTGTACTTAGAATTACATTTGATGGTGGCGTTGTTGATAAAGGAATTCTAGGAGACGAAGACCCATTGAATAAGTATTATGCGTATGGAATACGAAATAGTTTTGGTATTGGATTTGACTCGTTAACAGGAAATCTCTGGGAAACCGAAAATGGTCGCAGCACTGATGATGAAATTAATCTTGTGCTACCTGGATTTAATAGCGGATGGAAAGAGGTAATCGGATTTTCTAAAGCTACACCTGGTTTTAATTCAGAAAAATTGGAAACCTTTGGAGGAAAGGGCACATACAGGGATCCCGAATTTATATGGATAGACACTATAGCACCTACTTCTGTCCTATTCTTGCATACTGACAATCTTGGATCAAAATACAAAGATAATCTATTTGTAGGTAGTGTTAAGAATGGCACTATTTTCAATTTTCCACTGGACAAGACTAGAACACACCTAGTTCTTTCTGGTCCGTTGAGTGATAAGACAGCAGACACAAATTCTGAAACTGGTAGTATAATATTTGGTAGAAATTTTGGTATAATCACAGATCTCCAATTAGGGTCTGATGGCAATCTCTACGTTCTAACAAACTACAAACACGATGGAACAATTTTCAAAATATCAGCGAAAAATAGTACTAATTAATTCATTTTTGAATTCCTCCAATGGGTAACAAATACTTTGAATCTCAGGAGATATATGCTGGTTCTATATGTTTTTCAAAACTATACAATATACCATCTCTGCTACCGACAAACAACATCCCATCTGCAATGCATGGTGAAGAATCAATGCTACCCATCGTGGGAAATTTCCACTCCTGGTTTCCTGTATAGAAATTTATACCATAAATATATGAATCCAAACCTCCAAAAAACAATAATTTATCATTTTCACTGCTGGCCGGGGACGACCAGATTTTTCCACCCGTTTCAAATTCCCATAGTTTAGAACCTGTCAAATCGAAGCAATAAAGTTTACAATCAGAAGCTCCAAATATGATTCTGTCCTTTACCAAAAGGGGAGATGATAAAACTGGTTTTTCTATAGTTTTATACCAATTGGTAGTACCGTTAAAATTGTGTAAACAGTATATTCCACCATTATATGTGCCAATAAAAATTAAATCTCCATAAAGACAAGGAGAAGAAGATCTTATTTTACCATTTAATTTTGATTTCCATTTTAGCGATCCGTCTGAATCAACGGAGTATATGAACCCATCATCTGATCCAAAATATACGATATCATCATGGCAAGAAGGAGAAGACCAAATCTGACCCTTTGTCTCATAGTTCCAGATTATTTCTCCAGTCGAATTGATACAATACAAATTATGATCCAAGGACCCCAAGATTATATTCTTTCCTATAGGACATGGTGAAGAAAAAAAGTCTCCCCCGGCATGATGCTCCCAGATCATACTCCCATCATCTTTATCAAGTGCAAAAACAATATTATCTTGTGAAGTATCACCATGTATCCAGTTACCAAACGTAGCACATACTATCATATCACCCAAAATTAATGGCGATGAAACCATAGGAATTCCAATATTATGATGCCATCTGATTTCTCTCTTTGATATATCCAAACAAAAGATACGTCCGGTCAATGTAAGAATAAATAGAAATCCTTCTTCATAAACGGGAGAAGACACCATCGGACCAAGCTCCATTGTCCAGTAAAGCGAGGGTTTGGTCACTGGTTTAGTTCCTGTTGATCCCGTTCTTCTTATATTACCCCTAAACATATCCCATGAGTAATTGAATTCAATTGACATACACTATCTTTCTCAAAAATATCAACAAATCATTGATTATCTCAAATACAGTCAGAAATATACATCATGATTTATTCTTTGCAACAGTTACCCACAGGAATATCATAACCATGTGGACAGTACCTAGGGTGTTTTAATAGGGTACATAAAGCATCGGTAAATATATGCTTCATATGATGTTCAATTCCACACACCATTTCCTCATCGATTTCAATTTTTAAGGCTTCCTTCATCATGACCTCCAAAAGTCTCGTATTCCTAATCATTTGTTCTCCTATTTTTTCTCCTTCAGCTGTCAAATTCATTTCAGCATTGCCTTTCTCATAGTCAACTAGATTTTCGTCATTCAGCTTGTGAAGCATCTGGACAACAGATGGTTGCCTTACATTCAAAATCTTAGCAATAGAACTAACTTTTACTTTTTCATTTTTCTCACGCATGTGCCAAATGGCCTTTAGGTACATTTCAATATGTTCGGATTCAGCAGTTCCCAGATAAAGTTCTTCATCAGAATTCATGTTGACGATCCCAAATATTTAACATAGTCTTAATCACAATATAGTTATTAGTTTTACGCCTAATAATTTTTCTTGATTGCATGCAGGGTTCACTTTTTTGTTCCCAAATTTAGTTTTAAAACATATCATCGTTTCTCTCCATCCTTCAAATTAGCCATAGATTTTCTAGACGTTTCAGCCAACTTCTTTCTACGTGGTTGCATTATTAATATATAAAGACATCCTACAAGATAAACTGATAAGAGTAATATCTGAGCAATAGTTGTTTCTAGTGTGGGATGAATACCTGTCATTGTTGCCAAGTTTATCTCTAAACGTGGGATAATTCCAAATAGGTGTGTTGTTGAAATATAACCAATTTCTTGAAACTCTCTTATTGCATTTCCGATGAAAGCGATTGACATGTAAGCTCCTATTGCCATAGTTAGGCCAAATAAAACACGCAGTGGTAACTTTTTGCCGAGCTTTCTAATAATGAATACAACACTTATTATCACAGCCAGTCCTAGCACTAGTCCCAAGAATACAAATATCTCCATATTTTTGGCAAATGAGAACATGGCCTGATAAAATAAGACAGTTTCAAACCCCTCTCTATAGATTGTAAAAAACGATAACATTGCGAAGACCATTACACTTCCCGTTGTAGTTGCCTGCCAAACTTTTGCCTTTACAAATTCAATCCATTTTTTAGTTTCAACCTTATTTAATATCCAGAAACTTACCCAGAATAATACTACAACAGCTGAAATTCCCGCTATTGCCTCGATTAGCTCCTTACTTGCACCTGTGATGTCTATAACAAACTGAGCGAAAAACCATGTAATGACTGTTGCAATAATAGCGATCACAATTCCTAGGTAGACATGTTTCTTATAATGTGAATTTCGTGATGCTTCAAGATAAGTAAGGATGGCACCTATTATAAGTGCAGATTCAAGCCCTTCTCTGAATATTATAGAAAATGAAGTGGAAAATGCAAGTGATGGTGCTAATGTTCCTGTGCCTGTAACCAATCTCTCAGATTCATCTAGCCCGCTTCTAATTTCTACAACCTTGGCTTCAACTTTTGGATAAGGCTGATGTTGTTGGATCAAATTACGGAGTTCTGCAAATTTTATTTCCATGTCAAGCGTATAGTCAGGATTTATCGGCCTAAGTGGAACTTCTATTCTTTCGTAACTGTCCAGATATGCTGATCTGGCGGCCATAAATGCTTCATCATTTTCTCCTTCCTTATACTTTTGAAGCAGTTCAACCAATTTGATCCTTATACTATCTATATCAATCCGTACTCCCGTCTTCTCAGAGTCTTTACTATCGCCAAAGCCTTTTTTTATTCCAGAGTAAGTACCAAATCCCTTACTTAGTTCTGTAATATCACTTAGATTATTTAATTGGGTATTCTCTCTC
>Ga0207428_10002340_pt1 | contig 18963 bp, 15 predicted proteins | sample RhiMethybrSRZTD1_FD_187600 | JGI IMG/M metagenome (GOLD analysis project Ga0207428, IMG submission 187600) | Populus rhizosphere microbial communities from Tennessee, USA - Rhizosphere MetaG P. TD hybrid SRZTD1 (SPAdes) (version 3) | ecosystem: Host-associated > Plants > Roots > Rhizosphere >...
GAGCGCATCGATCCCAATGCGTTGAAGCAGGCGGCGACAGTGATGGCGGCGATCCTGTATCAGGCCTCGATGCGGGAGGGCACGTTCCCACGGCCCGCGCCTCCGAAAGTGACGAGCAAACAGTAAAGGCAAACACGAAGGCACGAAGACACGAAGAACTATTTTGAAAATGCCAGCGCCGCTAAGCAGCACTTGTGTTTCCAAAAAGTATTCTTCGTACCTTCGTGCCTTCGTGTTGGCATTTGCTTTTGGCAGCGGCGTTTCCGCTCAGGACTGGCCACAGATCCTCGGACCGAACCGTAACGGGATCTACACGGGTCCCGAGATCGTTCCATCATTCCCGCGCTCGGGTCCGCCGGCGCTCTGGAAGCGCGATGTCGGCGCGGGCTTCGCCGGGCCGGCGGTCGTCGGCGATCGGCTGATCCTGTTCCACCGCGTCAAGAACCGCGAGACCGTCGAGGCGATGGACGCGAACACCGGCAAGACGATCTGGACGTTCGACTACCCCACTTCGTATCGCGACGACTTCGGCTTCGACGAAGGCCCGCGCGCGGTGCCGGTAATCGCCGGCGAGCGCGTCTTCACGCACGGCGCCGACGGCCTGCTGCACGGGATCGAGCTCGCGAGCGGCAAGATGCTGTGGAGCGTTGACACGCGCAAAGTGTTCGAGGCGCCAAAGGGCTACTTCGGCGTCGCCTCGTCACCGGTCGTCGACGGCAATCGCGTGCTGGTCAACGTCGGCGGCACAAAAGGGGGGATTGTCGCCTTCGACGCCGCGAGCGGAAAGACGTTGTGGACCGCGACGTCCGACGAGCCGAGCTACTCCGCACCGATCGTCGCGGACATCAATGGACAACATACCGGGGTGTTCTTCACGCGCACGGGATTAGTCGCCGTCGATCCGGCGAGCGGAAAAATCCTGTATCAATACCGATGGCGCGCGCGGCAGGCGGCATCCGTGAACGCCGCGACGCCGATCGTCAGCGGCGATCGAATTTTTTTGTCGGCCAGCTACGGCACCGGAGCGGTGCTGCTGCAGGTGACCGGCAATGCGGTGAAGCCGATCTGGTCCGGCGACGAGTCGATGTCGAATCACTATTCGACGAGCGTCCTCAAGGACGGCTATCTCTATGGGTTCGACGGCCGGCAGGAGTTCGGCCAGACGTTGCGCTGCGTCGAGCTGGCGACCGGCAAGGTGATGTGGAACGTCGACGGCTTCGGCGCCGGCACGCTGCTCATCGCCGGGGACACGCTGGTGATCACGCGCGAGTCCGGCGAGCTCGCGCTCGCGCCTGCATCGCCGAAGGCGTTCAGGTTCAACGCGCGCGCACAGCTGATCAAGGGCGTGGTGCGCGCCTATCCGGCTCTGGCGAATGGTCGTTACTATGTTCGCAACGAATCTCAACTGAGTGCGTTCGATCTCAGGAAGACAGGTTGACAGGTGGTCAGGTTGACAGGTGGTCAGGTGGCCAGGTGGTCAGGCAGACATGAACATCGCGATTAAATTGTTCACAACGGCAGTGGCTGCGGCGCTGATCGCCGGTTCCGGCATCACGGCCCAGACTGTCGTCGACGAGGGGCCGATTGGTCCGAGTCCGTATAACGTCGTCCGCGGATGGCATAAGCCATTCGCGGCGCCGGGATTTGCGTTCGGCGGCAACTCGGGTGTGTTCGCCGAGTCGCCCAATCGCATCTTCGTCGCGCAACGCGGCGAGTTCCGGTTGCCGACACCGGTGCCGCCGGAGTTCGCGGGCTTTGCCGGATCGATCAAGATGAACGTGCTGACGCTGGCCGACCGCCGGGTGTGGCAGAACTGCCTGTACACGCTCGATCGCAACGGCAATGTGAAGGAACGATGGACGCAGTGGGACCAGCTCTGCGAAGGCTCCGCCGGCCCCGGCCCGCATCGCCTGCGGATCAGCCCGTACGATCCTGAGCACCGCGTGTGGGTGGTGAACGAAACGTTCAACACCATCTACGTGTTCTCAAACGACGGCAAGAAACTGCTGAAGACACTGGGCGAGAAGAACGTGCCCGGCAGCGACAGCACGCACTTCGCCAAGCCGCAGGACGTCGCGTTCCTGCCGGATGGACGCATCCTGATCGCCGACGGCCTGGACAATCACCGCGTCATGATTCTCGACAAGGCGATGAACTATCTCGGCGAGTTCGGCGGCAACGGCAAGGGTCCTGGCCAATTCAGCGGCGTGCACGCCGTGGCGGTGGGTCCGAACGGCTTGATCTTCGCGCTCGATCGATCGGGCGGCCGCATCAACGTCTTCAAGACGACGGCGGATCCCGCGAAGGTGGATTACGTCGACGCGTTTGCCGGTTTCTCGCTGCCGCTCGATCTAATCGTCAACGACGACAGCGTGTGGATGACCGATCTCAAGCCGCTGCGGTTCGTGAAGCTCGACTTCACGGGCAAGGGGCTCTACACGTGGATGGTGCCGCCCGATCTGCCGGACGGCTACCTCGAGGTCCACACGTTCTCGGTTGATTCAGAAGGAAATCTTTACGGCGGCGACAATCAGTACGGCCGCACGCAGAAGTTCGTGCCGAAGCCGGGCGCGGATCCGAAACTCCTGATCCGCGCTCCCTGGAAATAGCTACTTCACATTCACGACAATATCTTTGTAGGTGTTCAGCGCGCCGTCGGATGCCATGCAGCGGATCGTGTACTGACCCGGATCCGCGAACGTGACGTTGACTTGATACTTCCCGTCGGCCGGAACCGCCGGCGCCATCCAGCGCGGCGCCCACGGCGAATTCGCACCCGCGCGCGTGTCTTCCCACACCTTGGCCTGCCGCGGCGTGAACTCGACACGTCCCGCACCCCGATACACGAAGCACGAGTGACGCAAGCCCGTCTGGCTGCCAACGGTAATCGCTGATGGCGGACGCTGCGCCGCAGGATCGAACGTCATGGTGCCGCGCGGCACCGGCGCGGGCGGCGTGGAGTTGGTGGCGCGGGCGCGAGCGGCCGCGGCGCGCTCCGCTTCGCGCGAATCCGGACCGAACCGCGGACGCGGCACGCCATCGTCCTTGGCGATCGCCACCAGAGTCAGCGGCTTGCCGATCTGCGCGCGACGCTCACCGGTGTCGATCGTGATCTCGGGCGCCACGTTGGCACGAATCGCCGGGCTGCTGACGCCGGCGCCAAGCGCGCCCTGCTCCGATGCCTGGACGATGTTGTCGACGAGCGAGTCTTCGCGCAGCGACGCAAAGGCTCTTTCGGTCTTCCCTTTCGTGGTCAGCGTCCAGACCAGCTCCTTCTTGCCCCAGTCGGCGGGCACGCGCACCTTGAACACGAAGCGGTTGCGGCGCGGCTGGAAGTGCGTGGGCTGTCCCTGATCGGGCACGCCGGGAGAGATGTTGTTGTCGGGCCCGATCGGCACGTCAACTTCTTCCTCCCAGTTGCGGTTCATGTAGCCGAACATCATGTTGAACGATCCATCGTCGTTCTTTTCCCAGCCTTCGAAAGCCGGGGAGACGTTCTGGCCGCGCGAGTAAGAGAGCATCTGGGTGCTCGCCGTTTGATAGGCGAGCACCACGATCACTGCAGAAAAAACAAATCGCTTCATTTATTGCTGTTGCCCCGGTTTGGCTGTCGCGGCCGGCGTCGCCGGCGGCGGAATGACGTTACAGAGCGGGCACCCGACGATCACGTCCGGGCGATTCGGCCCGAGCCGCTCGCGCCGCTTCGCCATCTCTTCCTGGAACTCCGCATCGGTCAGCGGCATGATTTGACCGAGATCGATGAACATGTTGGCGATCGATCGATTGCCGGAGCCCTGCCAGTTGCGCGGATCGGGAATGTTCTTGTTGTTCGGCGTGTTGTCCATGTAGCCGATGATGTGGAGGATGGTGCCGCGCGGCAGGATCGGCGCGTAGTCGTCCTCGTATTCGTACTGGCGCACCCAGTTGTGATCGTAGCCGGCGCAGGTCAGCGTCTGGATGTTGTAGCCCCAGATCGCCTCGAGGCACATGCGCTGTCCGGGCGCATGCAGATGCGGCTCGAACGTCACGATCTTCGCGGGCTGCGACAGCACTTCATACGCGTGCAGCTGCTGGTTCGCCTCGTTCGGCTTGATGTCGATGTCGAGCGCGTTGGCGAGATTGTGCAGCGAGGTCTGCTTCTTCGGCTTGTAGCCGGCCGGGTGGAAGCGGAAGCCGAACAGCAGCTTCGACTTCACGTCGGAGCCGCCCGAATGCAGGTGCGCCGACTGATAGACGATGCTCGAGCCCGCCTTCAACAGGCGGCCGGCGTTGTCGTCGAAGATGTCGGCGTTGCGGCCAACTTCATGGACCGGCCAGCCGACAGCGCCCTGCGTGACCGAGGCATCGAGTGGATCGCCGCTCTCGTCCACCGGCGCGGTCGCCCAGATCAGGTGATGCCACACGTAACGCTGGCCCACCGTCTGGCGGCCCGACTCGTTGCTGAAGTTGTTGACCTCGCGGATCTCAACCGACTTCACGTAGCGATCCTCGGTGCCTGGAATCTTGGTCGGCGGGAACTCGCCCCACCAGTCCGGCGCGTTCGCCTTCACCGTGATCTCGGGGCTCTCGATGATCAGGTCAGGTTCGCCGGCGTGCCACGACGCGCCGTCCTGGAACACGCGAGGCGGCGGCATGTCGGCGGGGTTGCCGCGCGGCGCGCCGGTATCGGCCCACTTCGCGATCTTCGCCACTTCCTCATCGCTCAGCGACGGATCGTTCTTGTAGTGCTGAATGCCGATGTTCTTCTCGATGTACCAGGGCGGCATCGTGCCCGCCTTGTCGCGGATCGCGGTGCGCGCCTTCATCGAGCGCGCCCACGGCCTCGCGTCCTCGTAGGTGAGGAGCGACATCGGCGCAACCTGGCCGGGCCGATGGCAGTTCTGGCAGCTGCGCTGCAGGATCGGCGCGATGTCTTTCGTGAATGTGACAGCCTCACTTGACTGAGGTGGGGTGGCTGCCGCCGGGGCCTGCTGCGCATTCAGGGATGCCGAGCCGACCGCCGCCGCTCCGGCCAACAGAATCAGGCCGAAATACTTTCCAATCGCCATCACGATCTCCTTAGGATTCCCGGGATTCGGGAACCTCTATTTTAAGGGCTCTGCCCCTGACGGAGTGTTTGAAACTGCACATCTACGGGAGAAGTAAAGCCGTCCCGTTGCGCTTCGGAACCTGACCTACTGGTATACGTGCGATTTCCTTCAAAGTTGCAGTATCCACAACAGTTACGGCGTTATCTCCGGCCGCCGCCACGTAGGCCCGCTTGCCGTCCGGGGTCAGGGTGATCCATTCCGGATGCCCTCCCACGTGGATGTGGCCCACCGGCTTCAAGTCCGGCAGCGAATACGCGTACATCGTGCTGTAGACCTTGCTGGTCGCCAGCAGGAGCTTGCCGTCCGGCGTCACCGCAAAGCCGTGCATCGGCGCGCCCTGCAGTCCTTCGGTGTGCTTGGTCTCGCCGGCAATCGGCGGCGTCTCGAACCGCGTGATTTCCTTGCGCTGCTTGAAATCCACCACCGCAATGCCGTGATAGTCCGAGAGCTGCACGAAGATCCGCGACGTCGATCCATCCGCGGCCTTCTCGAAGTCCATCGGCCGGATGCCGGACGACATCTGCAGCTCCCACGCGATCTCTTCGGTCGCCTGATCGATCACCGTGATCATGCGATTCGGGATCGATCCGGACACGACGTACTTCCCGTCGGGCGTGACGTAGACGTTGTGGATCGCGCCTTTCACCGCGATGGATTTCGCTCGCGTGAGATTGACGGTGTCGATCACATCCACCGCGCCGGGCGCCTGCGCAATGCCCGCGTAAACGCGCTTGCCATCCTTCGAGACGGCGATGTTGTTGGGCCGCCCGCTGAGCGGCACGCGCGCGATGATCGCGAAGGTGGATCCGTCGACGACGTCCACCGTCTCGCGCGACTCATTCGTGAAATAGAGCCGCGTGCCGTCGGGCGCCGCCGTGACGCCGTGCGGCACTTCGATGTCGTTGATCACGCCGACGACCTTGTTGGTCGCAGGATCGATCACGTGGATGTTGTCGCCGGCCGCATTGGTCTGGATGATGCGCGGCAGCCGGGTGGCCGAGTGCGTCGCCATGGTGGCGCCGTTCACCCAGGCCTCGAGCACCTTCCAATCCGGATCGCTCTTCGTCGTCCAGTGCTGGCCGCCGCCGTGGAAAATGTCGCCGCCCGCATCGCGCGACAGCGGATGCCGCAGCAGCTTGCTGGCGCCCGGGCTGCCCGGCACCACCATCTTCGCGACGGCCTCGAAGTTCTGGCGCGTCTGCTCCTCGGTCCAGTTGGTCGCGCCCTCGGGCAGGCGCTGCAGGCGGAGCGTGGCGCTGCCGCCGTGGCAGGTGATGCAGCGGGCGTGGCCTTCGCGCTTCTCGAGGAAGAGCGGCTGGACCCGGGCCTTGTAATAGTCGTAATCGAGCGCCGCGGTCGCCGGGGGCGCCGCCGGCTGTTGTCCAAGCAGTGCCGCTAAAAGGAGTTCCAGCATCGCTACCTCCATCCCGTTTTATGTCCCAACGGGATTTTGCCGAATTCTAGCTCCACTCGGGATACGATTACCGTTTTCCGGGCCCCAGGCGCGCGGACTTTGCGCGGCTGGGCCTAAGGCGGACCCGTGCATCCTGACCTCATCGAAGCGATCGCCTTCCACGAAGCCATTCTCGCGGAAGGCAGCAAGGCCCTCGTCGGTTATACGCAGCCCAAGATCCTGGCCAACCTCGTGCTCCTGTCGGAAATCCCGACGACGTACGACAAGAAGGAACAGCGCCAGGTCAACTCCGGCAACCTCCTGCTCCGCGGCGTTCCGGGCGTCGGCAAGACGTTCTTCGGCGTGATTCTCGCGGCGATCAGCGACGCGAAGTTCGCGCGCATCCAGGGGCGCGCCGACCTGCAGCCGACCGAAGTGGTCGGCTTCCAGATGATCAATCCGGCGACCGGCGTGCTGACCACCGAAATGGGTCCGCTCGCGGAAGCGGAAGTGATCCTGCTGGACGAGATCAACCGCATCCCGCTGAAGTCGCAGAGCGCGTTCCTCGAAGGCCTGCAGGATCGCACCGTGACGGTCGGCAAGACGACCTACGAGCTGCCGGCGTTCAACTTCGCGATCGCGACGATGAACCCGGTCGAGCTCGGGCAGGGCACCTTCCCGCTCTCGGAAGCGGCGACCGATCGCTTCGCGATCATGGTCAACATCGGCTATCTGCCGCCCGAGGAGGAACGCAAGCTGGTGAACTTCGACTTCAAGCAGGTGCGCCTCGGCAACCTGATGAAGAAGGAGCGCATCATCCAGCTGCGCGCCGCCATCACCGAGCACGTGTTTCTCCACGAGCGGCTCGGCGACTACATCCAGCGCCTCGTCGCGAACACGCGGCCGTACAACCCGGACACCGACTGGCTGCGCCACTCGGCGTCCGAGCTCGTCGAGACCGGCGTCGATCTCGGCGCCTCGCCGCGCGCGATCATCGTGTGGGGAAGACTCGCCAAGGTGTGGGCGCTGCTCGTGCGCCGCCGCGACGAGGTCTATCCGGAAGACATCCAGGATCTCTCGACCTACGTGCTGAGCCACCGGCTGTGGCTCGGCCCGCACGCCGCGAGCCACGGCCTGACCACCGAGGCCGTCATCAAGGACATCATCGACAAGACGCCGATCCCATGACCCTTCGACGCGCCCTTCGACTCGTATGCGACCGGCGTCGCCGGCCGCACACTCGCTCAGGGTTGCTCGCTCGTTCTCAGGAGCATTCACGTTGAGAACTCGCGAGCAAGAGGTCGAGCCGCTCATCAACTTGTCGGAGATCACTGAAGTCGAGTTGATCATCCTCAAGCGGATGCGCGAGTTCACGATCGGCGAGCATGCCAGCATGTTCCACGGCACGGGCTTCGACTACGTCGGCCTGCGCGACTGGCAGGCCGGCGATCGCTTCGAGCACATCGACTGGCCGCAGTCGTCGCTGAACAACTTCAGCCCGCTGATCGTCCGCGAGTTCGAGCAGCCGACGACGTCGAGCGTGGTGATGGTCGCGGATCGATCGGCGTCGACGCGCTGCGGCGCGACTGGAAAGTCCAACGAACGCGGCGCGCAGATCGCGACGCTGATCGCGCGGGCGATCGCCACGGTCGGCATGTCGGCGGTGTTCTTCCAGGATTCGATTGGCCTCATCACCTTCGATGAGGGCTTTCACACGCTCGGCGCGGTGCGGCCGCGCATCGGCAAGAACCACGTCATTCACTGCCTCGACGCCTACCAGGACGGCGCCGCGCTGCAGGACATCCGCAACGTCGGGAGCCTGAGCGCCACGCTGACCGGTTTTTCGCGGAAGACGGCGATGATGCCGGTGATCTCGGACTTCATGTTCGACGAGGCGCCGGAGTTCCTGGCCGAGCTGCGGCAGGTCAACAACGTGCACGACGTGTTCGTGATGATCGTCGACGCCTCGTTCGCGTTCGAGCTGCCGAAAGTGTCGGCGGGCTGGGTCGAGGTCTACGACGTGGAGACGGGCCGCACGCGCATGATGTCGCGCCGCGAGCTCGCCAGGCAGAGCGAGCGCGTCAAGGCCTGGCAGAACGAGATCGCCCGGCAGGCGAAAGACAACGATCTGGACGTTATCCGCTTGTCGCTGAATCAAGTGAAGTTCGATGTCGCGTTGATTGAATGGGTCGCGGAGAGGCGCCTGCGCCGGCGCAAGTAAATAATTATGAAACGAGCCTTTCTAGATTTCGGATTTCGGATTTCGGTTTTCGGTTTGCTAATGAGCGCCGTTCCCGTTGCGGCACAAACGGGAACGGACATGGTCGAAGTCGAGCCGATCACCTGCTGGTGGCGGACCTCGACGAGCGCGGTGCGGAGCGGTGAGCCGTTCGGCCTGACATTGACCTGCGCGGTCGTCGAAACCGAAGCCAACAAGGTCGTGCCCGACTTTTCGAAGCTCGATCAGACGGTGGTGCAGCTGCCGCCGTTCGAAGTGATTGGCGGCACGCATCCCGGCGATCTGGTGACGCCGGGCAAGCGGTTCTTCCAGTACGACTATCGCCTGCGGCTGATTGCCGAGGACGCCTTCGGCAACGACGTGGCGATTCCGCCGCTCGAGATCTCGTATCGCATCGAGAGCAAGGTCACCGGCGGCGACGTCACCCAGGGCCGCGACCAGTCGTACTCGCTGCCGCGCGCGTCGGTGCGGCTGATCTCGCTCGTGCCCGACGACACCTCGGACATTCGCGAGGCGCCGGTCTCGATGTTCACCGGGATCGAGAATCGCGAGTCGCGCGCCAACCTGATGCAGACCGTCGCCGGCGTGCTGTTCGGTCTCGCCGGCGTGGTGGCGATCGTGATGCTGATCGGCATGCTGCGCCGCAAGGCGCCGAAGTCGGCGGCCGCGGCCGCGCACCTCGGGCCGCGACCCATCCTCGGTGCGGTGGCGAAGGAGCTCGATGAAGTGCAGCGCGCCAGCCGCGGCGGCTGGACGCCGGAACTGGTCTGTCGCGCGCTCGCCGCGCTGCGCATCGCCGGCGCCTACGCAACCAATCGTGCCGTCGGACAAATTCCGGCGAAGGCCGCGGAAATACCGCGAGAGGGCGTGGTCGTGGTTCGCTCGTTCGGACGAGGTGATGTCTACGTCTCGGGCGCGGCGACGGCGGAGTCTGCGTCGTTTGCCAGCGCGCCCGCGGGTCTCGCCGACGCGCTCCGGGCGCTGACGGTGTCGCGATACGGCCGCGTCGAAAAATTTGATTCGATGGCCGACGAAGCGATGCAGACCGCGATTCGCGTAACGAAGGAACAGCAGTCGGCGCACTCGCTGATCAAGGAATGGGGCAGGAACTTCACGGCATCGGTCGTGGACCTGCGTAGGAAAGTCTGGTCCTGACGACCTGACCACCTGACGACCTGACAACCTGATTTATGCAATTCATCCGTGACATGAGCGCGATCGTCACGGCCACGTGGGCCGAGTGGGGCGACCTCCGCCTCGAGCGGCTGCTCTATTCGGAAGTCACCACCGCCCGCCAAATCCTCATTGCGCTGATCGGGCTCGCCGCGATCTTCGTGGTGATCCGCTCGTTCGGCAGCCGCAATCCCGGGCATCACCGGATGGCGCTGCCGGCGCTCGTGAAAGGCTCCGGCTGGTCGCGCGCGTCGCTGTCGCGTCACGGGGCGTTGATGCTGGCGCTCGCCGGCCTGCCCTTCTTCATCATCTCCCTCGCCGATCCGCGCACGGCGCTGACGCGATCGGAGACGACGTTCCCGGGCCGCCGCATTGCGCTGCTCATCGACGCCTCGTCGAGCATGCTGTCGGCGCTGCCGTCCACATCGCTCGCCAAGGGCGCGCCGAACAATGCCGCGTTCTTCACCACCGTCGGCGCGGCGCGCTATTTCATCGAGCGGCGCATGGCCGGCAAGTATCGCGACCTGATGGCACTCGTCGAGTTCGGCGACGACGCGTATGTGATCACGCCGTTCACGACGGATTACGAAAACATCCTGCTGAGTACCGCCTTGATCGGCGACTGGAACGAGTTCATGGCGTTTCCCGATCAAGGCACGGTGGTGGCGCGCGCCGTCGAGCAGGCCGTGGGATTGTTCAACGCCTTCGACTATCTCGATGCCTCCGGCAACCTGATGGTGATCTTCACCGACGGCGCGGACGCGGACGTGCTCGAGAACGGCAAGACCGTGGACGACGTCCTCGCCGACGCGCAGCGGGCGAGGATCCCGGTGTATCTGATCAAGATCGGCGGCAACATCCAGAACAAGCGCAGCGTCGCCGACGAGCTGTGGATCGGCGCCGTGAAGAAGACGGGCGGCGAGTTTTTCTCGGGCGGCGACGAAGCCACCATCATCCGCGCCATCCAGGCGATCGATCGCCGCGCCGCCGGCAAGATCGAGATGAAGCAATACAGCACCGAGCGGCCGCGTTATGCGCCGTTTGCCATGACCGCGGCGCTGCTGTGGTGCGCGGCCTTGTTACTCCGTTTCACGATTCCGGCATTTCAGACGTTTCCGTAGGATTTGTAGAGGCGCGTCTTTAGACGCGCCTGAGGGTTGATATGAAGTCTTCTTCTTGGTTGGGACAGGCATTGATCGCGATTCTCCTCGTGGCGGCAGGCGCGATCCTGTGGCGATCGTCGGAGTATGAGCGCCGCCTCGCGGCGGCCGAGCGCGATCTCGTCACGCTGAAGTACGAGGATGCGGCCGCGGCGGCGGCACAGCCCGGCGGGCGGCTCGCGAGCCTGATGCCGTTGTCCGGCGCGGCGCAGGACGCCAAGGGCCTCGCCTCGACCGCGGGCTATTGGAGCGGCGACTACGACAAGGCGATCGAGAATCCCGACGCCAAGCTGCTCGCCACCAACGCGCAGTTCCGCAAGATCCGCGAGCAGGGCGGATCGTGGCAGGCCGTGGTCGGGCGCATGGACACCCTGGTGAAACAGTACGCGGAGATCCTCCGCGAGAATCCGAACAACACCGAAGCCGCCTTCAACTACGAATACATTGTCCGGTTGCGCGCGGTGCTCGCGGCGCGAAAGCTGCCGGTGCCGCCGTTCAACGCCAGGGGCAACGGCCTCACCGTGCACGGCTTCCCGGGCGCGCCGCCGGAAGCAGCGGACATGAAGAAGTTCAAGATGATCGTGCCGATGCGTCCGGATGAGCGTCTCGAAGCGGAGAAAGCTGGTAAGGGGACAACGAAGGTTCGAAAGGGGTAGTCGTACCCCAAGACCCAAGTCCCAGGTCCCAGGTCCCTTATGCGTTTTGGCGCTCCTGCTTTTCTGCCGCTGCTGTCGATTCCGGCAGCGTTGCTGCTGCTGTGGTTCTGGCAGTTGTGGCGTCGCCGTAAGGACGCGCGCGCGTTCATGCGGCGCCGGCAGGTCCCCGTCGAAGAGCGCATTCCGTTTTTCGGCGAGCTGCTCTTCTGGTTCTTCCTTGTGCTCGCCGCCGGCGCCGCGATTCTCGCGCTCGCCAAGCCGCAGGCGGTGACATCGCTGGTGCGCACCGCCGGCGTGGATCTCGTCATTCTCCAGGACGGCTCGGCATCGATGCACGTCACCGACGTCAAGGGCGATCGCTGGCAGCGCTCGATGCGGTTCCTGCGCACGCTCGGCGAGGCGCTGCGGTGGGAAAACGATCGCGTGGCGATGGCGCTGTTCGCGCACATGGCGACGCCGCAGATCCGCCTGACCAAGGATCCCAACACCTATTTCTTCTTTCTCGATCACCTCGAGGACAAATCGCCGTTCCGCCTCGAAGACGACGGCACGTGGGACACCAACATCGAGCGCGGCATCTACTGGGGGCTGCGGCTGGTCGAGAAGGATGAAGAGATCAGGCGCATCGCCAGCAGCGCCACGAAAAAAGCGCCGCAGGCGGACAACGCCAAGGCGTTCGTGCTGGTGTCCGACGGACAGTCGTGGAGCGGCGAGGTCGCCAAGTCGCTGGCGCTGGCGCAGGGCCGCGGCATTCCGTTGAGCGTCGTCGGCGTCGGCACCACCGCGGGCGGCATCATTCCCGATCCGAAGCGCGAGGCGAACCAGCCGGTGGTGCGATCGATCCTCAACCGCGCCGAGCTGACGCGCATCGCGACGGCAGGCGGCGGGCGCTACTACGAGCTCGATCGCGAGACCGATCGCGAAATCGCGAACCAGATCATCGATCAGACGCGGCGCCGCGCCGGGACCATGGGTGTCCAGGAAGGCACCAAGGACTTGTACTGGAACTTCCTCTACGCCGCCGGCATCTTCCTCGCGCTCGGCGTGCTGTTCCTGCGCGATCGCGTCGCGCTGGCGCTGCAGCTCGGCGCCGCCGCCGCCGTCTTCATCTTCGTTCAGACCATTTTCTGACGCCTCCGGCGTTCGCGCGTCGCGGCCCGCCGCGGCCACAGGCGTATACTGCCGCGCGATGGATGTCCTCGCCGACTTCCGCGTTGCCGCACGAGGCTTGCTGCGCAGCAAGGGCTTTGCCTTCGCCGGCGCGATCACGCTCGCGCTTGGGATCGCGGCGACGACGACGATTTTCAGCGTCGTCTACGGCGTGCTGCTGCGGCCGCTGCCGTATCGTGATGCGGGCCGTCTCGTCATCATCCAGGGCGAGAAGGCCTACTCGACGGGGCCGCGCATCATGAACTTCTCCGCGCCCGAGCTGGAGCCTTTTGTGTCGGCGGCGAATGCGTTCTCCTCGATTGCGTTTTCCGGCACGCACAGCCTGGCGCTTCGCAACGACGCCGGTGTTCGCGGCGCCTACACGGCCACGGTTTCAGGCGATTTCTTCACGACACTTGGAACGAATCCGCTGTTTGGCCGGGCGATTGGCGACGAGAAAGAGCCGGTCATCGTGATCAGCGATCGTTTCTGGCGCGAGGTGTTTGCCTCTTCGCCGGACGTGCTGGGGCGATCGATTACGCTCGCCGACGGCGCGACGATCGAGAGGACCTACACCATTGTTGGCGTCATGCCCGCCGAGTTCCAGCTGCCCAATCCGAGGATTGATGTCTGGCGCACGCTCGCATTCGCGCGCACGACCGGCGATGGCCGCGTTCGAGAGCTCGTCGTCGGGGGACACCAAATCTATGCGCGCATCAAGGACGGCGTGACGTTCGAGGCGGCGAGCGCCGATGCCTACGCGGCCGTCGATCGCGTGCTCAAACCGCACTTCACGACCAGCCGGATCGACATGTATGCGAAGACGACACCGCTCAACGAGTACGTGCGAGGTTCGATGGGGCCGACGTTGTGGGTGCTGATGGGCGCGGTGAGCCTGGTGCTGCTGGTCGCATGCGCGAATGTCGCGAACCTGATTCTCGCCAGGCAGACATCGCGCGCCAAGGAAATCTCGATGCGGCTCGCGCTCGGCGCTCCACGCGGCCGCCTGATCGCATACCTGATGACTGAAGGCGTGATCATTGCGGTCTTCGGCGCCGTTGCGGGCGTCGCGATCGCCCTCGGCGCGATCGCGCTGCTGCAGTACCTGCAACCGCCTCAGGTCACGCGTCTTGATGCGGTCGCGGTCGATCTTCCGGTGATGATCTTCGCGAGCACGGTCGCAATCGTGTCGGCGCTGCTGGCGGCGTTGTCACCCGCGGTCCTCGCGAGCCGGACCGACGCCGCATTGGCGCTCCGCGCCGGTAGTCGCGGCATCGCCGCGCCAGGCATGGTGCGAGGGCTGCGCGCCGCGCTGGTCGTCGCCGAGATTGCCACGTCCATCGTCTTGATCGTGGGCGCAGCGCTACTGGCGCGAAGTCTGGCGGCGCTCGTCAATACCGATCTCGGCGTCAACAGCGAGAACGTCATCGCCGCGAACCTCGACATGGCGCCGCGACCAGGCCGCGCCATCGATGACGCTCGGCGGCGGCAGATTGCCAGTGATCTGCAGGCGCGGTTGGCATCGCTGCCAACGGTGACCGCCGTCGGCATCGGCAGCGGTGTGCCGCCGTCACTCGAGCAGATGCGGGTCAGCTTCATTCTGTCAAACGGCAAGTCCACTGATTCCCACATGGTCACGATGGTCCCGGCGAGTCCCGGGTACTTCACGGCACTGCAGATTCGCCTCGTCGCCGGCCGCCGCTTCGACGATCGCGATGATGCGCTCGCAGCGCCGGTGGTCATCGTCAGCCGTGAGGCCGCCCGCCGGTTTTTCGGCACGGACGATCCTCTCGGCCGCACGCTGCCGTTGCTGGGCAAGCAGGTCACCATCGTTGGCGTGGTCGACAACGTGAAGTACACGGGAATCGCCGCTGGCCCAGAAAGCGTCTTATATGCGCCGTACGCGCAGCAGCCGATGATGATGTCCGTGCTGTTCGCGCGGACGACCGGCGATCCAAGCCAGATCGCCGCCGACATCCGCGCGATGATCTCGTCGTACGACCCGGGGATCGGCGTGCCACGATTGTGGACGTTGCATGAGTGGATCGCCGACGCGACCGCTCAGCCGCGATTCCGGACTATTCTGCTTAGCTCGATCGCATTGATCGCGCTCTGCCTGGCGATCATCGGCCTCTACGGCGTGATCGCATACGCGACGTCACAACGCACGTCCGAGATCGGCGTGCGCATCGCGATCGGCGCGCAGCGATCCGATGTGATCAGGATGGTGCTTTTCGAAGGAGCGCGGCTGGCACTCGCCGGCATCATCGTCGGCATCGTCGGCGCCTACTGGGCAACGCGACTGTTGTCGTCATTCCTCTACGGCGTGGCCGCCACGGATCTGCCGGCGTTCGCCGGCGCCGCGGTGGCATTATTCGTGGTCGCACTTGTTGCCACCTACCTGCCCGCGCGAAAGGCCGCGCGCGTCGATCCAATGCATGCGCTGCGAGCGGAATAAAGTGTGAAGTAATTCGTCCCTTACGCGCCCGGTAAGCCCGTTCGACGCGTGTAACTCCTGCCGCCTCCTCCTTCACGAATTTCCGCGTGATCCCCGCTCGCGTGTGCGGGCACGCCGCTTGCGATCCGCACCGGCGCGCCGCGACGGTCAACTTCTGTTTCGAGAGGACTGACATGACGCGTACACGCCCTGCACGGTTCCTTGCAACGCTCGCGCTGCTCCTGACCTCCGCGATATCCGCGCCCCAACCTCAAGCGCAAAGCGGGCCCGGTCCATACACGCTGATCGATCTGGGCACGCTTGGCGGCCTCAGCGCTCAAGCCAACGACATGAACGAAGCCGGTCAGATTACGGGCTATGCCACCAACGCATCGAACTGGACCCGCGCGTTCCGGTGGGACAACGGCAACATGACGGACCTCGGCACCTTGGGCGGCAGCGCCGGCGTTGGCCTGGGCATCAATGGCTTCGGACATGTTGTCGGCTACTCCAACCTGGTCCCGGGAGGCGCGAGCGTGGCGGCGCTGTGGCGCGACGGTGCGGTGATCAATATGACGCCGGACCTCGCCGCCGGCCAGGGCTCGTCCGGACGGGCGATCAACGACAGCGGCCAGGCGATCATTCAGATCAGCTACGGAGATGGTTACCTGTGGGAGAACGGTGTGCGGACGCGGCTTGGCGATCTCGGCGGCGGCTTCGGCAGCTTTCCGCTGGACATCAACAACGCCGGGCAGATCGTCGGTTCGTCGAACACGGGCGTCATGAGCCATGCGTTCCTGTGGCAGAACGGCGTCATGACCGACCTGGGCCTGCTGCCGGGCGACGAAGACAGCGGCGCCAGCGCGATTAACAGCCTGGGCGTGATCGTGGGGTCGAGCGGCCGGACGGATCTGGACACCTACGAACAGTTCTATAGGCCGTTCATCTACGAGAACGGCGCGATGAGGGCGATCCCGGTGCCGGGCACCGAATCGTTCGGCGGCGACATCAACGATGCCGGCGACGTCGTCGGCACGATGCGGGCGGGCGGCGCCGTCACACCCTGGCACGCGTGGATCTACAAGAACGGCGTCGTCACGAATCTGAATTCGGTGAAACCCACGGGCAGCGGCCTGCACCTCGCGTATGCGAACGCGATCAACAACGCCGGCCAGATCACCGGCGTGGCGATGGATGCGCAGGGCCGCTATCACGCCTACCTGCTGACGCCGGGCGGTGTCGCGCCACCGCCGGTGCCGCCGCAGTTGAGCATCAACGACGTCAGCGTGCTTGAAGGCAATAACGGTACGACGACGGCCGCCACTTTCACCGTGAGCCTGTCGGAGGCCACGACCGGCACCGTGCTGGTGAATTTCATGACCGCGAACGGTTCCGCGGTCGCGGGCGACGACTACAACTTCGCGTCGGGCACGCTGAAGTTCAACCCCGGCGAGACGACGAAGACGATCACGGTGCAGATCAAGGGCGATAAGAAGCGGGAATCCGACGAGACGTTCAAAGTCAATCTGTCGGGCGCCGACGGCGCGACGCTCGCCGACTCACAAGGCGCGGGCGTGATTCGGAACGACGATCGGTAGAATCGCGTTGGGCTGTGGCAAACTGGCAATGTGCGGAGAGCCGTAATTGCCAGTTTGCTCGTTGCGGTGACGTTGCCCGCGTGCGGGCCCAAGGAAGAAGACTACCCCGCGAAAATCGCCGCGATCAGGGCCGCCAAGGACGAAAGCTTCAAGAGCGATCCGGATTCCCCCGTACCCGCGGACAAGAAAGCGTCGCTGCTCCCGCTCGCCTACTTTCCGATTGACGAAAGCTACGCCGTTCCGGCGTCGCTCGAGCCCGCAGCGGACCGCACCCGCATCCAGGTGCCGACGTCGATGGGAAAGATTCGCGACATCGAGCGCATCGGCACGTTGAAGTTCTCGCTCAAGGGCCAGTCGCTGCGGCTGACGGCGTTTCACGACCTCGAATCGCGGGAGGTCAGGCGCCTCTTTGTGCCGTTCACGGACCTCACCAGCGGAACAGAAACCTATCAGGCCGGCCGCTACATGGAACTCGATCCGACGCCGACCGGCATTTACGTCGTTGATTTCAACGTCGCCTACAACCCGTACTGTTATTACAGCTCCGAGTACGACTGCCCGTTCCCGCCGAAGGAGAACCGGCTGCAGGTGCCGATTCGCGCGGGAGAAAAGATGCAGAAGGCGGACAGCAGCATCCCATGAAGGCGCTTCAGGCCATCGTGTTCGACTTCGACGGCGTGATCGCCGACAGCGAGCGCCTGCACTTGCGCTCCTACCAGGAGATCCTCGCGCCCGAAGGCATCACGATGTCGAACGAGGACTACTTCAATCGCTACCTCGGATACGACGATGTGGGAGTGTTCAAGGCGATCGGCCGGGACCAGGGCGTCGCCATGGACGAGCATCGCGTGTCGGAGCTGATCGCGCGCAAGGGGCAGAGGTACGAATCGCTGGCCGCGGCCGGCGAGATGCTGTTTCCCGGCGCCGCTGATTTCATTCGATCCGCTGTCGCTGCATCGGTTCCGATCGCGATTGCCTCGGGCGCGCTGACGCACGAAATCGAAGACGTGCTCGATCGCGCCGGACTGCTCAAGCTCTTCCCCGTGATCGTCGGCGCCGATCAGACCGAGCACAGCAAGCCGCATCCGGAGCCATACCAGGCGGCGTTCGATCGACTGCGCGCGCACAGCGGGCGCGATCTGATTACCTGGCGGTCGGTGGCGATCGAGGATTCGCGGTGGGGCCTGATGTCGGCCCGCGGCGCCGATCTCCGCTGCGTCGCCGTGACGAACACGTATTCCGAAGCCGAGCTGCGCGCCGACGCCGAGCTGGTCGTGCCCGGGCTTCACGCTCTCACCCTCGACGCGCTGGATGCGCTCTGCGCTGACTGAGATCATCGTGGCCAAGCCGCTCGCCGAACAGATCGCCGACGCCGCCGATCGCCCGGGACCGGATCTGGCCGCGCCGGCGTTCCTGGTCGCGCGCATCGAGTATCCGCGGCTGGATCCGTCGCCGTATCTCGATCGCCTCGATCAAATGGGCGATGCGGCGTTTCACTTCGTCGCGAAGGATCCGGGCCACGAGGCGCCGCTCGGCGCGCGCATCGACGCGGTCAACCGCTATCTGTTCGGCGAGCTCGGTTTCGCCGGCAACCGCGAACAGTTCGACGACCCGCGCAACAGCTGCCTCAACGAGGTGATGGATCGGAAGAAAGGCATTCCGATCACGATGGCGCTCGTCTACATCGAGGTGGCGCGCCGCGCCGGCGTGCGCGCCGAGGGCGTGAACTTTCCCGGTCACTTTCTCGTTCGCTGCCTGCAGGATCTGCACACGGACGATCCCTCCGAAGGGCTGATCGTCGATCCGTTCCACGGCGGCGCGATCCTGAACGAAGCGGAATGCCGCAAGCTGCTGCAGCCGCACATGAGCGATGCGGCCTTCGAGCCGGCGCTGCTGGCGCGGGCGACGCGGCGGCAGATCCTGGTGCGAATGCTGCTCAACCTGAAAAAGCTCTACGTGAAGATGCATTCGTTCCCGCAGGCGCGCGCCACCACCGACGCGCTGCTCGCGCTGCAGCCCTCGTCGCTCGCGGACCTGCGCGATCGCGGACTGCTCGCGTATCACATGA
>Ga0207428_10002341_pt1 | contig 18941 bp, 19 predicted proteins | sample RhiMethybrSRZTD1_FD_187600 | JGI IMG/M metagenome (GOLD analysis project Ga0207428, IMG submission 187600) | Populus rhizosphere microbial communities from Tennessee, USA - Rhizosphere MetaG P. TD hybrid SRZTD1 (SPAdes) (version 3) | ecosystem: Host-associated > Plants > Roots > Rhizosphere >...
CGATGTGACGCGCGCGTACTTGAACATCAACGCGCAGGTCGCGAGCCGGGTGCGGTTCCGTTTCACACCGGACATTCGGCGCATCACCGATGGCAGCCTGGCAGGCAGTCTCACGCTGCGCGTGAAGTATGCGTTCGGGCAGCTGGACACACTCGGTCAGGCCGGGAGCTGGGCGCGCTTCGGTCTTCATCAGACGCCGTGGCTCGATTTCGAAGAGAGCATCAACCGGTACCGCGTGCAGGGAACGATGTTTTCCGAGCGCGAGGGGTTGATTCCAGGATCAGGCGACTTCGGCGCCAGTTACTTTACGCCGCTACCGCGCGGATACGGCGAGGTCCACGGCGGTGTCTTCAACGGCGAAGGATTCACACAGGCAGAAGCCAACAAGTACAAGAGCGTTCAGGCGCGGCTCACGGTACGGCCGTTTCCGAATCGCGGCATCGCGCATGGACTGCGCGTGAGCGGCTTCTTCAACAAAGGGTGGTACGCCGCCGACCGACCGCGCGATCTCGGCATCGTGATGGGCAGCTTCGAGCATCGCCATCTCGTCGTCACGTTGCAGCATCTCAATGCCACGGAAACCCCGTCTGCCACTACACCCATTGAAATGCATCGCAACGGCTGGTCCGTGTTCGCGGAGCCGCGTCAGGGGCCGTCAGGCTGGGCAGGTCTCGTCCGCTACGATTCATTGGAGGTCGACGAGGCCGTGCCGGATAGCGAAAAGCAGCGGGCGATTGTTGGCGGCGGATACTGGTTCGTGTGGCCGCGAGCGCGAGTCGGCCTCGTTGCCACGAACGAACACGTCAACTACGACTTGGCGACCCAGCCGGACGAGAACCGCATCCTCCTGCAGATGCACTTCGAGTTCTGAGCCGGGCGCAATCGCCCGAACTCGCGTATCCTGTGACGAGACATGCGGAGCCGCGTGTGGCGTTTCCTGGTCCTCGTCATACTTCTTGGGAGCGGCGGCGGTGCCGCCTGGTTGAGTTGGGTCGCATCGCAACAACTCCTTCAACTCGACAAAAGCCAGCGTGATCTGAACGATCGCGTCGATCGGCTGCTCGCAACGCTCGACACGGTTGTCACAGCGCAGCAGTCCTACGTCACCCCGTATCCAGAACAGGATCCGTCGCGCGTCCCTGAGCTCATCGGGCAGGTTCGGTCCGACACCGAGCGTTTGCGTCCAGACGTGCGATCGATCGAGGCGGGTCGCGCCTTGCAATCGGTGGCCGCGGCAGTGGCAACGCTCCAGGATGTGGAAGCCCGGGCCCAGGAGCACGTACGACTCGGGCAGGACCTGATGGCGTCCGATCTCATCTTCTCTGAGGGTCGCGCGTCGGACGAGGCGATTGCGTCGGGGCTTCGAATGGTGAGGGCTGGAGAGAACGAGGCCTACGCGACTGCGCGCGCCGACACCCTCGACCTGTTATGGACGGTGGCAATCGCGGTTGCCACGCTCTGGACACTCGGTCTGATTCTCCTGGTTCGAATGGCATCGCCTGCCGTTCGCGAGGACGCGCCGTCATTCGCGCCGGCGCATTCACTCCTGGCGATCTCACCACCGCTCGAGGAGCCAGCGCCGGCTGCTCATCCCGATTTGCAGACGGCCGCGGACGTCTGCACGGCGATGGGCCGATTGAACAGAGCCGAGGATCTTCCTGAGCTTCTCCAGCAGGCCGCAACGGTCCTCAATGCCTCAGGCGTCGTGGTCTGGATGGCGGCGGGAGAAGAGCTCTTTGCGGCTGCGGCGTTCGGGTATCCTGCGCAGGTCATTCGAAAGCTCGGCCCGATTAATCGATCCGCCATCAACGCCACGGCAGCAGCGTGGCGCACCAACACGCTGCAAGCCGTCTCTGGTGATCACGGCACACGAGGCGCCCTTGCGGCCCCGATGCTCGGACCGGATCGCTGTATCGGTGTGCTGGCCGTGGAAGTTGCCGAAGGGCAGGATACCGACGCCGCAACACGTGCGGTCACCATGATGTTTGCCGCGCAACTTGCCGCAGCGCTGGCCGGCTGGCCAGCCGCGAGCGCGGCGGCACCGGTTACTGTGCCGCCGCTCGATACTGCTGCCGAAGCCTGAGACTAGATCGGGATCGTGCCTGCCGCGGGCTGTCGGCGCTGCGGGCGTTGCGGCAGCGTCGCCTTCACGGTCACGTCCTTCCGGTTGCGCATCACCCGAATCTCCAATGTGGATCCGGGTTCTGCCTCGCGCACTTCCCGCGCAAGGTCACCTGACGAGGAGACCGTCCGTCCGTTGACGGCCGTGATCACATCTCCGGCCTGAATCCCGGCGGTTGCAGCGGGTGTACTGCTCTCGACTTCCGAAACCAGCACGCCTTCCTTGACGCCAAAGTAGGTGGCAAGTTGATCGCTCAGCGGCACGACTGACACGCCGAGACGGCGAGGCAGGCCGAAGAAGCCTTCATTGACGAAGTCCTGGGGATCGAATCGAAAGTTGAAATCGCGAGGGAACGCACGCAAGACGTCTCCAGCCACACCGGGGAACTGCTGGACCGTGACGCTGTCACGCGGTTCAGGTGTCACGTCGATCGTTCGTTTCGACCCGTCGCGGACGACGGTCATTTTCACGGCCTTCCCGGGCGCCGTCTCGCGAACGAGACGGGTGAACTGCCGCGCGCTGCGCGTTCGCTCGCCGTCGAAGTCGAGGATAACATCGCCTTTTTGGAGTCCGGCCCGGGTTGCCGGGGAACCCTCACGCACGCTTTCAATCAGGACGCCCGCAGCGTCACCCGTCTGATCACGAACGGTGACGCCAATGGACGATCCAGGCCCCTCGAGGGCCAGGATATCTGCACCAAACGGGACAGGACGGTCGCTCCGCTGCGCCGCGGCAGTCGGCGAGAGGAAATACGCCACCACCGCGAGCGTCGTGAGCAGGAGACCGCCCACAACAATCTTCTTCATCGTTCACCTCCGGGTGGCGCAGGCGGCCACCCCACCGCCTCTAAAGACGGCCGAACACGGTCGAAAGTTGGGCGGACGAGTGTCCCCTCGGAGGGCGTCCCTGACCACAGACGAGGACGTGAACGCCTCGATCCGGCCCGTGATCGTGGAAAATGAGGCGGTCGCGGCGGGCACGCGTCTTGAAGTTACGGCTTGCGGTCGCGTCGGATCACCGGGGGGCGTAACTTCAGGCAGGCGCTGGCATCGCCGCACCCCGGATCCCTGGCAGGGACGTTCACGATTCCGATGCGACCATTTTTTTGCCCGGCCGCATCGCCGCTGGAGGATGGAGCCATGACACTCTCACGCCGACTACTGTCGATTGCGGTGCTGAGCGCAAGCTTTGCCGCCGGATGCGCGAGCAGCGTCCGTATCTCGGAACTGAAGGCCCAACCCGACAAGTACGAACGGAAGACCGTGAGCCTTACCGGCACGGTGACCGACAGCTACGGTATTCCGCTGCTGCCGTTTCAGCTCTACAAAATCGAGGACGGCACCGGAGACATCACGATCGTCTCACGCTCGACGCGGTCACCATCCAAGGGCGCGCGCGTGCAGGTGAAGGGCAAGGTCAACGAGGTCGCAGTCGTCGGCGGTCGATCGATCGGCCTGCACATCGACGAAGACAGCCGCAAGGTCCGGTAACGCGCTTACTGGATCTTGATGGCGACGGCGGTCATGTCGTCGGTCTGGGGCTCGTGGTCTCGGAACGACGACACGGCGTGAAAGATCGCATCCACGATGCCGCGCGCGGACTCCTTCCGCGACGCGGCCACCACCTCGCACAGACGCCGCGCGCCGAACTCGGTGCCCTTCGGGTTCAGGGCCTCGAAGATTCCGTCCGTGCAGAACACGAACAGATCATCCGGCTTCAGATCGAGCGTAACCTCGTCGTAGATGATGCCTGGAAAGGACCCGAGCGGTACGCCAGGCAATTCGATCTGCCCGCAGCTGTCTGGCGTGCTGCGAATCGGGTACGGCAAGCCGGAGTTGGAGAGCGTCACCGTCCGTCGCCCGAAATCGAAGAATGCGTAGCACAGCGTGCAGTAGTACTCCTCGAGATGGCGCTCGTGGAGATTCGTATTCATCGCTCGCAGCACACCAGCCACACTGAAGCGGTCCGGAGTGAACCGACGACGAAGGGTGCGCGAACGCACCTGCTCGGCGGCAAAGGCGCCGTACAGCGCAGCGGGCGCACCTTTCCCTGACACGTCACCGACCGCCACAACCAGCGTGTCCGCTTCGGGCACCAGGAAATCGTGGAGGTCCCCTCCAAGCTCACGCGCCGGCTCGAAACGGCCGGCCAGATCAACGCCGTCGGGTGTGTTCGGCGGCTCAGTGGGTAGCAGCGCGATCTGTACGCGCTGCGCAAATCGCAGTTCCTTCTCGATCCGCTCTTCGTTGCGGCGCACTTCTTCGTACAGCCTGGCGTTGTCGATCGCGACCGCGGCCTGGCTGGCCAGCAGCGTCAGCAGCTCTTTGTGCTCCTTGGTAAACGCATCGAGCTCGGGACTCTCCAGATCGAAGACACCGATGCATCGATCTTTGATGAGCATCGGGATCACGAGCTCCGACCGCGCATCATCGACCATGTTGATGTAGCGCGGATCCTGCGAGACGTCGGCGACGAGCACCGCCTCCTTGTGCTGCGCGGCCCATCCGACGAGTCCCTCGCCGAGCCGCACGTGCTTGGATTCGGCGCCCTTGCCGTAGCGCACGGCGAGTTTCATCTCGAGCTCGTTGCTGGCTTCGTCGAGCAGCAGGATGCCAAAGGTCCGGTAGTCGATCAGCCGCTTGGTAAGGCTGGCGATCCGCGTGAGCAGCGCATCGAGGTCGAGGATTGACGACATCTCGCGGCCGATCTCGGCGAGCGTCTCGAGCGTGTCTACGTAGTGTCGCTCTGACTTGAAGAGCCGCGCGTTTTCGAGCGCCACGGCGACGTGCGCAGCGAACTGTCGGAGCAGTGCCTCGTCCTGCGAGGTAAAGGCGCCTTCGACCTCGTTCAGCAGATTCAGCGCGCCGATGACCTTGCCCTTGCGACGCATGGGCACGGCCAGTTGCGACAGCATGTTGCGGAGCGGGCCTTTATAGCGTGGCTCACGGCGAATATCGTTGACGAGAATCGGCCGGCCTTCCTGCACCGCGGCGCCGACAACTCCTTCACCGACTGGCAGCCTCAGCGTGGCCAGCACTTCTTCGGGGTAGCCGACGGCGTACGCGATGCGCAGATCCTGCCGTCGTTCATCGAGCAGATACACGGAGAATGCGCTGAACCGCGTCAGTCGCGCGATGAGCTGTGGAATCTTGGCGAGCAGCTCCTCGAGGTCCAGCACCGAGGTCACCTCGCGACCGAGCTCGAAGAGCGTCGAGAGGAGTTCAGTATCGGTTGCGCCGCGTCCGACCGGCTGCAGACGTGGATCCGAAGGAGAGTCCGGTGGTTTGGTCATCGCTGATGTGCTGAGCGGCCCTGGAGAGTGATCGAATTATACTGGCGAGGGTGATATGGACGCCCTGACACTGCCGCTCGACCAACGCGCCATCCAGCAGATCCTGCCGCACCGCTATCCGTTCCTGCTGGTGGACCGCATCACTGAACTCGAGCCCGACAAGCGCATCGTCGGCATCAAGAATGTCTCGCTCAACGAGCGCTTTCTCTCTGAGTCTGGCGCCAATCCGCCGGGCGTTCCACCGACGATCCTCACCGAATGCGTCGCCCAAGTGGGCGCCATCCTGATCCTGTCCAAGCCGGAGAATCGCGACAAGATTCCGCTCTTCGTCGGAATCGAACGCGTGCGCTACCGGCGCGCGGTGCATCCTGGAGACGTGGTGGAGATTGAAGCGAGAGTCAAGCGACTGCGCAGTCGCATGGGTCAGCTTTATGGCTTCGCGCGGGTCAACGGCGAGGTTGTCCTCGACGGGACGATGACATTTGCGCTCGGCCCGGCCACGGCGGCGACCAAGGACGCCGCCTCCGACTAGCCGGCCAGCGCCGCCGGCTGCTCTTCCAACTCGATGCCGTTGCGCCCGCGCTGCTTCGCGCGATAGAGCGCCGTGTCGGCGCGCGCAATCGCACTGATCGGATCGTGCTCGCCCTGGCTGACCGACGTGATGCCGAAGCTAGCCGTCACCATCACTTGGCCGTCGTTCCAGGTGACCGGATGCTCCGCGATCGCCCGACGCAGGTTCTCGGAGACCTGCTTGGCGCCGATGAGCGGCGTATCGGGCAGGATCACCATGAACTCGTCGCCGCCATAGCGGCATTTCAAGTCGCTGCCGCGCAGCTCCGCCTTCATCGTCGCGCCGACGGCGGCCAACACCGCGTCGCCGCACAGGTGGCCGTGACGGTCGTTGATGCCCTTGAAGTTGTCGAGATCGAACATCACCAGCGACAGCGGCAGTCGCGAACGGCGTGCGCGGCGGAGCTCGGCGTCAAGGACTTCGAGGGCGTGCATGCGGTTGAAACAGCCCGTGAGAGCGTCACGAACGCTGTTCTCACGAACCTCCCGGAACAGCTCTGAGTTCTTGAGCGACACGGCGAGCAACGCAGCCGCCGCACTCAGCACGCTGCGCTGATGATCGGTGAGTGTCGGCTCCGGCGCGATACCGAGCACGCCTTCCGGAACGCCGCCGATGATCATCGGGAAGCAGATTTCGGTCGGCGATGGGCCGACGACGGGATCGGCTTCGCCAAGCGCGCGGCGGGCCGCTCGTTCGCGGTCGACAGGCATCGATTCACCGACGGTCGCCTGCGACTCCCAGTGTCCCGCGCGTGTGCGCGTCATCACCCACACACCACGACCAGGAGCCAGCAGTGGCAGATGCGCGTGGAGCACCCCGCGAATGGAATCGGTTGAATCGCTGTCCATCGTGCGGGCCAGCGCATGACCGAACGCCACGAGTCGTGACATTTCAGCCGCGCGCTCGGTGGCTTCCTGTGCGGCGCGGGCCACGCTCAATGATTCGGCGCGAATCTCCTGACGCTTGCGCAGCTGATGAAAGCTGAAGATCGTCGCGAGCAGCACCAGCGCCGGAAGCAGCTGCAGTCCTCGGGTTCGCTCGATCTCGCGGACGTAGTCCAGCAGATTCGCGACCGGTCCCGAAAAAATCACAAACAGCGCAACGGTCAACCCGATCATCAGAACGGTGTCGTTGCGTCCCATCACACGCATGGGTCCTCGCTTACTCACTTGTCGTCGGCCGGGGGTCGCGCCTGATCACGAGGCGGAGTCCCAGCGTATTTCTGCCAATTGTCGGGGTTATCGGCTCAAAGACCTGGGGGCTGCACGCTTTTCCAACGCCCGATCGAAGACTGCACGGATCGTCAGCCGCGTTTGACGCACGTCGGCGCACACAGTTGCACAGCGAGTCCTATAATTGCCGTGGTGGCGAAAGCCAGACGCGTGTCCCATCGGCCCCGCGCAGACACGTTCGCGCGTCTCTTCGAAGCCGTTCACGAAGGCGTCTTCATCGGGACGCTGGCGGCCGATTCGCTGCGTGAGGGACGCACTCAGGCCGTCAATCCACATCTGAAAACCATGCTCGGCTATGCGCCGGGTACACCCCATGAGCGAGTCGCGCCGTTTGCGGCCGAACGATTCGTGGACCCCGCTGCGCGCGCCGCGTTCATCAGCCGGTTGCTGACAGAGGGCGCGGTCACGGACTATCTGCTTCGGCTGCGACGACTCGATGGCGACCTCATCTGGGTCGAAGTCACGGCTCATGCCGGTCCGTCACGAACGCGTGGCGTGTCACAGGTCGAAGCCCTCATGCGCAACGTCAGCGAGCGACGCCGGCTCGATGATCAATCCCGCGACATCTATCAACAGCTGCTGCAGGCGGAGAAGATGGCCGCCCTGGGCCAGACGATCTCGGGCGTCGCTCACGAGTTGAACAATCCGCTGGCGACCATTCTCAGCTGGGCGGAACGGCTCGCCGAGCGCAACCTCGACGACACGTCACGTCGCGGCGTCGACGTCATTCTCGGAGAGTCGGAACGCGCGGCACGCATTGTTCGAAACCTGTTGACGTTTGCGCGCAAGCGTCAGTCCACGCGTTCGATGATCGATCTCAATCAGGTCGTGCGCGAGACGCTGGCGCTCCGCGCGTACGAACAACGGCTCACCAACATCGACGTCGTCACCGCGCTCGCATCGGGGCTGCCGCCGGTGTTTGCTGACCCGCATCAGATTCAGCAGGTGTTGCTCAACCTCGTTATCAATGCTGAGCAGGCGATGCTTTCGGCCAACGGTCGCGGATCGCTCGTCCTGCGGACGTGGCACGACGGCGAGCACAACGCCGTAGTCCTGCAGGTCAGTGACGATGGGCCGGGCGTGCCATCGGACGTGAAGAGCAAAATCTTCGATCCGTTCTTCACGACCAAAGAAGTTGGGAAGGGCACCGGACTCGGGTTGACCGTCGCTTACGCGATCGTCCAGGAACATGGCGGAAGCATTCGTGTGGATTCGCCGCCAACGGGCGGCGCGTCCTTTACGGTGGAATTCCCGGTCAGCAGCGTCGAGACCGCCGCGCGTCCGCGCGCGCAGGCAGGCGCCGTCGATCATGCGGTGCAGGGTGCGTCTGTGCTGTTGGTGGAGGACGAACGCGCGCTCGCGACAGCGGTCGTCGAAGCGTTGACTGAAGCCGGCTTGCGAGTTGAGCACGCGGGCGATGGCGAGGAAGCCTTGGCCCGCGTGCGTCAGAATCATTACGACGTGGTGATCTGCGATCTCAAGATGCCGCGCGTAGACGGCATGATGCTCTACCGCGCGATCGCCGCTGCGACACCCACACTGGCGCGCCGCGTCATCTTCGTCACCGGAGATGTGGCCGGAGCAGACGCCGAGCGCTTTCTCGAGGAAAGCGGCTGCCGCTGGCTCGCCAAGCCTTTCCGGCTCGGAGACTTGCTGCGCAACGTGCGCGAGGCGCTGGCGTAATCGACCACCACGCCGTGCTGCGCGGCCTCGTTGGCCGTGCGCTCGCCGTGCAGCGTCGCCTTCGCCATTTTCGGCTTCTGGAATTCGAGGATCGCGCTGCGCATCACCTTGGCCGCTTCGGCCGCAGGGACCATCGATCCGAGCGCATCTCGCAGTCGGCGGATCGCGCGCGCGTGAAGCTGCGAGACCCGCGATTCGTTGACGCCAATCTCAGCGCCGATCTGTTTCATCGTGGCCTCGCCGTAGTAATAGAGGCCGATCACTTTCTGCTCGCGGGGTGGCAAGGACGCGATTGCGGCAGACACGCGTTCCTTGGTTTCCTGCCGCTCGTAGGCTTCGTCGGGCTGTTCCGGCTCTGAGGGAATCAATGCCGTCGGCAGCGTCGACTCATCGAGGTTTTCGTTGTTGGCCAGAGGTGATGTGGACTCGATCGCGTTGATGCGAACGATCGTGCGGCCCAGGCGTTTCTCGTCCGACCCAATCTTCGCAGCCAGATCTGCCAGGGATGGCTCGTGACCGAGCTCCCGTCGAAGCTCCTCGCGGGCGGCCTCGAGCTCGCGCCGCTGGCGGCGGACGCCACGTGGCCAGGCATCCTTGCGGAGAGCATCGATCATCGCGCCCCGGATACGACGTTCGGCGAACGTTTCGAACTTGATGCCGCGCGCCTCGTCGAAGCGGTGGGCTGCGTCAATCAAACCGATGACGCCGTCCTGAACGAGATCCCCAATATCGATTGAGTGGGGCATGGTGGCTGCAACGCGACGGGCAAGCTGCTCGACGAACGGAAGACTGGCTGTGACGCGCGGGTTGACCGAGCTGCTCTGGCTCTGGGGGCGCATGAGTGTGACCTCCGGCGCCAAGTAAGGCAACCGCGGTACCAACAAGTGGAACCCGCGAGAATCGCAGTGCAACCGCGTGTTCGGGGTCCCTCTAAGTGGCTGTTCTTGCAGAGGTTGAAGCGGGCAATTGACGCAGATTCTGCGCACTGCTCAAAATGCCAAACCGTGCAAATCGCCAACAAGTTGACGGGAATCGAGCCATCCCACGCCAACATCCTGACACTCTGATTACGGTTTTGACTTGGTGTGCGCGGACGGGTCAGACCTGAATAGCGGCGGCGTCTGGTGTACCGAAGTGGATCTATTACCCCGCCGAGGGTTCTGTTCTTTGACGGATCTCACGAACAGTACCCAAGGCGGCCAGGGCGCCTGAGACGATTTGGGACGCGCGATCGCGATTCACGGCGTCGGAAGCCTTAGCTTCCAATAATTCGGCGTGCGCGAGGACGATCCCGAGCTGGTTGTTCAGGCGATGAAAGAGCGCCTGAAGGTCATGAGCCTGCCGCGAGTCGTCGGCCTCATGGCCGGCGGCTGGCGAAGGCTGGCTCACGCGTGCGAACCGGGCGCAGTCCTGACGTCGGATTCTTCAGAACGGGCCGCGGGGGCAGCATCGCGCCACAGCGTATCCGCGAAGATCCGGATGGACCCGCCGGCGGTTCGAACGTATTCGACCTTGCCAGCGGAAATCCAGTTATAGATTGTGCGACGGCTCACTCCAACAGCCTCGCAGGCCTTCATGATTGAGAGGGTCTGGCGGTCCATATTTGCTCACGGGGCCTCATGCTGACGGCCCTCAGAAAGTTTGCACAAGGGGGCCACAGGGCCCCGAGACGACCTCAAGTAGCTGTATCGGCTGGTAGCCACCGATCCTTAGCGCTGCTTGTGTCAATATATTGGCACCCCCCCAAATGAGCGCTGCCCCCCATCTTCTCTTTATCGACGACGAGGCCACCCTGCGTGGGTTGATGGCCGAACGCCTGTCCGAACGCGGGTTCGAGGTCGTAGAGGCCGACAGCGGCGAACGCGCCCTGGAGCTTCTCGACCAGTTCGCGTTTGACATTGTCATTACCGACCTCCGGCTGCCTGGCATCGACGGCTCCCGGGTTATCGAGGCGGCCCGGGACCGCTACCCCGGCATCGTCGCCATCGTCATTACAGGTTTCGGCACGGTGAAGGACGCCGTTGACGCCATCAAGCGGGGCGCCTCAGATTTCATTGCCAAGCCGTTTCAGTTTGACGAGTTGATGCACGTCCTGCAGAAAGCGATGGAGCAGCGGCGGCTGACCACTGAAAACGCCTACCTGCGGTCACAGCTCGAGGAGCGTCATCAATTCGGCAACATCCTCGGGCACAGCCGTCCGATGCAGAAGCTCTTTCATCTGCTCGAGACTGTTGCGCGATCGAACAGCACGATCTTGATCACTGGCGAGACTGGCACTGGCAAAGAAGTCGTCGCGCGCGCGATTCATCACAACAGCGCGCGCAAGTCGCAACGCTTCGTCGCGCTCAACTGCAGTGCGATTCCCGAGACGCTGCTCGAAGCCGAGTTGTTTGGTCACGTACGCGGCGCGTTCACCGGTGCGGTGGGCGCGCGTCAGGGACGATTCGAGCAGGCGCATAAAGGCACCTTGTTCCTCGACGAAGTGGGCACGATGAGTACGGCGCTGCAGATGAAGTTGTTGCGCGCACTTCAAGAGCGTGAGTTCGAGCGCATCGGCGACAGTCAGACGATCAAAGTTGACGTGCGTGTGATCGCGGCCACGAATTCCGAGTTGGCGAAGATGGTCGCGGAGGGGACGTTCCGTGAGGACCTCTACTACCGGCTGCACGTCATTCCGATTCAGCTGCCACCACTGCGAGATCGGCGGGACGATATCCCTGTACTGGTGAAGCACTTCCTCGAGAAGTTCGCGCCCGGTACAGCGATGCAGGTATCACAAGGTGCGATGCGTGCAATGATGGCCTACCAATGGCCCGGCAACGTGCGGCAACTCGAGAACGCGATTGAGCGCGCTGTCGCACTGAGCGGAGGCCGTCGCGAGATTGCTGTCTCCGATTTGCCGGTCGAAGTGCAGACGACGCCGGAGACGACGGAGACACCGTTCGTGGACTTCCCCGACGCAGGCTTGGATCTGCCGGCGTATCTTGCGACGATCGAGCGCGACCTGATTCAGCGATCACTCGAACGCACTGGCGGCAATCGCAACAAGGCCGCGGAGCTGTTGCGCATCAAGCGCACGACGCTGGTCGAGAAGCTGAAACGCCTCGGTCACGACTGAGTCCCACGAGGTCCTCATGCCACCGCGTTATTCGTACTGGACGATTCTGGCCGGCGGTCTTCCGACGGCATTTCGCGCGGCCGAGCGCGCAGACTTGTTGCCAACCTTCAACCGCATTCGCGAGAAGCATCCCGATGCGGAGATGAAGTGGTTCGCGCGAGGCCGGCTGTGGGCATCGCCGGAGGACGCGAAGGCGGACCTGCTGCGTGCGCGCGCCAGACGCAGTCGCGATTGGCGACCTGGCGGCGAACACCGCGATCCGCGGCAGAAGTTCACAAGCAGAAGCGAGCGTCAGACGACACGCCCAGAGCGCAAGCCACGGCGCCCCGGCGAGAGACCATCAGGTCCTGCAGGCCCTGCGCGAGCACGAGCCGTCAGGCCGCCACGCAAACGCCAGCGATGATTGTCCACGTCGTGCTGTTTCGTCTGAGACCGGAGCTCGCCGAGGAAACTCGCGACGGACTTGCGGATGCGCTGTTACGCGCAACCCGCGAGATCCCCTCGATTCGCCGGGCGCGAGTCGGATCGCGCATGACGGTCGGCCGCCACTACGAGCAGCTGATGACGACAGACTATGCGTTCGCGGCGATCCTCGAGTTCGACGATCTCAGTGCGTTGCGGTCGTATCTCGATCACCCTGTTCACGAACAGCTCGCACTGCGCTTCTATGCGAGCGTCGATCAGGCGCTGACCTACGACTTCGAGTTGTGGGACCCGGACGAAGGGATCGCGAGAATTCGCCGCGCGCTATGACACACCGAGAGGCTGCAGTCGTGCTGCACCTCTCGGCGGTGATGTGATCTCGTGCGTCGATCAGCCGGCGACGTACGCCGACGAGGGTCGATCTTGACGACGCATCGCGGAACGCGCGGTGCGATAGGGCCCGACCGGCAGGTTGCAGTTCTGCTGGTAGAGGAACGCGTGGAAACGCTTGTAGTCGGTCGGCGGCAGACCGAAGACGCCAAGCAGCGCGCGATAGCTTCCGCGCGTATGTTCGAGGCCACGATGGATCAGTGCTGCGAGATCGTCTCTCGTCAGCTCGTGCGCCTTGAACGGCTGATGCACAACCGTCCAGAAGCTCTCACCGGCAATCAGACGCTCCCAGAGACGGTCCGCCGTGCTCGAGCTGCGCTCGGGACGACGCGGGCTCGCCGTCACGTTCTCGTGGCCGAGTCCGGCGGCGGGCGCTGTGCCTGCCACCGACGGCGTTGTCTCACGCCAGCCGCGAATCTCGGTTGGGAGATCGTCGGCGGCAATCGGTCGTTCCCACTCGCGAACGACCAATCGCTCGGCGAGGTTCTTCAACTCGCGGACATTGCCGGGCCACGGATACGCGACGAGCAACTGCTCGGCATCGGGCGTGAGTTCCGGACAATGCAGCCTGTGCGTCTCGGCAGCGCGGCGCAGGTAATGCCGCAGCAGCAGCATGACATCTTCAGCGCGTTCCCGAAGTGACGGCACGTGAATCTGGATGATGTTCAGACGGAAGTAGAGGTCCTCGCGGAACACACCTGCCTCGATGCGTTCGCGGAGATTGCGATTCGTCGCGGTGATCAACCGCACGTCCGAACGGCCAGTGACTCCGTCAACACCAATCGTCTGAATCTCTCCGGTCTCCGCAAACCGCAGGAGGACGGCCTGCATGCGAAGACTCATTTCGCCGAGCTCGTCGAGAAACAGCGTTCCTCGATCAGCTTGGCGAACCAGGCCGGGCTTGTCTCGATACGCACCGGTGAAGCTTCCCCGTGTATGGCCGAACAGTTCGGACTCGAGAAGCGTTTCAGGGATCCCACTGCAGTTCACGGCGACGAACGCGCGCGACACTCGAGCGCTCTGCTCATGAATGAGCCGCGCAACGACTTCCTTGCCAGAGCCCGTCTCACCCAGCACAAGCACCTTGGCGTCGGTCCGGGCTGCCGCCTCGATCTCACGACGCAGGGAGAGAATGGCCGCGCTTTCTCCCAATAGCAGGGGCAAATTCTTATTGGTCCGTGGCACAGGGAACGTAGACATCTCGCTCAATTCTCCAAATCTCAGATAACGAGCAGGGAATAAGTCTGCCTTTTTGGAGAGACTAAGGTCAACGGTAAAGTCACGAAAAGTCGTTCAAGAGATCACAGTATTGCGCTGAAATCTCATCCATTCAGAAGAAAAGTACTCGCCCCAGAGTAGCGTGATCCTGGTAACGCATTGCAACGATGCGACTTCCGATTCTGCCTGCACATATCTGCTTTTCTGGCACGAAATATGGGATTTGGAGACGAGGAGTGTCGCAGGTGGGAGCAGAACTGACCCAAGAAACCGAGAAGTCGTTCGATTGGTTGTTTTCGGCGTTGGACGGGATGCCCGCCGACGGCGCACCAGCCAGAATTCTTGGGATTCACGACGACGGCCGTGAGTGGTGGATCCAGGTCGCCCGTGGGGAAGACGACACCAACACGATCGTCTTGCGGATCTCGCGCTTTGCGAGTGTCATTCACGCCTGCGCTGCACTCAAACGCTGGACGTTCCCGACAACCAGCGCCCCGCGCATCGTTCGCGCGATGAGCCTCGTTTAAAGGTCTCGAAACACCAGGGGAAAGCGACTCAGGCTTCGGAAACGGAGCCGTCGGCTCGCGCCGTGCTGACGCGGTTCTTTCCTGCTCTCTTGGCGTGATAGAGGGCGCGGTCGGCGCGCTCGATAAGGTCCCGAGCTGTTACGCCAGGCGGCGATACGGCAACGCCGATACTCGCTGTGACGCGGAGGCCGACCAGATCAGGCTCGCTGCGCTGATACGCTTCGACGCGCTGGCGGATTCGTTCCGCGATCGCGCCGGCGCTTTCTGCAGTGCCACCCGGCATCATGACCGCGAATTCCTCTCCACCGAACCGGGTGCACACGTCGAAAATGCGGACCGAGCGTCGAAGGATCTCGGAGATGTCGCGGATGACCATATCGCCGGCGACGTGGCCGAATCGATCGTTGATGCTCTTGAACCCGTCGAGATCGACCATCAGAAGGCCGACGGACGTCAACTGCCGAATCGCGCGGTGCAGTTCCTCTTCGAGGCGGGCCTGAAAATACCGGCGGTTAAAAAGTCCGCTTACCGGATCAATCACCGCTGCCTGCGCGTAGGCTTGCGCTTCGCGTAGGACACGTTCGCGTCCGAGCGCGAGCGCCACCGGCGCCATCAAGACATTGATCGCTGCGGCATCTTCTTGCGTGTACGGGCTGCCGCCAATGCGATCGGTCAGCGAGACCACGCCCAGCGCCTCACCTGCAGCGACGATGGGAATGGCGACGAACGAGTTCGTGCGATAGCGAGACCGTTGACGATCGAGACCAGGACTCTCAGTGACGTCTGCCACGACGAGAGGCGTGCGCGACTGGTAGACGCTTCCAATCACACCGGCACCAGGCGCAATGCGCAAGTGTTCGACGAGCGCGTGTGGATAGCCGTGCGTCGCGATGATCGACAACTCGCCATCGCCGGTCGCGACAGCCAGGGACGCGATTCGACTTGGCACCGCCTGCACCACGAAGTGCAACACCGCTTCCCCGACAGCGGCGAGACCGGTGGTATCGGCAAGCGTACGCGTCAATCGCCGCGCTGCAGCGTCGAGCGCCCACGGTGCGCGACCGCCGCGCGTTGTGCCGCTCAGATCGCGCGCGAGGGTGATCAGATCTTGCGCGGATCCTGTCCAGTCTCCTTCGAGGATCAGAATGACTGGCGTACTGGGTGTGGCTGCCAGGCCGACCAGCGTCCACTCATGTTCATCCGAGCGCCACAAATCGACACCGAGGCCAAGCGAGAGACCAACGCGATCAAATGCCTGTGATCCGCCGTTTGCGAGATGCGAGAGTGCGGGGAGCGGCGCAGACTCCACCGCGACAACCCATGCATCCTCGTGCTTGCCAGCCACGGCGGCCTTGGTCTCGAGCGCGCGTCCGATCAAGGAGACGAGCTGACCGAGGAACTCTCGAGGGGCTGCCGCAGCGGGCACACGCTGAGGAACCTGGAGAAGCGCGCTCCGCTGCTCGGACGACAGCCGCCGGTGCCCTCCCGCCGAGTGCGCGATTTGGGGCATCGCCTGCCGAAATCCCGAGTCGGGAAGATATTCCCCCCGCGTTTGGGAATCGTCGCTCACGATTCGATTCACTTGGCGCAGATCCCGGCCTGTACGGGGGGCTCTCGCCAATTACTCCATATCACGCCCGGCTGAGGTGGCAACAACCGTACCTCACACGGAACCGTAATTGGCGATCTGCAAGCAGCTTAGCGAAAAAGGGCTCGGGCGCGGCCGTCACTCGAAACCGTAACCTGGGGCCGTGAGGCCCCAGGTCTCAACGGTACTCTTTAAACGGAATCTGGCAGTCGTGCTTACGAAGGAAATTGAGGAACCGCTTGTAGTCCCGCGCTTCCATATTGAAGAGACGCGCAACGATCTTGTAGTTGCCGCGCGCTTCTTCCAGACCGCGTCGCACCACCTCGCGCACATTGGCGCGGGTGATCTCGCGATCCATGAAGAGGGGGTACACGGCCGTCCAGAACGACTCGTGCTGCTCAATCATCCGCTTGTAGAGGTCATCGGCAACCGTGCGGCGGCGCTCGCGCTTCGGCCGCAGCAACACGGCGTCGTACGAGCGGATCTCAGAGGACAGATGGTCGAGCTCGATGGTCGGTCCTGTCACGGTGACCACCAAGCGTTCGATGACGTTCTCGAGCTCGCGGACGTTTCCCGGCCACGAGTATTCGGTGAGCGCCTTCATGGCCTCGGGTGACACGCCAGTGATGCCCGATCGGCTCGCCGCAGAGAACTGCGAAAGGAACTGGTGCGCCAGCACCGGAATGTCTTCTCGGCGATCCCGCAGGGGCGGCACAACGATGTGGATCACGTTCAGACGGTAGAACAGATCTTCGCGGAAAGTGCCCTGCTTGATCATCTCGCGCAGGTCGCGGTTGGTCGCCGCAATCACGCGCACGTTGACGATACGACCACTGCCGTCAGCGCCAACCTTCTGCAGCTCTCCCGTTTCGAGGAAGCGCAGCAATAGCCCCTGCATGCGCAGCGTCATTTCCCCGACTTCATCGAGGAAAATCGTGCCCATGTGGGCGGTTTCCAGCTTGCCGGGCTTGTCGCGATACGCGCCTGTGAAGCTGCCCTTCACGTGCCCGAACAATTCGGACTCGAGCAGCGTTTCAGGGAGGCCCGCGCAGTTGACCGGCGCGAAGACATGACTGGCTCGCGGGCCACGTGAGTGAATCGCCCGGGCCACGATTTCCTTGCCGACACCGCTCTCACCGGTGATTAGCACCTTGGCATCGGACCGCGCGACTCGATCGATTTCCTGCTCGAGCGCTGTGACCTCGGCGCTGCGCCCGGTCAGCTGGACATTCGAGCGCGGACGGACCGCGCCGATCGCGCTCACGCGAGTAGTGCTCGAGCTGCTTTCAGCCACACCATCAATCATTGTTCATGAACCGTTCAATGAGTCGCCGGTGCTCCTGGGTCATGCCCACGAACGTAGCCCCGATGCGATAACCGGAACCGGCTTCGGATGCCGCGGAAACCCGCTGCACCTGAATGTCCGCCGCAAAGGGGGCGCCTGCGAGCGTGAAGCGCAAGCTTCCCCGCGACCCGGGGTTCAGCATGCGCGCTGACTGCAGCAACACACCTGCGGAGCTGATGTCGATCACACGCACGCTCATGTTGGCCGGCAGGTTCGCGAACTCGCCACCAACTTGATGCCGCGGGGACCGTCGACGCTCTTCCATCCGTCTACGCACTCCTGAGAACGAGGACTCGACCCGGATTCACGCGCACCGCGATCTTCGGCCGGTGTAAGGTGCAAGCGAGTCGCCATGCTGGGGCAGACGTTTGTCTACCGCAACAACACATTGGCAATCAAGGGGTTGGACACACTTCGCCGGCCGATCAGGCGTCGAGATGCCCGCTCAGAAAGTCTGGTCGAATATGGGCTAAGACACCCGGCAGGGAAGACTTTCCACGCCGGTCTGGACGAGGGATTTCGAGAGGCTGGACGATTACGTTTGTGACCAGTCCGCAGCCCGCGCCAGAGCGGGCGGGATGGAAAGGAATTCGACGCCGACAAGGTACCGAATCGGCTCGTCAGGACCCGAGACACGACGCACGTGTCGCACGCGTGCGTCAACGGTGACCTCGTGCCCCTCGAGTTTGAGGTGCAACGGTTGAACTGATTCGGGCGGCATCGCCACCGGGGACGTCAGCAGCGCTCCGTCCTTACTGATGTTCACGACGCGAGCGGGTTCGGTCAATTCGAGGGTGGCCCACAAGGCACCCACCACCTCGAGCCGGACACGCGCGCGCCGATCTCCCAGGGCCATCAGCGGCGCACCTCACGGGCGATGGTGACGTTGAAGTCCGTGTTGCGACTGTTCAACGCATCGGCACGAGCCTCACGCACGATGCCGTCGGCGATCGGCAGGCCGGGCACTCGCGTCGCGACGCCGATCAGGATCGGCTCAGTTCCTGGCAGTCCGTCAACGACCGCCCGCAACCGCGAGGCAATGTTCTTTGCGTGCTGGGCGGTGGTGTCGTGCATCAACAGTCCGATTTCACCCTCCGCCAACATGCCCGCAAGATCCGACGGCCTCATCTGTCCCCGCATACCAGCGACCCATCGCTGCGTCGAGCCCGGCGAGAGCGCCGCATCACGAATCAGCAGCACGACCGCGGTCACCGGTATGGCGCGTTCCACGGCCTCTCGCGCCGAGCGTTCCATCACCTCGTGGAATGCCGGTGCTCCTGTTCGCCGGTCGCGCCGTGAGGTCGATAGCCGATAGGACGCCGCCCACGCGTTCAAGACCTCGGCCGCCGCAGTCGCTTCGGCGTGGTCGCGTGGCGTGAACTGATGCCCTTCACTGCGACCGACGGAAACGGTCGTAGTGTAATGCCGATCA
>Ga0207428_10002342_pt1 | contig 18938 bp, 11 predicted proteins | sample RhiMethybrSRZTD1_FD_187600 | JGI IMG/M metagenome (GOLD analysis project Ga0207428, IMG submission 187600) | Populus rhizosphere microbial communities from Tennessee, USA - Rhizosphere MetaG P. TD hybrid SRZTD1 (SPAdes) (version 3) | ecosystem: Host-associated > Plants > Roots > Rhizosphere >...
AAACCCGGCCTACGCCACTGAGTTCAGGCGGCCTAGCGGTCGATTCTACTTAATCCCGTCTCTCAGTCCCGAATCTCCTGACTCTTACTATAGTTTTCCTGTTGGCCCCTCCTGGGTGAAATCAAGCGCTATTAACTCAACCAACTACACACTCTCCTCGCAGCTATCGTACTTCGCCCCGATTGGCGCTAGGACGGTGGTTGGCGGAGGGGTTGCTGTGACAAAGACTGATCTCGGCGGCGCCCAAACTGACCCATATATTTTGCAACCTCGCCGACTAGATCTTCTGTATCCAGGCTTCCACGTCGTTTCTTCGAGTGTCTTAAGTCTCAGCGATGTTTTGCAGTGTCCGTGTGTCGTTGTTCCTCCGGATCCTCCAGGCAAACGGCATCTCCCTGAGGGTGGCGTTTTCACGCGCCATAGGGACGGAAAAGCAAAATTTACCACCGCGAATGTAGCGTTGATGATCGCGCGCCGGCTCGGGCAGACGGAGCGGACAAGCGTCGGCGTAAAATTCGATTACCAAGAGGACCGAAGCTCGTATTCACTAGACGAGAACTGGTCAACGAAGAGCGATTTCAGTCAGGAGAGTGGCGCCTTATCCAGTCGCCGCACAGGCTTTACGACGGGGCTTACCCATAATTTTGGAGGCGACAAGAAACTGGGTGTCTATTATAACTACAACACAGGGCCGTTTCTGCGCCAGATTCATCGTGCGGAACATTACGAATTTATCGAATTGAAGACTTTCTTTACAGGTAAAGATGAGTTCGAAGATTCCGACCCCGAGTCAAGGCGTCTCTCGGAAGTTGGCGCCCGGTTCCGTGGTTCGGTGACACGGCGCCTCTTCTATGGAGTGGAAGGTTCCATCCTCGATGAGCGCCGCCGGCGAGAATCTCGGAGTTTGGTTCTTCCGGAGACCGATGGAGTCGGAATTACCCTGCGCCATACTCGAACCAGGAGCGCGATGCTGGGAGCCGGGCTCGGATATGCGTTGCGGCGGCGCACAGTATTGGGCGCGGATATATCCGCCGGGCGCGAGCTGGAAAATTATTGGACTGAACATCGATACCCGCCTGGGACTGGAGCCTCCGATAGTTTCCGCAATAAACGATCCGCCTTCTGGTCCCTGCATTTCGGCGGGCAGACAGACCTTTGGCGGAATCTCTACGTCGGCGCATCAAGGCTACTCCTCGGGGAAGGTGGCAGATACGAGGATAGGGGAATATTGGAAGGAAAAACATTCTTTTTTCAGCAAGGCTCTTTTTACGAGAAATCCAAGTCATCTACTCTCAGCCTGGGTTGGCGGATGACGCCCGGTTGGATTGCTCAATACACATACTTCACCAGCCATGGCGGTTATGCGCCTAGCCATACCATCCTGTTCCGTTATGAGTTCGGGCGGCGGGAAGAGAGGTGAAGTCGCTTATGCCAAAATCAGCGCCTGTAATACCGACCCGAGACAGAAACCATGTGATTAACAGTCCGCACCCCCTGCCAAAACCTATGATCAAAGGAGAAGATCAGAATGTTGGTAATGCGAACCATGTCGAACAACTCAGATCCACGTCAAACGGTCTCCTCAATCTTTTGGTTGGCGGCCGCCATCTTCTGTTTGGGGATGAGTCACGCCACGGCCGCGGCGCAGAGTTCCGGCGGGCAGGCCTTGGTCACCCGCACGGCGCCCGGCGCTGTACTATACAGCGGCGGCGCCTCGTCCGCCCTCGGGAAGGGCGCCATTCTGCGGCCGGACGACGTGATTGATACCAGAGGAAGCGGGAGTATCGTAATAGCTCTCGGCGACGGCAGCCAGGTGGTCATCTTTCCGGGGTCACGCGTTGAGCTGAAAAACTTCCGGGCAGGAGTTCCGTGGCGTGACCTGCTCAAGGTCATGGTGGGACGAGTTCGCGCCACGATTAGCCACCAGTTGAAACGCCCCAATCCATATCGAGTCTTCAGCCCCGTCGCATCGATCGCCGTGCGCGGAACGGATTTTTTAGTCGTCGTCGGACCGAGCGGCGAAACGCGCGTGCTGGTGTATGAAGGACTGGTTGAAGTAGGTAGCCTTGTTAACCCGCAAAAGACGGTTCTCGTCCGACCGGGGCGGAATATTCTCGTCAGACCCGACGGAGACATCAGCCTTGTGACGTCCGTGCCCAGAGTTGAGTTGAATGAAATCAGAAGTCTCCAGTTGCCTGGGAATCAAGGTGATAAGTTGCGTGACGCTTATAATAACCATGGGGGCAGTTACACGGGTCTTCGGTCTTCACGCTTCACGGCCTTTAGCGATTCGCACCTGGACGGCCTGCAAAACCCGGCCTACGCCACCGAATTCAGACAGCCCAGTGGACGATTCTATTTAACGCCGTCTTTCAATCTTAATTATGGGACTCTCCCCAGCAGTTACACACTCTCCCCACAAGTATCATATTTCACACCGCTCGGTTCGAGGATCGTGGTTGGCGCCGGAGCGGCGGTGACCAGGACAGATATAAGTGGCGCCGAAGATTTAAGTTCTTTCAATCCCGTGACAAAAATCCCCGAACATAGAGATTTTGAAGGGAACGTTAAGTTTACCACCGCCAATCTATCTCTTATCGCCGCACGCCGGTTTGGCCAGGCAGGGCGCACGAGTTTTGGCGTCAAATTCGATTATCTGATAGACCGAAGTTCGTATTCGTTTAACAGGGATACTAGCGATCCAAGGAACTTCCAGCCCGATTTTGAGGAAGGCAATGCGCGCGGTCGTCGCGCCGGCCTGTCTGTTGGCGTCACTCAGGATATCGGAGACGACAAAAAGCTGGGGGTATACTACCGATTCAGTATGGGTTCGGTTGAAAATAGTAACAGAAGCTCAGGGTTTTGGGCCTCTCTCAACGGCGCCCCTCAGTATTTCCCCGGCGGCGTCGATTTTCGCACACGGCCCGGCCATAGTTCAGAGGCGGGCGTTCTGTTTCGTGGATCAGCGACGCGCCGGTTATTTTACGGCGTGGAAAGCTCAATACTCTTTGGACAAGAGCAAGTAGAATCTCAGAGCGCATTTTCAAACACACTTGGCCCCATCACCAATTTCTCACCTCAAGCCTATCTATACAAGCGTCAAGTCAGACAAGGCATGATCGGCGTCGGAATCGGATATGCTCTGCGCTCGCGCACCGTTCTGAGCCTGGATATATCTGCAGGACGCGCCAGGGCGGATTCTCTGTTCCAGACACAGTATGCCCTTTTTCGCTTCCCCTTCGATGATTATGCGCACGAGCGAACTTCTTTCAAAGCCGGGCACATCGGCGGACAAACGGACGTCTGGCGAAATCTCTTCGCCGGCGGGGCATTGTCCTACATCTGGGAGGAGGCTCGCTATGGCTATCGCGAGAAACGCAAATTGTTTAGCTTTACCGGCGGTTGGCGCCTGACGCCGAGGTGGATTACTCAGTATGGCTATTTCTCTAGCCATTCCTATGCCTTCGGGGGCAGCGCGCCAAGCCACATCCTTATGCTCCGTTATGAGTTCGGGCGTCGGGAAAAGGAATGAAAGCGCTTATGTCAAAACCGACGCCGGTAATGACCATGCCGGGGGCAATTTGCCGCCCTTCGCCTTGTTAACCTAAGTTTCATGACGCTAACTTCAACATTCTGCGCGTAAATCCGATAGGTACGATTGTTGCTCGATAATCGGCTGTCATCTCACTAGTTGGAATGTTACAGCGGTTTTCATATGAGTGAGAAGGTATAGCCGCAATGCGCGAACCAGCCGCAAATATCGTCAACGGTAACCTTCTCAATGGCTCTCGCCAGAGCGTTGAGGAGCTTGCGCACGGTTCGCGCTTCGGCTTTACAGAGATACTCACCAACTGAACTGAGGAATATATGACACAGATATTTCAGCGGGGCGCCAAACGTTATGCCAACGTCTTAGGGGTTCTTCTAGCGCTGGCAGTTGTGAGTTCGATTCTGCTCCACTCCGGATGTGGCCTGACAGGCAGCCCCAACATCCCAACTCCAACTCCAACTCCGACCCCGACTCCAGACATGAGGCCGCCAACTGTCACATCGTTCTCTCCGGCGGCAGGGGCCAAAAATGTAGTCATCGATACGAACATTACCGTCACTTTCAGCGAGGCGATGGATGCGAAGACAATAAACTTTTCGACAATAGATTATCGTGACCCATCTGGCGGCAATAGGGGCGGGTCATTAAACTATAACCCGGCAACATCCACCGCCATCCTGCAGCCCTTCGACTTGCCGGAGGGAACCACATATACCGTGAGGGTCAGGGGCGGCGCCGCCGAACCGCTGGTAAAGGATCTGGCGGGCAACGCTCTGGTCGCCGACGTGACATGGACTTTCACGACTGCGATTTATCCGAAGGTTTCTGTGACAACGCCTTCAGATGGCGCGACCGGTGTTTCGACCGGCGTCGCGCCAATCGCCTATTTCAATAAACCGCTCGACCCCAAGTCCGTGAACGATCAATCTGTCGCCCTGACCGACGCGTCGAACGCCCCGGTTCCATTCAATATTTTCTACGACGAGGGGGCTTTAGCCGTCAGGATCGTGCCGGCGGCGCTGCTACAGCCCAATCAGAAGTACACGGTGACTTTCTATGGCCCCATCCACGAGCCTCACATCACTGGTACGGATGGACTGGCAATCTTCCCCGGATCCGCCTTTTCATTCACCACCGCGCCTGCAACACCGCCAATCCGGACTTTCTCGCTCTTTGCTCCGACAGATACTCCGGTCAACCGAACCGCTGCCGACCATCGGAGCGCGGAACTCGGTGTGAAATTCAGAGCCACTGTAGATGGATTCGTTACCGGCGTTCGCTTTTATAAAGGAGACGCCACAAATGGCGGGACGCACGTGGGGCATCTGTGGAAAAGCGATGGATCTCAACTCGGCTCCGTGGCGTTTACCGATGAAAAGGATAGCGGCTGGCAGCAAGCGCTCTTCCCAACGCCGATTCCGATCACTGCGGGCGATGTTTATGTCATATCTTACTTCGCTCCGCAGGGAGATTATGCCGCCGACAATTTCTATTTCGCTCCTGGCGGACCTGGCGGCGCCGGCGTGAACAACGGCCCATTGCATGCGCTGAGTAACCAGGAAGCCGGGGGCGAACCAAATGGCAATGGCGTTTTCCTCTTTAACGAGGAAGGAGGTTTCCCGACTACCAGTCTCCGGGCTTCAAACTACTGGGTGGACGTTGTCTTTACCAGCCCCGCCGAGCCGCCGCAGGTTCTTTCGGTAAATCCAGCGCCTGGCGCGACCGGCGTTATAACTGGCGTAGCGCCAACAGCCAGTTTCTCGGAATCGCTCAATCCCACGAGCTTGACCGGCGACAATGTCCAGATGTTCGATACAGGGAACAATCCGGTTCCAGTCACTGCTTCCTATGATCCGAGCAATTTCACGATCACGATCACACCGATAGCGCCGCTACGACCTTCAAATGCATACGTAGTGTCCCTCGGGGGGATCACGGATTCGACGGGGATTCCGCTCGCTACAGGTTACACCTGGGCATTTTCCACAGAGGCGGCGATACCGCCGGGGCCCCCTTTATCGCTATGGGCGGACAGGGACGCTCCGGTCAACCCTGTATTTAATGACCCGACCGCAGCGGAAGTCGGATTGAAATTCAGTTCCGACGCCGACGGCCTCATTACCGGCATTCGCTTTTACAAAGGCGGCCCCGAGAACGGCGGGAAGCACGTGGGACATCTGTGGACCGGCGACGGAAAGCCGCTCAGTACAGTGACGTTTACTAAAGAAACGAATAGCGGCTGGCAACAGGCGCTATTCTCAAAGCCGATCCCGATCACTGCGAAAACGACTTATGTAATATCTTACTTCGCCCCGCAGGGATATTACGCGAAGGACGATTTCGCTTTCGGCGCGTCGGGCGTGAAAAATGGCCCATTGCGCGCATTGAGTAACTCAGAAGGCGGGACTGAGCGCTTCGGCAACGGCGTTTACCTTAAGAGCCCACAAGTAGGATTCCCAGTCTTTAGTAATCTGGCGTCCAACTATTGGGTGGACGTCATTTTTGTCCCCGTCCAGCCGTAGGTTCCCGCGCCGGGAGCGAACTCAGCCACAGATGGCGCCAGAGAACATAGAGAAATCATTGTGTCCTCTGGCGTCCACTATGGCGATTCATCCACATGAAAACCGCTGTAGCTCGACAGGGTTTCAACAGATCTACTATGTCTGGCAGTGATTCGGACATGGTGTTATCACCCCGCTCACCCTGAAAAGACCGTGATCAATTCTGGAGCTGACCCCCTTGGCTTCAGGACCGAGAAACACTCACTGAAGTGGAGGGTTACATGATCGCCAGAATGATTGTCACGGGTCTGGTCGCGCTCTATCTGTCGCTCTATACAGCCGGCAGGACGCCGGCGCCACCAGCCCAGGTTCAACAGCCGCAACCCGCGCATCCCTCGAAATCGCTGCGCATCTTCATAGAGGAAGATTTTTCGACGGCGCAGATGTTGAGAAGGGAACTGACAGACTGGTCCGTCAGAATAGGCATACCCATAATTTTCGTGGATAAAGACGTAGAGCCATATGATCTGCGGATATTGTTGACGTCAGGCGTAGGGAGCGATTCCGGCTCATGCACCTCGCCATGTTCTTGTTCTACTGCAGGTTCAGACATATCGTGCTCGTGCACTACATCCTCGTCATCATGCAGTGTCACTATAACGCTACACTTCGTCAGCGCATTGGCGCTCGCGCCGGACGGTAAACTTCAGTTCACGGAGACCGGCGTGGGGAGCGCGAAGATATCCGCAATAACACCCCTTGCAAGAAAATTGGCCAAGAGGCTGTCTGTCCTGCCATACGCGAAATCTACCCCTGCAAAGTAGCGTCGGATGACGCCCCGATAACAAATTGGAGGTTCGAGTTATGAAAACACGACGATATATCCAGGTCGCCGCAATCACTTTCGCTCTGATCTTTGCGAACAGCGCGGCGGTTTATTGCCAATCCCCTCAAAATAGTCCGGCCTCGACGCCCCGAATTCAAACAGTGAAAGACTATGTTCAGAAGATCGGCCAGGGCAAAGACGTCACCGTGATAATGTTTTCCGGCGTTGAGTATTACGGCGCGATCAGCAAGATAGAGCCGGACGGTTTCGAAATCGCCGAAGTCGACCTGAAGCAGATGGTCGCAATCTCCTACGCGGACGTGATGAAAGTGGGAAGGGGATTTAGTGAAATGAGCTCTTCAGGGAAGCGCCAGAAGTTCCCATCCCCGCAAGATGGTCCGGCCTCGGAGCGCCAAATTCAAACAGTGAAAGACTATGTTCAGAAGATCGGCCAGGGCAAAGACGTCACCGTGATACTGTCTTCCGGCGTTGAGTATTACGGCGCGATTAGCAATATAGAGCCGGACGGTTTCGAAATCGCCGAAGTCGACCTGAAGCAGATGGTCGCAATCTCCTACGCGGATGTGTATATAGTGGAAAAGGGATATGGCGAAATGAACTCTTCCACAGGGACGCGCCAGAAGGGCGTAAGCTCGCGCTCCTTTTGGATCTTGATGATTGCGGGCATAGGGACAACAGTCGGTTTGGCGATTTGGGGAATTAAAAGACTGGGGAAACGTAGGTCTGAATTCCCAAATCGCCCATTTCCCCCATTTCCCCCATTTCCACAGGTTCCATAAACATGGATCGATGCCGGAAAGGCCGCGCAAGCAAAGGGCCAGTCATCAATTGATGACTGGCCTTGAGCAGGTTTAAGTTGAGCCGCGGCCCTTTACGGTCTTCCGCTTTCCAAAAACGCCTTCAATTTGCGAGACCTCGACGGGTGGCGGAGTTTACGGAGCGCCTTAGCTTCGATCTGGCGGATGCGCTCGCGCGTGACTGCGAAGTGTTGGCCTACCTCCTCGAGCGTGTGCTCGCTGCCGTTCGGCCCCAGTCCGAAGCGCATCTTGATGACCTTCTCCTCGCGAGGCGTCAGCGTCTTCAAAACCTCCTCCGTGATTTCGCGGAGGTTGATGTTGATGACGGCCTCGGCGGGGTTCTGGATGGTCTTGTCCTCGATGAAATCGCCGAGGTGCGAATCTTCCTCTTCGCCGATCGGCGTCTCCAGCGAGATCGGCTCCTGGGCGATCTTGAGGACTTTCCGGACCTTCGACGCCGGAATGTCCATCTTCTTGGCGATCTCTTCAGAGGTCGGCTCGCGGCCGAGCTCCTGCACCAGCGCGCGCGAGGTGCGGATCAGCTTGTTGATCGTTTCGATCATGTGCACCGGGATGCGGATGGTGCGCGCCTGATCGGCGATGGCTCGCGTGATCGCCTGGCGAATCCACCACGTCGCGTAAGTCGAGAACTTGTAACCGCGCCGGTACTCGAACTTGTCGACGGCCTTCATCAGGCCGATGTTGCCTTCCTGGATCAGGTCGAGGAATTGCAGGCCGCGGTTGGTGTACTTCTTCGCGATCGAGACGACCAGTCGCAAGTTGGCTTCGACCAGCTCCTTCTTGGCCTGCTGCGCTTCGGCGTCGCCCATCATCACGGTCTGCACGGCGCGTTTGATCTCGACCGAGGACTGGTTGTGTTGCCCTTCGAGTTGAGTCAGGTGGCGCTTGCCGGATCGCAGCTTCTTCTCGGTTTCCTTGATCTCCTCGGCGTTGCGTTTACGTTCGAGCGAGCGCGAAAGCTTATCGATCTCTTTCTCGGTCGAGAGTACGTCGGCCCTGGCCTGCTTCATCGCGTAAACCAGCCGGTCCTGGATCTTCTGCGTGAAGTCGAGCAGCCGGACGAGCTGCGAAAGCTCGACGCGCTGCCGCGCGAGTTTGCGTCGCATCCTGGGGAGCTTCGGCGAGCGCTTCGGCTCGGCCAGGACTTTCTCGTAAAGCGTGTTCGTCTTCTTGAGCGTCTTGCCGATCTCGGCGATGGTTTCGAGAGTGTAGTTGTGGTACTCCTCGATCTTCTCTTCCGTGATGCCTTCCTGTTCGGTGAATGTCACGACCTCGCGGATCGAAAGGTCGCCGTTCGCCAGCTCGTCGCCGATCCTGAGCAACTCGGTGATGGCGACGGGCGAGCGAGAGATCGCCTTCTGCATCCTGATCTTCCCGCGCTCGATGCGCTTCGCTATGGCGACTTCACCTTCGCGCGTCAGCAGCGGCACCACGCCCATCTCGCGCAGGTAGAGGCGGACCGGGTCGTTGGTTTTGTCCAGCGCTCCCGGCGTGAGGTCCAGCTCAAGCTCCTCCTCCTGCGGCTCCTCGAACTTCTTTTCAGCCGTGGCCACGGCCGCGGCGGTCTCCAGAAACTTCTCTTCCGAATCGCTGATCGTTATCCCCTCGCCGATCAGCGTGGCGAAGACGTCCTCGATGTCGTCTGGAGAGACCAGGCCCTCCGGCAACTCCTGGTTGATATCGTCGTAGGTCAAGAAGGCCTTCTCCTTGCCCATGTCCAGAAGTTTCTGAACATCGTCTGTGTATTTCTCGTCCAATTTGATCACCTCTCTTCACTCTTCATCCGCTCGCTTCGTATTACTACGCTCGAAGGGCGGGCAAAAGTTTGGCGTATTGTCAATCTTTATAACTTCGCTTTATGACTTCTGGCGGCCCGATTCGTTCCATTGACCAGTCCATTGCGCCAGCGCCCGTTCCCGTTTAGCCAATTCAAACTTGAGCATCATCAATTCGCCGAGTTGCGCCGGGTCGTTGTTACGTTGCGCCTGGTTGATTTCGAACTGTAAAACGGCCTGTTTTTCAGCCAGTTTTACGCAACGCAGGGAGTGGAGACTTTCGGCGGCCTCACGCTCGGCGCGTTCGGGCGAGTTATGTTCCGCCGGGCTGGAGTCGGCGCTTACAATCATTAAACCCGGCAGCAAGTCACGCGCCAGATCATCGTCGCCCAGCGCCTGGCTCAAATTGTGATAGCTGGCCTCGACGCCTTGTTGCTCAAACTCAAAAATCAGGCGGAAGAGTTGAGCTGTTCTTAGCCCTTCGTAATCCTCCTCCGTCATCTGAAACATCATGAGCCGTCGAACGGTGGCCTGGTTGATTAAAATTTCTAGCAATTTTCGCTCCGCAGGCTTGACAACCAGGGTTGCTTTTACGGCTCGTTCGCCGACCCGCTCCAAGCGGGTCTCGGCGGCCTTCTTGAATTCTTCGCGGATCAGGCGACTGTCAATTTTCAGACGGTCGGCGATTCGCTCGAAATGCTCAGCCCGCTCAATTCGATCCTTGACCAAACGTAGATACGGCAGAATTGCGTTGATCGTTTCGACTTTGCCGGTGGGACGGGTTTGATCATGGGAGCTGATCGCCTGGTCAACAATGTAATCAAGAAAAGGCTGCGAGCCTTTCAAAAGCTTTAAATAGCTTTCCGGCCCGTGCGCTCTGATGTACTCATCGGGGTCCAAGTTGTCCGGTAGCGTCAACACGTTGACCTTGAAAGCTTCAGTTAAAAGTAACTCCAGACTGCGTTTGGTCGCGGCCTGTCCGGCGGAGTCGGGGTCGAAATTGACCACGATTCGCCGCGCGTAACGTCCCAGCAGCCGCGCCTGATTCTCCGTTAACGCCGTACCGAGACTTGCGACCAGATTTCTGACCCCCGCCTGAAACGGGATGAGAAAGTCAAGGTAGCCTTCGACCAGAATCGCGTAACCGCGCTGGCGAATGGCCTCCCGCGCGTGGTTCAGGCCGAACAGGTTCATTCCTTTGGTGTAAAGCGCGGTTTCGGGCGAGTTGAGATATTTTGGCTCCCCATCGCTCAGAATGCGCCCGCCAAAGGCGATAATCCGTCCCTGCGTGTCGCAGATCGGAAACATCAAACGGTTGCGAAAACGGTCATAAAATCCGCCGGACTCTTTCAACGTAACCAGGCCGCTGCGTTCAATTTGAGCCGTTGACGCGCCTCGCGAGCGAAGATAGCCGCCCATCGCGTCATAATTGTTTGGCGCATACCCCAGGCGGAAGTCTTTCCGCATTTCTTCATTCACGCCGCGCCGGGCCAGATAATCGAGCGCGCGCCGGCCTTCGGCGGTCTCGATCAGATTTTGCTCAAAGAACTCGGTCGCCCATTCGTTGAGCCGCATCAATTCCGCGCGCTGGCTCACGCGCTCCTCGTATTCGCGCGTGTTGTCGGTCTCTACCGGAACTGTTACGCCGGTCTTTTCGGCGACGACGCGGACCGCTTCGGGGAAAGAGCAGCCTTCGATTTCCATAATGAAATCGTAGACGCTGCCCCCCTTCGAGCATCCGAAGCATTTGAAAATCTGTTTGCCCTGACTGACGTAAAAACTGGGAGTCTTTTCATGGTGGAAGGGGCAGCAGGCGGCCCAATCGCGCCCTTTCTTTTTCAGCGAGACATAGTCGGAGATTATCCGCACAATGTCGGCCTGATTGCGTAACTCTTCGCTGAAACCGCGCGGGATTCGCATAACGGGGAACCAATTCCTATAATGAAAATGCCACAGAGGCACAACGGGGCGGAGAAGGTAAGTGGAAAAATGGGGCTTCTCTCGATTTTTTTGCTTTTTCTCTATATCTCTATGACTCTGGGGCTCTGTGGCATACGACTTACTTTTTTAATTCGACAACTGTCGCCCCCGCGCCGCCTTCATCAGGCGACGCCTGTCGCCATTTGGCGACGTGTGGGTGATCTGAGAGCAGGTCCGCGATCGCCCGTTTGAGCGCGCCCATTCCGATTCCGTGGACGATGCGGACGCTGTCGTAATTGTCGAGGTAGGCCGCATCCAAAAACTTGTCGGCCGCTTCAGTGGCCTCGTTGACAGTCTTACCGATAACGTTTAACTCGCCGCCAATCGCCGGCTGTTCTTGCAACGTGACCGAAACGCCCTTCGGCAATCCTGCGACGGTCTGCGCCTTCCTCTTTGGTTCGGGCTTTCTTTCGGTGAGTCGCAGATTGGCGCGCTGTTCGCGAAAACGCAGCGCGCCAATCTGGACGATGATCTCCGTTTCGCCGACCGACTCGACAACGCCTTCCTGATCGAGCGAAAGCACGCGCACGCGGTCACCGGGACGCAAATCGACCGCCTCAGGGCTTTCTTCGGCTTCCGGCGGCGCGACTTCGGATGAATCCGCGCCGGTAATCGCGTCCGTCCGCTGGCGCATCTTGCGCGACTCGGAACTTGCCGCGGCTTTCAATTCGACCGTGCGCTTTTCAATCTCCTTGCGGACTTTACGCGCGCTGGCCGCGTCTTCGATCGTGGAAGCGAATTTCTCGGCTTTTTTCGCGAACTCGTCAACGACTTTTTGGAGTTCCGCGCGGAACTCTTTCTCCCGATCTTTCTCTTTTTGAATGAAGAGGAGTTCGAGTTTGGCGTACTTGTCGGCCACCGCGGCGCGCTCTTCTTCGAGCGCCGCGACGAGTTGTTGTTGGGCGCCGAACTGGTCTTTCAGCCTCCGCAGATATTCGGTAGCTTCCGCGCTGGCCGTCTTAACGCGTTCCGCCGCGCGTCCGGTGATCGCTTCGGGCAGCCCGAAGCGGCGCGCGATTTCGATGCCAGAAGACGACCCGGCCAGGCCGGCGAGCAGGCGGTAAGTCGGCTTCAGTGTACGCTCGTCGAACTCAACGCTTGCATTGATTACGCCGGGCGTGTTGGTCGCGTACATTTTCAAGCCGCTGTAATGAGTCGTGACGATGACGTGGGCGCCGCGTTCGCGGAAATAATCGACCATCGCGACGCCCAGCGCCGAGCCTTCCTCCGGGTCTGTTCCAGTGCCGACCTCGTCGAGCAGGACGAGCGCCGGAGGCCTGAGTTCATCGCTGACACGGCGGACGTTCTGGATGTGCGCGGTAAAGGTCGAAAGATTGGCCGCGATTGATTGGTGATCGCCGATGTCGGCGTGAACCTGATGGAAAACAGGCAAATCGGCCTCGGTGGCCGGAACGAGCAATCCGGCCTGCGCCATCAGCGAAAGCAATCCGGCGGTCTTCAAAACGACCGTCTTCCCGCCCGCGTTCGGGCCACTGACGACCATCACACGGCGGTCGGCGTCGAGATCCATCGATATCGGTACGATCAGCGCCCCCTGCGCTTTCAAACTGGCCTCGAGCAGCGGGTGACGCGCGTCCTTGAGCGCGAGCCTGCCGGCGTTGTTGATACTAGGCTCGATCGCGTTCTGCGCGAGCGCCAGGCGCGCTTTAGCCGCAATGAAATCGAGCTGCCCTACGCAGGCGGCCATAGCCTCGAGCGCCGCGCGCTCTTCGCGCAACTCTTCGGTGATCGAAAAGAGTACTTTGGTGATCTCGACCTGTTCGAGCTCGCGTAATCGAACCAGTTCGTTGTTCAGGCCGATGGTTTCTAGCGGCTCGACGAAGGCCGTCTGTCCCGAAGATGACATCCCGTGGACGACGCCCGCGACCGCTCCGCGATTGTCGTTGCGAATCGGGATGACGTAGCGTTCGTTGCGGATCGTGATGAATTCGTCTTGCAGCGCATGCGCCTCTTCGGCGCGCTTCAGAATATTTTCGAGCGAACGCTGAATTTGCGAGCGGAGTTTTGAAATCTGGAAGCGGACCTCGCGCAGCTCCGGGCTGGCGAAATCCTCGATCTCGCCAGCCGGCGAGATGCGGCCGCGCAGCCGTTGATAGAGCGCGCGGAGATTCGGGATCGTTTCGGTGATTTCGCGGATGAGAGGGAACTTCTCCCGCTCGTTGTGGAAGGTTTCGCGCAACCCCATCGCCACCGAAATCAACCGCAGCAGGTTCAGTATCTCAAACGGCTCCAGGTTGACGTCGGCGACGTTCAGTTTGCCGAGCGCGGGTCGCGGGTCGGGCAGATCGTTCACGTCCAGCGCCGTGGCGCCTTCGCGTAAATATACGGCGCCTTCGCTGGCGAGCCTCAACTCGCGGACGATCCCGGCCTCACTGACTGAAATGGTCAAAGCCTCAGCCAGCGCCACGCCGAGCGGAGTGCGCGCCTGTTGCAGAAGCAGCTCTTTGAGCCTGTCAAATTCTAGGGTAAATAAGGACTGGCTATGCATGGTTTGCGGACCAGTGAGGGATTACTTCACGGATAATCTGATTATAAAACGAGAAATTCTAGATGCCGATCGCGCGGCTGTCAATCATGCTGACGGGGGTTATGGGGCTTATATGTCACATTCATGACAATCCCAGGGGTTTTCCACAGAAGATCAGCCTTGTTGCCCGCAACATTTTTTGTACTTCTTCCCCGATCCGCAGGGGCAGGGGTCGTTGCGACCGACTTTCTCCGTTCGCTGCAAGCCTCGCCCCTCCGCCATCGTATAGCCTGCGGGGACGATCGGCCTGGCGTCTTCCCGATATGGGTCGTCCTCTTGCCGTTCAGCGCGTTCTTTTTGTCGCCTCCTGATCTCTCCGGGGCTATAGAAGTCGAACAAGTTTGATCTAAGATCATTGAAGAGACTCGGTTGCCGCTCCCTGACCATTCGCGTGAATTCCTTGAAGCTGCCATTCATCTCCTGGCTGATCACTCTGCGTTCGTATGCGGCGCGCACGGCCTTCAGGCCGCGCTCTTTCCCGGCCTCCTTGTCAAGCGCGACCGGGTGGCCGGAACTGAAGGAGAGAAAGATTCTGTCGTCTTCCTGAGGGTCGGCGAACAGCCCCATAACGAAATCGGCCACGCGCGGGCGGACGGCCTCGTTGTTGAGCGCAATGCGCGTCAACGCGGCGGAGACGGTGTGTCGGCAGTGGGCGAAATCGGGGTTGTCGTTGTAAGCCCCGCGATATTCGCCGATAAACTTCATGTACGGCTCGACCGCCGTCTCGCCGTAATTGCCCAGGGCCGCAGGCAAGGCTTCGACCGCCGCCTCGTGGTTGGAGAAATAGGCGTGCGGAACCATCTCGATCAGCAAGGGCAGCGCCTGCTCGTCACGCATCGCGCCGAGAAGATTGATGGTGTGGACTACGATCCAATAGTCGCCTCCCTGACCCTCGTACCAGTAGTCTTCGTTCGCCAGAATCTCGCGCAGCGGACGGGCGGCCTCCTCGCCGCGGGCGATAAGCTCCCTCGCATGTTCCAGCGTCGCCCGGTCTTCTTCCTTGAAGAGCAGGGCGATCAATTCCGCGGTCGTCATCTCCGCATAGTTGAACATTCGCTCCTCCAACGATAGGACTGATGGGACTTATAGGACTTATAGGACGTCCCATAAGTCCTATAAGCGCTGATGATACCGGAGCGCCGTCTACGCCTTCAACCGATTCGTGGTATATTGGGCGCTCACCGGGGATTTTCAATAGGAGAATTATGGACAAGGAAGTACGTGAACTCGAAAAAGGGCTCGAACAGATTTGGGACATCGCCACGAACAAGTTCGGTCTTGACCCGTTCCCGACGAGGTTCGAGATCGTGCCCTCGACCGTGATGTACGAAATCGGATCTTACGCGCTGCCCGGCCGGTACTCGCACTGGACGTTCGGCAAGGCCTATCACAAGATGAAGACGATGTACGATTTCGGCCTGTCGAAGATTTACGAGGTCGTGATCAATGCCAATCCGTCGTACGCCTTTCTGCTCGAGAACAATTCGCTGCTGCAGAACAAGCTGGTCATCGCGCATGTGCTGGGCCACGTGGATTTCTTCAAGCACAACGCCTACTTCTCGCAGACCAACCGCCGGATGATCGACGACGCCGCGCTCCATGCGCGCCGGATCAACGAATACGAGTTCAAATACGGGCGCAAGGTCGTCGAGGACTTCCTCGACGCGGTGCTCTCGATCGAAGAGCACATCGACCCGTACTTCTTCATCAAGAAAGACGCCCCCGGGGGGAAAGACGAGGAGAAGCGGGCGCCGACCCCGAGGCCGTTCGAGGATCTAACTTCGGCGCAGGAGCGTGAGACGATGGCCAAGGCCGAGGCGGCGAAGGAGCAGGACAAACAAAAGCAGCCTGAAAAAGACATTGTCTGGTTCATCATGCAGAATTCGCCGATCTTGCAACCCTGGCAACGCGACGTGATGAGCATGATCCACGACGAGATGCTTTATTTCGTGCCTCAGATGCAGACCAAGACCATAAACGAGGGCTGGGCGTCGCTCATCCATTCACGCATCATGCGCGAGATGGACCTGCCGGATCACGAGCACGTCGAGTTCGCCGAACTACACGCGGGCGTCGTTTCACCGCACCGCGGCCAACTCAATCCTTATTACGTCGGCTACAAGATCCTCGAAGACATTGAAAGGCGCTGGAACAATCCGACTGCCGAGGAGCGCGAGAAGTTCGGCCGCGAGCCCGGCCAGGGTTGGGCGAAGCTGCTTGAAGTGCGCGAGACCGAGAATGACATCTCACTGCTTCGCAACTACCTGACCGAAGATTTATGCGAAGAGCTTGATCTTTTCGTTTACGAGTTGGTCGATGAGGAGGAGTGGACCATCACCGATAAACGCTGGGAGCGCGTGCGCGATCAGCTCGTGGCCAACCTGACCAACTTCGGATACCCCTACATCGAGGTCGCCGACGGCGATTACGACGGCAACCGGGAGATTCTCCTGCGCCACCGCTACGAGGGCGCGGAACTCGATCTGAAATACGCGCGCAAGGTGCTCGAGTACGTCCACAAGCTCTGGGGTCGCCCCGTCCACCTCGACACAGTCATCGAGGAAGACGCGACGACGCTCCATTACGACGGCGAGGAGCACAGCGAGAGTTAATCAATTTTCCATTTGTCGTAATACATTTTTCATTTGTCATTCCCGGCTGTGACAAATGAAAAATGTAATGTTACAAATGGAAAATTTTGCTTCATTAGCCAACAATATCACTCAACCACTCAACCTGGAGGAACAGCCATGATCACTTTAGGAACCTACGACTCGAACGTTCAACCCTCGGCTCTGGATGAATATATCGAACACGCCAAGAAGCTGACCGGCGTGGAAAAGTGGGAGAACAAACTGCGCGGAGAGAAAGACGGCGAATGGGCGGATTTTCGGCCGTTGAGCGGGAGCGCGATGACGGTGGTCGACGCGCAGCGCTTCCTCAAAGAGGCCGGAATTTTCCCCTTCGGCAAAGTCGACGGCATCTGCGGCTATCGCACGCTTTCGGCCATTCGCCTCTATCAGGAATACGTGCGGACCGTCGAAGGCGAGGCGGGAATCGGGGCGCCCGACGGACGCATGGGGCCGAAAACGATCGCGCACGCCGGTCGCTGGCGCGCGAAAAATCAAAAGGTCGAATGGGACAGCGTGAGCGCCGCCAATCCGAGCCGGGAGTATGCGCAATGGATGTCGCTGCTCCACAAAGTCAAGGAAAAATACGTCGCCTCTCCGAACGCCATGCTGCGGAAGCTGAATGAAGACACTCAACCATCCGACACCATCAAAGTTGCGAATTGGGACTTCGATCCGAACAAGATTCATCTGATCGGCGTTCGTCGTAACGAAGCCAGACCCGAGGCCGGCGAGCAGAAATTCGACGACGCGTTCGTCCTCCTCATTCGAGGACTGGCTTTCAAATTTTTTGGTTCGACCGATCCGGGCGCCACCGAAAATCCGGAGGGCTTCCCTTTTCTGACGCAAGGGCAGCACCTGTACCGGTTCGGCTGGCACAAGATCGGGGATTTGAATCGCGTCTTTCACGCGTTGAAGCCTTTGAGCCACGGCGTTCTGGTAGTCCGCTCGAATGACCTGGTTTTGACTGACGCGGACCTGGCCAAGAAGTTGGAGCCTAACATTACGATCAATATTCACTGGGGTGGCGAAGGGTTGTTTAATGTCGGCAAGTGGTCCCTAGGCTGCCAGGTGATCGTAGGCAAAGGCTACATCGATCACAACGATGAGGTCGTCAACTGCTCCGAGTACGCCGCGACCAAATACGACCAGCTCGGCGGGAAGAATAGCGCCGGCGTCTATCAGACCAAAGGCGCGTACAACGTCCTGACCGACCTGGTCGCGGCGCTTTCAGGCGCCGATCAAGATGATAATGTCGTGAGATACATGCTGATCTACGAGCGCGACCTGGCGCTCAGTCCCGAGATCGGCGCCGGAAAGGCCAATGAGATTGTGACGCGGCTTCAGGCGATTCCAGCTTGAGTCAGCATCGTCCACAAAGTCACACAAAGGAACTCGAAGAAGAGCAGAAACGTCTGAGTTCCTCTTCGCGCCCTTCGTGTGACTTTGTGGACGAGTTTTTTTCTCCTGGTCTTCAATCCATAACCCTCGCCACAATACATTTCAAATAATAAGTCTCGGGCACAGTTAGCAGGATCGGGTGGTCGCGCGATTGCGCGCGCTTTTCGACTATTTGAGTGGGGCGTCCGGCGTCGCGCGCGGCCTCGGCCAGCATGTCCAGAAATAACGCTTCGCTGACGTGATAGGAACACGAGCAGGTGATCAGGACGCCGCCGGGATTTAACAACCGCAGCGCGCGCAGGTTGATCTCCTTGTAGCCCCGCAGCGCCGCCTCGACCGCGCCTCGGTTTTTGGCGAAGGCCGGGGGGTCGAGTACGATCGTGTCGAAGCGTTCGCCGGCGTCGTCGTAATCGCGCAGCAGGTCGAAGGCGTTGTTCACGACGAATTCGATGTTTGTGACGTTGTTGAGTTCGGCGTTGCGGCGGGCGGCTTCAATGGCCAGCGCGGAGACGTCGACCGCTGTGACGCGTTCGCAGCCTTTCGCCATATGGAGCGCGAACGAGCCATGAAAGCTGAAGCAATCAAGCCCGCGTCCGCGCGCGTAGCGAATGGCCGCCGCGCGGTTCTCGCGCTGATCCAGGAACGCCCCGGTCTTCTGCCCTTCAAACAGGTCGATCCGGAATTTGATCCCGTTCTCGGTAATAAAAAGATCGCCGGCCACTGTAGGATAAACCGGCAGTTTGTCTTTGTTCTCTCCATCAGCGGCTTGAGAGGTCATGGGCAAACCGGCGGTTTGCCCTACGGCGGAATAAAGCAAACTATTGGTCATCGGCAGACCTTCGAGCTGGCGGACCTTGGCGTCGTTACGTTCGACGATCAAGCGCGGAT
>Ga0207428_10002353_pt1 | contig 18883 bp, 20 predicted proteins | sample RhiMethybrSRZTD1_FD_187600 | JGI IMG/M metagenome (GOLD analysis project Ga0207428, IMG submission 187600) | Populus rhizosphere microbial communities from Tennessee, USA - Rhizosphere MetaG P. TD hybrid SRZTD1 (SPAdes) (version 3) | ecosystem: Host-associated > Plants > Roots > Rhizosphere >...
CAGGTCGTACTTGTACCTGACACTAGGTGGGTCCAACGGGAACTGTAGGTTGTTGGTTCATAACATGAACTGTAACTATATCATCGTCTTCTCTATCAACCTCATCTTTAACTTTTAATTTGAACTCATATGTAACTTCCCCGGCTGCGACCTCTGGAGCCTTGAACGAAGCTTCAGGTTTATCGTCATTATCTATTGCAATGGGTTGATTATTTTGTACTTTGGCGCCATTTACCCTGACTAATTCCCAATCATAGTCAACGAATTTTTTAAATCCGCCTTTGCTATCAGAACCATCAAGCTTCACCTCTTGATTTTCAAAGACCTTGAAGTCATTACCTGCGTCGGCTCTAATCCTCGGATATTTCCCAGCTTCTGCTGTACTCCATGTTAAAAGTTGCATCGCAGTAAACGCGACAGCAAAAACCAGCATAACATATACGTATTTGTTCATCCTCATAGAGTGCTCTATCTCTTGTAAATAATCTTTTCGATTAGATATGTGGTCAATTTTGTAAACTTTTTTAGACTACCTGATCCAGCGCCACAAGAGAATTAGTATCAAAATAGAAAATCGTTCTCGATACTTAAATGAAGAACATGTGATCACTAGTACTGCGAATTTCTAAGAGTACTCTTTGATTAGTATCGAAATTCTATCCAAAATAGATTTAATATAAGAATATTTTAACAAATGCGCAATCTGAATAGTACATTACTGAAAATCATGTAATGGCTTGTCCTTGTGTAGTTCTATTTTCCTCCTTATCTCTGCTTTGTGTTTATTCAGGATGTGTTCATTGGCACAATTGTCATGCATAATACCAATTTCGCAGAATTCACACGATGTAACAAAGTCTTGATTCCTTAACTTTTTGTTACAGAATTTGCAAACTTTTGTTTCAATATCGTAGATCGAGAGAGGTTTCAACCAAGCCTCTCGCCAAAGTACACTGATGCTCACCATTAACAGAGATCTTTGATATATTATATTTATTCTAAAGTGATATTAGAATGTAAAACTTTTGCCTTATATTATTTAGATTTCCTTTTCTCAGTAATGATATTTAGATTTCAAAAAGAAATAAAGGAACGGTTTTATGTTGGATTACCTTAATTTCTTATATTGATATTTTATTAACCAATTAATCATTTTATGTTGTATGAATACCAGAGTCATCAATAAAGCTTCAGCTGGGAATGGCTCTCCCTTGGCATTTATTGCATTACTATATCTATGACAGTCATTTAACATTTGTAAAAATAATCTTCTGTCCTCTGAATATAACATGTCAGCAAAACCCTTCCATGATTCGATTTCTCGTATTAGAATATCATCTTCTGGAAATAAGATCATATATATCACTAAGTTAGATCCATTGCAAATTTTATATTGGATTTAGATAATTGAAACAGTTTTTTATAATTAGGAAATACAATGGACATTAAAATAGCTTGTATTCTGACAGGTCTAACACATTGATAGGATGCAGTATTATATAGTCGTGTAAGTAAAAACATTTCATCAAATATCTTCTTGTCTGTTTTATCAAGGAGATTTCGGAATGGTTTCCATTTTCGCTCTTCAATTATACTTGAGATTCTGAATGATGGAGTTGTTCTGCCCATTTTATCATCTACTTATTTGAAACTATTAGTAAGTCGCTCTTGGATATTAAATATTTCCTATTCATGGTAACACAATTAGTAACATATTTGCAGGATTTTTCATTTATTTTCACGTTAAATCGCTCACTGAATTTGTTTTGAATAATTTCTATATTTTTATTAAACAAAGGAAGTAGCGTATTGCAATATAAATCTGAAATAGAAAGAAGTTTATTTAATAGTATTGAAATTATAAATAAGATATTATTTTTACGAGATAATATCAATATGGCATCCATAATTTCTTTTATTAATGATTTAGCTTCTTTGATATCGATTTCATCTTGAATAAACATATCAAACAAATCTGGAATTAATATTAATTTAGCATTGAATTTATGAATCATATTGGGTAGCTTATAGACTATTAAATGTACAAGTTGATATAATGTAAAAACCCTTGTTACCACTACTCTTTGTAAGACTTGTTTGGTATTCAATCCATACTGTCGTCCAAATTCTACATACTGATATACATCTGTGCTGTTCCCTGCATCTATAACTAATACATTTGAATGAGATGTACAATTGGATATAAAACCACAAGACCTTCTAGGAAGTAAGCAACATACGCCAATTCTTGTTAAAAGTATATTTGTAAGTTCTGAAATTCCTACAACACACACAATATCGTGAATTTCAAGTTCTATTGCAGACGTTAATCCTCTAATTTCAAGTTTAACATTATCAAGATATTCATAAGCATTTTGGAATTTTGGTTCATAATCATTTTGATTAAATGTAGTAAGATGAGACATGAGTTTCTTTTTAGAATGTTGGAATATTTAACAAAAGAAGCTCCTGTGAGATGGGGAGGGGGATTTGAAAGAAGTGATAATCTAATGGTTCAAAAATACTGGCTATAAGACACATTATATTAGGTATACCGGCGTGCAAGATATTCGGCAGTTAATTTCTTAGCAGTTTTCACGAGTTGTATTTACAGAGTATAATATTTGGGTTAGGAATCAGGCGATAAATGGAAGTCTGATGTACAGATAAATATCTAAAAATATACCATCATTATCATGAAAATTCCTCCATACCAAGTTTTTATAATTACATTACTCATAATAGGATCATCCACAGTTGCTGAGGGAAGTGATATAGATAATAAAGAAAAGAAAAAAATCTCCGAAAGTCTAAATTATAGTGAAATAAAGAATCTAACTCAGAACGAAGATGACTCTGTATATCCCCAGATAAGCTCATCATCAAATAGTGTATATGTGATCTGGCAAGAGTCTGTAGGGAATTACGCAAGCAAAAATTATGATATATTCTTTATGAAGAGTAACGATGGAGGAGACACTTTTGGAGACCCGGTAAACCTTAGTAATAACCCTGGGTTTTCGGAACATCCACAAATCGCATCTGTTGGAGATAATATCTATATTGCATGGGTGGACGACTCCTCTGGCGAAAGAAAAGTAATGTTTTCCAAGAGTCCCGACAGTGGCAAGACATTCTCTGAAAATATCATGGTAGCTCAGAACACAATAGGTCCACATCATGCCGAGCTTGCCGCAAAAGGGAAAAATGTATACATTGTATGGAATGGATTTAACACAGAAATTAACAATAAGGTATTGTTTAGTAGAAGTGACGATGAGGGTGAAACTTTCGGAGAACTAAGAGAGATTGGCAAAGCTGATGCAGAAACCTATCCCAAGATAGCCGCAAATGCAGATGGTTATTACATAACATGGGATAAAAAGATGGATAAAGATACAGAAATCTTGTTTATTAAAGGTCAAGAATACAACAGCGCATATAATGATACTAATCCTAGAAAACTAAATACCCAAGGAATAGATGGGGGCGAATCTCAAGTGGCTGCATTTACCGATCGTGCACTAGTTTCATGGACTAGCAATTTGCCAGTAGATAAAAAATATGTTTACACTAAAAGCAGCGAAAACAATGGTAACGATTTTGGGGGTACAATTCTCATATCTTCTATTAACTCGTCAAATGTGGAAAATATGATTGTTAATGACACGATATACGTCGCGTGGCAAGATGATATAAATGGTAATCAAGATATCTACCTGACCACGAGTAAAATCAATGAAACTAGTAAGGATATGCCAGTAAATGTTAGCGACAACACTGGAGTCTCAGAATGTCCTTCTATTACAGTATCACGAAATGGAATTCACATGGTATGGGAAGATAATACAACAGGAAATCATGAAGTTTTGTATAAACGCTTAACTTAACCCATTGATGTTATGTCTGTTTATTAGTAAACCCAAAAACCCAATTATCTGTCCCGACCGGCTCCAAATAAACTCAAAATACTAGTTACCATCATTCCAACAGTATACGAAGATTGATATTCTTGCAAATACGGAATAAAATGCGCAGTAAGTAGGGTTCCTAATGCAACTATCGAACCGTATTCAGTTACCTTTTTTAGGATAGTATGTTCCTTGTTAAAAGGAGCGAGAAGCATACCCAATATCCATACACCAAATAACCAAAACATCACTTTCGATGCAATAAATGAAGTTGCAGAGAAGGAAGCACCGAAATACATTGCAGTAACTATAAAATCGCCCATCATTAAATTCGGAAATATTGAATCAAATGATCTAAGCTTTGTGATATAGTATCCAAAAATAGCACCAGCGATAGCAACAGCTGCTATACTCCCCCCAACAAAAGGAACATTGTCAATACAATGGAAAAAAAGGACGTATGGGCTAATACTACCACAAAAAACGTAACTAGAAACTATTGACATCATAAACGATTTTACAATTACACTAGCCAAAAAAAGTAGAACTTTATGAGATCGTTCCAATTTATTCAAAAAATAGTGTTCCTAGGAAATATTCCATACCAAACTTAATACTTGCATAAATAAAACCTTATTTGATTAGTGAGATACTAATTTTATAATTCCAGATTAACATACGGGTGGAAAGTGAATTTTTTGAAATCGATGTAGAAGTGAAGAAACAAAGAACAGTGCTTCTGTTTGAAATATTATGTTAACAGCTTTAATAATAAAAAAATAATATTTACTAATTGAGAGACAGTCTATTTAATAAGGGCTCACGCAGAGGTTCAGGTACTATATCATCGAAAGTTTGATTGGTCAATTTTTGTCTAATTTGAGCAAGTTCCTCTCCAGTGATACTTTGCAAGACTTTAGTCAACGTGAAATTGTCCAAGAGTTTGAGGCTTTGCTCAATTACTGTTGATTCCTGATTGACCAACCCATAAGTAGCAATGTTAGTTGGCGAAAGAGAGGATAGGTCATTAGCAATACTGCACGCAGTAGATGAATAATTCCCGCTATCGCACTTTACAACAAGATCGTTGGGCGGTTGTGGATTTGGTACTGTTGCATATTTAGCAGCGTCTACTTCCCAAAATGGGAGAATTAACAAAAGAACCAAGACGAGAAAAATTCTCAACATCACATATTTTAACGGACAAGATATATACTTTATTGATCAAAACAAAGCACTCAAAACAATTAGAACAATTGGAGTAGATGGACGCTAGGCAGAGATACTGGGATTAAATTTAGTCATGGTCATGTAAGCTTCGCTATTTATGAATCTAAATATGAAATCAACTGTGCTCTAGCGTATCCCTTTCCTATCTTGGTAATCTTAATTTTTACTCTATCATCCGGTTTTGTCCCTCCGACGAAAGTGACCAGACCTCTTATTCGTGTAACGCCAGAATCGCCATTCCTGCTCATATCCTGGATGATTACGTCATACTCCTCTCCAATCTTTACTGGATGTTGAAAAGATGATTCACGGAATGATCCTTGTTTAGGTAAATAAGTATTCCGCTCTGTGTTCTTATTTACATCACGCAGGGAATCGTCCAAAGTATCCAATCTTGTCTTAATTTGGACCTACACATATTTCAATATTAATTTCTTGTATTTTTAGTACAATTGTCACCTCGATTAATTCACAAATTCATCGATATTACAATATAATATGCTCTCTATTGGTTGGATATCTTCTCAAAGCTCATCCATTGTAAATTTGTTATAACACATATTGCATCTAAATTTCTCATTTCCAGGATTACTTGAAATTACTTCAAGTTGACTTTTAGTCCTACATTTTGGACATTTACCGTAAACAGTTTTTCTGGTTATGAAAATGATAGTATTATAATGAATATAAATATTCTACTATGATGATTTCAGACGAATTGTCACTGGTTTACCATGATGCATTATGCCTTTACTATCTCTAGATATAATAGATCAAAGAGCCATTAAATCCAGACAAAGAATTACGTGCTCATCTTCAATCAATGGAAATAATTAGTAATTTGAGATTAATTGATATCAAAACTTGAGTTTTTTTACCAAAATTATCGCCACAGTTAGAGTTTGACAGCGGCAATGTATCTTAGAAGGCAATATTTTTTCAAATTTGTCAGGATTAAACTGCTGTCATAAAACCTCAAATATTGACCCAAGAATCGCTCAAAACATTACGATTGTTTAACCACTGAAAACTCAAAAAGTATCAATCAGATTCAACTATATCGATATCTGGTCTGGTTTAGCGGCATGACGAGATAGGTTACTGTCATGATAGTTCCATATATTGTGCAGGAAATCATAGCTTTCTCGAAGCTTTTTGATTTAGTTTTTTGGCGATGGTAGCAACTGCAAGTGCGCTAACTCCGAAAATAAAAAGAAACGCGACAAATAATCCCTGGCGATAATAAATCGTGTCAGAAGTAATAACTCATTTAAGTGTCCAGAATAGATAAAAGATCAAATGGTATCAAATAAGAATTCACTATTTGGAGTATTTGCAGTACATAGTCCAGAATCATGCCCACTAAATAATGAGAAAAGCAAAGAAATTTTTAAAGAAATGAAACGTAATCTTGAAAGTAATATTTCAAAATTTAATGTAAAAAAAATCGTTGCCTTTTACATGTCAGTTCTGGAACATGAGTGGATCATAATTTTGGAAGCAGAAAACGCACATGATATTGAGGAGCTGAGTATAGCGGTGGGAATTTCTTCATTCAATACTGTAAAGATAGTACCTCTAAGATATTTTGATGATGTTATCAAAAAGCTTGAAAGTTAGTGTTATCTTGCATCCTGTAACAGATCAAACTCTAAATTTTTTCATCTAATCGAATAGATTGGCTTTATTAAATCAGCAATATCTGTCCAACACCTTGCTATTTCGTCCATTGTGTAGACTATGTGTATTATCTTTAATACAGATTGATAATCACCTTCTAGCTTGATATAATCATTCTTTAAGAAGGTGGATATTATATTAAACTTATTGAAAAGAGTTACTACATGAGAGGACTTTTCCGTATCCTTGGTTATGAATCCCAATATTGATTCTTCTTGCATTTCCAGAATCAAGTAATTTGCGTCAATTATTTTTTCATATTTAATTTCATCGAAGAATCCTGATAATTGGGAGGACAATTTAGAAATAAGATCTCCTGCATTTTCCAAATGATTTGCCGCAATTCTATAATCTAAAATATCGATATTACTCAGATCCAGACTCGAAGCTAATCTGCGATCCATCATTGCCGTTCTAATTAATCGTACGATTAGAAAATATTGCCTATTCACTTCATCATCTCTTCCCCTCACAAGTAGATCGATATCGGTATCTCTTGTTTTCATAGCGTTAACTATATCCCGGTGCATGCCACTGACAATAGAGCTCATTTGTTTCAATATTTTTGAGATATTCATAGAATGAGCGTCCAAGAGGAACTGGATGGTCATATTCAGCCCGTCTTCGTCAACTATTTCAAGACCAATCAAATTTCGCATCGCTTTTTTAACGATTTCTCGATTGTTAAAATCGATTTGACTTTTGCCGACTATCTTTATGAAGTCATAACCTAACAGATATGCTCCATATATCTGATTTATCAATTTGTCATGAGAAAGATCTGATAGGTGTATAGCTATTTCCTTGGTTTGACTATTTTTATCACTAGCGGGAAAGATCGTGATAGAATTATCATCGTTATTTTCGATAGATAGTATGTCTCCCTTTTTTAGACCTAGCGTCTTTATCCATTCGGCTGGTAATGACATCAAGACACTACTTCCAATTTTCTGTAAGCGTCGTTCGTTCTGAAACATACTAATTTAAATGCATATAAATTAATTAAACATTATTCTTATATTTTTCAAAATATTATATTATTGCATAGAATGACCTTAGAGATAAATCCACCCATTTCTATCGCCAAGGCGTATAGTCCAAGCCACATTACCGGATTCTATAGTGAGGTCAAAGGCGAATCTATTTTGAAACAAGGTTCTCTCGGGACAGGGATCTCCATTAGCAAAGGAGTAAGAACCACAGTCGAGCTCTATGATAGTGAAACGAACAATTTCATTATTCAAATCAACGGTGCCGTTTCGAGAGATGCTCTCGTTTCAAGATATATAATAAAGGAATTCCTGAATAAAGTAAACAAAAAGTACTTTCTAAAAGTAAATCATGAAGTTGATGTACCAATAGGATATGGAATTGGAACAAGTGGATCTGGAGCACTAAGTTTGTCGTATGCACTCAACGAAGCACTTTCATCGGGTCTATCCGATATAGAATCGGCTCAGATAGCTCATAAGGCTGAGATAGAGTGCAAAACAGGTTTGGGTACGGTACTTTCAGAATTTTACGGAGGACTGTGTCTTCGGACAAAAGCAGGGGCGCCTGGTATTGGAAAAACAAGCGTGATAAAAATAAATAATTACAAAATCGCAATTTTCTGTTTTTCACCCATTTTTACCCGATATTTTATCGACAGAATCAGAAAGATATCAAACCATGATTGTAACAAGATGATTATGAAAGTCCTGAAGACAAAAAAGATCTCGGACTTCCTGGAACTATCATACCAGTTTTCAAAATCTTTGGAGTATGCAAATACAAGTTGTAATAGTCTGATTGATATGTTAGTACAAAACGGTTTTTCTGGAAGTACGGCTCTGTTTGGGCAAACGGTTTTCACAATAGTGAAAGAAAACGAACTAAGCACAATTGGCAAGATTTCAAAAAATTTCCCTGCAAGATTATTTATTTCTGATATTGAAAATGAGGGCGCCAAAATTATTAGAAAAAATGACACATAAAATCCCATCAAATCATCCGAGAGCAAGTTCACTCATCATAAGAGAAAAACTGGTTGACGGATTCAATGGAGGAATCGTCGTTCCACAAGGACTAATTGCTCATGGTAGAGGTGAAGCGTTTGATTATTTGCTGGGCGAGAAAACCACAAAATACGCATACGACGCTGAAAAAGTCGCAGTATGTATACTATTATTATCAGATAAATCAGCTATATCCATAAATGGTAATACTGCAGCATTATGTGCTAAAGATTTAGTCAAACTAAGTTATGTTACTAAATCAAGAATCGAAGTAAATCTTTTTCATAGGAGTGTGGCAAGATCCAATGCAATAGCGCGGATATTGAGAAAAGAAGGTTCACGCGAGGTACTGGGAGTGGACACTAAGGCAAAGTCCATAATCTATGGCATATCAAGTAATCGCAAGTTTGTAGCTAAAGAAGGAATAATGGACTCTGATACTGTCTTAGTTACATTAGAAGATGGCGATAGAACAGAAAGTCTAGTAAGGATGGGTAAGAAAGTAATTTCTGTCGATCTGAATCCGCTATCTAGAACTGCGATAGCATCTAACGTTGCTATTATTGATAACATTGTGCGTGCAATACCAAATATGATAAGGTTATCAGAACAACTTGTCAAGAAGCAAAAGACATATTTACAGAGTCTGATTAAGAATTTTGATAACAAAGAAAATATACGCAACTCATTACTAGTAATCAAAAAGGGAATATGAAATGAGCGGTCAAAAAAAATCAAAAGTTACAGTTTCTGAAATTTTGGACAAGAAAAGGAACAAGGAAAAGATAACAATGCTAACATCTTATGATTATTCTATATCTCGTATTTGTAATGAGACCAATTTGGACATAGTCCTGATTGGCGATAGTGCAGCGACCGTCATGCTGGGTTATGATTCGACAAGGAAGATTGGAATGACGGAAATGTTGACTTTTTGCAAAGGGGTATCTAATGCAATAACAAGACCATTAATAGTTGCTGACATGCCATTTGGATCCTATCAAACAGGTTTAACGAATGCGATTAAAAATGCCCTTAAATTTCTGAGATGTGGTTGTGACGCAGTTAAGGTAGAAGGTGGAACCGAAATTGTCGATATAATCAAGAATTTGACAGCCATTGGTGTTCCTGTAATGGGACATATAGGATTACAGCCTCAGACTACTCCGCTATACCATGGCTACAGCTCACAGGGAAAAACGGCCGAAGATGCATTAAAGCTAATTGGCGAAGCAAGGGCACTAGAAGAAGCTGGTGTTTTCAGCATTGTTCTTGAAAAGGTTACCAACGAAGTATCATCAATCATAGCTCAATCTGTTAAAGTACCAATAATAGGGATAGGATGTGGTCCCAATGTGGATGGACAAGTTTTGGTAATTCATGATATGTTGGGCCTGTATAAAGATATGGAGCCTAAGTTTGTAAAAAGGTATCTTGATTTGTCTGGACAAATATTTGATGCAATAAAAGAATACGAAAATGAAGTTAAATCTGGAAAGTTCCCGCAAGAAGAACATACATATCATATGAACGAAGAAGAGTTTACAAAACTTGAAGAAATGCTCAAAAGGGTCTAGGTATGATTAATTCAGAGAATTCTCGAAATCAAAAACATGTTTCGAAGGAAATCATAGGTCAAGAGAGCAATGTCCTGAAAGGAATGCATATCGTCCTTTGCATTACTGCAAGTGTTGCTGCCTACAAAGCAATAGATCTTAGTAGAATGCTGATGCGATATGGAGCAGAAGTCCACCCGGTGATGTCAAAATCAACCAATTCCAAGTTACTGACCGCAGAAATAATGAATTGGGCTACAGGAAACAAAACTATAACGGAATTAACATCAGAGCTTGAACATATTACCCTTGCCAATTATGGAAAATCGGATCTAATTCTTGTATATCCTTGCACTGCCAACACTCTGGGTAAATTTGCCAATGGAATAGAAGACAATCCAGTGACCACTGTTCTGAGTGTAGCATTCGGTTCAAAAATACCCATTGTTATTGCCCCTGCAATGCACGAGGCCATGTATGAAAATGTCATTATCGGAGATAACATAAAGAAATTAAAGTCATTAGGAGTATCGGTATTAGAACCATCGATCTCAGAAGATAAAGCCAAAGTCGTTTCTGCAGATAAGGTATTGCAATTTGTTATTAGTAAAATTGCAAATAAGAAAGGAAAAATTGAGCCGACAGTGAATGTATTGGTAACGGCAGGTTCGACTATTGAACATGTTGATTCGATTAGAATTTTGACCAACTTAAGCTCTGGAAAAATGGGTTTGAATATAGCACAACATTGTGCAGATAAAGGTTACAATGTAACTTTTGTTTACGGCCATGGTTCCTTGAATATGCAAGATGATTCAAGAATGAATATCATAAGAGTTAAGACTACTGAAGAAATGCTAAAGGTCTTGAGAGAAAGAATTTCTAAAGAAAAGCAACATATTGTCTTTCATGCTGCCGCAGTAGCTGATTTCACCGTGGCACATTCCGGAAAAAAATCTCCCAACAAAATGGATACTCGAAAAGGAACTACAGCTATTAAACTTATTCCAACTCCGAAAATTATCAACAGAATAAAGGATTTTGATAAGAAAATTTTCTTGGTGGCATTTAAAGCGGAATATGGTGTTTCAGAAGGGATATTGGTGAAAAAAGCTGTTGCTAAGCTTAAGGAGTGTAATGGTGATTTAATCGTAGCCAATGATGTTTCAAGAAAAGGATGCCACTTCGGTTCTGATACAAACGAGATCTACATAATAGATAAAGAAAAAAACATTATTCACATTCCACTTGAATCAAAGAAGGAAATAGCAAAAAAATTAGTAACGATAATTTCAAAAAAAATTAACATTGGGAATTAAGAGATTTTTGATTACAGAATTAGTAACTCCTTGGTAAATTTAGTTAGGGCTAAATCTTTGACACTGTCATTAACTATTACTGTGTCTTCAATTCTTACTCCAAACTTGGAATTTATGTAAACACCAGGCTCAACTGTAACAACCATGCCTCGGGATAGTTTCTTTGGTTCATTTTGACGTATCCATGGTTGTTCGTGAACTTCCAAACCCACTCCATGTCCAGTAGAATGAATGAAATTGTCTCCATACCCTTCGTCTGATATTATTTTACGGCAGGCCTCGTCAACTTTTCCACACTCAATTCCTTCCTTTATATTTTCGAGCCCCTGCTGTTGAGATTTCCTGACAAGATCGTACACCTGGGACATTATAGGATCCGTCTTGTTTAAGGCAAATGTACGAGTGGCATCAGAAATATACCCCTTATATCTCAGTGTTAAGTCTATAACTACCAAGTCTCCATTGGCAAATTCCCTGTTTGATGTTTCGAAATGAGGTAGAGCACTATTTGGTCCACCAGCAATTATGAATGGATTTAAAGTATAAGGATAGCATGTAGAAGTTGCTTCCAGATTCATTGCTTCAAAGAGTAATTTTGACTGCAATTGTTTTTCGGTAAGTCCTGTTTTTATCTCCTGTTTGCATATTTCATATAGCTTGTCTATTATATGCGACGCCTCCTTGATTTTTTCAATTTCGTATTCATCTTTGATAATCCTTGAATTTCGAAATGGACCTTCATCCAAGACAAACTTACTGTTATCAGTTTGTGGTAAAATAGCTTGAATTGTTTCATAATCACTACAGTCAGAATAAAATCTTTGTTTTGTTAAGTAGGGCATTATTGATTTAATCAATCCTACGCCGCGCTCAGTAGTAATAATTTCACAATATTTGGACTCATTTGATGCTCTGCTGCTTTCTAACTTGGGAACGAAGAGTTTGGTTTCATCAGGGGTGCATATGGCCACAGATTCCCCCCAAAAACCCGTTAAATAGAAAATATTTTCTGGTTTGAAAACCATCAATGCATTAATTCCGCTTCCAACTATTGAATCAAGGATTCTTTTGGCACGTTCGTTAGGCATAATTCAAGGCTAAATAAAATCATTTATGTCTTTTTCCAATTTTTACGTAATTATAAATATTGGCTATAATCTTTTCATGACTGTAATTGGAATACCTTGTAATGCTTCCCGGCCCAACTAACGTTCCTAATAGAGTTATTAACGCAATGCTTACTCCGATGATAAACCATCGAAGTGATGATTTTAGAAAATTATACAAAGATATCGTAAGTAAGACACAAAAAGTATTTGAGACCGAAAATGATATTGTAGTACTTACAACATCAGGTACCGGGGCCGTCGAAACTTCTGTTGTAAATCTAATAAAAAAGGATGATGTGGTGATCATACCAGTAAATGGAGAATTTAGTACCAGACTAGCCGATCTGATCGATAACTATGGTGGAAAAACTATCAGGATAAATTCACCGTATGGGCAAAATCCACCAATAGGAAAAATACAAGAGGCTTTTGAAAAAAACTCCAAAGTCAAGGCGCTATACGTTGTTTATAATGAAACATCTACCGGCACTACTTTGAGATATTTATCCAAATTAGGTGATATCTGTAAGGCCCACGGAGCATTTTTTGTAGTTGATGCAGTCTCAATTCTCGGTGGCGATGAACTACCTGTGGATAAGTGGAATGTGGACATTTGTTTCACCGCAACTCAGAAAGCACTAGCTGCACCCCCTGGAATAGCCCCTATTTCTATAAGCAAGGAAGCAAAAAAATACATGTTAGAGAATCCTCCGGCAAGTCAATATTTGAACTTAAAGCGATATTTCAAATACTACAATGACAGCTTTGAAACTCCTTTCACACCTGCCATTAGCCTTTTCTATGCTTATCAAGAGGCATTAAATATTATTCTCGAAGAAGGAATTCAAAATAGAATTGAGAGACACAGAAAATGTGCTAATGCATTCTATTCAGGACTGGAAGCCTTGGGTTTTACTCCATTTGCCGATGCAAATTCTAGAAGCAATGTTGTAATTGCAGTAAATTATCTTCCTGGTATTGATGATAAAAAATTTCGAGAATTGATCTCATCTAAGTTTAAGGTATTGTTAGCAGGGGGATTCGGAGAGCTTAAGGGAAAGGTTTTTAGAGTAGGATGCATGGGTGAAGTAAGCAGTTACCACGTTATGAGAACTCTTTCTGCAATCTCATCTTCAATGTCAATTCTGGGTGTGCCTCACATTAAGGATGGACTATCAGTTGCAAACAATATACTGAGTCAATGATGGCAAGTTGTTAAGCTTAATATTATGGTAAACCGACAGCAAATTTCGTGACAATGGAAAAAGGATCGCTTATTCTTATAGACTATACTGCTAAAGTTAAGGATTCAGATGAAATTTTTGAGACCACTGTAGAGGAAAATGCAAAAAATTCTAATCTCTATGATCCAAGCATAAAATATGAACCCAGATTAGTGTCAATAGGTGAAGGATGGATATTAAAGGGCCTAGATGAAATTCTATCAACGGCAAAACTCGGTGATGCTTTGGATGTTGATATACCTCCCGACAAGGCGTTTGGCATGAGAGATCCAAATAAGGTTAGAATGATACCACAAAGAAAATTCGGTGACAAAGCTGATGAAATTAAGGCTGGAGATGTAGTCGACATAGATGACAGACGAGGATTTGTCAGGTTCATCGGATCCGGACGAGTTCAGGTTGACTTCAACCATAGGTTAGCAGGAAAAACGCTAAATTATAACGTCAACATTCTAAAGATCTTACAAACTAACGAAGAGAAAGCATCTTCTCTTGTCAAAAGAAGACTCCTTGTTGATGGTGACAAAATTTCAATATCTTTTGATAAATCCGAAATGACCATTACCTTACCCGAGGAATCCTTTTTAACAGAGGGACTGCAGGTCATAAAAAAGGCAATATCAGCCGATTTGTTTAAGTTCATTCCGGCTATTGAGAGCATAAAATTTTTGGAAATTTACAATAAATCCAAGACTACATCAAAACCAAAGGAAGAACCAAAACCAAAGGAAGAACCAAAACCAAAGGAAGAACCAAAACCAAAGGAAGAAGCAAAGTCACAAAAGAAATAGGATCTCTTACTACGGGTGTCTCCTAGGACATCGTAATCTAGATCCACCATTCTCTTACTTATTTAGATGACACTGACCGATTTTGCTATTTCTCTAGCCGATCCTTTATCCATTTTGATTTTGTTAAGGATAGTATACCTTTCAGGTCTGAGTGATTGAGCAATTAATAATGATTGTATGATTTGGTCTTCGGTTACATCAATCTCCTTTGCAGTAGTTGGAGCCTTAATATTCTGCAGTGTCTTGATGATGACAGCATGGTCCAAACCGTGAATTTTTGACATCATTATTGTACCAATTCCAACTCTCTCTCCATGCAAACCACAGTTGGTCTTTGCTACATATTCTAGTGCATGGCTAAACAAGTGTTCGGAACCGGAACATGGTCTGCTACTACCAGCAATACAAGAGGCAACTCCGGCACTTATTAGTGCCTCTACAATTGTCCTTATGTTGGCACGACAGGACAATTTGCTAGAATTTTCAATTATTATCTTTGCACTCATATTTGCAAGATTTGCGGCGTAACTTCCAAAATATTCGTTATTATCATCCCTTGCGAGTTCCCAATCTTTAACCGCAGTGATTTTGCCAATAAGATCACCACATCCGCTAGCCTGGAGTCTATAAGGTGCTTCTGAAATGAGTTTAGTATCTGCTATTACTCCGATTGGGGCATGGGCCTTAAGTGAGTAAGGCTTATCTCTACCACGGATAGAGACAAAGGGACTTGAAATTCCGTCATGTGACGCTGAAGTGGGTACGCTAATAAATGGAATGTTGAGATTAAAAGAAATCATTTTTGCAACATCGACTGATCTTCCACCTCCCACGCCTACAATAAAATTGGGTTGCTCTTTTCTAACAAGTGATTGAGCAGAATTTATATCATTCATGGATGCATTTGGAGTCTCAATCCATTTATGCTTCAAAGATGAGCTGTCCAGAGCTTCCACACATTCTTTTCCCACTCTTGCTTTTACAGTATTTCCGGAGATGACGGCGACTATTGAGGTTTTATCATTTAAATCTCTTATGAATGATCCAAGTTGATAGATTACATCGTTACCAATTAGTATCTTTCTTGGTAATTCCATTAAATGATTGGGATCCGATGTCAATTAGTCTTGCTATATCATTGTTATATTTCATTTTATTTCTATCGCTTTGCAGTTAGAATCAATCGAGCCTTTAGTAGTTAGTTGTAACAGCTGGAAATATCCTAGATGTACACAGTGGATTGCAAGATGCATGATGTTTAAGAACCTTTATTTAGCTCATCATACATTCCAATGTACAAACTTCTGAATGAAGATAATATAATTTAGTGAAATATTGATATGTATGATAGAGTACAGGATGAAGATCGCAATCAAAACATTGTTGCCGCTATTCTAAATAACCTTCCATCAGAATCCGAAATAACCAAAATAGAATACGAGGGACCATTTATTGTATTATATTCAAGAAAACCTACAACTCTTTTGGAAAATCAAGAAATCATTTCTAAAATGGTGAATACAATAAAAAAGAGAATAGTTATCAGAACAGATACCTCAATCAGGTCTTCTGAGGACTCGGTCAAACAAATAATTCGTTCTAGCACTTCTTATCCAAACACTATCTCTGAAATTTTTTTTGATTCTGCTCTTGGGGAGGCAACCATTTTTGTAAAGGATTTTAGAACTCTAACAGAACTCAGCCAAGTAGAAATTCCACTAGTCGAAAAAACAGGTTGGAAATTAATTTATAGATATGTCCGAAGTGACTTGAAGCCCATTAGATTCATGAATCAAATACTACACAATTCGTCCGAAGAAAGAATGTATTTTTATAAACGAGTTGGTGAAAAAATATTTAGACAAAAGCTTGCTGGTTCTGAAGAAGCAAGTATTGTTTGTTTGGGCGGATTTTCAGAAATTGGTAGAAGCGCAATGTTGATCGTTACTCATGAAAGTAAGATAATCCTGGATTTTGGTATTAAGAGTTATCATCACGAAGACAATGACATTTTGCCACGATTAGATATTTATGGGATTGGCATGAATGAAATCGACGCGGTTATTATTTCCCACGCACATCTTGACCACTGTGGAGCTGTACCTATTTTATGCAAATATGGATATGATGGTCCGGTATATTGCACTGAACCTACTTTTCCAATTATGATATCAATACTACAGGACTATGCTTCAAAGACCAAAGAGGCTTTATACTCGTCAAGGGATATTGAAAGATTAATTACTCAAGTAATTCCTCTTAATTTTGGAGCGGTCACCGATATCTCTCCAGACGTTAGAATAACTTTTGCAAATTCAGGACATATGATTGGTTCTGCCTCTACACACATGCATATTGGAAATGGTGATTACAATATACTGTATACCGGAGATTTAAAATTTGGTAGACTAAATACTGTGGACAACGCTTTTTGGAATTTCCCAAGAGCAGAAACGCTAGTAATAGAAAGTACGAACGGAAATAGAGACGATAGATTTGTTACTAGAGAAGTAGCGGAAGAAAACCTAGTCAAAAGTATCAATTCGACCATTCAGGATGGTGGACGAATATTGATTCCTATCCCTGTCCTCGGTTTATCACAGGAAATTTGTGTCACGTTAGGAATGTTAAGGAGCGCCAATAAAATAAATCCTGAAAATATTTTTGTGGACCAAAAAATATTGGATATATTCTTTTTTTACGAGATGTATTCGGAATATCTATCAAAGATACTAAAGCAGCGAATAAGTGAGCGAACTGAAGACCCTCTTTATATCAACAGTCTTGTCAGTTTAGAACCATCTGTGAACTGGAATGGATCAATAATATTGTGTCCATCTTCAATGCTTACGGATGGTCCATCAATTACATATCTGAATCAAATAGCAAGCGATCCTCTGAGTAAGGTTATTCTATTATCCGAACAATTTCAGTCTACACCAGGAAGACTGCTACAAGAAGGACAGCGTAATATTACTATAGGCGGTAATAATCTTGAAGTTAAGTGCAATATTGATGTGATACCAGGGTTTAGTATGCACAGTGATTACAATCAATTATTGGCTTACGTAAATCGATTGAAACCAAAGCTGAAAAAGGTAATTACTAATCATGGAGAAGGAAAGAAATGTCAAAACTTGTCAAATTCGATAAACAAGATATTCAAGGTACAAAGTTTTCATCCACTCGTTCAAGAATCAATCAAAGTATTGTGAGCTTGTAGCAGGATTATTTAAGATCCTGTACTCCTTTCCAAATCTTTACATCTGGGGGTGTAATTACTACTCGTTCTTCACCCAATCTTGCAATGTCTCCTCCCGCTGATTTAACAAAACTATACAAATCATCTATGGCCTTTCGTAGGGTTTCTATATCCTTCTGGGCCATGGGTGTTATTCGTACTATCAGAATCATGTGCTTTTTAGCATCATCTTTAATCGAATCAACATCGCTAATATCTTTTAGAGTTATGGCCTTAAGGTAAATGGGTTGATTTTGCAAGGTAGCATATCCTCTTCTTGATAGCTTGAGAGGTAAAAAGTCAAATAGTTATTCTGGTCAAATATTTTTAACTTGTAGCTTTATTTTTTGCAATTAAATCTATGAAAAAACATAAGTAATTTCAAAAGAAAAAGGTGTTATACTGCTTTTTTATTAATTTTTAGTTTAAATAATTGAAATAATGTACATTATTTGGTAAATATTCTATCTTCATCATAGACACTCGGTTGGAAAATTTAAGGCGGATAGGCTACTTAAGATTTAATAGTTTGTGTAATTGGCTGTGGTTGAACAATCGATCTCGAAATAACGTTGTTTATTGGAACAAAAAAGCATTCTGCTATATCTAGTTCTCCAATTCAATTAATAGACGATTTATTGTTGAATAAACACCGTTCAAAGTGGTAATACAATGCGATATGCCTTCAATATTATTTTCACTCATTTGAATGCCTTTGTTGTATTTTGTCTCAATCTTGTTCTTATCGGTTTCCAGATGCATAGTATAGATTGTATGATATCTTTGAAGGGAACAATGATGAGTA